>Ga0315336_1000964_pt1 | contig 63387 bp, 65 predicted proteins | sample ASW5metaG_FD_204512 | JGI IMG/M metagenome (GOLD analysis project Ga0315336, IMG submission 204512) | Ammonia-oxidizing marine archaeal communities from Monterey Bay, California, United States - ASW #5 | ecosystem: Environmental > Aquatic > Marine > Intertidal zone | place: USA: California... | reverse complement strand
CCTGGTCAGCGTTCATGATCCTTGAGGCGCTGCCGGACGTGCTCGACTTCGCGGGTCCCGCGGGTGACATCTTCGTTCGTCAGGCGCAGCTGCGTTACACGCACAGCTTCGGTGGCGGCACAACGGCTCTGATCTCGGTTGAGAATGCGAGCTTTGGTGCGGCCGATGGTGCCAGTCCTGCTGGTTCAGAACTGTTCATCAACGGCGCTGCGGGCCCTGCGCCCGGCACAACGGATACGATGCCTGACCTCGTCGTCGGCCTGACCCACACTTGGGGTTCCGGTCGCGCGTCGATCAAGGCTCTGTTCCGTCGGCTCGAGCTTGACGACGGCGCTGGCGTAAGTGACAGCGTCTTCGCTTGGGGTGTTGCGGCCGGCTTCGGTTGGCGCTTCAACAACCGCCGCACTGCAATCGGTATGTTGTTCTACTACGGTCGGGGCATTGGTCGTTACACGATCTCGGGCCCGTCCGCGGTTTGGAACGGCGCATCGGGCACCGGCAGCCTCAGGACGGTCGCGAACTATGGCGGCTTGGCGTGGATCCAGCATCGCTGGACGAACACCTTGCGGTCGACGATCGCTTATGGCCGTCAGCGGATCGATACGGTGAAGGCCACTGCCGGCGGTAAGGCGGTAGCGGGTCTTGCCGCGTCAGCGTTCGGCACTGGTGCTCAGGATGTATGGACCATCCACGCCAACTTGATCTGGCGACCGGTTCCGAAGGTCGATATCGGTATCGAATACATCTATGAGTTCGCCGGCCGCGTGAATAGCGCCAACGGCAAGCTTCACCGCGTTCAGGTGAGCTTCAAGTATAACTTCTAGCCTGTACAACAGGGCGGATCGGCGCTACGGCGTCGGTTCGTGATCAACTAACGGGCCGGTTCCTGAAATATGGAACCGGCTCTTTTCTTTTCGGTCGGGTGAGGTTTCAACTTCGAATGCCGTACGACCGTCCCGGGTTCGACGACCGTCATTTGACAAGACGCAAGCGCAGTCTTCGGCATGGTATACCCTGGCCCAGGGCGGTGCGTTCGATTGCTAGGCGCACAATTCGGCCACGCGGGTTGAGGTTGGCCCGAGGCTCTATTGTATGGGACTGCGGCCGATCATGGTGGAGGACGGCGTTTGGCCGGAGCCTACTTGCCCTCGCGGCGCCACGCCCACAGCAGCGCGCCGAGGCCAAGCAGTAGAACCAAGATAGCTGGCAGAAGCGGCACCTCGCGGATGCCGGTCACCACGTAATCCCGGTTTGTGCGAAAGCCGAGCCAGCTTGCCCCAGTCAGCCCGGTGCGGCCAAAGGCGAGGCGTTCGGGGCGCACCAACCGTAGTTCCGGCAAGGACGCTTCGGCCATCCAAACGGCGCCGCCACCGCTAGCACTCACCACTGGCTTCAGCTTTTCATCAGTGGCGCGCACATCCGCCATTTCTAAAGCATTGAGGGCGCCGGCGGCTGCGATCGCCGTGCGTGTTCCGTCGCCGATCCTGTAGAGTCCGGCGCGGTCGACCGGCAGAACCGCGCGTGCGCGTCCGTCGCCGAGGTCCTTAAGCTTCAAAGTCTTCTTTTTGCCCGACGGAAGGGTGACCGTTACCGGCGTATCGTCTTTTTTCAGGCTGCGTCGAACCACCTCAAGCCGGCCGTCGCGGATCTTGGCGCGCAGGTCGTTTTCCTCCAGCTCCGGTTCCTTCATCAGCCAATGGGCCAGACGGCGCATCAATTCGGCTTGCGGCCCGCCGCCATCATATCCCCGGCCCCAAAGCCAAATCTGATCGGACAGGAGTTGCGCTACGCGTCCCTTGCCGACGCGGTTGAGCATCAGGAGCGGTCGTCCGGCGATGCCGTTCATCAGCGTGTGGCCGCCACCGCCGGCAACTTCGATCTGGCGGAACCAGCGGCCCCACGGCTTGGCGCCCTTTGGCGGCATGATCCCGGCGGAGACAGGATGTCGGACGCCGGTCCCGGTTACGCCCGGCCGGAAACCACGCGTGATCACCTTGCCTGTCGGTTTGCCCGGCAGAACTGCTCCGAGCGGCGTGTTGTAGAGCGTGAGCGGCGACGCGAATTGCGGGCCGACCGCAACCAGCAGCGCGCCGCCTTCCTCGACATATTTGGCAATGTTGCGGAGATAGGTGGAGAGCAGCACGCCGCGCCGCCGGTAGCGGTCGAATATGATGAGATCGAATTCCTTCAGCTTCAGATCGAAGAGCTCACGGACCGGGAAGCTGATCAGCGAGAGCTCGTGGACCGGCGTCAAGTCCTGCTTTTCGGGCGGGCGCAGGATGGTGAAATGCACGAGGTCGACCGCCGGATCGGATTTTAGCAGGTTGCGCCAACTGCGCTCGCCGGGATGAGGTTCACCGGATACCAAAAGTACGCGCAGGCGGTCACGCACCCCGCTCACCGAGACAACGACGCGATTGTTTTGCATGGTGAGCTCGCGCGGTGCGGCCTGAACTTCAAGCTCGAAATAAGTCGGCCCCGCATGTTCGAGGCGGAACTCCAGGCGTGTCGGGCGGCCCACCGGGACCGTGACAGTCTTCCACGCCTTGCCGTCGCGCTTGATCGAAATGCGCGCCTCGTCGACGTCCATGTTGGGCAGGTCTTCGACCTTCACGGTCATGCTGAGCGGCTTGCCGACCAAGCCGTAGCTTGGAGCCTTGACCAGGGCCAGGCGTCGGTCGCCCGCGCGGCGGTCGCCGGTGATCATGACATGCAGCGGTGCCCGTCCGAGTAGGCCCGTTGTGCCGGTCTTGCCCAAGGCCGGCACGTCGTTCACCTGGCCGTCGCTGATCATTACCACGCCGGCGAGCCTGCGCCGCGAGATGTCGCCCAATGCCTTCTCCAGCGCCGCGAACAGCCGCGTGCCTTCGCCCTCGCGGATCGAGCCCCCGCGGACCCGCACGATGCGGGTCTCGATATTCGGAAAGCGCGCGAGGGCGCGTCGCACATGCTCTAGCCCCGCCTTCGTCCGCTCGCCGCGTTTGCCGATGCTTTGGCTCTGGCTCTCGTCGACCACGACCACGGCAATGTCCTTCAGTGGCTCGCGCTCCTCGACCACGAAGGACGGGTTCATCAACGCCAGCAGCAGAACCGCGATGGCAAGCAGCCGCCAAAGCGCCCCGCGGGCCCGCCGCATGACCGCGAGCACGACCACGGCGGCGCCGGCCGCGCCCAGAATCCCGATCAGCGCCCAAGAAAGCAGCGGCGCCAACGCAATGGAGGTATCGCCGATCACAGCGCCCGCCCCACGGCGAATCTCAGATCCCGCCTCATTGGCCGAGCCTGCGCATGATGGTGGGCAAGTGGACCTGATCGGCTTTGTAGTTCCCGGTCAGGGCGTACATGACGATGTTGACCCCGGTGCGGAATGCGTATTCGCGTTGCCGCCTCCCGCCGGAGCCGACCGGAAACATCGGTCGCAGCGAGGCGTCAACCGCCCACGCAGCGGCCCAGTCGTTGGATCCGACGATGACCTGGCTGACCCCGTCATTGACCTTACGGTCGCCGCGCTGGACCCACAGCGTGCCGCCGGTCCAGCGGCCCGGGAATTGGCGCAGCAGATAAAACGACTTGGTCAGCACATGATCACGTGGCACCGGCGCCAGCGCCGGGATACGAACGCCGCCGATGGATCGCCGCAAGGCAATCGTATCGAAGCTGCCCGTGCCGGAGGGGTCACGCAGATCGATCAGCAGAATGCCGCCGCCGCGCATGAAGCGATTGAGACGGTCGACCGCGCGTTGTGACGGCGCAGGCTGGCCCGGCACGATCGGCCAATAGAGCATCGGAAAGAACTTGAGCTCGTCTGTTTCGGGATCGATCGCCATCGGGTCGCCAGGCTCAACCGAGGTTCGCCGCCGGAGGATGGCGCTCAGCCCGCGCATCGCGGCCAGACTGACCGCATCGGTTTCCGCATTGCCAGTCTTGATGAAAGCCAGCCGCGTTTTGGCGGTCGCCTTGATGGCGAATTGATCGTCGAGCGAGCCGCCTTGCGCGCGCGCCTCGGGAAGGCCCGCAAGCAGCGGTAGGATGAGCGCCGCGGCGATGGCGGCGCTTGCGGCGCCCGGCCGGGGCGGTGCGGGCAACAGCCCACGCAGTGCGAGCCCGATCACCGTGTCGACGATCAGCAACAGCAGGGCAGCTGCGAGCAGCCAGGGCTTATAGTCGGTCTGGCGGGCATCGCTGTAGAAACCGCGAGCGGCGCCGGCGGGCACACTGGTGAAGACGCGCAAGCGCGGGATCGAGGGCGACAGGTTGAGGCTCCGCCGAACCGTCTCGGTGCCATAGAGGCCTGGCGGGTGGCGTGGTCCCGGACGGGTCTTCACAAAGGCCGAGGCAGCGATCGCAATGGCGGTGGCAGGCGGCTGTACCGAGTGACCGAAACCGTTCAGGGTGCGGCGCGGGGGGAGGGCGATGCTGGCGTCGGCGCCGGCCACACCTTGGCTCAGCGCCACCATGCGGCGCAGCATCTCCACAAACAAGCCGGACAGCGCCAGGTTAGACCAATTGGGATTGGCCGAGGTGTGGATCAGTACCAACCAGCCCTTGCCGCGTCGCTCGGCCGTAACCAGCGGCGTGCCGTCGGACAGGCGCGCCCAAGTCCGGGTCGCGAGGTCGGCCGACGGTTCAGCCAGCACTTGGCGGCTGACCCGCGCATCGGCGGGAACGGCGAGACCTGCGAAGGGACTGTTGGCGGCGAACGCTGCGAGGCCAAGGGGTTTCGCCCAAGTCATGGCGCCACCGACCGAGCGGTCGCCGCGGCGCAACCGCACCGGCACCAGCGCGTCGTCGCCTTCGGCCAGGTTTGGCCCGGCGAAGCGCAACAACAGGCCGCCGGCCCGCACCCAACCGGCCAGCCGGCGCCGGTCGTCGCTCGAAGCCGCGGCGCCGTCCGGCAAGATCACCACCGCGATCGGTCGGTCGAGCAATTGGCGCACGCCCGCCAGCCGCATCTCGGAATAGGGCGAAAGCGCGCGGTTGAGGTAGTAAACCTCGCTAAGGAGCGGCTGTCCGGCGGCGATGGTCCGCTGAGAAACGATACCGACGGGCCGGCGGCGCCAGCGCTCGTCGACCAGCACGACTGACGCCGCGGTGCGTTGCCCGCCGAGGTCGAGCCGTACCACGCGGTTGCGCAATTCGGCCGGAAGGTCGATCACCGCGTCGGCAAGGCGTTTACCGTCTGCGATCTGAGCCGGCACGTTGGCCAGCACGATGCCCTTCTCGTCGAGGGCGCGGATGCGGACAAGCCGGGCGCCAACAGTGCTTGCGCGCTCAATACGCGCGATCAGCTTGCCGCCTTGCGATTTCGGTGGTCGGAGCAGCAAAGGCAGCGCGCCGGCTTTGTCGGTCACAAGTGTTACCGGGCCGATCTTGGCAAGCGCGCCCGCCAGCGCCTTTTCGTTGTCCCCTTCGACTCCGTCGTTGAGCCAGATTACGGAGGCGTCTTTCAGCGCCAACCGGGCCAACGCCGCGGCGGCCGCCTTGGGATCACTGCGCCAAGGCATTGGTCGGATCGCTTGGGCGAACTGGCGTGCCTCGGCGGCCCGTAGCAGCTTGGTCGGCGCGGGGTTTGCGCCGGTGGCCGACGGCGCCGTTGCCAGAACGACAACGCTCCGCCGTTCACGTTCAGCCCGGTCGAGCAGGTCGGCGAGGAAGCCGATCCGCGCCTGCCAGTGCTGAGCGGCGGCCCAACCATTGTCGACCACCAGCAGGATCGGTCCCGACCGTGTGGCGCCGGCGGTCGGGTTGTGCAGCGGATGGGCCAGCGCCACGATCACCAGCGCCGCCGTCAGTAGGCGCAATACCAGCAGCCAGAGCGGCGTGTGAACCGGCGTGTCCTCCTTTTCAGGCAGGCGGAAGAGCAGGCGGATCGCCGGGAAGCGAACCAGGCGCGGCGCCGGCGGCGTGATCCGCAAGAGCCAATAGATCACCGGCAGTGAGAGCAGACCCAGCAGGATCCACGGTGTCACGAAGGCGAAGGCGCCGAGGCTCAGCATCGCGTCCCCATCCTTCCCGTCACCGCGCCAGATGCGCCGAGAGCGCCATGAAAGCCGTCAACAACGCCGTCTCGGGCGGGCGGTCAGTGCGATGGAGGCCGTGGCTCCAGCCGATGCGGCGGCAGATTGCCCGCAGCCCCTCGATATGGCTGGAGAGGCGGCCGTGATATTCGTCTCGCACTGTCTCGACGCGCTTGACCAGCACGCGGCCTTCGTCCTCCAGCCCCTCGAAGCGCGTGCGGCCCCGGAAGGGCAGGCTTTCTTCCGCCGGGTCGAGAACCTGGATGACATATCCCTGGACGCCGTGGGCCGCAAAGCGGCGGAAACAGGCCTCGAGTTCCTCAAGGGGTGTCAGGAAATCGCTCACCAGCAAGAGCTGACCATGGCGCGGCAGCGGCCGAAATGGCGGCAGTCCTATCGCATCCGTGTCATCAGGGTCGTTGGCCGTGCCGACCAGCTTGAACGCGGTGTTCTCCAGCGCCACTCTCCCGCCCGCCGGCCGGGAGCCGTCGAGCAGGGCAATGCGCTCGCCGCCGCGAACTAGAAGCGAGGCCATGGCCAGGAGCAGGACGTTGGCCCGTTCCGCCTTCTCCGGCAGCTTGTTGTCGGAGGCGTAGCGCATCGATCCAGAGGCATCGGCCCACAACCACACGGATTGCGCTGCGTCCCACTCGTTCTCGCGTACGAAGAGATGCTCGGTCTTTGCGGATTGGCGCCAATCGATGCTCTGCATTGTATCGCCTGGCTCGTAGCGCCGGAATTGCCAGAAACTGTCGCCCTGGCCGACCCGGCGTCGTCCGTGCACCCCTTGGGCGACGGTGGCGGCGATGCGGTCGGCATGGACCATCAACGGCGGCAGCCGGGCCGCCGCCTGTTCGGCGCGGTGGCGGACCCGGAGCGCATTGCGCGCCGTCGCCATCAGGCCTCGGCTTTCATACGGCGCGCGTTCAAGATTGCCGCGCCATCATCGGAGAGGTTTGCAGACATGGTCGATGACCTGGTCGATCGTAACCCCGTCGGCGCGCGCGGCAAAGTTGAGCGCCATGCGGTGGCGCAGCACCGGATGCGCCAGGGCCAACACGTCGTCGACGCTGGGGGTGAGACGTCCGTCGAGCACCGCGCGCGCGCGCGTGGCCAGCATCAAGGCCTGGCTTGCGCGTGGACCGGGCGCCCAGGCGACATGCGCCTTGACCTCGTCGTGCGGTGTGTTCTCCGGCCGGCTGTTGCGGACTATGTTGAGGATCGCCTCCACGACGCTCTCGCCCACCGGCACGCGCCTGATCGTCTGCTGCGCCTTCAGAAGGTCCTTGGCGGCCATCACCCGGCTTGGCTGCGCTTCTTCCACGCCAGTCGTCGCGATCAGCACTTGGCGTTCGGACTCAAGGTCGGGATAGCCGACGTCGACCTGCAGCAGGAAGCGATCGAGCTGCGCTTCGGGCAGCGGGTAAGTGCCCTCCTGCTCAAGCGGGTTCTGGGTCGCCAACACATGAAACGGTTGGGGCAGGGCATGGTACTGCCCGGCGATCGAGACGCGGTGCTCCTGCATTGCCTGTAGCAAGGCCGATTGGGTCCGCGGACTGGCGCGGTTGATCTCGTCCGCCATCAGCAATTGGCCGAAGACCGGCCCCTTGATGAAACGAAACGAGCGGCGTCCCTTGGCGCTTTCTTCGAGCACCTCTGAGCCGAGGATATCGGAGGGCATCAGATCGGGCGTACACTGGATGCGCTTGTCTTCAAGGCCGAGCACGGTACCAAGGGTCTCCACGAGCCGCGTTTTGGCGAGGCCCGGCACGCCGATCAACAGCGCGTGGCCGCCGGCCAACAATGTGATCAGGGTCTCGTCGACGACCTCCTGCTGGCCGAAGATGACACGCCCGACGCTTTGGCGGACCTCTCCGACCATGGCGCCGAGGCGCTCGATTTCGGCAACCAGCTTGGTGTCGGACCCCGATTTGGGCTGGGTGGTTGCAGCGGCGCTGCTTTCGGTTACGCTCAAGGGCTCACTCCGCGTATTTGATCAATAGCCGGATCCCCGATGACACAGGACCCGTCCGATAAAGACTCGCCGAACCCGGACCAGCTTGCAAAGCACATTTCTGCGATGGTTGGCGGCCGCGGGCCGCATCGTCCTGACCGGGAGCTGGTGTGCGGTGATATCGACATTCGCATCGCGCGGGACGGGACTTGGTTCTATCACGGCTCGCCGATTGGCCGCAAACGCCTGGTCAAGCTGTTTGCCACAGTGCTCAAGCGCGAGACGGACGGCACATATGTGCTCGAGACGCCGGTGGAGAAGGGCCGTATCCAGGTCGATGATGTCCCGTTCGTTGCGGTCGAGCTGACCGCCGCCGGGGAGGGCGAAAGCCAGCATCTCAAACTGCGCACCAATATTGACGAATTTGTGACCGTCGACGCCGACCATCCGATCCGCGTGAGCGACGATCCGGGCACCGGCCATCCAATACCCTATGTCATGGTTCGCGACGGGCTGGAGGCGCGCATTGCCCGGCCGGTCTACTATGAATTGGTGGCGCTGGGTCTGGAACGGGAGAGCGGCAGCGCCCATCTCTATGGTGTATGGAGCAGCGGCACGTTCTTCCCCCTGGGCCAATTGACCGCCGACGGGACCGGATCGACGGCGTGAGCCGGGACTGGATCATCCAACGCCTCGATGGCAGTTTGGAGCGTGGCCCGACGCGTGCGCGCATGGCCGGGGCGCCACGCGAGCGCGGCGATTACGACCTCAATCCGGACTACCGCCCCGACGGCGCGTTGACACCGGCCGCCGTGCTGGTGCCGCTTGTCGAGCATGCCGACGGCATGACCGTGCTGCTGACCCAGCGCACCGACCATCTGCACGACCACGCGGGCCAGGTGAGTTTCCCTGGCGGCAAGGTCGATGCAGAGGATACCGACGAGATCGCAGCGGCGCTCCGCGAGACCCAGGAAGAGGTCGGCATTGCGCCGGAACGCATCGAGGTGGTAGGCCGGCTCGACGAATACATTACCGGGACCGGTTTCACGGTGACGCCAGTGGTGGGCCTATTGGCGCCCGGCTTCACGCTGGAGCCCGACCCGTTCGAGGTCGCCGACGTCTTTGAGGTGCCGCTTGCCTTTTTCCTCGATCCCGCCAATCACCGGCGCGAGAGCCGGGTTTGGAAAGGCCGCGAGCGGCATTTCTATGTGATGCCCTACGAGGAGCGCTATATCTGGGGGGCCACGGCCGGGATGCTGGTCAATCTGTACGACGCGCTGAAAAACTGAACGAATGCGACAAACAAAGGAAAAGGCGCGCTGATGGTCCGGATTGTCATCCAACACCTGTTGCTGTTTCTGGCGCCGCTGATCGCCTATGCGCTCTATCTGGCGATCATGCGCCGGCGCGCCCGGAGCCAAGGGGCCGCCCAGCCGCGCTGGGAGGATGGGCCCTGGTTCTGGCTTGCACTGGGCGGGCTGGCACTCTCGATCGTCGCTTTCGTGCTGATTGGCTTCGTCGGCGACTACAAACCCGACACCAATTACCAGCCGAGCCGCATTGAAAACGGAAAAGTAATACCGGGCACGCGAAAATAGGGCCACCTTGCTCGCCCCCTACGGCAAATACGGCCATTGCCCATGAAACCCGCTGCCAGGATCGAACCGCAGCCCTGGATGAAATCGGCGCCGACGCGGGCCGTCATGTCGGCCCTGAGCGCAGGCGGCGGGCTGGCGCGCTTTGTCGGTGGCTGCGTGCGCGACGCCTATCTGGAGCGCAGCGTCGAGGATGTGGATATCGCCACCTCCGAGCCGCCGGAGCGCGTCATGGAACTCTTGCAGGCTGCCGGCATCAAAGCTGTGCCCACCGGTATCGATCACGGCACCGTCACTGCGGTGGTGTCGCCTGAGCATTACGAGATCACCACGCTGCGCGAGGACGTCGAGACCCACGGCCGCCACGCCACTGTCGCTTATACCGATGACTGGGTCGCAGATGCGGCGCGGCGCGATCTCACCATGAACGCAATTTTCCTCGATCTCGACGGCACGATCTACGATCCCTTCAACGGCTTGAAGGATCTGCGGGCGGGCCGGGTGCGCTTCGTCGGCCAGGCGGCCAAGCGGATCGAGGAAGACTATCTGAGGCTGCTGCGCTTCTTCCGCTTCCATGCCTATTACGGTCGCATCGAGCCCGACGAGGAGGGGCTCCAAGCCTGCCGCGCGCTAGCCCCCAACTTGGTCAAGCTCTCTTCCGAGCGCGTCTGGGCGGAGACCCGCAAGCTCCTGATGGCGCCCGGGCCCGAGGCGGTCTTCGCCATGATGGCCGAAACGGCGGTGTTGGAGCACGTTCTGCCTGATGCCCATGAAATCAAACGCTTGGGGTTGTTGGCGGCCCGCGAGGCCGCGCATGACGAACCGAACGCGATCAGGCGCCTGGCGGCGATCCTCGATCTTTCACCGGAGACGGCGGCGACGGCGGCGGCGGCGCTCAAGCTTTCCAATTCGGAACGCGACCAGCTGGAGGCGATCGCACGCGAATGGCCGGCATTCCGGGTTGAGCCCGGTGCGGCGGCGCGACGCCAGCTGCACCGCCTTGGGCCAGCCCGCGTTTACGATCTGGTGCTCTTGTCCTGGGCGGGCGCCGATGGCGCTGGCGGGGCCGACGACACCAGCTTTGCGGCTGTTCTTGAAGAAGCGGAGCGCTGGACGCCCCGCTCGCTGCCAGTGGCCGGCGCGGACGTCCTGGCGCTCGGCGTGGAACACGGGCCCGCTGTTGGCGAGATCCTGGATCAGGCCGAAGCCTGGTGGATCGATCTGGATTTCGAGCCCGACCGCGCCGCGCTCCTGGAGAAACTCAAGACACTGGCCAACCCGCAGATCGCGTGAGCGACTGGCGGGGAAAGCAATCGGCCCGCGGATTTTCGAATGGGCGGCCTTGCTCCCAAGATCCTATGCTTTGTCGGTTGCGGCACCTGCATCGAGGAAAACTGGCGCTGCCAATATGGCTACCAGTAACACTACCAGCACCGCCGCCACTATCGCGCCATGACACCCAGGAGTTCAGCGCGGGGAATGGTCGTCCGATCGCGCGTCATCGTCCCACACCGCTCCGTTATCGCGCTAAGACAACCTAGTTGAACAGCGCGGCGCAGCGCACTTCGATGCTCCAACGATCGGGTGCGTCCGGCGGTGCCGCCGGGTCGTCGAAGGCGCTGTGGAAACTGAAAGTGCACGGAGCGTCGGCGGCTTGGTCCCCCGGGTTCATCGCTCCGACGTTCGAGCTTGAGTCCGAGTTTGCGCCCTTCGAACGCGCCAGGTCTCCCGCCGAGTCCCACTGCTTTATCAACAGCGCTTCGTCGCGGGTCATGGCGGAATAGAAGTACCACCGATGTTGGTCGGAATGTTTCGCATAATAATTCTCACCGATCCGATCACTGTAGTGGATCTCAAAGACCACCAGGTCGTCGGTATTGACTCTTGCTGCGTCGCATAGGGCCAGCGGATGGCTTGCGACCGGTTCTCCAGCGATGTTTCGCCAGAGATTGATGATCGCGAACCGGCCTGCGCTGAGGGCATGCTCAACGTCCGCCGCATCGAGAAGTGCTTCGCCATCGCGGAGCAATGTGCGGAATGTATCGTTTTTGGTCGGCGGCTTGGTCAGATCGCGCAGCCGCAGCGGTGCGCTGGTCAATGTGTAATCGCCATGCACCATGTGCAGGGGAGGTTGCACCTGCTGCCCACCCTCGATGCGGCGGTTGCTCTGACTACCCGAAACGGAGCGGATATTGTGGTCGAAGGCCGCAACAAAGCTGGCGCCGCTCGCCTGCCGGATGGTGTCGGCGCATTGCGGGTAGTAACCGCGCACGACCTGATCATGGTCGAGAAAGTCGACAACCGGGCCCGCCATCGGACATTCGAGCAATTCGAATCCATTGGCGTCAAGAGTACGACGTTGCGCGCCAGCCAAACCGCGCGCGTCATGAACCGACATCTGGCGACTTTCCATATCGGCACCGATCCAGCGGTCGTCATTGCCGCTGCTGTCCCGTCGCGTGAACACTTCGCCGTTGCGATAAAGCGAGTTCTCTACGGATGCCGCCAGGTAGGTGAACGCCCCGGTTCGAACTTTGTTGGTTTGGTTTTTTGATATCAATTCGATGTCCCTGATCCGATGCCCTTGTCGCACATCCTGGCTGGCCTTGGCGCCCAATGAGTGGGCTGGTGGGGCGCCGCCGAACGGACCGATTGGCTTTGCTTGTGGTGTGGCCGCCGCGTCGCCTGCGGCGGCCTATCACATCGACGTCGCTTATGCCTCAACCTGGGCTATGTAATCCTGCTTCTCATCCAGGTGGGGAATGCCGGAATTGTGTCCGCCATAAGCTTCCGTACCCTTCAATACGGCGGTCCGACGGGTAAACTTAACCTCAAGCTCACCGGCCATGACTTTTGCGATGGTGTCATATTGCCATTCGCTCACGGCCTTGTTTGCTGGGCGCGCGGACATCTTCTCGAACCAGGCCGTGGTGCGCGGATGCTTTTTCCAAACCTTGTCCGGAATGATTTTGCCGGCGTCATGGGAAACGAATTCGTGGAACGCCGGGAGGTCCGCATAGCTGATCTCGTCGCCACAAAGATATTCGCTGTCTTTGAGCCAGAAATTCTCCACGAGATCCATTGACTCATAGAGAACGTGATAGCCCTTCCGGCGCTCGGCGGTGAAATCTTTGTCCATCCCGTAAATGAACGGCGCAAAGATCGTCCAGTGGAAGGCCCCGCCACCGAGACGAAGCGTGTAGGAGTACCACTGCACAAACTGGTTGATTCTCGCGCGCTGCTCCAACGTGGATCCAAACCAGTGCGCAGGACATTCGTACTTCTCGTTCAGGTAACGCCCAATGGCCACGTTCTCCCAAATTCTAAGATCGCCGTCGCAGAGGATCGGGACTTGGCCAGTGGGGTTGTACTCGTCCCTGAACTCCTTCGTCTCGTTGATGTTCGTTGTGATGTCGACAATTTCGTCTTCAAAGGGAATGTCATTCTCAATCAGGAATTGACGGGCCGCGCGACAGGGCTGGGAAGCTGGGTGGTGTAATAAACGAAGTTTCGAGCTCATGGGGGTTTCCTCACTGTCTAAGAGTGAGTTTCTGAAATGTCGAAAACCCACTCCGATTTTCGTTATACCCGTTTGGTATTTGCTTGTTGTGGTTCGGCTTAGCGATGTCTTGTTCGGCGCAATCCGAAACCAAAGAATGGTTAACATTGCTCAACATAAATTGTCAAACAAAAGACAAGTAAGTATACTAATGCATATGTAGGAGGGCGGTTTCTGCGGCTGTTACACGTCCACGCATGTTCGTAACCCAGCCCAGCATTGGCTGTCCGCGGCATTGTCGATAGGTGCGGTTGGCCTTCTCTCCTGATAAGGATCATCGAGATTCAGAACCGCTCGAATGTCTCGCGGCGTGAATAGGACAACGCAAGGAAACATAGGTGACTACACAGCCTGACCCAAATTCGGAACTGCTGAACATCAAGGAGGCGGCCGCCTTGCTGAAGGTCAGCGAGGCGTCTTTGCGGCGCTGGACCAACGCTGGCCAGCTCGCTTGTTCGCGCCTGGGTGCCAAGCGTGTGCGGCGCTTCCGGCGCCAGGACTTGATGGCGTTTCTCGAAGAGCGCGAAACGTCCGCCGCGCCCGCGCGCAACCGGCCTTCCGAAGTTTTGCTGGAAGGCATCGCTATCGAGTACGGCAATCACATTTGTACGCTTTACGAGAACGATCTCGGCCGACTCAAATGGTCGGTTCCCTTCCTCGTCGACGGTCTCCGCAACGGCGACAACTGCTTTCTGGTCGGCACGAAAGCGGTTCGCGAGGAGATTCTCGGCCACATGTCCGAAGTCTGGGACAAGGTGCCTCAGGCACTGGACCAGGGCCAGCTGGTACAGAGCGATGGCATCCCCGACGGCGAAGCCATGTGCCGGTTCGTGGAACGCAGTCTGGTCATGGCAACCCGTTCGGGCAGCCGGTCATTCAGGCTGCTGGGTGACATGAGCTGGTGCCTGGCGCTTGGAATGAGCAACGACGAGTTGCTCGCCTATGAAGTCCGCTACAACCACGAAATTGCGCACCGCTTCCCTCTGGTCAGCGTCTGCCAATATGACGTGCGCGATTTTTCCGGCCCCGCCGTCTTGAATGCCCTGAAGTGTCACGAGGACACGTTCAACTATTCGCTTTCCCGTTTTCTGGCGTCCTAAGCCGAAGCCCTCTGGTACCTGACGGCTTCGTATCGGCGCCCGGCCGCCTGAACAGGGTTGTTCGGAACGGCTGACGCCGGCACCGGCAAATCGTCGGGGCCGCCGGGTAGGGGCGGGTTTCAAACCCGCCCACTACTGTTCGACCGATCGCCTACTCAGCAGCCTCTTGTTCCGGCGGCGGCGGCGGCATCGTTGCGGCGAAGCTCGGGCGCGCCGAAAGCCGCTCCAGCCACGCCGATACGCCCTTGTATTTGGGAAGCATTGCCTGTCCCTCGGGCGTCATCGAGGTATAGAAGACGCACGGCACCAGCATCAGGTCCGCCAGGCTCAATGAGCTGCCGGCAAGGTAGTCCTGGCTCCCCAGCGTTTTCTCCGCGACGGAGAAGAAGTGCTCGATCTTGGGCACGCCGGCCTTGATCAGCTCCTCGTCGGGCTCGATGCCGCGCATGGGATGGACGACGCGCGGGAATACGAGCTCGCGGATCATGGACTGATAGCCGTAGTCACAGGCGGCCGAAATCCATTGAAACATTTGCGCCCGTTCGACCGGCGAACTCGGCTGCAGCGACGGGCCGTCGAACGTCTCGTCGACATAGACACCGATCGCCGTGGTCTCGTGGAGCGCAACCTTGCCGTGCCGGAAGCCCGGAACCTTGTTGAATGGCTGGACCGCCAGGAGCTCGTCTGAGCCGAATTCAGCCACTTCGATCTCGTAGGACACGCCTTTTTCTTCACACGTCATCGCCGCCGTTCGTACGAACGTGCTTTGCGGGAAACCGATGATTGTTACTTCCGCCATACTCCGTTCCTCCTCCGTCAATCTGCGGCTTGCAGATGGGTTTCCAGGCAAGCGAACGAACTGGTCCAGCCGAGCCGGTGATTGTCGCGCGCGTCCTTGGTCTCGAAATCTTCTTGGGTCAATGTGAGCTCCGTGCGGCCGCCGAGGTCGCGAAGCGATATCGTGATGACCGTCTCATGGCCCCGCGCGCCATCGGTTTCCCAGGCCCAGGTGAAGACGAGCCGGTCGGGCGGGCTGACCTCGCGGTAGTCGCCGGCAACGATGTGGTCGCCTTCGGAGCCTCGCATCACAGTGCGCCAAGACCCACCGTCGCGCACATCCATTCTGTGCTCGGGCACATGCATGCCCTCGGGGCCCCACCATTGGATCAGCTGTTCAGGCACCGTCCAAGCCTGGAACACGGCCTCCATCGGCGCATCGAAACTTCGTATGACCGTGAGTGTGGTCTCGGGGGCCGGTTCAGTCGCGCTCGCTTGAGCCGTCGCTGCGTTTGCCGCCATGCTCGTTCTCCCTTTTGTTCCGCTTTTGCGATTCCAAGAAATCGGCCAGCGCATCAAGGCGTTCTTCCCAGAACTTGCGGTATTGCTCAACCCAGTCCGCGGCGGCCTTCAGGCCTTCGGGCTTGATGCGGCAGCGGCGCCATTGGGCGTCGCGCTCGCGCGCGATCAGGCGCGCCTTTTCCAGAACCTTGAGGTGTCGTGAGATCGCGGGCAGTGAAATCTCGAAGGGTTCGGCAAGCTCGCCGACGGAAGCCTCGCCAAGGGCGAGCCGGGCGAGGATCGCGCGCCGGGTCGGATCGGCCAGCGCGGCGAAAGTGGTGCTGAGTTGGTCAGTCATGATTCTTTATTTAACGCAACAGTTAAATAAAGGCAACCCCCCTTCATGCGCCAATCTGGCGTTCGACTTTATCCCGAAACCCACACAGCCGATCGGCGATCTGGCCATCGTAGCTGACGTCGATGACGCCGCGCCGTCCAATAGCGGTGCCGACGGCGCGAAGGCGACCCTCATGATCGCGGATTGGAACCGCCAATCCAGCGATGCCGGCCAGCAGGTCACCGTCAATGCGGCCGAGCCCTTGGCGTTTGACTTCGTCGCAGCGCGTTTTCAGCTTGGCCTTCGATACGGGAACCTCCGCCCGCTCCGCAGCGACGACCGCTTCGGTGACGCTTGTTGGCAGGTAGGCCAGGAAGGTCCATCCCGTGGCCGACCGGGTGGCAGGCAGCACCGACCCTGTGCGCACTTCAACGGTGATCTGCTCGCGTCCTTCCAGCCAGCGCACGATCACCGGACCCTTGTTGCCCCAAACGGATAGGAACAAAGTCGCCGGCGTCACTGGCTGCAGCCGCCGCAATTCCTCGAAAGCAATCTCAAGCGGTTCAATGCGTCCGAGCGCCGTCAACCCCAGGCGTAGCGCCGCCATGCCCAGATCGTAGCGGCCGGTGACCGGATCTTGCCGAACCAGTTCGGTACGCAGGAGGCTGACAAGATAGTTCCGCGCCTTGCTTGAAGTCATGTCAGCGCGTTTGGCAATCTCGCCTAACGCCAACGGTTCGGCCGCTTGCTGAAGACAACCGAGCAAGCGTGCACCAATCTCGACCGACTGAATGCCCGTCTGCGCGGTCTTTTCGATTGTTGGAGAGGCGATCGTCATGCTGGATTGACTCGTGGAGTGTTGATTCAGTAATATTGAATAGATATTATTATATTGAATTTTTTAAATGGAGCAATCGCAATGACCGCAACCGAAACGCCTTACGAGACCGAGCTGCCGCTCTCTGATGGGGCGGTGGAGGCCTTTCGGCGCGACGGCGCGATCGCCATCCGCAATCTAATCGACGCACAGGGTGTGGAGACTCTGCGCAGCGCGGTCGACTGGTCGATGGCCAATCCCGGCGACTACGCGCTTGATTTTGCCAGCGGCGCCGCCGGCGCTTCATTCTTTGGCGATGTCTTTGTGTGGACGCGGAACCCAGACTACGCGCCGGTCGTCGTGAATGAGCGGCTGGGCAAGGTTGCCGGGCGGCTTATGGGAGCGCAGTCGGTGCGGTTTTACTTCGACCACCTTCTGGTCAAGGAACCGGGCTCGGCCGCGCCGACCCCGTGGCACCAGGACGCGCCCTATTGGCCTATGAGCGGCCGGATGTGCTGTTCGATCTGGGTCGCGCTCGATCCGGTTTCCCGGCAATCCGGGGCGGTCGAGTATGTTCGAGGCTCACACGCCTGGGGCAAGTCCTACGCGCCGGAATCCTTCAAGGGCGATGACCGGCTGCAGAACGAAACGCTGGAGAAACTACCCGACATCGATGCGGACAGGGGCGCATTCGACCTCTTGAGCTGGGACCTGGCGCCGGGCGACGTCGCCGTCCATCACTGCATGACGCTGCATGGGGCACCGGCCAATGAAACGGCGGAAACCAGGCGGCGCGGTCTCGCACTTCGCTTTATCGGCGAGGACATCCGCTACGACGAACGTCCAGGCATGCCCGAGCCAATGACCGGCTATCTGTCGCAATTGGCGCCGGAGCTGCAGATCGACGACGTCTATGAGGGACGCTGGTTTCCCGAATTGTGGCACGCCAATACGTGACTTCGCCCGACGCGGCCACGGGGGCCGTATAACCTGGTCAGGCTTCGGACGTGGCCGACACGGGAGCGTCGCCACCCGCCGGCTTGATTGTGTCCGGCGTGGCGGGTTGCGGTTCGAGTGGTGTCGGGGCCGACGGTGCCGGATCGCCGATAACCGGCTCCGGAGCCGAGACCTCCGTCTCGGACGGAAATTCAGCCGTCGACGAGATGGGTGTCGGCGCGATCGGTTCCATGGGTTCAGCTGCCATCGCCGGCGGTAGGGCCATGGCAGGCGTTGGGATTACATGAGCGCCGCCGACGATCCCGTTCGACAGGCGCTCCAGCTCTTCGGCCATTGAGGCTGCGGCTTGGCCGGCGGCTGCTGACTGGGTTTCCAGGCTTTCGCCGACTTGGCGCAATCCGGCAAGACGCTCAGACAAGTCCTTGACGATAGCGGAAATTTGGTCAGTCGATTGCCCGGTCTGGCCCGATAGGGCTTTAACCTCGCCGGCGACGACGGCGAAGCCTTTGCCGGCCTCACCCGCGCGCGCCGCTTCGATGGTGGCGTTCAGAGCAAGCAAGTTGGTCTGCTTGGCTATGCCTTCGATTTCGAGGGCCACGTCAGCGACTTGCGACAGCGCCGTGTCGAGGCCGTCCAGCCTGCTTTTGTTGTCGGCGACCGCGGCAATCAAGGCGTCGAGCGTTGCGGCGGTTTCGCGTGCATCGCTGGCTACGGACCCGGCCGCCGCCTGAATTGACTCGCCGCCGCTGGCCTCGTGACCGGGCGTCGGCGTTGCGCCAAAAGTGCCGATTGATGACGTCATCCAAGCGTCCCCTTCGTGAGCGTTTGAATACTCCGGGGAGTCTACAGGATCGGGCTTAACCTTCTCTTAAGCCTGTTTGCCGCGAGCCGGCCGGCCATCATCGCACTCAGGCGGTGGCCAGCGCTTGATCGAGATCGGCAATGATGTCGTCGACATCTTCGATGCCGACAGAAAGTCGCACCAGCCCGTCGGTCAGGCCGCGCGCCTTGCGATCCTCCGGCGGCACCTCGGCGTGGGTCATGGTGGCGGGATGGGTGATCATGGTCTCAACCGCACCCAGGCTCTCCGCCAGACCACAGAGCTTGACGTTGTTCATCACCGCCGTACCTGCCGGGATACCGCCGGTCAGCTCGAAGGAGATCATGCCGGAGAAGCCGTCCATCTGCTTGGCGGCGATGTCGTGCTGGGGATGTGACTTCAGGCCTGGATAGGCGACGCGCGCGACCTTGGGATGGGCTTCCAGATATTCGGCCACCTTTTGCGCGTTCTCCGCGTGCCGCGCCATGCGAATGCTCAGCGTCTTGGTGCCCATCAGGGCAAGCCAGCAGTCGATCGGGGAGGGCACTGCGCCGATCGTCTTCTGAATGAACTTCATCTCAGCCTGGATATCGTCACGGTTGGTAATGACGATGCCACCGATCAGCTGGTTGTGGCCGGCGATATACTTTGTCGTGGAATGCATGACGATATCAGCGCCGTGTTCCAGCGGACGAAGGAAGACGGGCGTGGCAAAGGTCGAGTCGACGCCGAAGTAGAGATTGTGCTCCTTGGCGATCTCCGACATGGCGTCGAGATCTGTGACCTTGAGCAGTGGGTTGGTCGGTGTCTCGACCCACAGCATCTTGGTCTCCGGTCGGACCGCTTGGCGCACGGTCTCAGGCTGCGAGCTGTCGACATAGGTGAAGGACAATCCGTAGCGGGACAGCACCTTGTTGAAGTGGCGCGAGACGCCGCCATAAACGTCGTCGGAGCAAACCACATGGTCGCCGGAGGAGAGCAGTTTCAGGCAACTGTCGACTGCCGACATGCCACTGGCGAAGGCCGCGGCGTGTTTGCCGCCCTCGATTGCCGCGAGGTTCGCCTCCAGCACAGCGCGTGTGGGATTGGAGGACCGGGTGTAATCGTAGCCGAGATCGCGCCCCACTTCAGGGAGCACGTATGTCGCCGTCTCGTAGATCGGCGGAACGATCGAGCCGGTGGTCGGGTCGGGCTCGATGCCGGCGCGCACGACCTTGGTATCGAACTTCATGGAACTTTCCCTCCTCCAATGCGCAGCAAAGCTGAAGATCGCGCCCTTGGGCGCGGACCTCAATCGTCACATGAACCAATCGAAGCGACTTGTCCAGTCGCGGCGTGGCGAGACGCCCGGCTAGGTGGGTATTATCGGTTGCGAACCAGCTTGCCGCGCACGACGCGCGAGGGCTCGCCGTCGCGAAGTGCGGTGAACTCCAGATCCATTCCGGTGCCCGACAGCGTCCGCGCATACCTCGAAATCGAATAGCTGCCGTCCTCTGCGATCGCCATCAGATAGAGCGTCAGGGTGCGGCCCCTCATCCTGGCCCAGCCATATGGGTTGCCCGACAGCATGTCGCCGGAATTTTCCAGCTTCCAGACGCCCTTTTTGCCGGTGTTGACGAACTTCATCATCACGCTCTTTCGGCGCACCTTGGGCTTGGACGGTGTGCCGCCCCGCCGGATGACCGTGGTCCAGCCGATCTTGAAGCCGTTCGGATTGGGCGTGACCGTGACGTCGAGATCGCGGATCGTGACGCCGAAATAGAGACTGTCACGGTTGTTCGCGACGGCGCTGCCGCCCCAGGTGCCCTTAAAGGCGCGGATCGAGAGATCCTGCGCGACCGCCAAACCGGCGGTCAACCAGATGCCGGCCGCAAGTCCGGTCGCCAGTACCGTCGTCAAGATGCGCTTCATTTCGTTAGCTCCCCACCGCTTCGGCGCCATACCCTTGCCGCGGCAAAGGTTTTCCGGGGGATTCGCTACACGTTATCCGCCGGTGGTTCAAGGCCACGCGATATTCAATGGTTAACCGCCCCGCGTGTTTGGCCAAAATGCGACGCGAGCCCTGGTGCCGGCGGGTTCACGGCCAGGCGGCAAGCGGCGGCAGCGACATCAGTATCGCTTCGGTGTTGCCGCCGGTCATGAGGCCGAATTTGGTGCCGCGGTCGTGGATCAGGTTGAATTCGACGTATCGGCCGCGGCGTTCAAGCTGGTGGGCGCGGTCCGCATCGCTCCAGGGCTCACCGAAATGCCGCTCGACCAGGGTCGGGTAGACGGCGCGAAAGGCGCGCCCGACCGCTTTTGTGAAAGCGAAGTCGGCAGCCCAATCGTTCTCAAGGTAATCATAGAAGATGCCGCCGACGCCGCGCGACTCCTCGCGATGCGGCAAATAGAAGTACTCGTCGCACCATTTCTTGAAACGTTCGTAATAGTCCGCACCATGCGCGTCACAGGCTTCCTTGAGCGCGGCGTGAAAGATCGCGGTGTCCTCCTCGTCGGAGACCATCGGCGTTAAGTCCGCGCCGCCGCCGAACCACGCTTTAGTGGTCACGATATGCCTCGTGTTCATGTGAACCGCCGGCACCCTGGGCGAGCGCGGATGCGCGACCAGCGAAATGCCGCTGGCCCAGAATCGCGGATCGTCCTCGGCGCCAGGGATGTTCTTGGCGAATTCTTCGCCGAACTCTCCGTGAACCGCGGAGACGTTGACGCCGACCTTCTCAAAGACGCGGCCGCGCATCACCGACATCACGCCCCCGCCACCAGCGGCCCGGTCCCATGTCTTGCGCTCGAAGCGGCCCGGAGGAGGATCGCCCAGTGTTGCGGCGATCGCTTGTGGTAAGGCGTCTTCCAACGCTTCGAAGGCACCGCAGATATCGTCGCGTAGTGTATCGAACCACGCGCGCGCTTTGGCCTTACGCGCTTCGGTCTGGTCGGTCATCCATTCTCCCCCGGCAGTTGCCTGGTCTGCCGCAGCGCTTCGCCGAGGACGATTGCCGCCGCCGCGGCTATGTTGAGTGAACGGGCACCTGACATCATCGGCACCTTGATACGCGCATCGGCTGCGCCGGCCACGTGATCGGGCACGCCCGCGCTCTCGCGTCCGCAGAGCAAAACATCATCGGCGTTGAAGCGGAAGTCCTGATAGGCGGTGTTCGCTTTCGTGGTCAGCAACACAAGGCGACTTACGCCATCGCCGCGTGCGTGGGCTTCGCGATAACGGTCCCACGAAGCGTGGCGGGCGATCTCCACGGCGTCTAGGTAATCCATGCCGACCCGCCGCAACCGCTTGTCGTCGAGTACAAAGCCGCAAGGTTCGATAATGTCGACATCGACGCCAAGGCAGGCAGCGAGGCGCAACACGGCGCCCGCATTTTGGGGAATGTCAGGCTCAAAAAGGGCGAGGCGCATGCGAAAAAAACCGGCTCGTCGGCGTCGTTGCCCTGGCTTCTGGCTTTGCTTCGAGGGCGAATTCCAGTATACCCCAAACCGCGCGTGAGGTCCGGTCTGGCGACGGTGGAGGGGATCGTGCGGCATGGTGTCGCATTTGCCGTCTGCGGACCGTTCAATACGTTTCATATTGGACCTGGACGACGCGTCCGCGACGCTTCCTGCACCGCGGGCGGGGGTACTAAGAGGTTGAAATAATGGCGAATTCGACGACCGCGCCACACGGGGCCGGCGAGACGCGTCGCGACTTTCTGATGCTGGCGACGGTTGCTGCTGCCGGCTTTGGCGTGGCGGCGGTGGCTTGGCCGTTCATCGATCAGATGAACCCCGCCGCCGATACCTTGGCGCTCGGCTCGATCAAGGTGGACATCTCGAAAATTGAGGTCGGTCAGGCGATCACAGTGAAATGGCGCGGCAAGCCCGTCTTCATCCGTCGCCGCACGCCCGCGGAGATCGCCCAGGCCAAAAAGGACGACAAGGCGAAGCTCATCGACCCCCAAGCCGATGACAAACGCGTTCAGAAGGCTGATTGGCTGATACTCGAAGGGGTTTGCACCCATCTCGGCTGTATCCCCAAGGGCCAGAAATCCAGTGACAACAAGGGCGAGTTCGGCGGCTGGTTCTGTCCCTGCCACGGCTCGCACTACGACACCTCCGGCCGGATCCGGAAAGGCCCGGCGCCGAACAATCTCGCGGTGCCGCCTTATCAGTTCCTGACCGACACCCAGATCAAGATCGGCTAGGGGGCCGGACGCCATGGCCAACGGAGGCACCGGATCGAAGATCGTCAAATGGGTGGATACCCGCCTGCCGATCTTCACCTTCATGGACCACGCGATGCGTGGTTACCCGACGCCGAAGAACCTCAGCTACTGGTGGAATTTCGGCTCGCTGGCCGGTGTCGTGCTCGTTGTGATGATCGCCACCGGTATCGTGCTGGCGATGCATTACACGGCGCACGCCTCGATGGCCTTCGACAGCGTCGAGCGCATCATGCGCGACGTCAATTACGGTTGGCTGATCCGCTACATCCACATGAACGGCGGGACGATGTTCTTCATCGTCGTCTACATCCACATGTTCCGCGGCATGTACTACGGCTCCTACAAGAACCCCCGCGAGCTGTTGTGGTGGCTGGGCGTGATCATCTTCCTGCTGATGATGGCGACGGCGTTCATGGGCTATGTGCTGCCCTGGGGCCAGATGAGCTTCTGGGGCGCCACCGTCATCACCAAGCTCTTCTCCGCCCTCCCGCTGATCGGCGAGGCAGTGACGCAGTGGCTGTGGGGCGGCTTCTCGGTCGACAACCCGACGCTCAACCGCTTCTTCAGCTTGCACTATCTGCTGCCCTTCCTGATCGTCGGCGTTGTTGTCTTCCACCTTGTGGCATTGCATACGACCAAGTCGGGCAATCCGCTGGGCGTCGACCCCAAGGGTCCGCAGGACACGATCCCCTTCCATCCCTATTACACGGTGAAGGATTATTTCGGGATTGGGGTGCTGTTGATTTTCTGGGCGGCGTTTGTGTTCTTCGCGCCTGACTTCTTCGGCGAGCCGGACAACTACATCCCGGCCAACCCGCTTTCCACGCCGGCGCATATCGTGCCGGAGTGGTACTACCTGCCGTTCTACGCGATCCTGCGCGCCGTGCCCGACAACTTCGTCGGCCAATGGGCCGGGCTCGGTTACATCATCGTCAATGCCAAGCTTGCCGGCGTTTTGACCATGGCGGCGTCGATATTTGTGTTGTTCGCATTGCCCTGGCTGGACACCTCTAAAGTCCGCAGCGGGCGCTTCCGCCCGGTCTTCAAGTGGTTCTTCTGGATCTTCCTGCTCGACGTGGTGATCCTGGGGGTCTGCGGTGCCAATTCGCCCGATGCGCGTGTCTTCTCCTGGTACAAGGGCTTGAGCTATCTTGATCTGGGACAGATCACGACAGCGTATTACTTCGTTCACTTCCTGATTATCCTGCCGCTTCTCGGCAAGATCGAGAAGCCGCTGCCCCTGCCGACCAGTATCTCCGAACCCGTTTTGAAGGGCGGAGGTGCGGCCGGCGCCGGTGCCGCGGCCAAGCCGATGGAGAAGGCCTGATGCGCAAGACCATCCTCGTTGTCACCGCGCTTGCGGGTCTGTCGGCCAGCGCCATTGCGTGGGCCGCTGGCGGTGCCGGACTGCCGCATGTCACTTGGTCCTTCGGCGGTATCTTCGGGACCTACGACCAGACGCAGCTCAAGCGCGGCTTTCAGGTCTACCAGGAGGTTTGTTCCAGCTGCCACTCGTTGCGGCATGTCGCCTACCGCAATCTCGCAGCGATTGGGATATCGGAGAAAGAGATCGAAAAGATCGCGGCCGAAAAAGAGGTCGCCGGCGAACCCGATGAGGATGGCGAGCCGACCGAGCGCAAAGCGCTGCCCTCCGACAAGTTCGTGCCGCCCTTCGCCAACGAGAACGCGGCCCGCGCCGCCAATAACGGCGCTCTGCCACCGGACCTTTCGCTGATGACCAAGGCGCGGATCGGTGGCCCCGACTACGTCTACGCGCTGCTGACGGGCTATGGCCGCAAGCAGCCCAAATACGAGGTCGACGGTCACGGCGACGTGAAGCTCGACAAGGAAAAGAAACCCGTGCCGTTCAAAATGGGCGAAGGGCTCAGCTACAACCCTTATTTTCCCGGCCTGAAGATCGCCATGGTGGCGCCCCTCAGCGATGAGGGCGTGGAGTACGCCGACAAGACCAAGGCGACGGTGCCGCAGATGGCCAAGGACGTGACCGCGTTTCTGCAGTGGGCCGCCGATCCCTATCTGGAGGAGCGCAAGCGTATGGGCATCAAGGTGGTGCTCTTCCTGATATTCCTCACCGGTCTGCTCTACGCCTATAAGCGCAAGGTCTGGGCCGACGTGCATTGAGGCGAGGCGGATACCCTCCCTCCGCCCCCTGAAGCGCCCCCTCAAACGGGAGCGACGCGCATGACCGAACAGACCCAACCCCCCGTTGTCGGCATCATCGGCGGAAGCGGCCTTTACGACATCGAGGGACTGGAGGACACCCAGTGGATCGGGGTCACATCGCCGTTCGGTGTGCCTTCGGACGACTTGCTGGTCGGCCGCCTCGGTGACACCAAGGTCGTCTTCCTGCCGCGCCATGGCCGAGGCCATCGCTTGTCACCCAGCGACATCAATTATCGGGCCAATATCGATGCGCTCAAGCGCGCGGGCGTCACCGAGATCGTCTCGGTCTCCGCCGTCGGCTCGCTTAAGGAGGAGTTTCCGCCGGGCAGCTTCGTGCTCGCCGATCAATTCATCGACCGTACGGTGGCGCGCGAAAAATCCTTTTTTGGCGAGGGCTTGGTCGCGCATGCTTCGATGGCGCATCCGGTCTGTGCGAGGCTCGGCGATGCGCTGGTGGAGGCCGCGAAGGCGGCCGGCATCGATATCCACCGCGGCGGTACGTACCTCGCAATGGAGGGGCCGCAGTTCTCCTCGATCGCCGAGTCGGAGCTCTATCGTTCCTGGGGTTGTGCGGTGATCGGCATGACCAACATGCCCGAGGCCAAGCTCGCCCGCGAGGCCGAGCTTTGCTATGCGACGGTCGCCATGGTGACCGACTACGATTGCTGGCACCCCGACCACGACAACGTGACGGTCGAGACCATCCTGAAAGTGCTGAGCGAGAATGCCGAGCACGGCCGCGCCTTGGTGGGCGAGGTGATCCCGCGCCTGGCGGATCGCGCGGCGCTCTGCGAACACGGCTGCCACCGCGCGCTCGACTACGCGGTTGTGACAGCGCGCGACGCCCGCGACCCAGCGATGGTCGCCAAGCTCGATGCGGTGGCGGGGCGGGTCCTGTGACGCAGCCGCTTGGAGCCTTTCCGGAGCCGCGCCGATGAAATCCCGCTGGTCCGACGAAGATGCCAAAGCCGCCGTCAAGCGTTACCGCAAAGACGGAGTGAACGAAGATCGCGCCTTGCGCGTCTACACCACGCGCTTGCTGGGCCAGGACCCGCGTCTGGTGCTGCATGGCGGCGGCAACACTTCGGTGAAGACCCGCATGGCCGACGTGACTGGCGAGAGCATCGACGTTCTATGCGTCAAAGGCAGTGGCTGGGACATGGGCTATATCGAACCGCCCGGCTTGCCGGCAGTGCGTCTGGCGCCACTGAAAGAATTAATTGCACTCGATCGTTTGTCCGATGAGGACATGGTCAACTTGCAGCGCCGCAACTTGCTGGACTCAACGGCGCCAAACCCATCGGTCGAGGCGCTGCTGCACGCTTTCCTGCCGCATAAATTCGTCGACCACAGCCACGCAAACGCCGTGCTCGCGCTCACCGACCAGCCGGACGGCGAAGAGATCTGCGGCGAGGTTTTCGGCAAGCGCGCTGCTTTGGTGCCATATGTCATGCCCGGATTCGAGTTGGCCAAGGCCTGCGCCGCGGTTCATGCCGCCAATCCTGAAGTCGAGGGTCTGATCCTCCTCAAGCACGGCATCTTCAGCTTCGCCGAAACCGCACGCGACGCTTACGAGCGCATGACCCGCCTCGTCACTCTGGCCGAAAAACGCTTGGCAAAGGGCAAGGCGGTTGCGTTCGCGCCGGCGCGCCTGCCCAAGGCGCTCGCTGCAGCGGCGGAGATTGCGCCCGTTCTGCGCGGACTTTTGGCAATACCGGGGGACAAGGCGACCGGACGCTGGAAGCGTTTCGTGCTGACCCATCGTGGCGGCCGCAGCGTCCTTGATTATGTGAACGGCAATGCGGTTGCCCGGTACAGCCAGTCCGGTACCGTCACTCCCGACCACGCAATTCGCACCAAACCGTTGCCCCTCGTCCTGCCGGCGCCCGAAGCCGGCGCGCTCGATGTCTTCGCTAAGGAGGCCAAGGCCGCGCTCGGCGACTACCAGACGCGATACCGGGCTTATTTCAAGACCAACAACCCTAAAGGCAAGGCCGCCAAGATCGCGCTCGACCCGATGCCGCGCGTGATCCTCGTGCCCGGCGTCGGGCTTTTCGCGGGCGGCAACAGCGCCAAGGCAGCCGGCATCGCCGGCGATCTCGCTGAGACCACGGTTGACGTAGTGACCGCAGCCGAGCGCATCGGGCGCTTTCAAAGCATTTCCGAGCGAGACCTATTTGACATCGAGTACTGGTCGTTGGAGCAGGCCAAGCTCGGCAAGGCGGCGGAACCGGCGTTGGCGCGCCATGTTGTGGCGATCACCGGGGGCGCCGGCACCATCGGCCGCGCAACCGCCGCCGCCTTCAAGGCAGCCGGCGCGGAGGTCGCCTTGCTCGATCTCAAGGGACCGGCGTTGAACGATGCCGCAGCCGCCCTAGGCGCGCTCGCCGCACCCTGCGATGTGACGCGGGACAATTCGGTCGACACCGCCTTCGCGCGCGTCTCCGAAGCATATGGCGGGCTCGACATTCTTGTTTCCAATGCAGGTGCCGCTTGGCAGGGGCGCATCGGCGAGCTTGACGACAAGGTTTTGCGCCAATCTTTCGAGCTAAACTTCTTCGCCCATCAGCGCGTCGCCAAGGCAGCAGTGACAATCATGCGGGCGCAAGGCACTGGCGGCGTGCTGCTCTTCAACACGTCGAAGCAGGCTATCAATCCCGGCGCCGATTTCGGGCCCTACGGATTGCCCAAGGCGGCGACGCTCTTCCTGTCGCGGCAATACGCGGTCGATCACGGTCGGGACGGCATCCGCTCCAATGCGGTCAACGCGGACCGGATCCGTGGCGGTCTTCTCACCGACGACATGGTCGCCGCGCGCGCCAAATCGCGCGGTGTCAGCGAGGGGGACTACATGTCCGGCAACCTGCTGGGCCGCGAGGTGACAGCGGAAGATGTCGCCGACGCCTTCCTGCGCCTCGCCCTGTCGGAAAAGACCACCGGTGCGGTGCTCACAGTCGACGGCGGGAATATCGCAGCAGCGCTCAGATAATCGTCCTAAGCCGCAACGAACGCTACCACCAGCCCAAATGCCTCTGCCGCAGGAACGAAAGGGTTGCCATCGGCATCCTTACCGAGCGGTATGCCTTGGCTCGTGAGCGTTTCGCGCAATGCGTCCGGCTCCGGCACCCGCACGACCGCGGCAGCGAAGGCTGGCCCTTCGCGGTCAGGCATTTTGGTTTCGCCTGGAAAGCGTCTCGCGAAATCGCTCTCTGTCATCAGCGTGACTGCGCCTCGCGCTGTCGCCACGTTGAGTACACCGCCATCGATGCGCGCAGAGCCTGCCCCTTGCAGCCCATCGAAAAGCGCGTTCCAGGCCACCGGCTCGTCGGCCACCATGACGATTTCCGCGATCGCCTCTGCGGCATTGGTGTGGCGCTGATAATCGGGCTTCCAGAAATATTCCGGCGCGTGTTGCTGGCAGGTGAAGAACGCGGCTTGCGGCATGGCTTCGTCGGTCACGAAGGCGAGCGAAAAGGCGACCGTGGCTTCGCTCCCGTCCGGCGACTTTGCCTGGCGGGAGAAGTCGAAGACCGGATAAGTGGTGAGCCCGGCGGCGGTGAAGTCGCCGTGATCGGCATGGGCATCGCCGCTTTCGAAGACCAGCATCGCCATGCCCTCGCGGCGTTCCAGGTAGTCGCGGCAGAAGGGGCCGAAGCTGAAACCACCAGCCGCCGCCGCCCCGATCTTGCCCGGTTCCACGATCGCCAGCAGTTCGATGAAGCAGCCCTGCATCTGAACCAGGGCGTTTCCGGTGCCGAACGGATGCAGCGCGCGCGGCGTGACCGTGAAGCCGAACGCCTCAAAACGAGCAATCGCCGCGTCGAGGTCGCGCACGCAGTAGACAATGTGGTCGATGCCGCGCTTGGCGTGCATGGGAAGCGATCCTTGGTTTTGTGACAGGCTGTCAGACGGCCGCGATCGTATCACCTGCAACGGCAAGCTGCGTACCGTTTGCCGGCAGCGCAGCGAGCTGATCATCGTCCAACCCCAACACCGGGATCGTGCCGTAGCCCATCTCGCCGGCGACCACGACGCCCAACGTCAGGATGGCGTCGACCGTGCCCAGCAGCAGCGCGGCCGGCGCCTGTCCCACCCGCAGCAGCTCCAGCATCACGGCGCTCGACGAGCTCGAGCCGATCGTCGCGGGGATCGCCAGGATCGTGCCGGCGATGGTGGCGCCATGGTCGGGGTGGCGCGGATCGGCAATGGTCCCGGTCTTGGGATCCACCCCGCCCCAGAAACTAATCGGTGCGGCCAGGCGGAGTAGCGGGCCGGTGGCGGTCCCTGCGATCAGGATGCGTGCCTGGCTTTCGATTGCGTCGGTCATGACCGCGGGGTTTATCGTCGCGATCATCCGATCGCAAGTCCAACCGCTCGGTCTTGCAGCCGCCAGCGATCGTCACCACATTAAGACTAACTAGACTTTCTCTATCGAGATCAATGGCTTAAGGGCCCGAAGAGCGGCGGCGCCCAACAGGAAAGGTGTGAATCATGGCTGAAGCGGCAACCGGCGGCGTCAACGATGTTCCCAAGAGCGACAATGGCATCAAGGCGCATGTAAAATCGCGCAACACATGGCTGCGCGGCGTGTTCATGCTGCTGTTCGTGGTGATCTTCAACATCGCCGAGTTCGTGCTGATGATGACGACGCTGTTCCAGTTCCTCGCGTCATTGTTCACCGGCAAGCCCAACGAGCGTGCCTTGCGCTTCGGCGCAAACCTAGCGGAGTTCATCGGACAGATCGGCAGCTATCTGACCTTTGCAAGCGACGAACGGCCATTTCCGTTCGCCGACTGGCCCAAGCGCAGCCGCGCCAACCGAAAGCCGGCGCGTAAAACCGGCGGCGGCGCCTGAACCGCGTAGATCCTAACGAACGAGGCGGCGGGGCTCATTGCCACACCGCCTCGTCGCGGACCACCTGGCCGGTGAGTGCGGAGGCGATGCAGTCCTCAAGGCTACCGTAAATCACGTCATAACCCGTGTTCGCCGGCGTGTAGTGGGCGAACTTGCCCGAATTTGTCATCAGCACGCGCACCGCGCCGCTGGCCTCCGGCAAGATCGGCGTCACCACGACGCAAGTATCGGCCACGATCGTCACGCCCGCCTCGCGCAGCGCCTCGGCACGTCCTTCGCGCTCCAGCACCTCCAGCGCGTGCCGGCCGGTGCAGACATAAAACGGCACCGAGAAACGTTGGCCCACCGCGAGCCGTTCGAGAGCCGCAAATTCCGCAAGCGAGAAATGCGGGCTGCCGAGCGCCACAGCGTCGATCCTGGCAGCGCCGGTAGTGGAAAGCGTATCGCGCGCGCGGTGCAACATCGCGGAGGTCAGTTTGATCGTTTCGGCGGGCGGCGCCCCACTCAGGGCTGCGTCCAGCGTCGGCGCTTCGGGTGTCACGCCTACTATATGAAAGAGCCCGACCGAGCCGCTGGATGCCGCAGCCGCGCCCAGCGCCTTCAGGCGATCTTCCGAAACCGCGGCCAGCCCTTCGATGACGGCAATCGTCTCTCCGACGGCGCCGCCCAGCCAGGCGCCGAGCACCGGATAGAAGACGTCGCGGTCCTTCAACCTGTCTGCGATCGCGCTGGTATCGATGACCACTGTGGCGCGTCGGTTGGCGTCCAGATGCAGGCCAATCTCGGGCGCGCGGCCGGTCAAAGCAGCGCAAATGTCGAGCAGGTCGCCGTAACGTTCAGTGCGCGCGCCCAGCACGGAATTGGCAAAAGCGACCGCATTGCTCTCGCCCCATGCGACGTGCTGTCCAAGCGCCGGCCGATGCCCTGCCTGATAGGGCGCGCAGGTCCAGCTCGGCGCGCAGCCGAGCCGTGCATAGGCGTTCATTTGGCGTCGCGCCATTTCCGTCTCGTGCGCGGGCGCGCGCACGATTTCGGGGTGCAGAAGGTCGAGCGCGCCGACATTGAGCGTGGACGGTACCGCGACTTCGCCGTCGAGCGCGACCAGCCGCTCGGCGAACTCCACGCCCGAATCGCCGTGATAGAGGCAGCCGTCGATATGTGCCGAGGCGATGGGGATGAGGCGGCTCGCCCCCATGATACGCCCAGTCTCTGCGACGATGCGCATGGCCATGGCCGCGGCTTCGCCGCCACCGCCCTCGGCCATCGCCTGTTCCTGCGCGGTGAGATCCATGGGCGGCAGTCAATCACCAATCGGGGCTGCCGGGTAGCTTGTTCTCCACCCCCCTCCGGAACCGCCCTATTTCGTCATTCCCGCGAAAGCGGGGATCCATGGACCATCGGGATTCGGATTCCGGGATTCGGTTTTTGCGGCAAACATGGACCCCCGCTTACGCGAGGGTGACGCCCAGAGGTTTGCGGGGACCGCGCTTCCTCACGCCCTCGTCTTCCGGAACTCGCGGATGATTGCCGTGGCCGTGGCGCAGACCTCTTCGTCGGCATTCAGCAGCTGTCCCTCCAGGAAGGCGATCGTGCGGCCGGAATGGCGCAACCAGCCCTCCGCGAAGACCTGATCCGTGATAACGGGGCGGGTGTAGTTCACCTTCATCTCCAGGGTCGGCACAATGAAGCCGCCGCCGATCTTGAAGAGCGCTCCCACCGCCATCGTGTCGTCGAGCATGGCCGCGATCAAGCCGCCTTGCAGCGCACCGTTGGGGTTGCGGAATTCCGGACGGTTCTCGAACGAATTTCGGCAAAAGCCGCGCTCGGGATCGGCCACGACCGGCCGGCAACCGAGAAGGCGCGACGATGGCGGCATCGCTTTGGGATTCTCCATCCAGTAGCGGGCGTAAGCTTCGCCCGACATTGTCCGCCGGGCCGCACCGCCCTCTTGGCTGCCGTCAGCCGACATGGGTGCCCAGGAACTCCAGTGTGCGGTCGAGGGCCAGCTTGGCCGAAGCCTCGTGGTAGCTCCCGCGCTGGTCGCAGTTGAAACCGTGCCCGGCGCCCTCGTAGACGTGGATCGGCACGTCCGAGTGCTTGGCGCGCACTTGATCGACATCGGCCAGTGGGATCGCGTGATCGGTTTCGCCGAAATGCAGCATCACCGGCGCTTGCGGCTGCTCGTCGGATAAGCCGGCGATGCCGCCGCCGTAATAGCCAACTGACGGCAGGCCGAGCCGCGTGGCCGTCAACCAGGCCACCGAGCCGCCCCAGCAATAGCCAACCACGCCGGTCGTTCCGGCGCTCTCGATCTCCTTTACTGCAGCGCGAATATCCGCCAGCGCATTGTCGAACGACATCTGCCCCATCAGTGCCCGGCCGGCCGCGACCCCGGCCTCATCGTAGCCGAGCTCGACGCCGCGCTCGACACGGTCGAAGAGGGCCGGCGCGATGGCGAGATAGCCGGCGCTTGCAAACTTGTCGGTGTCGCTCCGGATATGGCTGTTGATCCCGAAAATTTCCTGGATCACCACGATGCCGCCCTTGGGCGCGCCGTCGGGTGCTGCCTTGTAGGTGCTGAGTTCATGGCCGTCCTCGGCCGTCAGCGTAATCGTCTCGCCCATCATTTCGCCTTTCTCGATTGTGCGCCCCGCCTGCCGCCGCGGGGCCGGACTTCAATAGGCCAAGAGCCGGCGTCTCGCAAATCCAAATCAGGCCGGGTCCCGTTGCGGTCGCGGTTCGAGAATTGGCGGAACATTACCTGCAGGATTCCGCAAGGATCTGGCGGAACCAGCGCGCACCGGCATCCCGGTGCGTCCGCTCGTGCCAGATGGCGCGGTAGGAGAATGGTTGCAGTTCCACCGGCGGTGACAGAAGGATCAAGGCGCTGTGATCCAGGAACGGCCGCGCCGAGCGGGCGGGCACCGTCAGGATAACGTCGCTGCGCGCCGCGACCAGCGGCGCCGTGCTGAAATAGGGGAGCCACAACACGATCCGCCGATGCAGCTTCCGCTTGGCCAATTCGCGATCGACCAGCCCCAAGCGTCCGCCGAAGACCACCACCAGCGCATGCGGCCATGCGATGAAGTCATTGAGTGGTATGGGCGCGTCGCCCGGCAAAGCGGCCAGAGCATGGTTCTTGGAGACGACGCAGACATAGGTTTCGCGAAACAGATCTCGGGCGTGGAGATTGGGCGGAACATCGATCCCGTCGGTCGCCAGGACTATGTCAATGTCGCCTGATGAGAGCTGGCGGTACGAGCGCTCCGAAAATGGCAGGATCTCGACGCCCGCATGCGGTGCGTCGACTGTCATCCGAGCGATCAAATCGGGCAAGACCGAGGTTGCGCCATAATCCGTGGTCGCCACCCGGAACACGCGGTCGGTTTCCGCCGCACTGAACACCGGGTCGTAGAGGACCGCCGAGACACCCTCCAAGACCTTGCCAAGCTGCTCGCCCAACTCCTCGCATCGCGGCGTCGGCAGCATCGACGACCCCGATTTTACCAGCAATTGGTCCTGGAATACCTCGCGCAGCTGCGCCAGCGCCCGGCTGACCGCCGGCTGGCTCATGTTCAGTTCCTTGGCTGTGGCGCTGACGCTGCGGGTGCGGGCGAGGCTCTGGAGCACGACCAGCAAGTTGAGGTTGGTTCGACGCAATTCCGATAATCGCATAACAACTATTTTTATTATTCATTAGATGAAATTGCAATCCCGCCCAAATATGACCCCGACGGCAGTTCCTTTTCATCCATGAGGCGAACCATGAGGCACGACATCACACGGCCCAGGCTTCCGATCTTCCGCGCTACCTGTCTGGCATTAGGCATTGGTTTCTTGGCAGCCACGTTCGGCTCCGGCGTGCTGCTGGACCGCTCAGCCTGGGCGGCCGGAAAATCGGCCTCCAAGGCGGCCTACAAGGTCAAGCTCGCCGGCCGGACGTTTCGCTATGCGGTTGGGCCCTATCGGATCCAGGTGCGGTTCGAGACCGAGACGCGGCTGCGCTGGACCTATCTGGCCGCGCCCAACAATCAAGCCGGCAAATCGGCTCCGCAGACTTTCGATCGCGCCGATCTGCGCCCCGACGTGTTGATGTTGGCGTGGACCGAGGCGAACGGGACCCAGGTCACGGACATCTACGATCTCCGGGCGATGCGCCTTTATGTGAGCGCGCTCAGAAGCGGCAAGCAGCGCATTTTTCTGCAGGCCAAGATGACAGAGGTCAAATAGACGCGCTCTCATCACAATCGGGTACCAGAGCGGCTCCACTGAACAGGACAGCATCATGATCGAACTCTCCATCAACGGCGCATCTCACCGGGTCGACGCTCCGGCGGACATGCCGCTCCTCTGGGTCTTGCGGGACCTGGTGGGCGCGACGGGTACCAAGTTCGGCTGCGGGCGGGGATTGTGCGGCGCCTGCACTGTCCTGGCCGACGGCGAGGCTATCCGATCCTGCCAAACGCCGGCGGAGGACGTGAAAGGCCGGAAGATCACCACCGTGGAGGGCGCGGCGTCATCTGGCGTCGGCCGCGCCGTCCGTGCGTCATGGCAGGAGATCGATGTGCCCCAATGCGGCTACTGCCAACCGGGACAGATCATGAGCGCGATCGCCCTGCTTTCGCGGAACCAGAGCCCGAGCGATGCGCAGATAGACGATGCCATGGCCGGCAATGTCTGCCGCTGCGGCACCTATCGCCGCATTCGCGCGGCGATCCACCAGGCGGCTAAACAGACCGCCAAGCTGTAGAGGCCGAAAATGTCCATCGAACAAACAGCGGGACCTTTGTCCCGACGGGATGCGCTTCAGGTGATCGCGTCGACTGGCGGCGCGCTGGTCATTGGCTTCGGGCTGCCGGGCGAAGCACTCTCCAAGATTACATCGCCTCTGGGGTCGCAGCCAGGCGCGGCCGGCGCCGGCCTCCACGCCTTTATCCGGATATCACCGGATAACGCAGTGACCATAGTTTGCGGCAAATCGGAGATGGGGCAGGGGGCGCTCACCGGGTTTGCCCAAGTGGTGGCCGACGAGCTCGACTGTGCCTGGTCCGACGTTGCCGTGACGCCGTCGCCGGTTCATCCGGCTTACGGCAATCCACCCAAGGGGTTCATGGCCACCGGCGGGTCGACGACGATCCGGCTTTCATGGATGCGGATGCGTCAGGCCGGGGCGGCGGCGCGCGGGATGCTACGCCAGGCGGCGGCCCAAAAATGGCGCGTACCGCTTGCCAAGGTCCGGACCGAGGCCGGCTTTGTTCTGGGGCCAGACGGACGCCGTGAGGCCTACGGCGCCTTGGCGGCCCGTGCCGCAAAACTGTCGCCACCAAGGAAACCCAAGCTGAAATCGCGTGCCGACTGGGCCTATATCGGGAAGCCGGTCAAGCGCGTCGATTCAGCGCAAAAGATCGACGGCAGTGCCAAATTCGGCATCGATGTCAACTTGCCGGGAATGCGCACCGCGGTCGTGGCCTTTCCGCCGGACATCGGCGGCAAGGTCGCGGCTTTCGACGGCAGTGCGGCCTTGAAGGTTCCAGGCGTCCGCCAGGTGGTCCGGATCGCGGCTGGCGTCGCGGTCGTGGCCGACCACTACTGGGCCGCGGTCAAGGGCCGCGAGGCGCTGAAGATCGACTGGCAGCCCGGGCCATTCGCCAAGCTCGATACCGAAGCGGTCCGCGCGTCTTACCGCAAAGCGTTGGACCGCAAGGGCAAGTTGGCGGAGACGCGTGGCGATCCCGCGGGCGTATCGGGCTCCCACACGCTGAGCCGCGACTATGAGCAGCCCTTCCTCGCCCATGCCTGCATGGAACCGATGAACTGCACGGTCCATGTCAAAAGCGACGGCGCGGAGATTTGGGCGCCGACCCAGTCGCAGATGATGGCGCAGCGAACCGTTGCGGCGGTCACCGGTTTGCCGCCCAAGGCCATTCGCGTGCACACGATGCTGCTGGGCGGCGGCTTTGGCCGTCGTTCGGCGCAGGATTTCGTCCGCAACGCCGCAGAGATCGCCAAGTCGGCTGGCGCCCCGGTGCGGCTGGTCTATTCGCGTGAAGACGACATGCGCGCGGCGCATTACCGCCCCTTCAACCGAGCGCGGATGCGCGCAAAGCTCGACAAGGACAAGAAACTGGTCGCGTTGGAACTGCGCGTGGCGGTGCCCTCGGTTGCGAAGTGGACGGGTTTCAAATTCCTCGTCCGCCCGGATGGGATCGACAGCCAGGCCGTCGAAGGCCTTCACGGCATGCCGTATGACGTGCCCAATCTGCGGGTCGAATGGGTCGAGCACGATCTGGGCCTGCCGATCTGGTTCTGGCGCGCGGTTGGCGCTTCGCACAACCCATTCGTGCTCGAAAGCGCGATTGACGAGATCGCTCATTCGGCAGGGCAGGACCCGTATGCATTTCGCCGTGGGCTGCTGGCGCGCAAGCCGCGGCACCGGGCGGTCCTCGATCGGGCCGCGAAAGAAGCCGGCTGGTCGTCTCCGCCGCCCAAGGGCGTTGGCCGCGGGATCGCTGTCGTCGCCTCCTTCGGCAGTATCTGCGCCCACGTGGTTGAGGTTCGAATGGCGGACGGAGAGCTCAAGGTCGAACGCGTGGTCTGCGCGATCGATTGCGGCATCGCCGTCAATCCCCAACAGATCACGGCGCAGATGGAAAGCAATGTCGCCTATGGCCTGACGGCCCTGCTGTATGGCGAGATCACGCTGGAAGGCGGGCAAGTCGAGCAGGGCAACTTCGATACCTACGAGCCCTTGCGAATGCCAAAGATGCCCAAGGTCGAAGTTCACATCATCGAGGGCGGCCAGCGACCCGGTGGTGTCGGCGAGCCCGGTCTGCCGCCGCTTCTGCCGGCCGTCGCCAACGCGGTGTTTGCCTTGACCGGCAAGCGGCATGACCGCTTGCCGTTGAAATTCGAAGCCGGCTGATGCGCGGCGCGACCAGCCGCCTTAATCGCATTGCATTCACTCAGGAAAGGTAACGTATGAACGAACTTTCACTGATCGAGAAAGGGCCGGTGCGACCGGCCCCGACCCTGTCGAAACACCCACAGCGGGTTTCGTCGGAGATCCAAAGCTGGCCTGGTGTTGTCGCAGCCGCCCACTGGAACCTTTACTGGCCGGATGTGGTCGACGGCAGCGACTTCTATGTGGGCGAGCGGGAACTGGGTCATATCCATCTGAACGGCCATGCCCATATTGCAACCACGCGCGGCCTTCGCGACCGGCTGCTCAAGTCGGGCGAGGCGCAAACCTTTCCCTGGAGTGGCGGATACGAAGATTGGGTGATGTATCCGATCGGGAACGCCGCCGACGCCGACCATGCCATCGGCCTGTTCAGGCTGAACTACGAGCGACTGCAGAGCAGCGGGATGGATAGCTAGTTACGCGTCCACCCAACTGGATAGCGCTCTAGTCCAGGTAGTCGGCAATATCGATCTTCGGCCAGTCCTTCGGCCAGACCCGCCGGAAGTCGTCGGGATTGAGCCGGCTCTTGACCGTCGCGTCGATGCCCATCTTGCCGGAGGTGCGGTTGAAGGCGTCGCCAGGTATCGGTGTCGCCGAGGGATCGCCCGGATGGCCGCGTGTGGTCGGCACAATGAAGACGTCCTTGGCCGGATCGGCGCGTGTCGCCAGGGCGTGATAGACCGAGCCCGGATCGTCGACATCGGTATCCTGCGAGACCGCGACGACCAGCTTGCCGTTGTTGAGCGGCGTGGTCATCAGCGTCATCAACGCGTCGCCGATCACACCCTCACGCGGGACGCCGCCCACTTTCACGATGCAGGAGAGGGCACCGCCCCAGGTCGGGAAGCGCACATCCTTCACGTCGACGCCCATCTCGCAGAGCCGATTGTAGAGCACCGCCTCATGGCATAGACGCGGCAGGGGCTGGTGGTCGGTTTCCGGCACGGTTTGCACCGCACGATAGATCGGCCGGTCCTTGCGCATCATGATCGCGGTGAACTTGACCGGCGGTTGCGGCGCTTTCGCCGGGATGCCGTACATTTGCGGGTTCGGACCGCACTCGTAGATCGCGGTTTCGCCCAACTGCAGCAGACCTTCAATGACGATCTCAGCGTTGGCGGGCACGGAGAGATCGATCGTTTCGCAGGGCACGAACTCGACATCCTGGTCCATCACGGTGCCGAACATTTCGGTTTCGCCCCAGCTGTCGATGTGAAGACCCGAATAGTTGCCCATGATCTCGTAGGCCGGCGGCACGCCGGCGACAAAGGCGATCGGTACTTCGGTCTCTCCCATCGCCTTGTACTTTTCGAAGATCACCGTGGTGTCGCGGCTGACGAAGAGGCTGAACCCGGTATCGGGCCCGGTGATCGTCGTCATCGCGTTCATGACGTTGTAGTGGCCGGTCTCCGGATCCTTGACCCAGTTCATGCAGGTCATCATCGGGTTCGGATCGTCATCGGAGTGGTAGCAGATCGGCAGTTTGCGGACGTCCAAATCCTTGCCGGTCAGCACCACTTCGCGCACCGGCCCGGTCTGCACATTGACCACTCCGCGCGGCGGCTGGCGCAGGCGGTAGGCAAGGGTGGGCAGGTAGTCCTCCTCCGAAACGCCGAGCGCCCGGGCCTGCAAGTTGCGGTTCTTGACCAGGATGTCGAGGACCCGGAAGCCCGGCTTGCCCTCGATATTTTCAAACAGGATCGGCTGCTCGCTCTGCGCGGAAACCGCGCCGATATGCTCGATCTTCACCGGCTTGGTGATGACCGTGACCACGTCTTCGTTGGTTTTCAGGAACCCCCGTAAATCCTTGTCCACGGCGAAGTTCTGGCCCGGCTTGGGCGTCGGTGGGCTCGGCAGGTCGGGCTTGCCGCGGATCGGTGCATACATCGTCGTCCCCCGGTCTTGTGTGCTGATCGTTCCTGCTTAGGCGATCACTGGGGGATTTGCAAACGGGGCAGCCGCGGAGCGCAGCCGCCCCGTAAGAGGCTCTGCCCGCTGGAGTTCGCTCAGCTATCGCTGATTTTAGCGCGTACCTGATCGACGAGGTCTTCGGTGATCTCCTCGATGCCGTGTGCCTCCTTGGCGTGCGCGGCGGCTTTCTGCAGCACATCCTCCTCGGTCTCACCCTCGGCCACGAAATCACAGCCTGGCATGAGATCGCCGCATTTCATCGTCTTAGCCATGTCAAAGTCTCCTCTCAGTAGGTGAATATCCGGTCGTGCTCGAGCGCGAGGCGGACCAGCACGTCCGGCATCGCTATCTCCACAGGTTTGCCGGCCACGGCCTCGGCATCCAAACCGCGAGCCTTGCTCGACATGCCCGAGAGATAGAACCGGCCGCCGGCCTCGACGATCGCATCGTAATGCTCGCGCAGCGGGCCAGTGCCCAGGCCGACCAGTGTGCCGAGCACACCGTCCCGCAAAAGCTGAACCGCGTCGCCGGCCAGAAAGAGTGAGACCGTGTGGCCCTCCGCCGCGGCGCTGCGCCCGACCAGAAAGGCGAGCGCGGCTTTGGTAGGATTTTCCGGGCCGCAAGTCAGGTGAACGAGAATACTGGCCATCTGTCGTCGCTCCTGAAGTCTCTGCTGCGAGTGCAAGAAAACAATACGGAGCGCGCGCGATGCTTTGAAATACCGTCTACCTATAGTTTGATAAGCAGGCGTTATGGCGAGCCCGGAGCGCCAATCCATGGAAATGCACCAGATCCGCTACTTTCTGGCTGTGTGTGAGGCGCAGAACTTCACGCGCGCCGCCGAGCAATGCGGCGTGTCCCAACCCGCGCTTACCACTGCGGTCAAGAAACTGGAGGAGGAGTTTGGCGGCGCTCTCTTTCATCGCCGGCGCGGCCGCGCGACGCTCACCGAACTGGGAGAACTCACGCGGCCCTATATCGAGCAAGTCCAGGGTCAGGCCGAGGCCGCGCGCAGCGTCGCCGACAGCTTCCGACTACTCAAGCGGGCGCCGCTCAATCTTGGTGTGATGGCCACGGTCGGGCCCTTATGCCTGGCCGGGTTTCTGGCCCGTTTTCAGCAGGGCTATCCCGGCATCGAGGTCGAACTTCACGAAGGCGCGCTGGGGCCGCTCTGCCAGCAACTGATCGACGAAGAGTATGACCTTGCGGTGCTTCATGCGCCCTCGGGGCTCGACGACCGTTTTGTGAGCGAGGCGCTTTACCGCGAACGCTATGTCGTGGTGTTCCCGCCCGGCCACAAATTCGCCGGCCTTGACGCGGTTCGCCTCGCCGACGTTTCCGGTGAGCCCTATCTCGACCGGCTGGCCTGCGAGATGCGCGAAACCGTTCTCGACGTATGCGCCCAACGCCAGATCGATATCTATGCGGCCTACCGAAGCGAGCGCGAGGACTGGATCCAGGGCATGGTGGTCGCGGAGATGGGGTTCGCCTTCATGCCGGAATATTCCATTACGGTTCCCGGCATGGTGAGCCGTCCCCTGGTCGATCCGGCCGTGGAGCGGGAGGTTGCCCTGGTTTCATTGGCGGGACGGGCGCCCCACCCAGCCGTGACCGCGTTCCGCCGGGAGATCAAGGCACATAGCTGGCCCGGCACAACCGATTAGGGCCGCAACATCCGCTAAACGTTGAAGCGGAACAGGATCACGTCGCCGTCCTTGACCACGTAGTCCTTGCCCTCGGATCGCATTTTGCCGGCGTCGCGCGCGCCCTGTTCGCCGCCGCAGGCGATGAAATCGTCGTAGAAGATTGTCTCCGCGCGGATGAAGCCGCGTTCGAAATCGGTGTGGATCTTGCCGGCGGCCTGGGCCGCCCTGATGCCGCGCGGCACCGTCCAGGCGCGGCTCTCGTTGGGGCCCGACGTGAAGAAGGTGATCAGCCCCAGGAGGTCGTAGCCAGCCTGCTTGACGCGGTCGAGCCCCGGCTTTTCGAGGCCCAGGGAGGCCAGAAACTCCTGCGCGTCCTCCGGGTCGCTGAGACCGGCGATTTCGGCCTCGATCGCGGCGGAGATGACCACGCACTCGGCGCCCTCAGCCGCGGCCTTCTCGGCAAGTCGCGCGGAAAATTCGTTGCCGGTCGCCGCCGAGGCCTCGTCGACATTGGCGATATACATGACCGGCTTGGTGGTGAGGAGCTGAAGCGCTTTCAAATCGTCTTCGCGCCCCTCGGGGATAACCGCGGTGCGCGCCGGGCGGCCCTCGCGCAGGCCGGCCAGGACCGGCTCCATCATCGCCAACGCCTCCTTGGCCTCCTTGTCGCCGATGGAGGCTTTCTTGGCGACCGGTTCGGTCCGCCGCTCCATGGCTTCCAGATCGGCGATCAGCAACTCGGTGTCGATAATCTCGGCGTCACGAATGGGGTCGACGCTCGCCTCGACATGGGTGATCTCGTCGCTCTCGTAACAGCGAACGACATGGGCAATGGCGTCGACCTCGCGGATATGGCCGAGAAACTGGTTGCCCAGTCCCTCGCCCTTGCTGGCGCCTTTGACCAGCCCGGCGATGTCGACGAAGCCGACCTGCGCCGGGATGACCGTCTTGGACTCGGCGATGCGGTGGATTTCGTAGAGCCGGACGTGATGAACCGCGACCCGGCCGACATTGGGTTCGATGGTGCAGAATGGGAAGTTGGAGGCTTCGGCCGCCTGGGTCGCCGTGAGGGCGTTGAAAAGCGTCGACTTGCCGACATTCGGCAGGCCGACTATGCCGCAGTTAAACCCCATCGCCGCCCGTCTTCTTGCTCGCGACCTTTGCCAACGCGGCGTCGAGCGCCGACTTCAGCCCGCCTGCGGGTTTGGCTTTTCTGCCCTCCGCTGGGTTTTCGCCGATCGGCGCCTTTGGGTCTCCTTCGCCCGCCTCGCGCTTCGGCTCCTTGTCTTCGGCCTTCGGTTTCGGCGGGTTCACCCGGTGTGCGACCCGGCTCATGAATGAGCCGTCGTCGCCCTCTACCAACAGCGGCAGCTCCTCGGCCACCGCGTCGATCATGCGGACGATGAGCGGCCGCTCGGCCTTGGGGAAATCCTGCAGCACATAACCCTCGACCAGGTCCTTGTCGCCCGGATGGCCGACGCCGAGGCGCACGCGCCAGAACTCGGGACCCATATGGCGGGCCACGTCGCGAATGCCGTTGTGGCCGCCATGCCCGCCGCCCTTCTTGACCCGCATCTTGCCGGGCACGAGATCGATCTCGTCGTAGATCACGATGATCTGCTCCGGCTCGAGCTTGTAGTACCCGGCGGCGTTCTTCACCGGCAGTCCCGAGCGGTTCATATAGGCGAGCGGTTTTAGGGCGAGCAGCTTCTGGCCGCCGATCGTGCCTTCGGCAATGTCGGATTGAAAGCGCCGGCGGTATGGCCCGAAGCCGTGACGGCGCACGATCTCGTCCACCGTCATGAATCCGAGATTATGCCGGTTGTTCGCATATCCGGGCCCGGGATTGCCCAGGCCGACCAGGAGCAGCATGGACGGTCATGCACGGCTTTTATGAGAGGATCGGCCGACCAGCCGGCGACGCCAGACCACCGCCCCGGCCAGCCACCCAAAACGTCGATTGTCGGGCTGGCCGGACAGGGTCCGTGTGCTGGCGCAACGCCAGAGGCAGCGAGCCTATTCCTCCTTGGCCGCGCCCTCCTTGGCCTCGCCCTCGGATTCGCCCTCTTCGCCTTCGGCGCCCTCTTCGCCTTCGACGCCTTCTTCGCCCTCGAGGCCTTCTTCGTCTTCTTCGCCCTCGGCCTGCTCGGCGGCGGCTTCGTCGCGGACCACGGTGGGTGCGGCGACGCCGGCGATTGTGAAGTCACGGTCGGTGATGGTCGGTGTGACGCCCTCGGGCAGGTCGATATTGGAGATATGCACCGAGTCGCCGATATCGAGGCCAGTCAGATCGGCGATGAAGATCTCCGGTATATTGCCGGCCGCGCAGATCACCTCGACCTCGTAGCGCACCACGTTGAGCACGCCGCCGCGTTTCAGGCCCGGCGATTCCTCGTCGTTGATGAACTGCACGGGCACCTCGACATTCACCTGCGTCTGGTCGTTGATGCGCAGGAAGTCGACATGCAGCGGTATGTCGGTCACCGGGTCGTATTGCACGTCACGTGGCAGCACACGCTCGTTGCTGCCATTCACCTTGACGTCGAACTGGCGGATGAAGAAGCCGGGCTCGCGGAGCTGCAAAAACAGCGCCTTGGGATCGATCGAGATCAGCGTTGGATCTTTCTTGTCGCCGTATATTACGCACGGCACACGCCCTGCGCGTCGCGTGGCTCGGGCGGCCCCCTTGCCGGCCCGGTCGCGCGACTGCGCTTCCATTGGGACGAGTTCAGTCATCGAATTCTCCTTTCTCGCACAATGCCCGCCGCTCGCCGCGACGGGCAGAGACCGGCCTCCAGGGGTGCCGGTCTGAGGTGATATTGGGCTTGCCTAGGTTCGGTTCCAGCTCGGCTCCAGTCCGCTCCCACATCCAACCTTCCAATTGCAAAACATGCCATCAGGATCAATCGGGTAGGGGAGCGGGCCGGCACTGGCGTCTAAATATACAAAAAACTCCTAGTCGAAAAGGCTTGAGACCGACGCTTCCTCGCTGATCCGCTTGATCGCCTCGCCGAGCAGCGGGGCGATGGAGAGCTGTCGCACCGATTTGGAGACCCGCACCGCCTCGGTCGCGAGGATCGAATCGGTGATAACCAACTCCTCCAAGGGAGAGGCGGATACACGGCCCACCGCACCGCCAGAGAGCACGCCGTGGGTCGTATAGGCGGAGACCTTGCTGGCGCCCTCCTTAACTAGGGCTTCGGCGGCGTTGCACAAGGTCCCGGCGGAGTCGACGATATCGTCGACCAGCACGCATTTTCGGCCGTCCACCTCGCCGATGATGTTCATGACTTCCGAGATGCCCGCCCGCTCGCGCCGTTTGTCGATGATCGCGAGGTCGGCATCGAGGCGGCTGGCGATGGCCCGGGCCCGCACAACGCCGCCGACATCCGGTGAGACGATCACCAGATCGTCGCCGTTCACATGCTCGGTGATATCCGTGGTGAAGACCGGCGCCGACATCAGGTTGTCGACCGGGATATCGAAGAAGCCTTGGATCTGTCCGGCGTGGAGGTCGAGGGTAAGTACGCGCTGCGCCCCCGCCGTGGTGATGAGGTTGGCGACCAGCTTGGCCGAAATCGGCGTCCGCGGGCCGGTCTTCCTGTCCTGCCGCGCGTAGCCGTAATAGGGCAGCACCGCCGTGATCCGCTTGGCAGAGGCCCGCCGGAGCGCGTCGATCAGGACGAGTAGCTCCATCAGATTGTCGTTGGCGGGGAAGGAGGTCGACTGCAGGACGAAAACGTCCTCACCGCGCATGTTCTCCAGGATCTCAACGAAGATCTCCATATCGGAGAATCGCCGGATCGCGGCCTGCGTCAGGGCAAGGCCGAGATAGGCCGAAATGGCCTCGGCCAGCGGCCGGTTCGAGTTACCCGCGATCAGTTTCATGCGGGGACGCCCCCTCAATCCCGCGCCCGGCCCGCCATGGCGTCCACGCGCCAGGCCGGCGGCGGACCATCCAGGTCCGGATGGCGCAGCAGCCCCCCGGAGCCGCGCCTCGCGCCGGTTTGTAACAGTCCGGTCACAGGGTGTAAACGGCTTAGGAAGCGGCCTAGCGATCAGCCGGTTCGGCCGGCCAGGCGACCGGTCGGTCGCGCTTCGTGGCAGCGCGCCCGGGGGATATGATTGCAACAACTGCCCCGCTCGCAACCCGCACGGAACGGCGGAACTCTCATGCGCCTTCGCATCGCCACTTTCAATCTCGAGAACCTCGGCGAGAAACCTCACCATGCCGGCGCCGGCGTCCCACTCGCGGCGCGAATCGAGGCCCTGCGCCCGCAACTTCAACGGCTGGAAGCAGACGTGCTTTGCTTGCAAGAGATCAACGGGCAAATACGGCGCGCCGGAGGATACGAACTGGCAGCTCTGAATGCCCTGTTGCAGACAACCGACTATGTCAACTTTGCACGCGTCGAAACGGAAAAAGGACCGGGCGAAGGGGCACTCGATATCCACAACCTGGCTATCCTTAGCCGCTTCCCCGTGGCGGTCTCGCGTCAGCTCCGCCACGATGTCGTGCCAGCGCCCGTCCATCGGATGGTCACCGCCGACCCTCCGGCCGAAACGTCGGCGGACGTCCGTTGGGAACGCCCGTTGCTGCACGCCACGCTCAGTCTGCCTGGCGGCCAGCCGCTACACGTCCTCAATCTTCATCTGCGCTCGCCTCTGGCGGCCCATATACCGGGCCAGAAGAGCGGTCCCTTCGCCTGGAAGAGTGTGGCCGGCTGGGCGGAGGGCTTTTTCCTCGCGGCGGTCAAGCGCGCTGGACAGGCGCTGGAAGCGCGCCTTGTCGTGGACGAAATCTTCGATGCAGAGGCACAAGCCCTGATCGCGGTCTGCGGCGACTGCAATGCCGAGGCCCGCGAGACCGCAGTGCGTCTGCTGACCGGCGACGAGGAGGATACCGGCAATGGCGCGCTGGCCGGTCGGGCGCTGGTCGCGGTCGAACGGAGTATCCCCCACGACCTGCGCTTCAGCGTGCTGCATAACGGCCGCAAGACCATGCTCGATCATTTGTTGGTCAGCCGCGCCTTGATGGGCTGGTATCGCAACGCAGAGATCCACAACGAGGCGCTGGGCGACGAACTGGTCGCCTTCGCCAATATCGGCGCCTCGCCTGAATCCTACCACGCACCCGTGGTCGCCGGGTTCGAGTTGCCGGACTGAACGGCCGTCGGTTCGGGCGATTTGATGGCTGCATCGCTTGCCTGGACGGCCGCAGAGTCCGAAGTCATGTGTTGGATGCGGGGGCCGCCCGAACGGCGGCTGGCTCATTCGACAAGGGAGTGAATTAGACGATGTGGCGGAAGTTTCTGATTTTTGTTGCAGGCGGGATCATTGGAGCCGCGGCCGGCTTTGCCGGCGGCATCTTCGTCTATCCCTACATCTTCCTGGCCGATCAGGTTGCGATGGAGGCGCCACTGGCGGGAAGCCGGCAATTGGTCGCGCGAGGCAGCTTCATCCATGCCGATCCGAACGATCCCGTCCATTACGGCAAGGGCACGGTCACGGTCTATGGCGACGCCCTGCGACTGCAGGCCGATTTTGCGGTAGGGCCAGGTCCAAAATTCCATGTCTATCTCGTACCCAAGGCGCACATCCGCAAATCGGACGACGTAAAGGCGACGATGTATGTCGACCTCGGCCGATTGCGGGCCTTCAAGGGCGCTCAGAACTACCGCATCCCGAAAGGCGTCGATCTCACCAAGTTTCAGAGCGTGGTGATCTGGTGCGAGGCCTTCGGTGTGCTGATCTCGCCGGCCGACCTCAAGTTCGGATCCTAACTGCGCATCGCGGCCGGCGAGTTCGCTCGGTTGTTTCACATGATGGTGACCGCTCTCACTGCGAATCTTACGCGTATGTAGCACCTTGCCGGCCATGCATGCGGGGCGTCTCCCCGCGCGATTCGACCATGACCGTGTGAAGGAACTGAGCAAACCATGAAACTGACAAACACCGTATTGGCGATCGCCGTCGGACTGTCGACGATCGCTTCCACATTCGCACAGGCGAACACGATGACCATCTCCCCCGGTGGTCCTGAAGTGATTGCCAGGAGCCCGCAAAAGAGCAAGCAATCGTCTTGGAAAAGACTATGCGTCAAGAGGGTTTACCGCCAATGCCGCTCCGGGCCGGAACCGCAGCCGGGCGCGGCGCGGTGCTACCGGATTGCGCTCGATCAGTGCGGCCAGTCGAAACGGCTCTGAGGATTTGGTCCCTGAGGTTGGATTGACGCCCGTCCCGCCTCTCCGGGCGCTCCGGTAGAGCGACTAGGGTCGTCGGGCGGGGCCGTTGGCGGCCCTTTTTCTTATCAAAGGTCCGCTGTCTCGCCGTCGAAGGCGAAGGCGCTCATCGCCAGGATCGCCAGGCAGTAGCTCTGATGGATGAGACGTCCCGGCGCCGTAGCCCCGTTCGACGCCGCCCCCATCGCCACGAAGAGCGGGAGGATATGGTCTTCGGTCGGATGGTGGTGGGCGCCTGCCGGTGCGCGGGCACGGTAGTCGAGGAGATCGTCGATGCGACCTTCGCTCACGGCCTCGATCAACCATTCGTCGAAGGCGCGGACATCGCCCGGCGGCTCGACATGGGTCGGAGCGCGGCGCGGATCGCCTAGATTGTGGGTGGAGTTGCCGCTGGCGACGATCAGAACGCCGTCTCTACGCAGCGGCGCCAGCGCTTTTCCCAACGCCAGATGATGCGCCGGTCCAAGTGCAGTCTGTATCGACAGCTGTACGACAGGAATATCGGCATCGGGATAGACCAGCATGAGCGGGTTCCATGCGCCGTGGTCGAACCCGCGCCGGGGATGCACACGGGCCTCGAACCCGGCCTCGCGCAAAATGTCGGCCACGCAGGCCGCCAGGTCCGGATCGCCGGGCGCCGGGTATTTCATCGCGTAAAGCGCATCTGGAAAACCATAGAAGTCATGTATCGTCTTCGGCATCGCCGCACCGCCAAGCGTCGGCGTGGGCGTCTCCCAATGCGCGGAGACCATGAGGACTGCCCGCGGCCGCGTCAGCTCGCCCCCGAGTGCCTTCAAGAAACGCGAAGCCGGTATGTCTTCCAGCGGCAACGTCGGTGCGCCGTGGGAAAGGAAGAGAGCTGGCAAGGCTCCGCTCATGGCCGGGCCCCGCTCATGGCCGAGCTCCACTCACGGTAGGTCGACCAGGATGATCTCGCTTTCCTCTTGTGCTTCGATCGAAATCGCATCTTCGCCCTCGATCGCCATCCCGCCGCGTTCGCCGAGCCGCTGGCCGTTCACTTCGATCGCGCCAGTGGCCGCGACCAGATAGGCTCGCCGGCCAGGTTCGAGCGCATGGGTTACCGTCTGCCCCACTGACATGGTGGCCGCCAGCAAGCTTGCGTCTTGATTGATCGGCAGCGCATCGGTGTCGGCATCGGCCCGTCCGCTCGCCAAGGTCACAAGCTCGCCCACCCGGTCCGCCTTGGGGAATTCCCGCGCCGCCCAGCCCGGTGCGCCGCCGGTCGAGGCGGGCTCGATCCAGATCTGGTAGATCAGCGCCTCGTCGCTCTCGTGATTGTATTCGGAATGCATGATCCCCTTGCCGGCATGCATCACCTGCACGTCGCCCGCGACGGTACGGCCCTTGTTGCCGAGGTGGTCTTCGTGGCTGATCGCGCCGCGGCGCACATAAGTGATGATCTCCATGTCGCGGTGGCCGTGCATGGCAAATCCGCCGCCCGCCACGATGGTGTCGTCATTCCAGACCCTGAGTGGGCCGAAACCCATGCGCGCGGGGTCGCTGTACTCGGCGAAACTGAAATGAAATCGCGCCGACAGCCAGTCGTTTTCAAACTGTCCAAGGCTCTCGAAGGGGCGGGGATCGAGCATCGCCTTATGCCGCTTTGAGGCGCGCGCGGTCGTGCGGCGTGGTGTAGTCGATCTGCGGGCCCACAGGCACAATGCGCGTCGGGTTTACGGTTTCGTGGCTGGCATAGTAGTGGTGCTTGATGTGGTGGAGGTCCACGGTCTCCGCGACGCCCGGCACTTGGTAGAGCTCTTTGGTGTAGTTCCATAAGTTCGGGTAGTCGAAGATCCGGCGGAGGTTGCACTTGAAGTGCCCGAAATAGACCGGGTCGTGGCGTACCAAGGTCGGGAAAAAGCGCCAGTCCGCCTCGGTCATCTGGTCGCCGACCAGATAGCGGCTTTGGCCAAGTCGCGCTTCTAGCCCGTCGAGCTCCTTGAAGAGCGCCGCGAAGCACGCATCATAGGCGTCCTGGCTGGTGGCGAAGCCGCATTTGTAAACGCCGTTGTTGTAGTTGTGATAGATGCCTTCGTTGACCGCATCGATCTCCGCGCGCAGGACCTGGGGATAGAGATCGAGCGATGCGTCGCCCCATTCGTTGAACTCGGAATTGAGCATCCGGATGATCTCGGAGGATTCGTTCGAGACGATGGTCCCGCGCTCCTTGTCCCACAGCACCGGCACAGAGGCGCGGCCCGTATAGTCGTCCCTGGCCTGGGTATAGATCTCGTGCATTTGGGCTTTGCCGAGCAGTGAATCGCCGGTGGCGCCGTCTCCGGTCTCAAAACTCCAGCCGTTGTGGTCCATGAACCAATGCACCACAGAGACGTCGATTACCTTGGCCAGCCCTTTCAACTCGCGCACGATGAGGGTGCGGTGCGCCCAAGGGCAGGCATAGGAGACATAGAGGTGATAACGCCCAGGCTCGGCCTTGAAGCCACCCTCGCCGGAGGGTCCGGGGCTGCCGTCGCGTGTGATCCAGTTGCGGAAAGCGGCGTCCGCGCGCTTGAACTTGCCGTCCTGCTTGCGCGGATCGATCACCACGGTTTCCCACTTGCCGTCGACCAGCTGGCCCATTGCCGTCTCCTGTTGCTATCTCAATCCGCATGGAATACCGCCGGAGCCCAAGGCCCGTGCGCCGTTCCTCTCCCGTTGTACAGAATCTAGTCCACCAGCGGGTTTTGATAATCCTCAGAATCGTCATAAGATTGTTTCCACCAGGAAACAATAAGGATACCCCGCCATGTTTGAGACGGCGCGGCTGGACACGCTGGAGGGCATGGCGGTTTTCGCCCATGTGGTGGAAGCGAAAAGCTTTACGGCCGCTGCCGGCCGACTGGGCCGCTCCAAATCGTCGGTCAGCAAGGCGATCAGCCAGCTGGAGGACCGCCTCGGCGCGCGTCTGCTCAACCGGACCACACGCCGGCTCAGTCTCACGGAGGCGGGGGCGGCCTTCTACGAGCGTGCGGCGCGCATGTTGGCCGAGGCAGAGCAGGCCGAATTGGCGGTATCCGCGCTCCAGGACGAACCGCGCGGGCTCTTGCGCGTCAACGCGCCACAGACCTTCGGTCAGCGCCATCTGGGTGGGCCCGTGGCCGCGTTCCTGGAACGCTATCCGGGGCTATCGATTGAGATGACCCTCGACGACCACTTTGTCGATCTTGTGGACGAGGGATACGACGTCGCCGTACGCATTGCGGCGCTACCGGATTCGAGCTTGATCGCGCGGCGCCTGGCACCCAATCGCCGCGTCGTCTGCGGCAGCCCCGCCTATTTTGAGCGTGCCGGTAGGCCACAACGCCCAGGCGATCTGCGGCATCACAACTGTTTCGGCTACGCCTATCAGGTCACCGGCGACGAGTGGCGCTTCGTGGGGCCGGATGGGCCGACCTCGGTGCGCGTCTCGGGCACGCTTTCGGCCAATAATGGCGCAATCCTCAAAGCGGCGTTGCTCGACGGTCTTGGCGTGGCGCTGCTGCCGACCTTTGCCATCGACCGCGAACTGCGTGAAGGCCGCCTCGTCACCGTGCTCGACGCCTATGAGGACACCGGCACTTCGATCTATGCCGTCTATCCCCACAACCGCCATCTCTCGGCCAAGGTCCGCGCCTTCGTCGATTTCCTGGCCGAACGGTTCGAGCCAGAGCCATACTGGGACCGGGCGTAAGCGTCGCTCACGATCCGCCAAATTATGCCATTGACATAACCGAACGTTCGTACTATTTACTGTTCATGCGAAAAGGCGAACGAACCAAAGACGCGATCATTTCCCAAGCCCTCGACCTAGCCACGGTCAAAGGACTGGAGGCGCTTTCGATCGGCGCCCTGGCGAGTGAGACCGGCATGTCGAAATCGGGCCTGTTCGCCCATTTCGGCTCCAAGGAGGCGCTCCAGCTCGCCGTGCTCGAAACCGCCTCGGCGCGGTTTTCGGAACAGGTGATCCAGCCCTCGCGCGCGGAATCACGCGGCATCTTGCGCCTGATCGCGTTGGTGGAGAACTGGCTGCACTGGGCCAATTCCGAGCAGCTCTCCGGCGGTTGTCCTTTCGTCGCCGCCCAGGTCGAGTGGGATGACCGCGAGGGCCCGGTGCGCGACTATCTTGTATGGGCCCAGACGAGTTGGCTCGGTGTGATCGCCGCGTCCGCCGAGAAAGCTGTGGCCCAAGGCGATTTTCGGGCCGACCTGAGCACGCGTGGCTTCGCCCACGATGTCTATGCGATAGCACTTGGGTATCACAACGCCCAGCGCCTGCTGCGTGATCCCAACGGCGAAGCCTATGCCCGCGACGCCTTCCGGCGTCTTTTGCAGGATGCCCGGCGCGGCGTCGCCCGCGGTCCCGTTACGGCCGAACCCCGCCACCCGACCCACTGACCAACCGCCCCGGAGCGCGCCGTCATGGCAAAATCATTCCGCATATTGGTCACCACAATAAAAACGAACGTTCGTATTTACGCGTACAAGCGGCTTGCCCGTATCCTGGCCAGGCTTGGCTCGCTCCGTCCGGGTCGTTGGGCGCGTCAAGTCCGCGTGCGGCACCTCGAGACGCTGGCGCGTCGCTCGGATCGCCGCCACCAGCCAGAGGCCGGCCCGGACGGGGTTCGGCTGTTGCTTTCCACAGAAGCCGGCGCGTATCTGCGCCATTTGCGGCGCCTCGATCCGGAGGCCCGGCGGCGGCGATACAGCCGCCTGGTCGACGACCGGGACCTTGCACGCTTCGTCGTCGGGATCGATTGGTCCCGCACTCTGATCGCTGGCTATTTCGAGGATGGCACGCTGCGCGGCGCGGCACAGTTGGCCTGGCCCGATCTGGCGTGGCTGGACGGAGCGGCCGAAATGGCCGTCGAGGTCGAGGCGGATTGGCGCCGCCGCGGCATAGCGCGGTCGCTGATGCGCCGCGTTGCTACCGAAGCGAGGCTTCGCGGGCTGGCCAGTATTCTGTTCTTCGCCCAGGCCGACAACGAGCCGATGCTGGAGCTCGCACGAGATATGGACGCGCCGCTTAAGCTGATGGGCTCCGATGTCGAAGGCCGCATCGCTCTGGCAGGGAGGCCACGCCCGGCGGCCCAATTTTTCGGCGGCCGGGCGATCTAAAGCCAGATCCGGCGAGACAAACGTCCCGGTCATGACCTATCGGATGCCCGCCGGTTTCAGCTGCGCAAAAGGCGCGGTGGCGTGACCCGCGTCACTGCTGCCGGGGGCGATCGCCGCTAGTTTCATCCTCGTTCGGACCGGCCGGTTGAGTCGGTCCAGCCACCTTACAGTGTCAGGACGAGACCAATGCGCAAGCCCCACAATCCTCAATCACGTATAACGAACGTTCGTTCGTTTCTTCCGCGACAACGTTTTGCCGGAGAATTCCGTCCACTGGTTGCACAGGAGGCCGGCGAGTTCCTGGCTCATCTTGGCCGGCTATCCCCGGAGGACCGGCGCAGGCGTTTCGGGAACCCAATCCGCGATGGCGCGATGGCCAATTTCGTTGCCCGGATCGACTGGTCGTCAGGACTGGTGATCGGCTATTTCGAGGGTGGTTACTTGCGTGGTGCGATCCAACTCGCCGCCGCAGGCGAGGGATACGAGGCCGCCACGGCGGAACTGGCGATCCAGATCGAAAGCGACTGGCAAGGCCGAGGCATTGGCAGTGCGTTGCTGCGCAAGGCACGCGCCGCCGCGCGAAAGCGCGGTGTCGGGCGTTTGATCTTCTTTGCCCTGGCCGAGAATCAAGGCGTTACTGCGCTGCTGTCCAAGTTCGGCGCGCGCTTCCGGCGCGTCGGCTCCGACGTTACCGGAGATCTACCGTTGGCCGTCCCCGCCTAGCCTCACACTCTCCATCACTGCACTCGCCGCCGACACTGTTGATGGCGGTAAGTTCCTCCACGAGAAGCCCGGACGCCGCCGCGCCGATTGCCGCCGGCTGCCTTCGGTACTACTTTCCTGCCAGGCGCAGTGACGCATGACGCGAACGGGACGGAACGCATGGCCGCGACGGCAGTGAAACTGAGAGATATTTCGCTCGACGACCGATATACGGCCAATGAAGGCCGCGTCTTCCTTACGGGGATCCAGGCCTTGGTGCGGCTGCCGATGATGCAGCGCCAGCTCGATCTCGCCGCCGGGCTGAACACAGCAGGTTTCATTTCCGGCTATCGCGGCTCGCCGCTCGGCGGGCTCGACCTCACCTTGTGGCGCACCAGGTCGCATCTGAGGGACAACCACGTTCATTTCGCACCGGGGCTGAACGAGGACCTCGCCATGACGGCGGTGCTCGGCAGCCAGCAGCTCAACCTTTTCCAGGGCTCGCGCTACGACGGCGTTTACGCCATGTGGTATGGCAAGGGTCCGGGCCTCGACCGCTCCGGCGACGCCTTCCGCCACGGCAACAATCACGGTACCTCGCCCAATGGCGGCGTGCTGATTACAGTCGGTGACGACCACACCGCCAGTTCTTCTACCGTGGTGCATCAGACCGATCACATCTTCAGCTCGGTGATGTCGCCGCTGCTGTTCCCGGCCAACGTCCAGGACCTGATCGACTACGGCATATTGGGCTGGGCGATGTCGCGTTACTCCGGCTGCTGGACCGGGTTCAAGGTGGTGGCCGAGATCGCGGAGAGCGCCAGCACGGTGGAGATCGATCCGGCGCGGTTCGCCATCACCACGCCGACAGATTTCGACATCCCGCCTGGCGGTCTCAACATCGATATCCGCGACGACCGTTTCGCTTCGGAGATCAAGCTCCACGACCACAAGGTCTATGCGGCGCTCGCCTTCGCTCGCGCCAACAAGATCGACAAGACCATCATCGAGACCAAGAAGCCACGTCTTGGCATCATCGCCTCGGGCAAGGCCTATGCCGATGTGCGCGAGGCGCTGGGTGATCTCGGCATCTCCGACAAGCAGGCGGCCGATCTCGGAATCCGGCTCTACAAGGTCGGCATGGTTTGGCCTTTGGAGCGTGAAGGCGTGCGCGAATTCGCGCGCGGCCTCGAAGAGATCCTTGTGGTGGAGGAAAAGCGCGCCTTCGTGGAGAACCAGTTGAAGGAGCAGCTTTACAACTGGGATGAGAAAACCCGCCCGCGCGTTGTCGGCAAATACGACGAGACGGGCAGGGCGCTCTTGCCGTCGACCGGCGGGTTGACACCAGGCATGGTCGCCGAGGCCATCGCCGCGCGCGTCGGCCGGTTCTACAAGTCGGAAGCGATCGACGAGCGCATCAAGTTTCTGGAAGCGAAGAAAAAATCTCTGGAGAAGCGCCAGACCGACTTCCAGCGTATCCCCTATTTCTGTTCGGGCTGCCCGCACAACACCTCGACCCGCGTGCCCGAAGGCAGCCGGGCGACCGCCGGCATCGGCTGTCATACGATGGCGATGTGGATGAACCGCTCGACGGAAACTTTCACCCATATGGGCGCGGAAGGCACGCCCTGGATCGGTCAGGCGCCGTTCACCGACGAGAAACACATCTTCGCCAATCTGGGCGACGGCACTTATTACCATTCCGGCATTCTGGCGGTCCGCGCTTCGGTCGCCGCCGGCGTCAACATCACCTACAAGATCCTCTACAACGACGCCGTGGCCATGACAGGGGGCCAGCCCGTCGAGGGCCAGCCGACCGTGCCCCAGATCACCCATCAGGTCTGGGCCGAGGGCGTCAAGCGCATCGCCGTCGTCACCGACCAGCCCGACAAATACCCGATCAATGCCGGCTTCGCGCCCGACGTCACCATCCATCACCGCGACGAGCTCGACCGGGTGCAGAAAGATCTGCGCGAGTGGCCGGGCGTCTCAGTGCTGGTATACGACCAGACCTGCGCTGCCGAAAAGCGCCGCCGGCGCAAACGCAAGGCTTTCCCCGATCCGCCGCGGCGCATCTTCATCAACGAGAGGGTCTGCGAGGGCTGCGGCGATTGCGGCGAGAAATCGAACTGTGTCTCGGTGATCCCGCTGGAGACCGAATTCGGGCGCAAACGTGCCATCGATCAGTCGAATTGCAACAAGGATTATTCCTGTGTGAGGGGCTTCTGCCCGTCATTCGTCTCGGTCCACGGTGGCAGCCCGAGGAAACGCAAGGCCGCGAAGGTCATCGAGGCGCCGCCGCCGCTCAGCGAGCCGGAGATCCCGACCTCAAAGGAGCCCTACGGCATCGTCATCACCGGGATCGGCGGCACCGGCGTCATCACCGTCGGCCAGATCATCGGCATGGCGGCGCATCTGGAAGGCAAGGGCGCGACCATCCTCGACATGACCGGCCTGGCCCAGAAGAACGGTGCCGTGCTCAGTCATATCCGTATTGCCGACGACCCGCAGAAGATCCACACCGTGCGCATCCCCGCCGGCGAGGCCGATGCGGTGATCGGCTGCGACATGGTGACGGCAGCCGGTCCGGACGCGCTGACCCGTATGGACAAGCCGCGCACGCGGGCGGTGATCAACAATTATCGGGCGCCGACCGCAGATTTCACGCGTCAACCCGACTTGCAGTTTCCCGCCGCGGCGCTGGAAGGCCAGATCCGCGACGCGGTCGGCCATAACTCGGTCGATTTTCTCGATGCGACGCGCATAGCTACCGCGCTCATGGGCGATTCGATCGCGGCCAACATGTTCATGCTCGGCCATGCCTGGCAGCGCGGCATGTTGCCGCTGACCGAGGCCGCGATCATGCGCGCGGTCGAACTCAACGGCGTGGCGGTGGAGTCGAACAAGCAATCGTTCCTGTGGGGCCGGCGCGCCGCTGTCGATCTGGACGCTGTCGAGCGCCTGGCCAAACCGGCGAAGGATCAACTGAGCGAGCCGACCTTTTCTGCCGATCTGGACGAGTTGATCGCGCGACGGGTGGCCGACCTCACCCGATACCAGAACCGCGCTTATGCCGCGCGCTATGAAGCGCTTGTCGGGCGTGCCCGCGCGGCGGAAGCCAAGCTCGCCGGCGAGGCCGAAGACTTCGCGCAGGCCGTGGCGCGCTATGCCTACAAGTTGATGGCCTATAAGGACGAATACGAGGTCGCACGGCTCTATACGGACGGCAATTTCCAGGCCGCGATCGGGGCCGCGTTCGATGGCGACTACAAGCTTGAATTCCATCTCGCCCCGCCGCTCCTGGCGCGTCGCGACCCGGAAACCGGCGAACTACAGAAACGTACCTATGGCCGCTGGATGTTCAGTGCCTTCAAGCTGCTGGCGAAGTTCAAGGGATTGCGCGGCAGTAAACTGGATGTCTTCGGTTACAGCGCCGAGCGCAAGGCCGAGCGGTCGCTCATCGCCGACTACGAGGCGGCCGTCGGCGAACTCGTCGATGGGCTGAAGAAGGAGAACCACGGCCTCGCGGTTGAGATTGCCCGCACGCCCGAGGTCATCCGCGGCTACGGCCACATCAAGGAGCGAGCGATGGAGGCGGCGGCGGTCCACCAGACCCATCTGCTCGACCTCTTCCGCCATCCAGAGAAGGCGAAGAAGGCGCAGGCGGCGGAGTAGAGAATAAGCAAACGAAGGATAAAGAGGCGGCTGCGATTCCGGCCTACTCTCGTCACTCCCGCGAAAGCGGGAGTCCACAAAAGCTTACAAATGGATTCCCGCTTTCGCGGGAATGACGCGACCACAAGTTTTCTTGTTAGCCTCTGTGGCTCTGTGGCTCTGTGGCTCTGTGGTGAACCTTAGAAGGCTCAAACGAACAAGGAGAAACGGATGACAACGGTTGGAACCGCCGGTCCTGGCCCAGGCTACGCCTGAGCCCCCCAGCACACCATCACGCTTGAACGGGAAGGCAAACGCGTGCGCGTGGTCTTCAACGGCGAGACGATCGCCCAGAGCGTGGATGCGATCACGTTGCGCGAAGGCGACTACAGTCCGATGTTCTATATCCCGCGCGGCGACGTGCGGACGGAAGTCCTTCAGAGCACCAATCACAGCACCCATTGTCCCTTCAAGGGCGATGCCTCCTATTGGACGGTCACGGTCGGCGGCAAAACCTCCGACAACGCGGTATGGTCCTACGAATTACCCTTCGACGAGGTAGCGGAAATCAAGGACCACATGGCCTTTTATCCAAACCGCATGGACGAAATCGCGGTGGAGGCATAGCGAAGCCCGTTACTTCGCGCGCCATCCGGCTTTCGCCAATCGCCAAGCGGTTGTAGTCTCCACCGACCGTCGTCCGGGGGGACAAATGCTGAAAGACTTCCGAAAGCGCATCGGCAAGCTGGGCATGAGGCTCGGCAAGAAAGTCGTCTGGGGGCTCGACAGCATGTTCGGCCGCGCCTCCAAGATCGGCAATCAGCCGTGGTTCGATGCGAAGGACTTTCCCTGGATCGCCGATATCGAGAAGGACTGGCAAGTCATCCTGGGTGAGCTTCAGCCACTGCTCGCCCATAGGGAGCATCTGCCCAATTTCCAGGATCTTTCGCCCGACCAGCGCTACATCACAAAGGACGACGGTTGGAAGACGGTCTTCTTCTGGGCGTATGGCTTGAAAACCTTCGGCAATTGCAAGCGCTGCCCGGAGACCGCGAAGATTCTGAAGCGCATACCGGGCATGAAGACGGCGATGTTCTCGATCTTTGCGCCGCAGAAGAGCATCCCCGGCCACCGCGGCCCCTTCAAGGGCGTGCTGCGCTACCACTTGGCGCTCGTTGTGCCGGAGCCAGCGAAGGATTGCGGGATCCGCGTCGGCGAGGAGGTGCGCCACTGGGAGGCCGGCAAGAGCCTCGTCTTCGACGACACCTACGACCACGAGGCGTGGAACAACACCGACGGGGTGCGGGTGGTGCTCTTCGTCGATTTCATCCGTCCCATGCGCTTTCCGGCCTCGCTCATCAATCGCACGCTCATTTGGATGATCGCGCTCTCACCCTTCGTCCTCGGCGGCGCCGGCAAGCAGCTCGCTTGGGAAAAGCGCTTCGAGAAAGTGGTGAACGAGGAGCGCGAGGCCGCGTAACGATTGGGTGAGCGGCGCTTGTCAGCCCCGCCGCCGGTCTGTACCTCTGCAAGGTCGAATGAATTTGGAGGCAGGACCCATGGCGGCGAAGGAAACAGCTCTTATTGTCGGTGTCGGCCCGGCGGTCGGCGCGTCGCTCGCGCGGCTCTTCGCGGGCGAGGGCATGACCGTGGCTCTCTCGGCGCGCAAAGCCGACACGATTGAGCCGTTGGCGAAGGAGATCGGCGGCAAGGCCCATGCCTGCGACGCCACCAAGGAAGACGACGTGGCGGCGTTGTTCGAGAAAGTGGACAAGGACTTAGGCACGCCGGATCTCGTGATCTACAACGCCGGCACGTTCTCGATCATGAGCGTGCTGGAGACGGAGGCCGACCATTTCGAGGACTCCTGGAAGATCAACTGCCTCGGCGGTTTCTTGGTCGGACGCGCTGCGGCAGCGGCCATGAAGGAGCGCGGCTCCGGCACCATCATCTTTACGGGCGCCACAGCGTCGCTGCGCGGCGGGGCGCGCTTTCACAATCTGGCGGTCGGTAAGTTCGGGCTGCGCGCGCTGGCGCAATCGATGGCACGCGAGCTTGGGCCGGAAAACATCCACGTCGCCCATGTCATCGTCGACGGCGTCATCGACACCGAGCGCGGCCGTTCCATGATACCGGATGCCGGGCCCGACGGCCTGCTCGCCCCCGACGCCATCGCCGCCAACTATCTTAGCATCCACCGCCAGCAGCGCTCGGCCTGGACCCACGAGATTGACGTCCGGCCTTGGGCGGAGCGGTTTTAGGACCGCCGGCCGGCTCAGTTTAGGACGGTCAGAACGCCCAACACATTGGAGTAATCGTCGGTCCAGACTTTTCGGCCGCGCCATTTCTCCAGCGGCTGCCAACGTGCCACGCTTTGGCTCGTTGGGGTGCGGTCGCGGTCGAGAAAGCGCGCAAGAGCCGCCGGGGAGCGCGCCAGCGCCACCCATTCCGAACTCGCATTGAAGCCGCTCTTGATGATGTCCTTGCCGACGGCGTGTCGGAGCACGGCGCCGTTGAGCCCGGCATCGGCGGCCAGCGCCGCCAGCACCGGTTTCAGATCGACATAACGGTTGCTGATGTGAACCATGAGCAACCCGTCGGACCGCAGCCGCTCCAGATACACCGCAAAGGCTTCTCGGGTCAGTAGGTGCAATGGGATCGCATCGGAGCTGAAAGCGTCGAGGACCAGCAGATCGAAATTCCGGCCCTGCATGCGCGACAATGAAAGACGCCCGTCGCCGACAGCCATGCGGGCCTTGGGCGCGCAATCGGCGAGATAGCGGAACATCGCGGGGTCGCGGGCGATGCGCACGACCATCGGATCGATCTCGAAAAAGGTCCAACGCTGGCCCGGCCGGCGATAGCAGGCAATCTCTCCAGCCCCGAGCCCGACTGCGCCGACATCACGCACCGGAAGATTGCGCCGTGCCGCCGTGGCGAAGACGCGACCGATCCCGGCTTCCGCGTGATAGTAGGTGTGCGGTGTCCGCCGCACGGCCGGCTTGGTGCTTTGCACACCATGGATCGTGGTGCCGTGGGTCAGCACGGTGAAACTGCCGTCACCGGTGCGCGCAACCTTGTAGACCCCGAAGAAGCTGCGGCCGGCGAATATTCTGTCTTCGCGCTTGATCCAGTGGATTGCCTGATTGCCGATCACCATCAATGCCGCCACCGCCAACGCCAGGCGAAGCGGCCGGTCGATACCGCTTGCCAGCGTGATACCGCAGAGCGCCACAAGCAAGATCGTCGCGATCGCTTCCGCCGAGCTGATGTTGGCGAATTCCGGATCGAGCCCCAGCGCCGCCAGAATGCAGATTGCCGGCAGGCCGACATCGAGGAACTGCGGCCGCACCAGGCGTCCAGCAAACGCGTTCACCGGGTCGCGGCGCTGACGCTTGGGTCGCAGCAAGGCTGCCAGCACCAGCAGCAGGGGGAACTCCAATACCGTATCGAACAAGAGCGGCGCCAAGAGCGCCGTGAAGGCCCCGCCAAGGATGCCGCCGAACGACATCCAGAGATAGAACTCGGTCAGGTGCACTGCCGCCGGCCGCCGCGCCGCCAATTCCCCGTGGCAGACCATGGCCAGCACGAAGAAGGAGGCAAGCACCACGCCCATTTGCCAGAGCGCGGCGCCGCTTGAGCCCAGGAAGGTAATGGTCGCCGCGGCAATCAAGAAGGGCGCCTGCACCTTGACCATCCATTCGTGCTTGATCAGGGGCTTGCGCGCGAAGACGAAGACGAAGGTCAAAAGGAAGAGGGATAACGGCACGACCCACAGTAGCGGGATCGCTACCAGGTCCGTGGTGATGAACGAAGTCACTGAAAGCAACAGCCCCGACGGCACGAAGGCCAGCGCGATCCACCAGCCGCGGTCGCGCCAACTGATCGGCCTGGCCGGGCTTTTGGTGCCGGATGTGGCGCTGTCAGTAGCGGCTTTCGCACGCCCCAGCGTCCCTGGGGTTAGCAGGCCGCAGCCGACGATCAGCACGGCCAGCAGCATGTAACCGCCGGTCCACAACCAGCTCTGTCCTTGCAGGGGCAGAAGCGGCTCGATCAGCAAGGGATAGGCGAGCAGCGCCAGCATGCTGCCGAGATTGCTGGCGCCGTAGAGGAAATAGGGATCGTGAGCATCGCGGTGACCGGTGCGCGCGAACCAGCGTTGGAGCAACGGGGCGTTGGCCGAAACGGCGAGGAAGGGCAGACCGACACAGACGCCGAAGAGCGCAAACAGCCAGCCCGTCGGCGCCTCGGCAGGCGGGTTCTGCCAGGCCGCGCCGATGCCCAGCGGCAGCACCACGAAGGCGAGCGCCAGAACGCCGGCGTGGATGCCGACCTGAAGGCGCATTGGCACGAAGCGCGTCAAAAGATGAGCGTAGAGGTAACCCAGCAGGAGCGTCGCCTGGAAGAATACCAGCGCAGCATTCCAGACATTGGGCGTACCGCCAAGCAGCGGCAAAGCCATCTTGGCGAACAGCGGCTGCACCAGGAACAATAGCCAGGCGCTGAGGAAGATGGTCGGCGCGAACAAAGCAATCGCCTGAAGGGCAGGCTTGCGCGATACCGATATCGGGTTCTGCATCGTTCCGCCGGGGGGTTGGGAATGCTGCTTGGGCCGCTCGTCGCTCCCCGGCAGTAAAGCGGCGCGTGGCTAAGATAGGGTAAAGGACCGGTTAACGATTCCTTGCCCGGCGGCCGATCTGTCTTCGCTCAGTAGGGCGTCTTGTCGTCCTTGGTCTTCCACATCTGATAGACCGCCCGTGCCTCCCCATAGAGCTCGGGCATCGCGATCGAGGGGAAGTCCCGCTCCTCGACCGGCTTGGCAAGCTGATCGAAGAAGTACTTGTCGTCGAAGCCGATTTCTTCGGCCTCTTCCGGCGGCAGCACGTAATAGAGCCGCTCGACCCGGGCCCAGTAGATACTCGCCATGCACATCGGGCAGGAGAGCCCTATGCAGTACATTTCAGCGCCCTTGAGCGAGAAATCGCCGATCGCACGCGCAGCGTTGCGGATCGCGGTGACCTCCGCGTGGGCCGTAGGGTCGTTCGTCTCCAGCACCATGTTGTGGCCTTCGCCGATGATCTCGCCGTTCAGCACGACGATGGCACCGAACGGCCCGCCACTGCCCTTTTCCATGCCCTCGCGGGAGAGCTCAATGGCGCGGCGCATGAAGGCTTCGTTGGACATTGCAGCGGTTACCTTTGCTCGATTTGGCGACGGTGCGTTCAGAGGCCGGTGACAAAACGGGCCATGATCACGATCATCGCGACCTGCATCACGCCCTGCGAGGCGATGACGTAGATGTAGGCGCGCATGAGTTTGACTATGCGCTTCACGTTGGGCTCGGGTTTGCGCAGCTCCAGATAGACGCGGATGTTGGTTGGCAAGAGGAAACCCAGCCCCTGCACCGTCAGGATCACAAGGATCACCACGGAGGCAATCACCCAGTACAGAGCAGGCGTGTCGAGCTCGAAATATCCGAGCTGTTCGGCCAGAAACCAGCCCGACGTCCCCCCGGCAATTGATAGCGTCGGCATCAGGAACAGCATGCGCGGCATCAGCCGCGTGGTGAGAGCGCGCCGGCTGGGGAAATCCATCTTTCGCATCACCGGCCCGACAACGAAGCCCATGAACAGATCGATGCCGGTCCACAGCACTCCAATGATGACGTGGACGAAATTGAGCAGCCAGCGGTCATGGGCCAGGATCGCCCCGATCAAGGCTGCGAAAACCGCAGCGACCCAGTAAAGGTTCCGGAAATCGATTTCCGGCGGCGCCTCGCTTATTGGCTGGCTCTGCGGGTTGGCCATGTTGCTCCTGCTCCCGTGCGCTTCTGGCGCTTCAGTCCTAACGGCTGCCTGCCCGGCGGGCAATCGGGTATCTTGTCCGTCTTAGGAGACCAGCGCCTTCGCAATCATCAAGGTACCGCCATGATCAAGCTCGGCCGTGTCGTTGTTGTTTTTGCAGCGGTTTTCGTCGCCGCCTGTATCCCGGAAACCGAAAAATTCCTTTCAAAGCCTGGCGACCAGCCGAACGACGCGCGCATCGCCGGCACCTGGTACTCCCACAACCGCAGCGGCAGTGAAGTGATCGTCCTGACCGTTAGGGCGTCAAAAGACAAAAAGTCGCTTGGCTTCGTTTGGACCGAAATAAAGCCCGGTCGCACTCGTCGGCAGGGCCAGCGGCCGGTCAAATATTTGAGATTTTCCGGCCATACCACGAAACTCGGCAATGCCGGTTTTCTCAATTTGCGACTGGTCGATGGCACGGGGTGGAAATCAGGCGCACCCAAGCGCTTCATTATGCGCTATTGGATTGACAAGCGCGGACTGCGCGTTGCCTTCATGAAGAACGACATCGTCAAACAAGCGATCAAGGAAGGCCGGCTCGCAGGCAAGATTGTCAAAAACGACGTCAAGATCACGGCAAGCGCAAAGGCGCTCGCCGCGTTCATCCGCCGGGCCGGTCCTGATGTCGTGTTTTCGAGTTCAAGCCCGCCGCTCCGCCGTATCGCGGTCACGCCGCGATAACGGACTGACGAGCGGTCAATCCGATTTATCTGCGGGCGTGCCGCTGCTTCCAGACGAAATAGATGCGCGGCACTCGCTTGCCATTGCGGGTCTCATAGACCGTGACCTCCAGACAACGATAGAGCCGCGGATCGAAGCGATACTGCCCCTTGGAGCATTTTAGCTGAGGGACGCTGCGTGACTTCACTTCAGCCGCCATCACGGGGCCATGGCTAAGAAGAACCCCAGCAGCGCCCAATGCCAAAAGCGCTGCAGCCGCCGCCCCTTTCGCTCGCATCTGCGAGGCCGGCATCGCCAGGCCTGTTCAATGTCCGGGGTGGGTTTCCTTGAGTTTGGCCTTTTGCTCGTCGGTCGCCTCGGTCTGGAACTTATCCTTCCATTCCGAATAGGGCATGCCGTAGACGATTTCGCGTGCGGCCTCTTTCTGAAGGCCCAGACCTTGATCGTCGGCGGCGTCCTTATACCAGTTCGACAGGCAGTTTCGGCAGAAGCCGGCGAGGTTCATAAGGTCGATGTTCTGTACGTCGGTGCGCTCACGCAGGTGCTGGACAAGGCGCCGGAACGCCGCCGCCTCGAGTTCGGTCTTTGTCTGCTCATCCATGGGTCGGCCCATCCGCTTGTCTGATTTGTGCTGCCATTAATGTGGCATCGCTCGCGCCGCCGGAAAAGCCCTGCTGTAAACAGCGAAACGGCGGCCCGTCGTCTGACGGGCCGCCGTTGTTAGGCGATTAGGTTTGGTTCGGTCTAGTAGCGGCCCGAGCAGTACTTGAAGTACTTGTAGCGCGCCCAAGCCCAACCGAGGACCCAACCCTTGTAGTAGAGGCGCTTGCACTGGTGGCGGTAGCCGTAGCCATAGCCGTAGTAGCGATAGCCGTAGCGATACCGGAAGCGGCGATATCCAACCTTCTCCACGGCGGCGGCGGCGCTGCCGGCGGTGATGTCGAGG
>Ga0315336_1000963_pt1 | contig 63409 bp, 61 predicted proteins | sample ASW5metaG_FD_204512 | JGI IMG/M metagenome (GOLD analysis project Ga0315336, IMG submission 204512) | Ammonia-oxidizing marine archaeal communities from Monterey Bay, California, United States - ASW #5 | ecosystem: Environmental > Aquatic > Marine > Intertidal zone | place: USA: California... | reverse complement strand
CCACTGGGAGGGCGATCTATTGGCGGGATCCAACAACAGCCACATCGTTACGCTGGTGGAGCGGCACTCGCGGTATGTGATGCTGGCCAAGGTGGCGGGCAAGGACACCGCGACCGTCGTTACAGCGATCCCAAGAGCCCTTGGCAACGCGGATCGAACGAGAATACGAATGGGTTGTTGCGGCAGTACTTCCCCAAGAAAACCGATTTATCCGTACACTCACAAGAGCATCTCGACGCGGTCGCTCGGCAGCTCAACGGACGGCCCCGTCAGACGCTAGAGTTTGAAACTCCTGCGGAAAGATTTAGCGCTTGTGTTGCATCGACCGGTTGAGCTCGCAACCGATGTCATGAACTATGACATTGTTCGTCTCCAGGCGCTTGAGCCAGCCTTGCTCGGGTTTGCTGCGACCAGCGGCTGGGAAGCTGCCGGCTTGCGGAGTTCAAGTATCCATCTTCTTACCAATAAAGACGTTCACCTGAGGGTCAATGGGATTGCCGGCAGCTCTCCGATGGCTGACCACCTGACCCACGTGATACAGCGCATCGGCAACCGTGCCGTTGATCGCGTTCCAGAAGGGAAAGTCCAGGTTGTCGTCACCCATCTTGAATCGGACCGGCATCTCGTCGAATTTCTCGTTCGATGTGGCTTTGAGTTGTTCGCTCAGTTGCCGTACCTGCATCAACGTAGCCTGCCTGAGTTCGTTGAAAGGCTTCGTCTCCGGAGGCTCTGGTAGAGAGTACCGCTCGCCGCTGAATCCAGTGGTCGTCATCAGGACCAGATTGTGGATATGACTCAATGTCTCGATGATGCTCCTGCATGACTCGCTCGACCTGTAGTCGAGATCACGTTCGGTAAGTCCATCGGTCGCCCATCGATAGCGAAAACCGAGCCCGTCCACGATCCGTCCCAGCACTGTGCCGGCTGTGTAGTGCTCTGGGCATTCAGGAATCTCCGTGTAGAGCTGTTCATTCATGGTGCCTCCGCTCTCGTTCCTAAACTCTCGGCCGCGGCCTCCCCTTCTCGCAGCTTCTCAAGGACTTCATACCGCGAGCTGGTCCGGCCGACCATGCCGATCCGATTCTAACGCGATTCAGATACGTAGTGACCACAACCGATGTCACTCGCTCTGTGTTCAGAATCTTGCTAAGCGCGGCGTTGAACCTTTGGAGTCATGCGCTAAGGCCGCGGTTCGCGAGCCGACGGCCGGAAGCGCTCGCGCATTTTGGCGTTGAACTGTTCGGTCTTGCCTCGGGGGATGCTGAGGGTTTTCCAGTCGGCGGAGCGGAGTTGCTTCGCTAGGAATACAATCTGGCCGACGTGGTAGGCATTGTGGGTGAGTTGGCGCTGGATGGCCTTGAGCACGGAATGGGGCTCTTCGCGGATCAGTACCGTTTTTTTCAGATCGGCGGGGACGAGGCTTCCCATGGTTTCGAACACCAGCGACCAGCCTGCTTCCCATTGCTCGAGAAGGGCTGCGTGTGAATCGTGGCCGGTCGCTTCGAACTCTTGATCGCGGTGGCGATTGGGCTTCTCGCCGTCGCTCGTCAAAAAGTCGGTCCAGCGGGAGCGGAGGTTCCCGGCGATGTGTTTGACGATGAGAGCGACGCTGTTGGACTCAGCGTCCGAGGTACGGAAGAAATCCTCGGCAGGGACTTGAGCGATCGCCCCGTCGGCCATTTTCTTGAGGTGGCGGAACTGCTGCGTTGCTTCCCCGAGATAGGTGTCTTCCAGCCGCTCGGCCATGGACGGCTCCTATTGGCCCCATTTCATCAAGCGCTTCTCGGACCAATAGAGGTCGTGAAAGGGGACGTTGTCGTCGGGCGCTTTCGGGTTTTCGATCAGGTGTTTGATGGTCTTGCCGATCAAGTCGGCATCGGATTCGTCCATCACGCGCAGGTTGAGGGCAATCATGCGGGAACCATCTTTGTCGTCAGCGTTGCGGACCCACACGGACGGCTCCCCTTCGCGGAGCGAATTCGCGAACTGCCGGGCGGTGAGGCCGGCGCTTTGCGGCAACTCGACTTGCGCGAACGGCGATCCGGCGAGGTGATGTACAGCGGCGTGTTTGCCGAGCGCCTCGGCCACGGCGTCGAAACGCCGTTGCTCGGCTTCGAGGTCGCGCGAATACCAGTGCTCGACCGCCGCCATGCAGCCCGCGATTCCCTCTTTGCCGATCTTCATCGCCCGGCCGATACCCCAGTTCTGCAAGTACGTGGCGTGCATGAACTCCTTCTTGCCGCAAACCAATCCCGACGTGGGCGCGCCCATCATCTTGTGGGCGCTCGTGATGACGGCGGCCGCACCAGCTTGCACGAATGGACGTACATCGGGTTCGCCCGCCGCGTCTACGATTACGGGGAGCCCATGGCTTGCCGCAATCTCGACGCACACCTCAAGGGGGATGAAGTGGCCCTCGGGATGGACGGCACCGTTTTCGACGAACACCACGGCTGCCGTATTGGGACCGATCACGTTGCGGAGGTGGAAGGCGTCGCCGTGGTTCGCGGTGCCGATGAGCTTTAGCTCGGCCCCGGCGAGGCGAATCATCTGCCAGACTTCGCCCCCGAAGTTCAGATTGTGACCAAGCTGCATTACGACTTCGTTCTTCATGCCGGTTGTGTCCGGCAGTTGGACGATGCGGCCGAGGTCGGACCCGGTCATGGCGGCGGCCACGGTCTCGGCGATCCCGGACGCCGAACAAGCCGTCACGCAACCGGCTTCGGCGCCGGTCCATTTGGCGATGACCTTATTGGCGGCGGCCTGCAGCTCGTCGATGTCAAAACTCATCGACATGGCTTCAGCGGTGATCTTCTGGACCTGGGGGGGGACGACGTTGGCGCCGACCATGGTCGACATACCCATCGCGTTCAAAATGCGCTTGACGCCGTATTTGGATTCGAGTTCAGTCATAAGTGGTTATTATGGGCGGTGTGATCAAGATTGGAACAATTCTGGAGCGAAAGCTCATCGTAAAGGAATCGGACTGCATCTCGTTCCTCGGCGATGATGTGAAACCGTCGTTGGCGTCGCCTCGCATGATCGGACATATGGAATACGCTGCGCGCGACGCTGTGCTGCCGCTGCTTGAAGAAGGGCAGGACACCGTCGGCACACAGGTGAATGTGGCGCACCTCGGCGCGACGCCGCTGGGTGACGAGGTGACCTACAAGGCTACGGTCGCGGCGGTCGATGGCCGCAAGGTCACGTTTGATGTGGAAGCGGTCGACTCACATGATACCGTCGGCCGCGGGACGCACGAACGCTATGTGATCGATGTGGAGCGATTCGCGCGCGGTTTGAAGAAGAAGTTCGGACAGGCGTAAGGGTTATCAGTCACTCGTGGCCGGCGTGTGACGCCTGGATAGGATCGTTACTAGCTCGTTGCCGCCGAAGGCCGTTTTGGCGACCGTTAGGCCTTTGACTTCGAACCCGCTGTCGGCGAGTTTATTCAATTCTTTCTGCATGGTGGAAGTGCGCGTGGTGGCGAGAAGCTGATAGTCGTACTGAGCGGCGCTATCGGTTGTGTCTCGTTCGAGAATGACGACGACCTGTTGGCCGCCGAAACTCGTCTCCGCGACGGACTGGCCTCGATAGACGAAGCCCAGAGCACTCATCGCCTCCAGTTCCTTCTGCATCGTGGATGTCTTGTTCGTCGCGAGTAGAGCGTAGCACATCCGGCCGGCCTGGAAATCAGGGAGTTTCGACATCACAACGACAACTTCGTCACCGCCGAGGGTGGGTCCGCCCATCACGGCTTCAAAGGCATAGCCTTGGGCCGCGGCCTCGTTGAGTTCTTTCTCGAGAGTGGATGTCTTGTTGGTGGCTAGAACGCGAAAGGATTGCCTCGCATCATCGGCGGCGATCGGCGTTTGATCGCGAGTCTCACCGGCGAACGCGAACATCGCGAATGCCAACGTCAACACAACAAAACCGATCGTGGTCTTTGTCATGATGGTCACCTACCCGACGGACGGAGCGGGATCGCAGCGCGTTACATCGATTGCAGCGCTGAGAGCAACCAGGAGTACGGTTCGAGACAGCTAATCCAGGCCTAGGAAGCGGGCCGGGTTGGACTTCGTCATACGGTCGATCTCTTGTTGTGTGAAGCCTTGCTCACGAAGTTGGGCTAGGAAAGCGATGAGGCCATCGGTGTGAATCGGATTGAGAACCTGGCCGAAGTCGCTGGTGAGGATGACGTGCTCCGGCCCGGCCGCGCGAATCGCTTGCGCGAACTGTTCGACGGGAATACTCGCGGGCGCGAGCATGAGAGCAATCGGGTACTCGAGGTAGGCACCGAGTTGCGCAGCCTGCTTCTGAAGCGCCGGGTCCATGCTCACTTCCGGCAGGAACGGGTGCGTCACGATAATGCGACCGATACCCGCTTGCTTGGCGGCCTGGATCAGCAGGAGCGATTCTTTCGGGCTGGAATGCCCGGTCGCGAGCGCCAAGTCGAGATCGGCCATCAGCGACAGCACTTCGGTGACTTCGGGGAGGAGATCGCCAGCACGCGAGACGGGCACGTATCCCGGGTTCGGCTTGACGGTACGGTGATAGTGCTCGGAATCGAAAGTCGGCATCCAGACGACACGGCCCAGCCCGCCCGTTGTCTTCGCCATGTGCTCGACCGCCGCCGGGTTGATCCCGCCGAGTGAGCGATTGAGCGCGATCCCTCCGTAGGCCTCGATTCCAGGGACGGATTGCGAGACGAGGTAGGCCAGCGGTGCGGTCGATGTGTAGTGATTCTTGAACAGCAAGGCCCGCATGTCGTGCCGCTTGGCGATGCGCGCGATCTCGATGGCGTCGATGGAACGCGGCATGCTGTCGGGCGCGGAGTGGACGTGCAGGTCAATCATGCCGGCAAGCTGGGCGAACAGGCCTGCCGCTGTCCACAGAAAGATGAGTACCGCTCTTATCGCCATGGATGCTCCCGGCTCACGATACAACGTTGATGGGGTTACCGTTCTGGAACGCTTCGACGTTGGCGATACTCAGGTTGAGCAAGCGCTGCACGGCCTCTTCGGTGCCCCAGGCGACATGGGGGCTGACGAAGACCTTGGGGTGATGCAGTAACGGGTCGTCGGCAGGGGGCGGCTCGGGGGCGAAGACGTCGGTGGCCGCGGCGGCGAGTTGGCCGGCGTCCAGAGAGGCAAGAAGGTCGCCGATATCCACCAAAGCCGCGCGGCTAATATTGATGAGGGCCGCTTCAGGTTTCATCCGAGCGAATGCGGCGGCGTTGAAGATGCCGGTTGTGTGCTCGGTCGCGGGAGCGGCGAGAACGATGAAATTGCTTTGCGTGAGTAGCGTGTCGAAGTCGACGGTGGCCACGTCCCGTGCTTTCGATGGATCGCGTACGGCCGCCTGCACATTCATCCCAAACGCGCGCGCGATCTCGGCGATACGGCTACCGATCTTGCCGCAGCCGAATAGCCCTAGCGTCTTCCCGCGCAGCCCTGTTGTCGTATACGCAAGTGCTGTGTCCCATCCGGCCGCGTGCAGGAGAGGCGGGCCGGCGGCAAGTCTCTTAGCGACCGCCAGCAGCAATGCAAAGGCATGCTCCGCCACGGCGTCCGTACAGAACTCGGGGACCTTCGAGATAACGATCCCCTTCTCACGAGCGGCCAGGATGTTCAGCGCATCCGTCCCCGCCGCTTGAACCGAGATGAACCGGCAGCCGTCGAGAAACGGCACAATATCAACCGGGAGACGCGGCGTGGTCACAAGCACTTCAGCGCCGCGGCAAAGTTCACCGATCACCGGGTCGCCGAGTACGGCATCGTGATAGCGCAGGTCCCCGAGCGCTCGAAGGCGGTCCTTCTGCGGTTCGGACATCGGGCTGAGTGAAATCGTAGTAATGCGCATGTCGGGCTGATTCGTCGGACAGGGAGAATTATACTAGCGGTTCGCGATGGCTCTCCTATCCAAGACCCGCACGGTGCTCGAGATGATCAAGGTCGAGCACTCTGTTTTCGCGTTGCCGTTCGCGTTGACCGGGGCACTGCTGGCTGTCCGTGGCAGTGGTCTCGGCTGGAATGAACTGGCCGGGAAGTTCGCGTGGATCGTGGTGGCGATGGTCGCGGCCCGATCGGCGGCGATGGCTTTCAACCGTGTGGCCGATGCGGATATCGACGCAATCAATCCGCGTACCCGCGTGAGGGCTATCCCGGCGGGCGCGGTCTCGAAGTCGTTCACTTGGGCGTTTATCGCCCTGTGGTCCGGGGTATTCCTACTAGCGGCACATATGCTGAACCCGCTGTGCTTGAAGCTGGCTCCGTTGGCGCTAGCGATCGTTCTTGGCTACTCGTACACGAAGCGCTTTACGGCGCTTTCGCATCTGGTGCTCGGATTCGCCTTGGGAATCGCACCGGCCGCAGCCTGGATCGCGATCCGCGCCTCACTCGATTGGCCGATCCTTCTGCTAACGGCTGCGGTCACATTGTGGACCGCGGGCTTCGACATCATTTACTCGTGCCAGGATCACGAGTTCGATCGCAAGACCGGCTTGCACAGTATCCCGGTGATGCTCGGGGTTAAGAACGCGCTGCTTGTGTCGCGGCTACTGCATGTGACGATGATCGGTTTGTTGGTGTGGCTTTCGCGAGCGATGGACTTGGGTGTCGTGAGTCTAATCGGGGTGGCTGCCGTTGCCGCTTTGCTCGTCTACGAACATAGCTTGGTCAAGGCTGACGATCTTTCGCGCGTGAACTCGGCTTTCTTTACAGTGAACGGGTTTGTCAGTGTGTTGTTTCTTGTGTTCTGGGCGGCGGATATTGCTTGGATGTGACCCGGGCACTTCCGCCCTCGCCTCTCGTGGTAACGTAGCGCATCTTCATGCAAGTAAGCATTCCTGCTGTTGATCTCACGATCATCGTCGTCTATCTGCTCGGCGTTCTGGCGGCGGGCATCCTCTCAACGCGCCGGCAGAAGCTTACCAGTACGGCGTATTTCCTCGCCGGGCGTTCGCTCGGTTGGCCGATCGTGGGGGCCGCGCTGTTTGCCTCGAACATTTCGACTATTCACTTTGTCGGACTAGCGGCGTCGGGCTACAACGAAGGGCTTGTCTGGGGCAATTTTGAGTGGGGTGCGTCGTTCACGCTGATCGTACTCGGACTGGTCTTCGCGCCCTTCTACTTCCGCAGCCAGATCGCGACCCTGCCCGAGTTTCTCGAGCGGCGCTATAGTCCCGCCTCGCGGACATTCCTGGCGTTCATGGCGATCCTCTCCGCGCTGTTCATCCACATCGGCATGAGCCTGTATGCGGGTGCGGCGGTCTTCGAGCAGTTCTTCGGCATCGACGTCGTCACGTCGATCGTCATCATCACCGTCATCACAGGCATCTACACGATCTCCGGCGGACTCAAAGCCGTGGTCGTTACCGAAACGATTCAAAGCGTCGTGCTCATTGTGGGTGCGACTGCAATTACGGCATACGCCCTGGCGGCGCTTCCCGAGCACGGCATCTCAACTCTGAGTGAGCTCAGGGCCGCTCTGAAGCCCGATCAGCTTAGTGTGCTGCACGCCGACAACCGGGCGGGACTCGCGTGGTACGCGGTGCTACTGGGCTTCCCGATCAATGGCATTTGGTATTGGTGCACCGACCAGACGATCGTGCAGCGTGTACTCGGTGCGCGGTCGGAATGGGACGCGCAGCAGGGCGCGATCCTCGCGGGCTTTCTGAAGATTCTCCCCGTCTTCATCATGGTGCTGCCGGGCGTGATTGGATATGTGCTCTTCCAGGACATTATCGGCGACAACGCCAACCAAACGTTGCCAGTGCTGATTACGGAATTGATTCCCACGGGCATGAAGGGACTGATCTCCGCCGCCCTGCTGGCCGCGCTGATGAGCACGATCGCGTCGGCATTGAATAGCTGCGGGACGCTCTTCGCCGTCGACATCTATGCGCGCCTGCGGCCGCATACATCCGACCGACAACAGGTGCAAGTCGGCCGTATTAGTGCCGTGGTGATTATGGTCCTGGCGATGGTTTGGTCGACCCAAGGGGGCCGGTACACGAGCATCTTTGAAGCAATCAACGCCATTGCGGCCCATCTATCGCCGCCGATCACGACGGTCTTTTTGTGGGGCGTCTTCTGGCGCCGAGGCACGAAGCAGGCTTCACTTGCGACGTTAGTTTTCGGCTTCGCGCTTGGCGCCGCAGCGTTCGTTGTGGACCTACCCGTGGTTGGGACCGAGAAACTCATCACTGACGGTTGGGGGATACCGTTTCTACTACAGGGCTGGTGGGCGTTCGTGCTGTGCAGCATCGTCTACGTGTTCGTAAGCCGCGCGACGCCGCCGCCCGCGCCAGAGCAGATCGAGGGGCTGACGTGGGAGAACCCTCTCGCCGCGCTAGCAAGCCGCGGGCAGCGTGCGATGCTGGAGCCTCGCACGGGCGCGGCGACCCTGGCCGTGCTGTTGATCGTGCTCTACTACGTGTTTCGATAGACACGGGCACAGGTTGTGAGAAGGGGACGGAAATGTTTCGTTGGGTGCTGAGAGGTTTGGGTGCGTGGCTGGTCGTTGGCTGTCTGATGTGGGCGGGCGCCGCACATGCTGAGGACTACGACATCCTCATCCGGAACGGACGCATCGTGGACGGAGCGGGCAACCCCTGGTTACGGGGCGACGTTGGCATTCGCGGCAACGTGATCGCGGCGGTCGGCCATCTTCCCCGTGCCCAAGGCAAGCGCACGATCGATGCCGGCGGAAATATTGTCGCGCCGGGCTTCATCGACATGCACAATCACGGCCGGCGCGGCCTCTTCAAAGTGCCCACGGCAGAGAATTATGTTCGTCAAGGCGTCACGACGATTGTCGAAGGCAACGACGGCGGATCGCCCATCCCATTGCAAGAATTTCTTGACAAGTTGGACGAGGCCCAGGTCGCCATCAATCTGGGGTCGTTTGTCGGACACGGGTCGATTCGGAGGGAGATCATCGGCCGGGAAGACCGCGAGGCGACGCCCGATGAGCTGGAACAGATGCGCGCAATGACGCGCCGCGCCATGGAGCAGGGCGCGCTGGGGCTGAGCACCGGGTTGTTCTATATTCCCGGTGCGTTTGCTCCGACGGAGGAAGTTATTGAACTCGCCAAGGTGGCATCGGAGTACGGCGGCATTCACATTTCGCACATGCGCGACGAAGCTGACAAGCTGCTCGATAGCGTCCGCGAAACGATCGAGATTGGCGAGAAGGGTGGCCTGCCGACGCAACTCACGCACCATAAAGCGCTCGGCCCCCCGAATTGGGGCGCGAGCCGGCAATCGTTGGAGTTGGTCGAGCAAGCGCGCAAGCGGGGTGTTGATGTCTCGATCGATCAATACCCTTACACGGCTTCGAGCACAGGTAGCGCCGCGCTCTTTCCTGCATGGGCACAAGAAGGAGGGCGTGACGAATTGGTCAGGCGTCTCCAGGATGCTGAGTTGAAGGAGCGCATCAAGAAGGAAGCGATGCACCTGATCGAGACGAATCGTGGCGGCGGCGACCCGAAGAATGTGCAATACGCCTTCTGCTCCTGGGACACGAGCCTGAACGGCAAGACGCTCGCCGACGTGACACGTGATCGCGGCCGGGATGTTACTTTCGCGACCGCCGCCGACACGGTGATCGAGATCGAAATTGCCGGCGGCTGCAAGACCGTTTATCACGCGATGCGCGAGGAAGATGTGGAGCGCATCATGCAGTATCCGGGGACGATGATTTCGTCGGACGGCGAGATTCCCGTGTTCGGCGAAGGCGTTCTTCACCCACGGAGCTATGGAACGTACGCCCGCGTTCTCGGGCGCTATGTCCGCGAACGCAGGCTCTTGAGGATTGAAGATGCGATTCGCAAGATGACGTCGCTGCCGGCGCAACGCATTCAACAGTTCGATCGCGGGCTGCTGCGTCCGGGCATGAAGGCCGACGTCACGATCTTCGATGAGGACAAGATTATCGACCGTGCGGAGTTTGGCGATCCCCATCAATACGCGGAAGGCGTGCTTTACGTGATTGTGAACGGCGAAACGGTTCTCGATGACGGTGAGATGACGAAGGCTCGGCCGGGGCAGGTTCTCTATGGCCTTGGCAAGAAACGCTGAGGCGTTTACTTCTGGTTCGTGGGTGCGGGGTTCGGTGACCTTGGTGGTTTGGTCAACGCAGCCTCATGGCTGCGGCTCCGAGCTTGTCCGGCGGGGTTTGCGGAGTTTGAGTGGGACCGCTCGTTTCTCTCCCGGTTAACGGAAGAGGTCTTTGTCGGAGTCGCGCAGCAGGTCGGCGGCTTTGCCGGTGTTCCCCAGACTGTTGAACCCTTCGATCAGCACGACCGGACGGCCCGCGTCTTTTCGCATGAGAAGACCGGCCGCGGCGGCAAGTTCGTCCGCAATGGCGATGCACGTTGCGTTGAGTGTCCTGCCCTGTCGATCGACGCCACCTCGGCGGTCATCCAGTGGAGCGATTCCGGCTACGCCGATTGCCACATCGACCTGTCCTACGCGCCAGGGCCGCCCGAAGGAATCGCTGATGATGACGGCGTAGTCCGCACCGGTAGCCGCCACAAGCTTCTTCCGAATCGACGCCGCGGACGAATCAGGGTCTTCGGGCAACAGCAGCGCCGCGTGTTCTCCCGGCACGTTCGAGCGATCGATACCGGCGTTGGCGCAAACAAAGCCGTGATGCGTCTCGCTGATGAGAACGCCTCGCTCCATGCGGAGAACTCGCCGCGACTGCTGTAGCACCAGTTCGACGAGCCGGGGGTCTTTCTCGTACTCCTCGGCGAATCGCCGCGCTCGCTCGGATGGCTCGATCGTTCTCAGATCAACGATGCGGCCCTCTGCCTTGGAGATGACTTTCTGGGCGATGACCAGGATCGTGTGGTCTGTCCAGGTGTGGTCGTCGCGGTGCGCCGCCGCGAGTATTTCGAACGCAAGATTGTCGCCGGGCTGGAACTCAGGGAGGCCTTCGAGCGCTTGGATCGAGAGCTTTAGATTCGGGTCCACTATGTCTAGCTCACCATGGCTCGCGCTCGATCGAGGGCGCCAATGCCGCTGAGGAAGTCGAGCACGTCGTTGGTGTCCTCCGCCCGCTCTTCTATCGCTAAGAGATCTTCTGGAGTATCGAGATCCAGCACGAGCCCCAGCGGACGCGTGGCGCGGACTTCCGCCCCGGCGCCTCTCCCCGCATTGATGTGTCTCTCGAAGCTACCCGGGCCGAACCCGCTGACGATCACATCGGGGGGGGTGCGAACCAGGGCGTTCGTCCCCGTACCGTCGAGCGACGGCACGATGATTAGGCTGCGCGGGGACATGTGCGACGCGGTGTCAAGCAGTTCCTCATACTCGGCGGAAGTCGCGAGCGGCACATCGATCGCCGCCGACAGCACCGTCTGGGCACCGAGGCCTAGAGCCATTGCAACACCCCGTTCCACCGAGTGGCTATGGCTTAGCTGATCCGCTTCCTCCAAGACCCGCGCTCCGTTGTTGGAGGCCGTGTCGAGCACTGCCCGATCCATCGAAACGACGATCAGTTCATCGAGTTTCGGAATGGCTCCCAGCACGCCCAACGCCTGGCGGAACAATCCTGTCGCCAATTCTTCCCGCTCGCCCAGCGACAGGAGCCCGGCAAGCCGAGTCAACGAATCGGCTGGACGCTTCACCGGCAACACGGCGGCGTTCATGAGGTGAGAGCCTCCATCACAACGCGTGCGAGTGCTTCCTTCTCCACCATCCCCGTCATCATCGTTGGACAGACAACGGCACGCATTCCTTGTTGTTCAACCGCTGCTTTGGAATCTCTGTCGACATCATCGAGCACGAAGACGTTTAAGAAGTCTTTGTAGAGGCCCGCAACGGCTGTCGCCGAAGCGCCGTGCCCGAGACTCGTCATCATCGCCGCGGCCGGACCTTTGACCGCCTGTCCTCCTACGATCGGACTCACCGCCGCAACCGGCGCGGGTGTCTCGCGCAAGGCATCGCGAATGCCAGGCACAGCCAGAATCGGACCCACGCTGATGATTGGATTGCTCGGCGCAATGATGACTGCATCGGCTTGTGTGATCGCTTCGAGAACTCCCGGCGCCGGCGACGCCTGGTCCACGCCGACGAACTCCACGGCGTGCACCGTGGGGGCCGAGCGATTCTTTACGAAGTACGTCTGGAAATCCAGTTGGCCGATGTCGGTATCGAGCCATGTGCGAACCGTGTTGTCGCTCATCGGCAGAATCGTTGATGCGACGCCGAGCGCTCGGGTCACTCGCGCTGTTACCTCAGACAACGGGAACCCGCCACGGAGCAAAGAACTGCGAAAGATGTGCGTCGCCAAATCGCGATCGCCCAGTTGGAACCATGTCTCTTCGCTGAATCGGCGAAGCGCCTCCAGCGTATGGAAGCTTTCATCTGCCAGTCCCCAGCCACGCTCGGGGTCGGATAAGCCTGCCAACGTATAGGTAACGGTATCGAGGTCAGGGCAAATGGTCAGCCCGTGCAGTTCGAGATCATCGCCGGTGTTTCCGATGACGGTTACGTTCTCGGCGGGAACGACGCGAACCAAGCCTTCGAGAAACCGTGCCGCGCCGACGCCGCCCGCCAGCACGGCGACGCGCAACGGCATTCAGCCGTTGTCCTTGAGACCGGGCAAGCCCGTAAAACGAACGCCGCTGGAATCAGCCTTGTGTCGCAGGTTGAGAGAGATCAGCAGCGCGGCGAGGTGCTCGGCATAACGGGCGTTCTCCAGAGGGCCGGCATCGACAACACGCGTTCCCGGAATCTTCCGAATCCAGTTCCCGGTGATCTCGCGCGCTTCCGGGTCGTCACCAACAACCAGAACATCGGACTTAACCGGTTCGCTCAGGCTCTGAAGAGACCGAGCACTCACGCTGTGCAAAGCGGCCGTGAGGCGCACTTCGCCGGGAAGATAGCGAGCCGTCTGCTGCGCGGCCGACCCTTCCCACAACGGCAGGATGTGCGAAAGCCGCCCGCCCACGGCACGCTCAAGCGGTACCGTCGTGTCGATTACGACCACGCCGGAACGCCAATAGGTTTTGAGCGGCTTGAGGATCCCGAGCCGCCCCGCTAGGGGGAGGGCGAGGGCGACAACGTCCGCTTGCTGGACGGCGTCCGCATAGAGAGACGGATGTACCTCACATCCCGGAACGGCTTGTCGGACTCGGCCGGCGGCGGCACGCGCTTTGTCGATGGTACGCGAGCCCAGCAGAACAGTTGAGCCGGCCTGCGCCCAACGCAACGCCAGCCCGAGCCCGACGTTGCCCGTGCCCGCAATGATGGCGACCGATTCTGACAAAGCGACCTATGATCTTCGCATCTTAGGCCGCTACAGCGGTCTTCTTTTCAAAGCGCATTGCCACCTTGTCGCTATCCCGATCTACGATCACGACATCGTCTTCGCCGAATTCACCGTTCAGCAGTGCCAGCGCCAGTGGGTCTTGAATGAGCCTCTGGATGGCGCGCTTCAGTGGACGTGCGCCGAACTGCTCGTCGTAGCCGTCGGTGAGCAGCAACTCTTTGGCGGACGCGCTGACCTCGATGCGGATCTTCTTGTCGTCGAGTAGCTTCCGCAGATTGCCGAGCTGGAGTTCAACGATCTCGCCCAGATGTTCCTTGGCGAGGCTATTGAAAACGATGATGTCGTCGATGCGGTTCAGGAACTCCGGCCGGAACGTGCGCCGCAACTCTTCCATGAGCTTGGTGCGGATCGCCTGGTTCTGACCGTGCCCGTCGTGCGTGAGAGAGAAACCGATCTTCTCCGATAGGAGTTCTCTCGAACCAACGTTCGACGTCATGATGATGACGGTGTTGTTGAAATTCACCGTGCGGCCTTTGCCGTCGGTCAGGTGCCCGTCGTCGAGGACTTGCAGCAGGACGTTGAACACGTCCGGATGCGCTTTCTCGATTTCGTCGAGCAACACGACGGAGTAGGGTTTGCGCCGCACATATTCGGTCAACTGGCCACCCTCTTCGTAGCCGACATACCCCGGAGGCGCGCCGATCATGCGGGAGACGGCGTGTTTCTCCATGTACTCGGACATGTCGATGCGGATCATGGCCTTCTCGTCGTCGAACATGAACTCGGCCAAGGCCCGCGCGAGTTCGGTCTTGCCGACGCCCGTGGGACCAAGGAACACGAAGGTGCCAACGGGCTGGTTCGGATCACTGAGGCCGGCCCGATTCCGGCGGATGGCGTTGGAGACGTGCGTCACCGCTTCGTTCTGGCCGATGACGCGGTCGTGAAGCCGTTCTTCCATGTGGACGAGCTTCTGGATTTCACCCTCCAGCATGCGCGTCACGGGGATGCCGGTCCATTTTCCGACGATCTTCGCGATGTCTTCTTCGTTGACCTCGCCGCGCAACAGGCTGCTGTCGGTCTGCTGTTCCTCAAGCTGCGCCGTCGCTGCTTCGATTTCGCGCTCAACCGCAGTGCGTTCGCAGTAGCGAATTTCGGCCGCGCGCTGCAAGTCGCCTTTGCGGCCGGCTTCCTCTTCTTCGGTACGCAGTTGTTCTTGTTGCTCTTTGAGCGACTTCACGCGGTCGATCAGTTGCTTCTCGGCCTGCCAGCGCTCACGAAGCTGGGACGACTTTGAGCGGAGATCCTCGAGCTCGCTCTCGATCACATAGAGACGTTCTTTTGACGCTCGGTCGGACTCTTTTTGTAGCGCTTGCTTCTCGATCTCAAGCTGCATCACGCGGCGATCGATTTGGTCGACCTCAACCGGAACGGAGTCGATCTGCATGCGCAGGGCCGCTCCCGCCTCGTCGATCAGGTCAATCGCTTTGTCGGGCAGGAAGCGGTCGCTGATGTAGCGATGCGACATCGTCGCGGCAGCAATGATCGCCGGATCGGTATAGCGAACGCTGTGATGGATCTCGTAGGTCTCTTTGAGTCCGCGCAGAATGGCGATGGCGTCCTCGACACTCGGCTCCTGGACCAGGACGTTTTGGAAGCGCCGTTCGAGGGCGGCATCTTTTTCGATGTACTTGCGGTACTCGTTGAGCGTCGTCGCACCGATGCAGCGCAGGACGCCGCGGGCCAGAGCCGGTTTGAGCATGTTGGCGGCGTCAATCGAACCCTCGGCCGAGCCGGCGCCGACGAGTGTGTGCAATTCGTCGATGAAGCAGATGATCTCTCCACTCGACTCTTCGATCTCCTTGAGGACGGCCTTCAGACGATCCTCGAACTCGCCACGAAACTTCGTGCCGGCGACCATCGACGCTAGATCCAGTGAAACGAGGCGCTTGTTCTTGAGCGTCTCGGGAACGTCGCCGTTGACGATGCGTTGCGCTAGTCCTTCGACGATCGCCGTCTTGCCGACGCCGGGCTCGCCGATCAGCACCGGGTTGTTCTTCGTCCTCCGGGAGAGGACTTGAATGACGCGGCGGATTTCTTCATCGCGCCCGATCACGGGATCGAGCTTGCCCTCGCGGGCTCTCTTCGTCAGGTCGAGGGCGTAGCGCTCGAGCGCCTGATACTTTGCCTCGGGGTTCTGATCGGTCACGCGCTGCGAGCCGCGGACCGTCACGAGGGCTTGTAGGATCGGCTCGTGCGCCGCGCCCATCTTGTTGAGTAGTTGCCCGGCCGGATCGCTCTTGAGCCCCGACAAGGCAAGCAGCAAATGCTCGGTCGAGACGTACTCATCTTTGAAGCGCTCGGTTTCCTTCTGCGCTTTCTGGAAAACCTCGTTCAGTGACGGGGTTAGATGGCTACCACCTTCGGCGCCGGTGACCTTCGGGATCGCGTCCAACAAACCGCGGGCTTCTTGAGCAACCGCGCCGGGGTGGATGCCGCACTTCGACAGCACCGCCTGCACGACGCCCTCTTCCTGCTCGACCAACGTGACGAGCAGATGCGCCGGGTGAATCTGCTGGTGGCTCGATTCAGCGGCCAGCGTTTGGGCCTGCTGTACGGCCTCTTGGGCTTTTTGGGTGAATCTGTCGAAGCGAATCATGTGGGTCTGCCTCCCTCTTAACCGTCTCCTTCTCAACCAATGGCAACCTGCTGACCAAAGCAGGTTGAGAACGGGTCATGACGTGCACTTCACCGTTTCCATCTTATCTCGGGCTCTCGTTCGAAGATCAGGGGCGGGCCGCCTGCCCTTGGACGACCAGCCCTGCTTACCGTAGATCAACTGATCTTGACGACCTCCGGAATCTCAATCTTCAGGACCCCTTTGTCGTACTTAGCCACGACCTCATCGGTCGCAGCGGTTTCGGGCAGCGGTTAGTTCACACTCACTACCTTCACCTTCTTGACGTCGGGTTTCGTCTTCGGCAGCGTCAATTCAAGCACGCCGTTCTTGTAGCTCGCCGCGATCTTGTCGTCGTCTACCGTTTCCGGCAGCGAGAAGCTGCGCTGGAACGAACCGAAGCTGCGCTCCACGCGATGGAAGTTCTCTTCCTCGGTCTCCTTCTCGAACTTGCGTTCGCCCGAGAGCGTAAGGGTTCCGTCCTCGACGGTGACATTGATGTCCTTCTGGTCAACGCCCGGCAGGTCGCTGGTGAGGACGATCTTGTTGGCGTCCTCTTTAATATCGACGCTGGGGTAGAACGCCCTGGCGGTCTTCGTCGTCGTGGGTGCCGGGACGCGGAAGAAGTCGTCAAACAACTTGTCGGTGCCGCCGAACCACGGGTCCAGCGATCTCGGTGTAAATCGAACCAAACTCATTTTCAGCCCTCCTCGGGGATAAACATAACTTCAATACAATGATAAAATATTAGTGTGTTCTTGTCAAGTATGAAGTTCAGGTTTTATGTTGTTTAGAATCAATGTGTTGAATATATCTGAGTATATGGCACTAAGATTTAATGCTTTTCGTTGTTGTGTAGGCGACCTGTCACCTAGCCCCGTACACAGTTCCGCCTAGCTGTCTCAGGTCTGCGACGAAGTGATCGACGGCTCGGGAGGCCGTCAGTCCTGCTGGCGGTCGCGGAACTCTTCGTACCAGTTCTGGACAATGTGGATTGTGGCCGGCGGCCGGTCGCCGGACTCGGCTTCGGCACTCGCATCCTCGCTTTGTACCGCCTCGGGCAGTACAAATCGCTGACCGTCAAGCGTGACATCGCAGGTGGGGATTCCGCCCCCAAAGCTAAGCTGACTCGAAGGCGGCGCGGGCCGACGGATTGAGATCCGCCGCTCCGAAGCCCCCCTGGTGGAAGTCATGCGACCCTGGGCCTTCACCTGCCTGCAACGGCTCAATCTGCTGCGCCTTTACGTGAATCACGCCGTCCTGCCTCTGTACGACCCCGGCGACGAAAATAAACGGCTCGCGCAGCGCCGGACGCAAGTAGTGCAGCGGATGCGGCCCGGTCGTCAGCCCGGCGCCTCGATAGTCGGCATCGAGCCACTCCGTTTCATTTTTCGCAGGAGGAAAGCGTAGTCTTGCAGATCGGAGACAAGCTGGGGTGCTCAAAGCCCCGTGCTTTTTCCTTGAGGGCCAATAAGTCCCGGCTTACCGCCTCTGCCCGGTCATACTTACGCTGTGCGCTGTAAACCTCTGCCAGAAGCTGCAGGGTTCTGGCGACCTCTGGATGGTTCGGGCCGAAAGCTTCTTCGCGGATTTCCAAGAGGTGCCGAAGCAGTGGCTCCGCCTTGGCGTATCGCTTTTGCCGTGTATAAAGTGCGACTAGGCGGTGTAAGGTGAGAGCAAGCGACAGGTGCTTGGACCCCCACTCGTCTTCCTGGATTTTCAGCGCCTGAAAATGAAGCCGCTCCGCCTTTTTGAAGCGGAACTGGGTCGAGTAGACCGCGGCGAGATCGTCCAGGGTCATCGCCACAAGCAGGTGCTTGGGACCAAGCATCTTCGTCCTAATCATGAGAGCCTGCCGGTAAAACGGCTCCGCCTTCTCGTAATGGCTCAATCCCGCGTAGAGCCCCGCCAAGTTATGCAGGCTGGTGGCCACATCAGGATGATTTGTCCCCAAGGTCTTCTCCCTGATGGCAAGCGCCCGCCGGTAGAGAGGGTGCGCACTTATGTACCGAGGTTGAGCCTGGTAGGGTGCCGCTAGATTGTTCAGGACCGCGGCTACCCTCCGGTGATCCGGTCCGAAAACCCTTTCTGAGATGGCCAGTGCACGTCGGAAGTAAGACTCCGCCTCCTGATAGTTACCTTGGTGGTAATAGATCATCCCCAAGTTGTTCAAGCCGATGGCTACCTCTGGATGATCTGGCCCAGGGACTTCTCCCAGATGGCCAACGCTCGCCGGCCGAGCGCCTCCGCCTTGGCATACTTGCCCAGTGCGCAGTAGAGCCTTGTCAGTTTGCTCATGAATGCGGCTAGCTCCGGGTGTCCCGGCTCCAATGTTTCTTCGGCCCTAGCTAACATCCGCAAGTAGAGCGGCTCCGCGAGAGCATACTTGCCCTCCTGGTAGTAGCGTTCGGCTTGGGACAATACACTTATGGACCGGGGGCGTTCGACCTTCGCTGCCTCCTGTAGAACCGCCAAGTGCGTTTCCTGGACCGCGATATTGGCCCCTGGCTTTTGGAGTGGATCTTCCGTGCCTAGGGCTTGCTTCGGGTCTCTTTCCTGAGCGACTGCGCTTCCAGACCAAAAAGTCAAACAGAATGTCCCTACTAGCAGCCAGTACGTCTTGTAACAGCCTGTCTCGTAGTTCCACATCGTGACCTCCCGTCTCGCGGAGTTAGGTCAGTGTGACGCCCCAACCGGGAGCTTCATCAGTGCGGTCCTGAACTGGACCTTCGTGTCCGAGCGGCAGCATACTTTGTTGGGCAACCCGCCTTGATCCAGGATCTTGTAGCGTGAGATCGTGCGGCCGACCATAACGGCTCCATGCTGAATTTGCCGGATACATGCACATCTAGCCTCACTCGTACTCAACGAACTAATTCGAGCCTACGTAGAAACGGCGGGCGGCGCTGGCCATCTCCCGCCAATCTTTAGCAGCGGCTGGGGCTGCCGCGGCGGACCAAGAACTGGCCGCTAACGAGTGTACAGAATCGCCTTATGAAGGCCGGTGATCGGGCTATGAGGCACGCCCATTACTATTGGCTGCTCTTACGAGACGTTGGTCGTAAGTCTTGGTCTTCGCCACGATTTAAGAGTGGCAGAGACAGGAGCCGCTGGTGGACCAAACCACATGTCCGAAATGCCGACTACTCACCCATGTGGACCGGTTGAGTCAACGCTCCGCCGCTAGTCAGGACCCAGCGGCCATGATCAAGCGGTCGGGCCTGTTGATTGACCAGATGGTGCGGCCGATCATGCCGGTCCGATTCTACCTTGAAAACGTTGGCGGCGAAAGCGAAAGGCCGCAGGCCGACGGATTGACGTGCGACGCTCCGGAGTTCCCTAGTGGAAGTCATGCGACCCTGGGCATTCGCCTGCCTGCAAGGGCTCAATATGTTGCGCCTTTACGTGGATCACGCCGTCCTGCCGCTGCACGACCCCGGCGACGAGAATAAACGGCTCGCTGGTCCAGAGCAGCCGGAATTTCTGGAACATCGGCGGGCGGACGACGATGTTTGAAATGCCCGTTTCGTCTTCGAGGCTCAGGAACACGAAGCCCTTCGCCGTCGACGGGCGCTGCCGCGCGATCACCGCCCCGGCCACCTGCACCCACTGTCCGTGGTTGTAGCCCGTAAGCTCGGTCGCGCTAAGAACACCCTGCTCGCGCAGCGCCGGACGCAAGTAGTGCAGCGGGTGCGGCCCGGTCGTCAGCCCGGCGCCACGGTAGTCGGCATCGAGCCGCTCCAGCGGGCGCATCGGCTCAAGCGGCGACGGTTCGGGATCATCCTCTAGTTCATCGAGCAAGGGCCCTCGCGGACGCCACGCTTTTTCGACCTGCCACAGCGCCTCGCGGCGATGCATCTTCTCGTCCAGCAAATTGAGCGCGCCCAGCTCGGCCAACGTATCGAGGGCACGTTTGGGAAGCCGCGCTCGCCGCGCGAGGTCGTCCACCGACGCAAAGCTCTTGCGCGAACGCTCGGCCACAATACGCTCCGCCGCGTCAGACCTCAGACCGGAAACATAGTTCAGCCCGATGCGAAGGCACATGTCGGTCTCGACCGTGCAGCGAATGTCCGATGCCGTGACGTCCACCGGCCGCACCCGGACACCGTGCCGTTGCGCATCTTTCACCAGCGTTGCCGGACTATAAAAGCCCATCGGCTGACTATTGAGCAACGCCGCGCAAAACACCGCCGGATGATGGGCTTTCAAGTACGAGCTCGCATATGCGAGCAACGCGAAGCTCGCTGAGTGCGATTCCGGGAAACCGAACAGCGCGAACGACGAGATCGCACGAATGATCTCTTCTTCCCCCGCGCCGTGGATACCGTTCTTATGAAGACCTCGCCGCAACTTCTCCTCGATGCCCTTCATCCGCTCCGTCGAGCGTTTGAATCCCATCGCGCGGCGCAGTTCTTCCGCCTCGCCGCCGGTGAAGCCCGCGGCCGTCATGGCCACCCGCAAGAGCTGCTCTTGAAACAGCGGCACGCCGAGCGTGCGCTTGAGAATCGGCTCCAGCGACGAATGTGGGTATGTCACTTTCTCGCGCCCCATGCGTCGGTTGAGGTATGGATGCGTCAGCTTGCCGATGATCGGTCCGGGGCGGATGATTGCGACTTCCACCACCAGGTCATAGAAGCGCGCCGGCTTCATGCGCGGAAGCGTGACCATCTGCGCACGGCTCTCGATCTGAAACACGCCGACCGTGTCGGCCTTCTGAATCATTTGGTACGTCTTCGGGTCGTCGGGCGGGATGTGCGCCAGGTCGAAATCGACGCCGCGGCTATTGAGGGTTACGACGCATTCCTCAAGCGCCTTCATCATGCCCAGGCCAAGCAGGTCGACCTTGATCATCTTGAGGTTGGCGCAGTCCTCCTTATCCCATTGCAGGATGTGGCGGTCGGGCATGCGCGCTTTTTCAAGCGGCACGATACCGTCGAGTTCCCCTTGGCAGATGACAAGCCCGCCGGGGTGCTGCGAGAGATGCCTCGGCAGGTTGACAATCTCGCGGCACAGGCGCGCCAGATGTTGCAGCCGCGCGTGTGACGGATCGAATCCGGCCATTTCGAGATAGTGTTTGACGCGCTCGCCGTCCTCGAAAGCGTCCATGTGGTGGATGCACTTCGACAGCCGCCCGATTGCCTCTTCGGGGAAGCCCAGCGCCTTGCCGACCTCGCGCACCGCGCTGCGCTCGCGATACGTGATGACGTTGGCTGTCATCGCCGCGCCGTGCTTGCCGTAGCGATCGTAGACGTACTGGATCACCCGCTCGCGCTTGTCACCGCTCGGCAAGTCGAGGTCGATATCGGGCCACTCGCCGCGCTCTTCCGAGAGAAACCGCTCGAACAGCAACTCCATCTTCACCGGGTCGACCGCCGTCAGCCCCAATGCATAGCAGACGGCGCTATTGGCGGCCGAGCCGCGCCCCTGGACGAGAATGTCGTTGCGGCGGCAAAAACGAACGATGTCCCAAACGATGAGGAAGTAGCCCGCGAGCCTGAGCTTCGCAATTACATTCAGTTCGTGATCGATTTGCTTCCGCGCCTTCTCGTCGTAAGGCCGGTAGCGGTCACGCGCCCCCAACTCCGTCATCTTGCGCAGATAGGAATCCGCCGTCTCGCCGCGTGGCAACGGATAGTCGGGGAAGCGGTAGCCCAGGTTCTCGAGCGTGAATTGCAGTCGCTCGGAGAGTTCCAGGGAATTGCGGACAGCGTCGGGAACGTCGGCGAACAGCCGCTGCATTTCGGCCGGCGGTTTCAGGTGCCGCTCGCGATTCGCGCTCAGTAGCCGTCCGGCGCCGTCGAGCGTCGTCTTGTTGCGAATGCACGTTAGGACGTCGAACAAATCGCGTCCCTCTCGCGTCGCATGACGGACGCCGTTCGTTGCCAACAGTGGCAGCCGATGGCGGCGCGCGTAATCGATGCGGGTCTTGTTGGCGGCTTCCTGCCGGTCGTGGAAGTGCCGCTGCAATTCGACGTAAAGCCGGTCCGGTCCGAAGATGGAGCGAACCGATTCGGCGTCCCGCAGATCGTCGAGCAGAGCGATCAATCCGCCGGCATGAAACTCGATGTTGCGCCAGTCGGCCCGGCCTTCACCCTTGGGCGCACCGAGGTGCATTCGCGTCAGCAGGCGGCAGAGGTTGCGGTATCCGGTGCGGCTCTCGACCAGTACCGTCAGGCGGCGGCCGTTATCGAGTGAGATCTCGCAACCGACCAGCGGTCGAATCCCCGCCTGCTTGGCAGCCTGATAGAACCGCGGCGCGCCGTACACGCCATCGCGGTCGCACAATGCCATCGACCGATAGCCCAAGCGGGCGGCCTCGGCCATCAAGTCTTCGGGCAGGGACGCGCCTTCGAGAAAGCTGAAGGCACTGGCCGTATGCAGCTCTGCGTACATATAGATATTCGCTATTTGTTCGCCTAGCTGCTATTGTCGGTGACCGGGCCATTCTTGACAACACAAGCGGGTAACAGAAGCACGGTGTCGAACTCGGAGGGCCGCGCCGAGAGCCATGGACATCCTCGGCCTCGCCCCAGAATCAGTGAACCGAGCAGCGGGTCTGCTAAGGTTCGTCTCATGAATCAGCAGAGAGTTCTCGGTTCTATTGCCCTGTGCTCTGTTCTCTTGACTGTGGCGAGTTGCGGCCCGGCTCAACCGCGGTTCGATCTCGTCATTAGGAACGGCACCGTCGTCGACGGCTCGGGCTCACCGGGTTTCACGGCGGACATCGGTGTGACCGGGGACCGGATTGTCGTGATTGGGGACATCGACGAAGAGGAGGGCGTTCGCGAGATCGACGCGGCGGGATTGGTTGTCGCGCCGGGCTTCATCGATAGCCACTGCCATTCCGATTACACCCTGCTTGTTGACGGCACGGCGCAAAGCAAGATCCGCCAAGGTGTAACGACCGAGATCAACGGCGAACAAACATCCGCCGGACCCATCAAGGGCAAAGCGCACCTCGACCTGAGCCGCTACGAAATCGAGGTTGATTGGTCCACGCTGGGGGAGTACTTCGCCCGCCTCGAAGAACAAGGAACGTCAGTCAACGTCGGCACCTATGTCGGTGCAACGTTGATCCGAACTTGCGTATTGGGTGACGAGGAAACGCGCGAGCCAACCGCGGAAGAAACCGCTGAGATGCAGGCTTTGGTCGACGAGGCCATGCGGGACGGCGCACTGGGGCTGTCGAGTGCTCTTACGATTCCACCCGACACGTACGTGAGCACGGACCAACTTGTCGCCATGGCGAGCGTGGTCGCGAAGCATGGAGGCATCTATGCAACACACACGCGCAGCGGTGGCGGAGTCATCGCGGGACTTTCCGAGGCGATTGAAATCGGCGAGCGGGCCGGCGTCCCGGTGGAGTTTGTTCACCTCAACAATGTGGACCGCAAGATGTGGGGCAAGGTCAGCCTGATTCATAAAATGATCGAAGACGGGCAGGCGCGCGGCGTTACGGTTACGGCAAGCCGTTATCCGTATATCGCCGGACAGAACAACATTCGGGCGTTGCTGCCTCCCTGGGCTCTTGAAGGAAACAACGACGAAGTCATGGCCCGGCTTCGCGATCCGGCGGCGCGTAAGAGGATCGAGCGCGACATCCGTGACGGCATCGACGGCTGGTTCAATCACTATGTACTGATGGGGACTTGGGAGAATGTCCGCATCGCCGTCGTTCAAACGGAAAAGAATAAGCCGTACGAGGGCAAATCTCTCGCCGAGATCGCGCAATCAACGAACCGCTCACCGATCGACACTATCTGCGATTTACTGCTTGACGAGGGCGGTTCGATACCGGCGGTCTATTTCATGATGAGTGAGGGAGATGTTCGCGAGACGTTGAAGCTGCCGTGGGTGTCGATTGGATCCGACGGCAGCGCTGTGCGGCCTGATGGAATCCTCGGACGCGGAAAGCCTCATCCGCGCTGGTATGGTGCGTTTCCGCTGGTCCTCGGCAAATATGTTCGCGAGGAAGGGGTGCTGACGCTGCGTGAGGCCGTCCGCAAGATGACCTCGATGAACGCCGAGAAAGTCGGCATCACCGACCGCGGTTTGTTGAAAGAAGGCATGAAGGCCGACATCACCATCTTCGATCCGCGAACCGTCAAAGATGAGGCTACGTTCGAAAACCCGCACCAATACCCGACGGGCATTCCGTACGTGATTGTGAACGGCCGAGTCGTCATCGACCAGGGCGAACATAGCGGCGCGAAACCGGGAGAGGTGATTCGGGGGCCCGGCTACCGGCCTGCGAATGAGGGTACTTAATTCCGACTCCTGACTCCCCTAGGCCCAAGACTTCCACGGTACGACGTTCGCGCGGCGCGCCCAGGCTTCATACATCTCGCTCAGCTCGGCAACCTGCTCGGGCCGGGTCGGCGCCAGATCGTTCATCTCCGTTCGGTCGGCATCGAGGTCATAGAGTTCCCATGCCCCGCCCGTTGCCGGGCCGTAGCGCGAGACAAGCTTCTGATTGCCGCGGCGAACCGCGCGATTGCCTTCATGCTCCCAGTAGATCGCTTCGTGCTGGTCGCGCTGTCGTCCGTCGAAGATCGGCAGGAGGCTTTTCCCCTCGAGCGGTGTGATCTGCTCGCCCGCATGAGTTGTCGGATACTCCGCGCCCGCCGCATCGAGGCAGGTGGCCATGATGTCGATCAGGTGCCCGGGTTGATCGGTAAGCTCTCCGGCCTGCTTGATCTTCTCGGGCCAGTGGGCGATGAGCGGGGTCGCGATGCCGCCTTCATGCACCCAATGCTTATAGCGTCGAAACGGCGTGTTGCTGGCGTTGGCCCACGGGATTCCGTAACTCTGATAGGTTTCTTCCGGGCCCGGCATCACCATGGGGTCGTTCTTCGCCTGGACCGGCCGGCCATCCCTCGTCTCGTAGGGGACGTGCGGTGACCGCGACCGGTTCCCGCCGCGCAACTCCTCCGCGCAGCTACCGTTGTCGGCTAGAAACAGAATCAGCGTGTTGTCAGTGAGCCCCTTCTCGTCGAGTTTGCTTAACACCTGCCCGACGGCGCGGTCCATGACATCGACCTGGGCCGCGTAGACTTCCATGCGCCGCGCCTGCCATTCCTTGTGTTCGGCGTCTTCCCATGCGGGCACTTCCTCGTCGCGTGACGTGAGAGGCCACTCTTCGTCAACCAGGCCCAACTCGATCATTCGCGCGTGGCGTTCGGCTCGCAGTCGGTCCCACCCGCCGTCGTAGCGGCCTTTGTACTTGGCGATGTCCTCCTCGAAGGCATGGAGCGGCCAATGGGGCGACGTGAACGGCATGTAGAGGAAGAACGGATCGTCCTCGCCGCCATACTGGTCGATGAATGATGCCGCATACTTTCCGATCTCGGTCGTGTAGTAGAAATCTTCGGCATCGGCGCTGATCGGTTCGTTCTCGAGAGTCAGCGAGACCGGATCATAAAAGCTGCCCGCACCATGGATCGTTCCAAAGAAGCGGTCGAACCCGCGCTGGCGTGGCCAGTTGTCTTGCGGAGAACCAATTGGCGTGACGTGCCATTTGCCGGACATGAGCGTTGTGTATCCGGCTGGTTTGAGGGCTTCCGCGAGGGTCACGCACTTCCGGTTGAGGTCCCACGATAGCCCGGCAAGCCGTAGTCGTTCATCATGTGCCCAACGCTCGCTTGATGTGGGTACAACCCCGTCAGAAGTGATGCCCGGGTGGGACAGCAGCGCGCCGCGTTATAGAACTGCGTGAACCGCAGGCCACCGGACGCCAATCTGTCAATGTTCGGAGTGTCGATCTCGGACCCGTAGCAGCCTACGTCGGAAATGCCCATGTCGTCGGCCATCATCACGATGATGTTCGGCCGCCGGCCACGCGCTTGCGTTTCTCTCTCCGCGCACCACATCCGAGTGCCGCCGATGCGGCGGCGCCCCCGACCGTTTGCAGAAATCCTCGTCGATCCAGACTTGTCACGTTCACTCTCCCTGGGCTCCTGACTTACCCGCCTATGGTGGAGAGAAGTCTACTACAGTCACAGCCCGCACCCTGTATGAGGCTCATCGGCGTTACCTCAGCGTGGTAGTCTCAACGAGTCCACCGGGATAACCACCACGAACATCGCCATCCTCAGCTTCGGCACGCGCGGCGACGTGCAGCCCTACGTCGCGTTGGGCAAAGCGCTCCAGGCCCAGGGACACGACGTCCTGTTGGCCGCTCCGGACAATTTCGCGGCCTGGGTCGAAAGCCACGGTCTAAGGTTCCACGGTCTCGGCATGGATATGGAGGTCTTTCTCCAGTCACCCGAAGTCCGCCGTGTTCTGTCCGGTAATTGGTTCGCGCTCGCCAAACTCTGGCGGCGGACGATCATGCCACTGGGCCGCAACGTGCTCGACGCCACGTGGGACGCGGGCCGAGATGCCGACGTGCTCGTCTACCATCCAAAGGTCGCGGGTGCCGCTGACGTCGCGGAAGTCACCGGCGCACGCCTGGTGTGCGCCTCGCCCGTCCCCCTTTTCCCGACGGGAGCGTTCCCGCTCGTTGAAGCGAAGTGGAACTTCGGGCCGTGGCTTAACCGCCTGACCTACCGGGCCTATTACATGTCACGCCCCCCGTATCTGCGAGTCTCCAACCGCTGGCGCGCCGAGTCGTTGGGGCTCGGCAAGGGCCCGGTATTCGCGCCGCTTGGGGGTTACAAGGGCGGCATGGCAACGCGGATCTGCGCCGTCTCACCGTCCGTCATTCCTCGGCCGGACGACTGGGACGACGACACCCACATGACCGGCTACTGGTTCCTCGACGAAGGAAGCGACTGGCAGCCGGATGAGGCTCTCGCCGCCTTCCTTGATGCCGGCGAGCCTCCCGTCTATATCGGCTTCGGGTCGATGACGACGAAGCATCCTGATCAGCTCGCCCGGGAGATCGTCGAAGGGGTTCGGCGCGCCGGTATCCGCGCGATCCTTGCGACCGGTTGGGGCGGTCTTGCGAAGGTTGACGTGCCGGATACGGTTCATGTGATCGAGGGGGCTCCGCATACCGCATTGTTTAAGCACGTCAGCGCCGTCGTCCATCACGGCGGAGCCGGCACGACCGCCGCCGGGCTGCGAGCGGGACGCCCGACGCTAGTCTGCCCGCTCTACTTCGATCAACCCTTCTGGGCCTACCGCGTCTGGAAGCTCGGCTGCGGCCCTAAGCCTCAATCGCTCAAGCGCCTAAGAGCCACAGTCTTTGCGCAGGGGCTAAAAGACCTGCTCCAGACTGACTCCTACCAGATCCGCGCCGCCACCATCGCGCGAGATATCGCAACCGAGGACGGCATCGCCCGCGCCATCGAAATCATTGCGTCAACCAGATGATCCGCGGATCACCCATACACTCCCGCTATATGCCAATTGCGCGAAGCTAATTCGCAGCACACCCGGTAGAGTTGCTCCCCTACCTCGACATCCCACTCTTCGTAGGCCCAAACATCGTCGGTCCACCACTCGCCGCAGACCCGCCACGGACCGGCACAAGCCTGCACCGGCCCACTGATGCCACCGCCGTTCACATAGTTCGGCCGCTTGTCCCGTACGATCACTTCCGCCGCGACCGCCGGACGGAAACACCGAAAGGCCATCGCGGGCCTACGTAGAGCATCGCTTTTTTGATGCTGCCCGTTTAATCTGTTCTCACTGGAAAAATCGGGGACCGTTCGCTTCGCAGCGCTTGTTGTTGGTGCTCGTAAAGAAAGCATGCGGGTGACGCTTGGTACAGTCCTCGCTTCTTTACGCCCCAGCGCAACCGCTTTCCGCGTCTCTCGCGGCGGTGCAAACACCGCCACTGCGAACGCCCGCGGACGATGTGTATCCACCACCGCCGGCGAGCCGACCCGATCGGACCCCACCAAATGAGTCAGCCGCACCAGCATTACGGCAAGCTTCTCCGGCCTCGGACGCGCCGGTAAAAACAAGTTGTGCTGTAAAAATCGCTGTGGCGTCGGGCGCGCCGCGACGACTACGCCCTCCACCATTTCCCCTGGCGGATGCGCCGCCAAATCCAGCCGCACCAGCTTCAGCAGAGCTTGCGGTTCCGCCAAGGGATACGACAGCGCCACAATGCGCTCGAATACCACACCGTCGCTCCGCTTCAGCGCCACTCGCACCGACTCCGCCGCGAACCCGTGCGTCCGCAGCCGCGCGCAAAGATTGCGCAGCAAGTCCGCCAGCGGAAACGACAACTGATCGAGATCGCCCACGGGCCAATCAAACTCCTGTCCTTCTTCGAAGCTCGAAGGCTTTTGCCAGGCCGAGAAGAGCGTATCGTCGTCACCACGCGCCAGCTTTGCCAAGCAGGCACCACGCTCGCCAAAGCGCGTCACCAGCGAATCGAGTGGCAGGCGGGCCAACTCGCCGACCTTGTCGATTCCCCAACGCGCAAAAACCGCCCGCTCCTTCTCTTCCAGCGGCAAGATGTCCAGCGGCAGATCCTTCAGGAACCCCTGCGCCTGATGCGGAAAGGTGTGCGTCACGCCCTCGTGCGTCCGCGCCGCGCAGAGGGCCACAAAGCGGTTCTGCGAGACCGCGACATGCACCGGCAACCCGAGTTGCTCTACCTTCTGATGCAAAATGTCAGCCGATGCATGCGGGTTTTCGAGACCGGCCAAGTCGATCGCCAGCAAACCGGGCGCGCTGTCTTCCACGCGCGGCGAAATCGTCAACGCTGTTTCCAGCAACTCTTTTTGTGTTCGCGCTTCGGCTTGCTCGTCTCGCGGATGCATCTCGATCCGCGCATCCCCCGGCGGCTTCGCAACCGCAAACCGTGCTTGCGCCTGCGCCAGGGGCATCCCTTCACGAATACTCGCCGACCGCGCGGCCGCATTCGCGCTGTAGACGACCTGATTCGGTTCCGCACCCGTGAACACAAGCGCCGACGGCGTCTGCAAATTGCGCTCGCCCCGTAATCGTACGGCTACCGCGAAATCCGGGATGTACAGACACGCGTAGAGCCGCGTCATCGAACCGCCTCGAAGCTGCAGGATGCCTCGCCTTTACCGCCCGGCCGCCGCCGCTGATGCCGCAATGTCGCCTGAATCGAAACACCGCCCAGCAGCAGCGAAACGCCCGGCCGTCCCTTCCAGTGAACCTGCCGCCGCTCGAGCGCCAATGTTCGCGCCGCAACGCTCGCCGTCACATGCTCGGAAGCGAGCGTTAGAATCGTCGTCGGGCTCTCCGCAACGGTGCGCCGCAACCGTGTCCATGGATAACGTTGCCATTCCCGCAGCCGGTGCGGCGGCAGGCCGTGCAGATCGAGCACAATCAGCCCAAACCCGCGCGCGGAGGCGATTAGATTCGCCGCCTTCCAGGCCTTGTCGACTCGCGCCTCCTTACACCGTAAGCCGCGCTCTCGCCGAAAACTCTGCTCTTTGTGAACATCCCCCGCACAGCGCACCCACAACACGCGGTCCAGCTTGACGCCCGCTTTCGCCGCCGAAGCCGGGTCCAAACTGTCCGTCGCGTCGATATAAGCCGTCAGTTCATCGTTCATCGTCGCCTGCGCCAACGCCGACAGCACGACCGTCGTACAGCCGGACGACAAGTCACCCAGGCATTCCGTGACTTCGCCGCGCGGCAGTCCCCCGCCCAACAGCTCGTCCAACTCCGGCAAGCCGGTCGGCAGCGGCGGCTCCCCTTCAATCGCCGGCTTGGGCAGCACCGATCCCAGCCCCTGCTTGCGCAGCAGGGACTGTAATTCCTCGAGTTTGGCAGGAGCTGTCACCATACGTATATTCGCTTTTTATTCGCTTTTTGTATTGTCAGTGATCCTAGGATCGGAATGCAAATACAGAAGTTGGCAAGAATGTTTTAAGGTGTGCCGTCCACTGCCCGACTCACACCTGCCCTCATCCTGGACCCATTAAGATCGTCCCGATGACCTTGATTCGCTTCGCTGCCGCCAGCCTGCTTTCACTTTTGCTTGCCACCGCCTCTCTGACGGCGCAAAGCCATCTCCTACTCGATGGCGGACACCTCATCGACGGCACGGGCCACACTCCTGTCACCGATGTGCAGGTTCTCATCAAGAACAATCGCATCGAGCGTGTGGGCCCACGGGGCAGCTTCGAAATACCCGTCGGGGCGGAGCGGATCGATACACGTGGGAAGACACTCCTGCCCGGATTCGTCGACCTGCACTTCCATATTGCCGACGACATCAGCATGACGCCGCTGTTTGTCGCCAAGTTGAGCAAGGGGCGACTGCGATCAAAGTCTACTTCCGGCTGCCGCTCGAATCGATTCGCGCCACCGCGAGTGAAGCGCATCGCTTACGCATCCCCGTGACGGCTCATCTTGAGGTCGTCGATGTGCGCGATGCGGTGGAAGCGGGTATCGACGGCATCGAACACATCACGTCATTGGGCCTAGCGCTGATTCCTCCGATGGAGGCTGAAAAGTATCGCCAGCAAATCCTTGCCTCCAACAGCGCCCGTGGCGAAGGCCGTTACCGGATGTGGGCATCGATCGATCCGCACTCTAAGAAGGCGGCTGAGCTGGCGCGCCTATTGGCGGAGCGACGGATTTTCGTCGACCCCAATTTAGCCGTCTTCGAACGTCGCCCGGATGCGAGCGATCCAAACAGCGCAGTAAAAGTCCGCGCGACAAAGAACATGAAGGAATACGTCGGCGTACTGCATCGGGCCGGTGTGCCGATCGTCGTCGGTTCTCATTCCAACGCTCCCTACGCGCCACGAGGATTCGCTTTTCATCGCGAGATGGAGACCCTTGTCGAAGCCGGTCTGACGCCAATGGAGACTCTTGTCGCGGCCACGAAGACTGGCGCCGAGTTCCTGCAACGTGAAAGCGAGTTGGGAACAGTGGAGGAAGGCAAGCTGGCCGATATTCTCGTGCTCGACGAAGACCCGCTGCGCGACATCAGTCATTCCCAGAGCATCTCGACTGTCATCGTTAACGGCCAAGTCATCGACCCTAAGACCGTGCCGCCATTGCCACGGCTATAGAATCTCCCCGTGTATCTCGGAGCATCTAACATTGACCGATTTGCGCCCGGCGAGAACTGCTTCGTCAGCGCCTCCGACTTTGCCGGCCCTCAGGCGCTCGCCGAGCACCTGACCCAACTCGCTTGGCAAGAAATACCGCTAGCGTTCCCACTCCAGATCGAACCCGTATTGGTCGTCGCCTTTGTCTGGGTCGGAAACCCGAATCACAGCTTGGTAGTTGTTGCCTTCCCAAGGCCGCTCCAGCAGAATCATCTCGGCCCGGCCGTCTTTCTGGTCGAGTTCAATCGTTGACACACGCCCGACGGGCAGGGGTTGCGAAAACTCAAACTCCTCCACCTCGACCGTCTTGCCGTCCAACGTTTCGACGAAGATGCAATCAGCGAAGACGCGAATGACAGCCGTACCGTCGATCCTGGCCTCGAACTTCAATTCCCCGTCATCGTCTTCCAGATCGTACTTCTCAGGTCTATTCTTTTTCGAGAAGACCTCGACACCCGGCACGGCCGGTTTCGCAGGCTGTTGTGACGTGTTGACGGACGGCACCGAGGGCCGGCGGCCGGGAGTGGCCCGGGACGGGGGCCGCCGGCTGGCAACTCGCAGTGGCGGTCGATGGGGACCGGTCAGGGACGGGGGCTGATCGTGAGCTGCCGGGGTGACGGTCAAAGATGCCGCTGCGCGACCATTCCGACGGAGCCTCCGAAGCGGGTTCCGGATCGAGATCCGGGACGCGCGGAGCGGCCAGTTCATTCCACTCCCATTTTAGGCGGATGTGGTAAAGATCATCGCCGCCCTTGGGGTCATCCACGCGGACACGCGCCGTGTAGTCGTTGCCGGCGCCCGGCGGTTGAAAGAGTGTGACGGTTCCACGCCCATCTCGCTTCTCCACCTCGAACGAGTTGAAGCTCGCCCGCGGCAACGGCTGCGTGAACTCCGCGCTCTCGTGAGTCGGCGGCCGGTGCGTAACGACTTGATAGCAGACTTGATCGCCTTGAACCAACACGTCGGTCAGGTCGTCAACGCGGACCCGCACGTCGAACTCGCCCTTCCGCTAGTTGGTGTTGAGACTTCGTCCAGGACGGGCTGTGAAGCTCGGGGCCTCATCGAATCCCGTCGAAGAACTGACGGCAGGAACTGTGGGCGGCTGAGGTTGAGGGTTCGGCACACTCGGCGCGGACGGAGTCGCCGGTGGCGCCACTGGTGAAGTGGACAGACGACCGATACCCAGGTAGGGGTTGAAGGTGTACGTCAGCGAGAAGGGCTGCGGCATGCTCAAGTTCTGTGAGACGCCGTAGGCGGGGTCGAGCCCCCATTGGCCTGTCGCAAGCACCTTCTTTTTCCGAGTGCGGTTGTCGTGCCAGCCCCAAAAGGGCTTTGCCTTATTTATCGATTTCGACCGCCCATAGAAAGAGCCCGCGAGTTCGACGTAGGGGGCTCGGGGGCGGTTCCCGAAAGGTTCGTAGCGGTAGTACGCGTCGAAGGTTCGATCCTTCTTGCCATTACCCTTGTGCGCGCGCAGCCACCAGTGGTCGTAGATCGGCAGCAGGTCATATCCCACGTTGCGGTCGTTCGCGTGCTTGGGACTCTCGGCGACGCCCTTGTAAACGTAAGTAACACCCGTGTTCGAAAAGCAATCGTCGCGGACAGAGTACTCCGAGTGCCTGTCATCCGCCCCGAAGACACCATGTCCGCCGGCCTCAATGAAAACCACCGGGTGGCTATTCTCGTGCAGTTCAATGTCGCCGTCGAGGTTGTGGACGTTCTTCTTAACGGCCCGGTCAAGACGATAGGAGTAGATCTTGTTGTGCGCAAATGCCTCCATCACCTGCAAGCGTCCGAAGGTCGAGCGGTCCTTTGCGACGGTGAGAATCATGCCCTCGTTGTCGTTCTCGTGGCACCTCCCGAAGATACATTTGTCCGAGTAGTCGCGTGGATGGAAGAAGTTGTAGACGAGGAACCAGTGCGTCTCGGTCTCCATCACTGCGTAGTAGACGTAAGCTTGCGAGGTGCCTTCGAAGGCGTTTTCCCAATTATTGTCGCCGTGCCAATCGCCATCAAAATCGACACGCGCCAAGTAGTCGGACTTAGGTTCGAACCACGTCTCCTGAGCGACCATGGGTGCGTAGTGCTCGACGAGTTTACGATAGGGGTCGCGCGACGCCGACAGACGATCGAAGCTGGTCTTCTCGTTGGGGGTTTGGGAGGGCGCGTTGCTGTCGACCTGGATTTCAAGGGTCGTTTTCCGGTCGTTTAACTCGGCCTCGACCTTGAGCTTTCCAGTGCGATCAGCCGCGGTAAAGAGCACGGTATTCTGCAGCAGGAAGCGATTCTGAGCCTGCCCAACCAGAATCGCACCGAGCCCGGCGCTCTCTTTCTGATAGAACGATTCGTCATCCTTGCCCTGAAACCGGAAGGGTTTGGAGAGCCAACCTGCGTTCGAGTCGCCCAGTTTCATCGCCGCGCCGCCCTCGCGCAGCCGGACCTTCTCTTTCTCACCGTTGGCGTCTTCGATCTCGCCATAGGCGCGGACCTGGATCGCGACACTCTCGAATAGGCGGATGCGGGCGTCTGCTGGATCGGTGTGAATCTTGATCTCCGACACCAGCACGGCCTGCGCGGTAGCGATGCCGGAACCGACCAGCAGCAGGAGCAAGCGGGAGTGCAACAGCATTCTCATTGTGGTTACCTTTACGGCGAGGTGGACAGGCTCGTACCAGCGGAAACAGCTCTATTGCACCATATGATTTGGCAGGCCGCAAATGAGCCGATCAAGTTCCGGCGTCATGATGGGTGCCGGACCGCGTGGTATTTTTGACCGTGTGGCGCGGAGAATCATCGTGGTGTTACGCAAGGCTTTCTGATGTCCGCTTCCAATCCCCTTCAAACCGACCATAGCGAGCACGAGATAGCAAACCGGTCGTGGCGTCTCGCAGGGGGGCGTATCGCTCTCGGACCGAACGGGTCGGTGCGCACTGACATTGAGATTCACGAAGGGCGGATTGCCCGTATTGGGTCGGTGGGTGAGTCATCCACGCAGAGAGCTATTTCCACCATTGACGCCTCTGGCCTGCTCGTCTTACCAGGTTTGATCAATGCGCACGACCACCTTGAGTTCGCGCTCTTTCCGCGCCTCGGACGCGGCCCGTACTCGAGCGCCCGCGCCTGGGCGGAGGATATCTATCGTCCGGAGGAGTCGCCGATTCGAGATTACCTCGCCGTCCCGAAACAGGAAAGGTTGACCTGGGGCGGGATTCGGAATCTACTGAATGGCGTGACGACGGTGGCCCATCACAACCCCTACGAGCCGGCCTTCGAGGAGGACTTTCCGGTCCGCGTGGTGCGGCGATACGGATGGGCTCACTCACCGGGGTTGACGCCCGATCTGAAAGAAAGATTCAAGGCGACTACTGACGATGAACCTTTCTTGATTCATCTCGGCGAAGGGACGGATGAAGCCAGTCGTGAAGAGGTCTATCGGTTAGATGAGATCGATGCTTTGGGCCCACGCACCGTGTTGATTCACGCCGTGGCCCTCGGTCCAGACGAACTGAAGTTGGTCGCGAGCCGCGGCGCGTCGATCGTTTGTTGCCCGAGTTCGAACCTGTTCCTGCTCGGGCGGACCGTGGCTCGCGAGGTGTGGGGCTCGGCGGCGCCCGTCGCTCTGGGCACGGATTCGAGCCTCACGAATGATCACTGTCTTCTCGAAGAGTTGCGCGTGGCACAGCGCGAGACCGGATTGCCGGCGGAGAAGCTGTATGAGATGGTCACGTCAAGGGCCGCGGGTATTCTGCGGCTACGCGACGGCGAAGGTTCTCTTTCGAGAGGTGGAGTCGCGGACGCCGTACTGATTCCCGACCGCGGCGGGAGCCCCTGCGAGAGTCTGTTGCAGGCAACGGCGGCCGATGTCGAGGCCGTCCTACTGGGGGGAGCCTTGAAGCTATTGGGAGGAGGAGTGGTTGGTCGCCTGTCGGGTCTTCCACCCGAACTGGCACCGTTCGAGGTTGCCGGAAGACACCTCTACCTGTCGGGAACCGGCCGGGAGTTGGAGCAGGTGAACCTCCCTGGATATGGCGAGACGCGCCGTCTACCGAGGGCGTCGTAATGCGGGAACGCTCATCCACCCTCGACTCACTTCCGATCCTGATTCTGTTTCCCCACAGCCGCTGCAATTGCCGCTGCGTGATGTGCGACATCTGGAAGGTCACGGATACCGAAGAGATCTCGGTTGAGCAGCTAGAGAGGCACGCGGATGACATCGAGGCCTTGGGCGTCCAGTGGGTCGTGCTTTCCGGCGGCGAGCCGCTCATGCATAGCGATCTGTTCCGGCTGACCAAAGGTCTACGCAGGATGGAGATTCGCACGAGCTTGCTCACAACGGGATTGCTGCTTGAAAAGCACGCAGAGCAGATCGTCAACGGTGTCGACGACGTGATTGTCTCTCTCGACGGGCCGCCGGAAGTGCATGATCGAGTCCGGCGAGTTCCGAACGCATTCGCCATACTTCGGCAGGGCGTGCAGGCGTTGCATTCCAAGCGAGGCGACTATCCGGTGACGGGCCGTTGTACGGTCCAGCGGGCAAACCACGCGCATCTGAATGTGACCATTGACACAGCCCGCGAACTTGGGTTGCAGTCCGTTTCGTTTCTCGCCGCGGATGTGACCTCCCAAGCCTTTAATCGGCCCGGCGGCTGGCCGGGAGAGCGCCGCGATGAAGTGGGACTAACGGCTGCCGAAGTCGAGGCGCTCGACAGCGAAGTCGAGACGCTCATTCGAGACTACGGGGGATCCATTGAGGCCGGTTTCGTTCGGGAGAGCCCCGCAAAACTACGACGCATCGTGGCGTCTTTTCGCGCCCAGATCGGGCTCGCCGAGCCTGTCGCCCCGCGCTGCAACGCGCCATGGACGTCGGCTGTCATCGAAACGGACGGGACGCTACGGCCATGCTTCTTCCACGAACCGATCGGCAATGTGCGGGAGCAGGGCTTGAGCGGGGCCCTCAATAGCAACGAAGCAATTGCGTTTCGGAACGGGCTCGATGTGGCCACGAATCCCACCTGTCAACACTGTACCTGCTCGCTCTATTGGCAGGGATAAGTGCTGGACGCTAGTTTCGCACCAGGCTTCCGAGTTTGGCGGCAGCATCTTCGGGCTGGTCGTACTTGAGTCGATAAGCGCCTTTCTGAAGCAGCTTGCGTAGCGAGGCGACTTGCGCGGCTCGCGTTGCCTGGGTGGCGATGGGAAGTTCGGCAAGCAAGCGGTCCAGAGCATCGCCTTCATCGACCGCCGTCAGCATTGCGGTCATGCCGGTCTGGCGTTCGAGAAATACGACGGCTTCTGCTCGACACTCGGTCGCGGTCTCAATGCCCGGAAGCAAGTTGCTGTCGATATTGGCAACGTCCGCGCCTTTGGCGGCCTCCACCGCCAGCAGACCCCGCAACTCGGGAAACAGCCGCTCGGCGGAAAACTCGAATCGTAGAAAGCGCGGGCGGCCAAAGATGCGTTGGTTGGGATCGTCTCGGATCATGTAGCCCGCGTCGTCGCTGATGAGCGTCCATCCGGCGCGCGCGCACGCATAAGAGAGACACGACTTCCCGGCGGATTCCCCGCCGGACAGCAAGACGCCGCGGCCATTGCGGGCCACACACCCGGCGTGGATCGGCGTGAAGTAGCGATTGCTGAGGAGAAGCAGGATGAGCGGATCCAAGTAGTGATAGCCGAGGTAGGCAGACTTCCGCGCGGTGTCGTCCGCAACCCAGCAGGCCACGGCCGAAGCGGCCAGGTCACAGCAGCCGAAATGGGCCGAGTCCGCGACGAGGACGACAAGATGATCGCGGGCACGAAACCTCGGGACAGGCGGCTGAGTCACGGCATCGCCCGGCGCAACCACAACGCTGAACGCCACGGGGTGCTCATCGAAAACAGGGTCGTGTCCCGACCAACGCGCACGAGCGGTTTCGAGGACGCCTGGGGAATTGGTCGACAGGTCGACAGCGCACCCCAGAGGATAGAAACGCTGCTTGAGCGGCAGCGCTTGGTGGTACCCCAAGGGGTCCGGACTAAACGGGGCCGCAGGTTCCATCGCAGGCCCCTATCGTAGCAGCGAGGAAGGACGTCACCCACAACGAGAGCCGCGATTTAGATATGGCCGAAGACGGGCTCGGCTTCGCGGCGAGACGGGGCAGCGGTGGCAAGGCCGTCGATGACCTGCCGGATGATGCTCTGCTTGTCGTGATTCCGCAGCGATCTTCGGTTCACAAGCAGCCGCGCGGTCGAGTTGGGCAGTACCTTCTCGATAATCTTCAAGCCGTTGGCAACCAGCGTGCGCCCAGTTTCGGTGTTGTCGACGATGGCGTCGCCGTCTTCGGGCGGTTTCGATTCGGTGGCGCCGAACGAATGGAAGATCGCGACCGGTGACGAGCTACGGCGCTCGACATGCAGCCGCGAATACGGGCTGTAAAGAGACGGCTCGAGATCGGTGTGGCGCCGGATCAACGATTCGGTGAGATTGAGGTATTCCGTCCAAATGCGCAGGGGGTGAGTTCCCGTCGAATCAATGAACTTGCGGAACAGGTCTTCGGTTGATTGCACGTCTTCCCATTTGGAGGGAACCGCCAGTACGATGTCGACCCGGCCGAACCCGAGGTCAAGTACGTCTTCGACGTTCGACTGGCACTCACTCTCCTGATACCAATCGATACCGGAGATCCCCATGTCGTAGAAACCGGCGGCGATCATGTACGGGATTTCCTGCGGCCGCAATACCTTCACGGTAAGTCCGGGGATATCGAGTTCGGGGCGGTAACTACGGCTGCCATCCGCATACCCCTTGGGGCGCATGTTGGCGCGATCGAGGAAGTTGGCCGCCGTCTTCTCGAGGCTGCCTTTGGGGATGGCGAAACGGACCTGCGTCATGAGCTCACCTTGCTGTAATGACTCTACTATGCGAGCCGGCTTCCGCCGGATCGACGGATACTATCCGGCCAGCGCCGCGGCCACGGCATCCGCGTTGGCGGCAACGGTCGTGGACAAAGCACCGTCACCGATGACAACGTCGGCACCCGCTTCTTCCGAGATCAAACCAATTCGTTCTGTCCGGCGAGTTTCGCAATCGGTTGCCGTGGTCTGCGTTTGCGGGCCGACTGCGACGCCGATCCGATGTCCGCGGTGTCGTAATGCCTCCGCAAGCGCGACCGTCTGTTCCAAGACAGACTCGGATGCGGCAAGCAGAAGCAACTGATAGGGCCGGGGCATCGACCACGTACCCGCCGCCTTTACTTCGTCGACAAGGGAATCAAAGCGGACGGCGCAGCCGGTCGCCGGCAGACTGGGTCCGCCGAACTCACCGATCAGGCGATCATAGCGGCCGCCGCCACAATACTTTCGGATCCCGTGTGCATTCGAGGATGCGACTTCAAAAACGGTACTGGTATAGAACGTGAAGCCCCGCGCAATCCCGAGGACGACTTCCGGCTCGTGCTGTCCGTACATCTCAACCTGACGGCAGACGGATAGCAACTCGTCGAGAGCTCCTGTCGCCGCGGTTCCGTCCAGTAGAGCGCGGGCTTTCTGGTCCACTTCGGCGAGCGGCCCTTGTAGGCACGAAACATTGATGAGCAAATCGGCCGCCGCTTCGGGAACCAAGTCTTGCACGTCCCACAAACGGCGGTAGGTGGCGTCGGCTTCGCGCGGCATTACTTCCGCGAATTCCTCGACGCTGAGGTTCTGTCGTTTCTCGATTTCCTCGGCTCCCGAGTAATCGGACTGGACCTGTATCGACGCGAGGTCCATACGGTCGATCTTCAACTCGTCGAGCAACAGCCGGTCGCCTGACAGGGCAAGAGCACGGCAGCGCTCGCGGATGCCCATGAGCCGGTCGAGGTGGCCGATGATGATCGCTCGGTCTTCGGCATCCAGGTCCTCGCGCAAAAGTTGGCCGAAGATTCCGATGTTGCCGATGCGCAGGGCACCGTCGGAGATGCCAACGGAGTCGAGGAAGCGGCACGCTGCGGCGATTACCTCGGCGTCGGCCTGCGGTCCCGGCTCACCAATACACTCAATGCCTGCCTGGGTAAACTCGCGGTAACGCCCCGACCCGGGCCGGCAGTATCGAAAGCACGGCGCGACGTAGTAGAGCTTGTGAGGCAGGGAGGCTGCATCGAGCGCTCCCGAGGAGACAAGCCGGCATACCGGCGCCGTCATCTCCGGACGCAGGGCCAACTCTTCGTGATCACAGTGGAAGGTCAGCATCGAACTCTTGATTTCCGGACCGGAGCGGGCGGAAAAGAGTTCGACGTTCTCAAACACCGGTGTCTGGATCGGCTGAAAGCCGTATCCCTCGGCTACCTGTGCGAACTGTCGTTCGAGATGCTTGCGCAGAGCCGCGTCGGCAGGTAGGAGATCACGGGTTGCGCGGGGAGGTTGAAAGCGGGCCATCCGATTCAGTATCCATTCCTTGCCGGTTGGTGCTCTCTCGAGCGCCGCTCGACCGCACAGGATTTGCGATAGGAGTAGCCGCTAGCTCGCGGGTAACAAATGGGAATATACGAGCGCGGGAACCGGCGGAGGGAGAACTCTCATTTATAACAGACCCTCCCGGCAGCGGCAACGATACGGAGGTAGTGTCTCATCAGTACGCGACGAGCCTCGCCAAGGGCGGGGTAGACCGTACCGCAAGCGCGTGATGGAAAGAGTGGTAGCGCGGGACGGCGGGTGCCCGGATCTCGGTCGGCGAGGCGCCGGGGTGGTTGACCGAGTCCGCGCCCCTTGCTCGACGAGTATCGTCGCCCGGTATGCGTTGCCGGATCTACGTGAGGCGAGGACACGGAACGAACACACAAGCGCCACCATGACCTCCCCGCGCACCAAGGTCCGGTCGGCGGTGTCCAATCCCCTTCTCGATAGCGAACCAGCCCCCTTCCAACTCTCCCCCATCCCGAAATTGCTTGTTAGCACAGATCCCTGTGAACCAATAAGGCTTCCTTCTGATTCACATCCGGGAGGCTCTGGCCTGCGGCAACTAGGCAGGAAGCAATTGACCTTGCGTGACTTCCGTCCATGACATAGAATGTCTATGTCATGTGCGCCGAACATCGCTCATCGATCCCCCAAGGCACACTGGACATGCTCATCCTGGAAACGGTCGCATCCGGCGGCGTCATGCATGGTTTTCAGATCGCCGAGTCCATCTTCGCGACTTCAGACGACGTGCTGCGGGTCGAGGAAGGCTCCCTCTATCCGGCACTTCAGCGGCTGCTCGTGAAAGGATTCCTGGTCGGGAAGTGGGGCAAGACACCTGACAATCGGCGAGCCCGTTATTACCGTCTGACGGCTGCGGGCCGCAAGCATCTTGGCCTCGAAGTAGCGGAGTACCTCCGCGTGAACCGCGCCATCGCTCGCATCATTCAACCTGCGGAGAGCTAGCAGATGGGAGAGACACTGAGACGAATCTGGTACTGGCTACGGACAACCAGGGAGCAGGCAAGACTCGATGAAGAGATGCGGCTCCACATCGCGCTGCGTGCGGATCAACTCGAACGTGACGGCATGACCCAAGCCGAAGCAGCAAAGGCAGCGCGGCACAAGTTTGGGAATCAGCTTCAAATGAGAGAGCGGAGCCGGGAGATGTGGATCAGTCGATGGATGGAAGACATGTTTCGAGACTTGCGCATCGGATCGCGGCGGCTAACTCGTAGTCCTGGTTTCACCGTTGTCGCTGTCCTGACGCTGGCACTCGGTATCGGTGCCAATACGGCCATCTTTAGCGTCGTAAGGGCCGTTTTGCTCGAACCGCTGACTTATAAGGAGCCCGACCGGATCGTGGCCGTTCAGACGCTATGGACTAAAACGAATCGCCCCGGAAACGTCTCCGGAGGCGACTATTCAGACCTCGTGGCCGAACCGTCCCCCTTCACGGCCGCGACGCGTTACATCGGTGGCGAACTGCCGATTGAGACCGGTGGCCAAGCTGAGTTCGTCGGGGCCTACCGCATTGATCTCGGATTCGCGGACGTCTTCCAACTGAAACCCGTCGTGGGACAGCTGATCACGCCCGAAGAGTTCAAGACGAAGGCCGCCGTGGCGCTGGTAAGTGAAAGTTTCGCCGTACGTCATTTCGGCGAGAGGAATCGCGCAATGGGTCAGACGCTGCACTTTGAGGAGAGTGCGATGTCCATCGTAGGTGTGCTGCCCGCGGCATTCCGTTTTCCGCCAAAGGCCGAACTGTGGTTCCCTATGGCTTGGGAGAGCACGAATCGCACCTCGGGCTACTACAAAGCTGTTGCCCTGCTCAAGCCGGATGTTACGGCGGAGGCTGCGCGCGCCCATCTTTCCACAGTTGGAAGCCGCTTCAGGAGGCATTTCCATCGACGCACAAGGACAAATCATTTATCGTGACGCTGCTCAAGGACCTGTTCATAGAGCGCAGCCGCCTGACGCTCTGGTTGTTGATGGGCTCGGTGGGCTTAGTGCTGTTAGTCGCGTGCGCAAACGTCGCGAACCTGCTCCTGGCGCGCGCTACGGCACGGTCCCGCGAGATGGCGCTGCGCACGGCCTTGGGTGCTGGCGGGCGGCGCCTGGTCAGCCAGTTGCTGGTTGAGAGCACACTATTGGGTTTGGTTGGCGGCGCGATCGGCCTCGCTCTCGCATTCGCCGGCGTGGGTGCGCTGCTGCACTTAGCCCCCGCGAACTTGCCGCGACTCGATGAGATCCGTGTCGACCTCGTGGCGCTGCTGTTTAACTTCGTCGTCTCCCTCGGCGCGGTTGCCTTGTTCGGACTGTGGCCGGCACTGCGCGCCGCTCGTGTAGGCGTGAACGAGGCACTGAGTCGAGGTGGAACGCGTGGCGTGTTGGGCGGCGGTCGCGGCGAGTGGGTGCGCGGAGCACTCGTCTCGGCGGAAGTGGCCCTGGCCCTGGTGCTGACGCTCGGCGCCGGCTTGCTCTTCCGCAGCTTTCTGGCTCTGAATGCAGTGGAGTTGGGATACCACACCGAAGGCCGCCTGGTGCTGACTGCCAGCATACCCGCCAAAACGGAGGCCCAGTACTTGCAGGCCGGCGCAACCTTCGAACGCATCTTTGCCGCGTTGCAGGAGTTGCCAGGCGTCATGGGACTTCCCAGCGGGCCGTACGGCTCTGACGGACTCTACGCTGTCGAGGGCATGCATGATTTCAGCAGTACACAACGTGACAAGCTGCCGCACGCCGGATTCCGGCTCACTAGCCCCGGGGTATTTCGAGGCCATGGGCACGCCGCTGATTGCCGGCCGCGACTTCGATGAGCGTGATCGCCACGATGCCGAGCCGGTCGCGATCGTGAGTGCAACCCTCGTGCGCCAACTGTTCCAAGGCCAGAGTTCGCTGGGACGACGCATCAAGTGCGGCCTGGACCGAGACGTATGGATGCAAGTGGTGGGTGTTGTTGGAGATATGCGGAACGGCAACCCGGCGACACCACCGCAGCTCGGAAGACGATTGCCCAGATCGATCCCAACATCCCCTTGAAGGTTGGCACGATGGAGCAGTTCCACAGCGACGCCGTCGCGCTGCCGCGTTTCCGCACGCTGTTGCTGATTGTCTTTGCTGGTCTTGCCGGTGGACTCGCCATGGTGGGCGTCTATGGTGTCATGAGTTACGCAGCCGTACAACGCTGATCGGAGATGGGTGTGCGCATTGCGCTGGGTGCGAGTCGAGGCGACATCGTCTCCATCCTGATCGGTAGTGGGGCGAGACTAGCCGGAATCGGGCTAGCCTTTGGGCTCATGATTTCGTTTGCGGCAGGACGTTTGGTGGAATCGATGCTGTTCGGCATCAGTCCGCAAGACCCTCTCGCCATTGGTAGGGCCATACTGCTCCTGAGCGCATCGGCGCTAGTGGCGGCGCTAATTCCGGCGTTGCGCGCCTCGCAAGTCAATCCGATGCTGGTCCTGCGCGAAGAGTAGCGCGGGAATGGCGGCTACAGAGCGTGAAGAGGATCTGGGTACAGGGCCAGATTGCCCCCACGTGTTGTTACTTCCGACAAGTCCGGTCCGCGGAACCGCCCCTTCGCACCCACGCGGGACACGATCAAGATTCCCCCCGGCTGACAGAATCCGCCATCTCTCGCCAACCCGCCCCAAACGATCCAAACCCAATCCAGTGGCCTGTTTCCTTCCGTTCCAAGAAATCTGTGCAGATCTATGAAATCTGCGGATGGCAAGAAAGCCCGCCCAGGACCCCGAGACCGCCGTGCAACACGCCCTCCCGCCGCTCGATCCCGGCATCACGCCCGAACCACTCCAAAGCGCAAGCGAAATTGGTCAGTTACACTCCCCTGCATCGGTTCCCGCTACCCATCTGGCGCCCAACAAACGTTTCATTTTGTTTCACTGGTTGCACAATACAAAGCCAAAACTCGCCGGACGAACCTAATCGACCGTCCCGGCCCCTGCGGGACCAAAGCCATCCTTGTGAATCCGCAAGCAGCCCGATTCCGCGCCACGGAGCAAACAAACTCGTTATACTAAGTTCTGCCACCCGTCTCCGAGGTTAGATCAACCGGATTCTCGCAAAGGGGAGTCGATGTCTACTGTAGAAACAGCACCTGTGGGGATAGGTGCACCCTTTCAGCCTGATCGCATCACCAACGATTTCAGCATCCAAGTCGCCACCGTCAACGGTTCAGGAAGCCAGAGCGCGAACTTGGTCTTGCTGCGAGCGTTGTTTCAGATGGGGATCCCTGTTTCGGGTAAGAATCTGTTCCCGTCAAACATTGCAGGCCTACCGACCTGGTATACGATCCGTACGAATAAGAAGGGCTTCATCGGACGCAAGAAGGAAATCGATTTCCTTGTCGCGATGAACGCTGAGACAGCCCGCGAGGATGTCTTAGACTTGCCCAGCGGCGCGGCCGTCGTTTACGACGAACCCCTGCACCTCGATGCGGTTCGAACCGATCTGTATTTCTATCCGGTGCCGTTCACAAAGATCGTTACGCCGGTGTGCCCCAACGCGAAGCTGCGCAAGCTCGTCAAGAACATCATCTACGACGGAGTATTGGCTTGGTTGTTGGGGATCGAACTCGATGAGGTCCACAAGGCTCTCTCTAAACAGTTCAGCGCGAAGCCCAAGGCCGCGGAGTTGAACTGGAACGCCGTGCAAGCCGGCTACGAGTACGCCAAGGAGAACCTCCAGAAGGCCGATCCGTTCTATGTTGAGCGGATGAACGCCACGGCTGGAAAGATCATTATCGAAGGTGATGCCGCCGCGGCGATCGGCTCGGTTTTCGCGGGCGCATCCGTCGTTTCTTGGTATCCGATTACACCGTCGTCTTTACTGGCCGAAACATTTATCGAGTATGCGGGCAAGTACCGCATCGATCCGGAAACGGGCAAGGCGAACTTTGCCATCGTGCAGGCCGAGGACGAGTTAGCCTCAATCGGCATGGCGCTGGGAGCCGGTTGGGCCGGCGCCCGCTCGATGACCACTACGGCCGGGCCGGGCATCTCGCTGATGTCCGAGTTTGTCGGTCTTGGCTACTTCGCCGAGATCCCCGTGGTCATCTTCGATGTGCAGAGAATGGGCCCCTCGACGGGCCTGCCTACACGGACCGCGCAGGGCGATCTGCTGGCGTGCGCAACGCTGTCACACGGCGATACGTTCCATCCGTTGCTGATTCCCGCCAACCCGGAGGAGTGCTTTGAGATGGCGGGTCAGGCGTTCGACTTGGCGGAAGAGCTCCAGACTCCTGTCTTCGTGATGCTCGATCTTGATCTGGGCATGAACTACTGGATGGCTGACAAGTTTGAGTATCCGACCAAGCCGTTCAAACGGGGCAAAGTACTGACCTCTGAAGATCTCGATCGCCTTGGCGGGTTCGAACGCTACCGGGACGTGGATGGCGACGGCGTCTGCTATCGCACGTTGCCCGGCACGGAGAATCCGTCGGCCGCGTACTTCACACGCGGGACGGGACACAACGAAGCCGCTCAATATAGCGAGCGGCCCGATGACTGGGTTCGCAACATGGACCGCCTCGCCCGCAAATTCAAAACGGCCCGAGAGTTGGTCCCGGCGCCTGAGATCGACGAGATTGAAGAGGCGAGCATTGGGCTGATCTACTGCGGAACGACGAAGTTCGCGGCCATCGAGAGCCGTGAGCAGCTCAAGACCGAGCAGTCGCTGCGGACGTCTTCTCTGCGGGTCAAGGGCTTCCCGTTCAACGAAGACATCATTGATTTCATCCGAAGCCACGATCGTGTGTATATCGTGGACCAGAACCGCGACGGTCAACTCTTGCAGTTGGTGCGTGCTGATTGTCCGGCGGAGCTTGTGAGCCGCCTGAAGAGCGTCCGCTACTACGGCGGGCTCTCGATCGACGCCCGCACGATCACCGACTCGATCGTCGAACAGGAGGGATTGTGAGTACGACAGCAGCACGGCCGCCCAAGAAGGTCAATCGCATTGGCCGGGAACTGAAGGAATACCGCGGTCTCAAGACGACCCTCTGCGCCGGCTGCGGACACAACTCGATCTCCGAGCGCATCATCGAATGCTGCTTTGAGATGGGCGTCGACCCACAGCGGGTCATCAAGCTCTCGGGCATCGGATGCTCGTCGAAATCACCCGCCTACTTCCTGAATTCAGCCCATGGTTTTAACGCCGTCCACGGGCGCATGCCATCAGTGGCGACGGGCGCGTTGCTGGCCAATCACAAGCTGATTGCGCTCGGCGTTACGGGTGACGGAGATACAGCTTCGATCGGCATCGGGCAGTTTGTCCACTTGATGCGCCGCAATCTTCCGATCATCTACGTGATCGAGGACAACGGCTGCTACGGTCTCACCAAGGGCCAGTTCTCGGCGACGGCTGATCTTGGATCCAAGCTCAAGACGGGCGTGGCCAACGATCTGCCGCCGATTGACACCTGCGCGCTGGCGATCGAGCTCGGCGCAACGTTTGTGGCTCGCTCGTTTTCAGGCGACAAGAAGCAGTTGCAGAGTGTGCTCAAGGCTGCGCTCGCGCATGATGGCACGTCGATGATCGACGTGATTTCACCTTGCGTGACATTTAACGATCATGCCGGGTCGACGAAGAGCTACACGTACGTCAGGGACAACCGTAACGACCTGAATTCTGTCGACTTCGTACCATTCTTCGATGAAATTCAGGTAGACGACGAGATCGAGCCCGGCGAAGTCCGGGAGATTGCTCTGCACGACGGCTCGAAACTGTTGCTTAAGAAAATCGAGGAGGATTACGACCCTTCCGACACGATGGCTGCCGTCAAGACGTTGCATGACCATGCACAACGGGGCGAAGTGTTGACCGGCGTATTCTACGTGGACACCAAGAAGGACAACTTCCTCAAGTTACTCAACTTGCACGATGCGCCCTTGTGGCAGGTTTCCGACGCGAACGGCGGGCGGCCGCCCGAGACCGCTCTGTCCGAGATCATGGAAGAGTTGAGCTAGTCCGCTCGTTCGAGAAAGCTCAAATAGAAGGGCCGGGAGCGACTTTGCTCCGGCGTCAATCTCAGTCCCAGTCTGCCCTGAGCCGGCGGACGTACTCGTCGGGGTCCTCGTCTTGCCAGATTGCCCGCCCGACTCCCTATAAGGCAAGGACCGGGTCCTCTTCGTATTCAGGCCCGCCGGTTCGAGGGTTCTGGCTTTTCTGTCTCGTGGGTTCGTCACCCTTCTTCCAGTCGCGTTTCATCTCTCGCCTTGATGATCTCATCTTGCAGTGATCTTGGCAGCGGTGTGTGGTGTCGCTTACCATGGTCTCCACCGGTCGGCGGCTGTAGTCCAATCCAACTCACGGAGAACCCTAAGTGAAATCCAAATCAACCGAATCGAACCCCACGCGCCGCGGAATGCTCGCGGGCATCGGCGGCATGGCTGCCGCGCAAGGCTTCCTACAGGACGCCTTGGGCGCGCAGGCAAATCCCGCAGCAAACGTTGAGGACCGCGCTTCGAACATCAAGATCACCAAGATGACGTGCACTCCGGCCGATCCGAAGTGCATTCTCAAGCTCGAAACCAACTACGGCATCACGGGCTGGGGTGAGATCAGCAACGTGATCCCCGATGTCGCAACGCCCCTTGCCAACCGTATCTTTGAATTGCTCGACGGCCAGAACCCGACTCGCATCGAGCACCTTTGGCAACTAATGTTCCGGGCCCACCGCAATCTGCGTGGCGGCCCGTTCATGGTCCACACGATCTCAGGGATCGACATGGCGCTGTGGGACATCGTCGGCAAGCTCTGGAATGTCCCAATCTATCGCCTGCTCGGCGGGCCTACACGCGACAAGATTCGCGTCTATCACACCGAGAAAGCGCGCAAGATCGGCAGCGGCGGTCTGTGGCCGTTCTCCGGGACGCCCGCTGATATCGATGCCGTCGTCGAGCGCGTCAAGCAGGCGCGGGAGCGGGTTGGCCATGACGGCGCGGTGATGTTCGACGCGCACTGCAACATGCCGCCGCCGATGCTGATCCAATTCGCCAGCCGCATCGAACCCTACGAAGTTTTGTGGATCGAGGAGGCCGCCGTTTACGGCAACATCGAGATCTTCAAGCGGCTTCGCGAAAAGATCAACGTCCCGCTCGCGACAGGCGAGAAGGATCGCACGATCTGGGGCGTGATTCCGTATCTGCTCAGCAATGCGATCGATATTCTGCAGCCGGACTGCGGATTCGTCGGCGGCATCACACAGATGAAGAAGATCGCGGCGCTGGCCGAGACCTTCTACGTCCCGCTTGCGCCGCATTGCACGATGACGCCTATCGGCATGACGGCGAGTTTGCACGTTGCGGCATCGATTCCGCACTTCCTGATCCATGAAGGCTACTCCCCAGACAACCGGCTTCCGGGGTTGGCGAAACGCAGTTGGACGCTGCGTGACGACCACCACGTAACGCTGCCCGAAGGGCCGGGCATTGGCGTCGAAATCGACGAAGTTCGGCTAGCCGAGCTATCGAAAGAGCGCAAGTTCAAGTGGCCTGAGCACTTCGCGCCGGATGGATCGATCGCGGACTACTAGAGTGCTCCAGGAATCAAGATCCGGGATCGAGCAGTATGTTTAGTTGGTGCTCGATCCCGGAATGCGCCAGCCATCCCTGGCATACCTTGCCGATCGTGCGCAGCCGTACTACCGCGAGTGGAAGTCTTGTCGGCTTGGCCAACACCGATGGCCATGGCAAACGCGAGCCCGCATACCAAGCCGAGTCTTGGGGAGTAACATACCGGCGCCCGGTGCCCGTCAACCCCGGGGGCGAGTATCATAGGGCCATGATTCGATCGATTGTGTTCGCCTTGCTGCTTTGCGTTGTGTGCCTGCCCGCGGCCGAGCACCCTGAAGCCGAGATTTCGAACGGCCTGGTCACCGCGAAAATCTATCTGCCGGATTTCGAGAAGGGCTACTACCGCGGCACGCGCTTTGACTGGTCGGGAGTGATTCACAGCCTGACTTACAAAGGCCACGAGTACTTCGGCGAGTGGCAACAGTCCGACGACCCTCATCTGCATGACCGTATCACCGGACCCGTCGAGTCGTTCAGCCTGAATGCGTCGGCCCAGAATTTCAGCAAGCTTCCTGCCGGCGGAACGTTCCTGCGTATCGGTGTCGGCGTTTGCGAGAAGCCCGACAAAGAGAACTTCCAATGGCAGCATACGTATCGGGTTGTCGACCCTGGCAAGTGGACAGTCCGCCGGGGTGAGAATTGGATCGAGTTCGTCCAGGACGTGTCCGACTCGATATCCGGCCATGGCTACAGTTACACGAAGCGGATGACGTTGACGCCGGGCCGCCCGGAATTGGTAATCGACCATGTGCTGTCAAACACCGGCAAGAAGGCAATCGAGACCAGCGTTTACAACCACAACTTCTTCGTAATCGACGGCCAGCCGACGGGGCCTGACTTTGTGGTCCGCTTCCCGTTTGATCTCACCGCCGACCGCGACCTGAAAGGCTATGGCGAAGTGCGCGGCCCTGAGCTGGCGTACAACAAGGTTATCCCGGACGGCGAGCACATCATCACACTGTTCACCGGCTACGGCGATACGGCGGACGACAATCAATTTGCTATCGAGAACCGCAAGGTGAAGGCCGGTGTTCGGATGAAGACGGATAAGCCGCTCTCGAAGCTGCAGTTCTGGTCGCCGCACACGACGCTTTGCCCGGAGCCGTTCATTGATTTGAAAGTTGCGCCGGGGCAGGCGGATCGCTGGGCAGCACGGTATGAGTTCTATACGCTTGATTGAAGCTTGCGTGTCCTCTTCCGCCAGAGACACGGGTGGCGTCGGATCTCTTCGTTGCGACGCTGGGAGACGTTCTGAGACTCGGAAAGGGTGTATCTCTTGGTTCTCTTATACACCCGACTCAGTCACTTGACGAGGCTTCGATCCTGCATGCTATTGATTCTGAAGGGAATAGAATATGCCTCGCGCCGTGACCGCCCTGAGAGGGGTCGCGGATCTAGTTGAGGTAGCGCATTCGCTGTCTCACGAGCTCTACCGTGAGAGTCTGATCGGGTACGCGGCGGCCATTGCGTTAGAGACTTTGCTCACCAGCCATGATTTGGGCTCGAGAGCCGTTGACTCGCTAGGATTGGGGAAGAGCCAGCGACATCAGTGCCAGGCAGCCACGGAATCCGCCATGTGTCGAAACATCAAAACGTTGTTCAACTTCGATCCGCCCGCTACGGATGAAGAGATCCGGGCCGCCTCGATACAGTTCGTCCGCAAATTGAGCGGGTTCACGAAACCCTCGAAGGCGAATGAGGAGGCGTTCGAGCGCGCGGTCGATGACACGGCCCGCGTCGCTCACCGGCTTGTGGATTCGCTGGTAACCGGCACTCCGGCGCGGGACCGCGAGTTGGAATCTGCCAGGGCGCGCGAGCGCAATGCCCGGCGGTTCGCTTAGCGAGGGCTGCCCGCTATAGCTTCGGCTGGAGTGCGACTTCCTGCGTGCGGAAGTGCTCGATGGTATCGGTGAGGCCCACCTCGAGCGAAACCTTCGGTTCCCACCCAAGGAGATCCCTGGCTTTGGTGATGTCAGGTTGGCGCTGCTTCGGGTCGTCTTCAGGCAGCGGCATGAACTGAATCTCGCCTTCAAGTCCCAACTTGTTTTGCAGCAACTCGGCGAACTCAAGGATCGTCATCTCGTTGGGGTTCCCGAGATTGATCGGTAGACGCTCATTCGTCCACATCAGCCGGAATAGGCCGTCGACCAGATCGGACACGTAGCAGAAGCTGCGGGTTTGGGAGCCATCACCGAAAACGGTAAGGGGCTGTCCGGCTAGCGCTTGGTCTAGGAAAGCGGGAACGACGCGGCCGTCCCGCAGTTTCATGCGCGGTCCGTAGGTATTGAAAATGCGGGCGATGCGCGTATTGACGTCGTGATGGCGGTGGTAAGCCATCGTGAGCGCCTCGGCGAAGCGCTTCGCCTCGTCGTAGCAAGAGCGCGGTCCGACCGGGTTGACACGTCCCCAATAGGTCTCTTTTTGCGGATGCTCTTCCGGGTCTCCGTAACACTCGGATGTCGAGGTCAGCAGGAACGGCGCCTGTTGTTCGCGCGCCAGATCCAACAGATTCTTGGTTCCGGCGGCCCCGACCATAAGGGTTTCAACCGGGTGGGCCATGTAGTCAACCGGGCTGGCCGGTGACGCGAGATTGCAGACGTAGTCCACCGGACCGATTGCCGGGAGGGGCTCACAGACGTCGTGCTCGATCAGCTCGAACGCCGGGTTCGACCGTAGGTGACTGATGTTGTCGAGACGACCCGTCACCATGTTGTCGACAACGAGGACCTGGTGTTGCTCCGCCAAGAGGCGGTCACATAGGTGGGAGCCGATGAACCCGGCCCCGCCAGCTACAAGGATGCGCAAGTAAACTCTTTCATGTTACATGGTAGGGCAAGAGGTGCGCGGTGCGGCAACTCGGACCCGCAGCTCATCGCCCTGGGCTACTGTCCGACGCTCATTCGGACTTGGGCGCGGCACGACGGCGTCTGGGGCGGTTGACGACGTAAGAGCTTCGCTTGCGGCTGGACGGTCCTTCGCCGATGATAGGGAGTTCGTTTCTCACCCAAGGAGGCCAGCGCAATGAATCGACGTGATATGTTTCGAGTGGCAACGGGAGGAGCCGCCGTCAACTTGGCCGGGCTGATGGCGAATCAGGCCTTTGCGTACCGGCCGACTCCGCAGGAGCGCCAGGCGCAAAACGGTCTCCCGGCGCTGAAGATCACGAAGGTGAAGGCGGTGCTGGTCGCCGCGCCGCGTATCCGGCTAACGGTCGTCAAAATCGAGACCAGCGAGCCGGGTCTCTATGGACTCGGTTGTGCGACGTTCAACCAACGCGCCAAGGCGGTGGTTTCGGCCGTCGATGACTTTCTCGCACCATTCCTGGTGGGCAAAGACCCGGACCACATCGAAGACATTTGGCAGTCGATGTACGTCAGCTCGTATTGGCGCAATGGTCCGGTGCTCTATAACGCGATGAGCGGCGTCGATCAGGCGCTGTGGGACATCAAGGGCAAGCGCGCCAACATGCCTGTCTATCAGTTGCTGGGCGGCAAGACCCGGATGGCTGCCGACTGCTACGCACATGCTTCGGGCAACAGCTTCAAGGAAGTGGAAGACATGGCGCGGGGCTTCATTGAGGAAGGCTACCGGCATGTTCGCATTCAGGTCGGCATCCCCGGAATGGCAAATTACGGTGCGCGGGGCGGAAGCGGTTCGGCGTCGGACGACGCGAACGAGCTACCACCGCCACCGGCCGGCCCGCCCCGGGAGCGGGTCTACGAGCCGGGACCGTATGTACGGATCGTGCCGAAACTCTTCGAGCATATGCGGCTGATGTTGGGTGACGAAATCGAATTGCTGCATGACGTGCATGAGCGCGTCTCGCCGGACCAGGCGCTTAACCTGTGCAAGGAGCTTGAGCAGTACAAACCGTTCTTCATTGAAGACCCGCTGGCGCCCGAGCAGATTGGGTACTTCAAGCACATCCGGGCGAATACGACGACGCCGATCGCGATGGGCGAGCTGTTCAACACCCCGCACGAGTTCATCGGCCTTGTGACCGAGCGGCTGATCGACTACATGCGCGTGCATATCTCACAGATTGGCGGGCTAAGCCCGGCGCGCAAGTTGGCGGCGCTTTGTGAATGGTTCGGTGTGCGGACGGCTTGGCACGGACCGGGGGATGTTTCACCGATCGGCCACTGCGCGAACGTGGCGCTGGACCTTGCTTGCTACAACTTCGGCATCCAGGAGCGGACGGTTTTCCCGGAAGAAACGCAGGAGGTTTTCCCGGGCTGCCCGCAACTGCGTGATGGATACTTCTGGGCCAACGAACGGCCCGGCTGGGGCGTCGAGATTGACGAGCAGGCGGCGGCGAAGTATCCGGCGGACCGGTTGCCTACGCCGTTTGACTATAGCTGGGGGACAACTCGGCGGCGGGATGGTTCGATTATCCGGCCGTAGGTCGTCGTCTGGCTGTTCCAGGATCTCTGAAACGGCCCTCTGAGGGCATCGACCGTTGGCCGAGCGCCACAAGCGTGTCTACGCGGTGCGCATGCGCTCTTCTTTGCCCTGTGCGAGCGCCGCTTGTGCCGCTGCCAGCTTGGCGATGGGAATGCGGTAGGGAGACGCACTCACGTAGTTGAGCCCGGCGTGGACGCAGAATTCGACGGATTTCGGGTCGCCGCCATGCTCGCCACAGATGCCGACCTTGATCTTCGGCCGGGTTTTGCGGCCTTTTTCAAGGGCGATCTTGATCAGTTCGCCGACACCCTCGCGGTCAAGCACCGCGAAGGGATCCTGCTCGAAGATGTCGCGCTTCTGATACTCCTGGATGAATCCGCCGGAGTCGTCCCGTGAAAAGCCGAACGTTGTTTGCGTGAGGTCGTTCGTGCCAAAGCTGAAGAACTCGGCTTCCTTGGCCACCTGATCGGCGGTCAGCGCGGCGCGCGGTACCTCGATCATCGTGCCAACCATGTAGTCGACTTTCATGCCCGCGTTCGCGAACACCTTATCGGCGGCTGCTACGACGATGCGCTTTTGGTCTTCCAGCTCCTTGACATTTCCGACGAGCGGAATCATCACTTCAGGCATGACCTTGATGCCCTTATTGGCGCACTGCACGGCGGCTTCGAAGATGGCCTGAGCCTGCATTTCGGTAATTTCAGGGAAGGTGATGCCGAGACGGCAGCCGCGATGGCCGAGCATCGGGTTGAACTCGTGGAGTTCTTCGACGCGTTCCAGCAACTCTTCCTTGGCTTTCAATCCACGGCGTTTGTTGGACGCCTTCATCGTGGCGATCTCGACCATGAGGTCTTCACGCTTCGGCAGAAATTCGTGCAGCGGCGGGTCGAGTGTGCGGATCGTGACCGGGAAGCCGTCCATGACCTTGAACAAGTCACGGAAGTCTTTGCGCTGCATCGGCAGAAGTTTCTTGAGGGCTTTGCGGCGCTCCTGCTCGCTGTCGGCGAGGATCATCGCGCGCATGTAGTCGATGCGCTCGCCCTCGAAAAACATGTGCTCGGTGCGGCAAAGGCCGATGCCTTCCGCGCCGAACTTGCGGGCCATCTTGGCGTCGCGCGGCACTTCGGCATTCGTGCGGACGCCGATCGTCCGAAACTTGTCGACCCAGGTCATGAACTTCGCGAGGTGTCCGCTGGAGAGGTCCGGGTCGATCATTGCGGCCTCGCCGGCGAAGACGTCGCCGGTCGAGCCGTCGAGCGAGATCCAATCGCCCTCTTTGAGCACTGTCTTGCCGCGCTTCAGGCGCTTGGCTTTCACGTCAACGTTCAACTCGCCGGCACCGGCTACACAGGGCGTACCCATGCCGCGTGCAACAACGGCGGCGTGGCTCGTCATACCGCCGCGCGAGGTGAGAATGCCCTTCGCGACTTCCATGCCGTGAATATCGTCAGGGGTCGTCTCAGCGCGAACCAAAACAACCGGGCCGTTCTCCGCCTGCTTGACGGCTTCGTCCGCGGTGAAGACAATTCGTCCGACCGAGGCTCCGGGTGAAGCGGGCAGGCCAACCGTCAGGCGGTTGAGCGAGGCCTTGGATTTCGCTTCGAGAACCGGGTGCAACAACTGGTCGAGTTGAGGAGGGTCGACCCGCAGCACCGCCTCTTTCCTAGAGATCAGCCTCTCTTCAACCATTTCAACCGCAATACGCACAGCGGCCGGCCCGGTACGCTTACCGTTACGCGTCTGCAGCATGTAGAGCTTGCCGTCTTGAATCGTGAACTCGAAGTCCTGGATGTCGCGGTAATGCTTCTCGAGATTCGTGGTGATCTTCTTTAGCTCGTCAAATGCCTCGGGCATGATGTCCCTGAGTTCCGTAATCGGACGAGGCGTGCGAATGCCGGCCACGACGTCTTCGCCCTGCGCGTTCGTTAGGAACTCGCCGTAGAACATCTTTTCGCCTGTCGCCGGGTTGCGCGTGAAGCCTACGCCGGTCGCCGAGCTTTCGCCCAGGTTGCCGAACACCATGGTCTGCACGTTGACGCCGGTGCCGAGGTCAACGGAGATGTCGTTCATGCGGCGGTAGTGATTGGCGCGCGGGTTGTGCCACGAACGAAAAATGGCGTCACGCGCCATGTTGAGCTGTTGGCGAGGGTTCTGGGGAAAGTCCTTCTTGGTTTTCTTCTTGACGACCGCTTTGAACTGATCGGCGAGCAGCTTAAGGTCGTCGACGGTCAGATCGGTATCGAGCTTCGCTCTGCGCTTCTTCTTGAGAGCGGTGAGTAAGTCCTCGAATTCGTCCCTCTCGATCTCGAGCACGACGGCGCCGAACATCTGAATGAAGCGGCGGTAGCAATCGTAGGCGAAGCGGGGGTTGTCGGACCTTTTCGCGAGCACCTTGGTGGTCTTGTCGTTGAGTCCAAGGTTGAGGATGGTGTCCATCATGCCGGGCATGGAGAACTTTGCGCCGGAGCGTACGCTGACGAGAAGAGGGTTCTCGGAATCGCCGAGCCTCTGGCCTGTCACCTTCTCGAGTTTCGCGAGCTGGGCCTCCATCTCTTTTTGGATGGTGGACGGGATCTTATTGCCGTTCTTGAAGTACCGGTTGCAGACCTGGGTCGCGATGGTAAAACCGGGCGGCACGGGCACTCCCACCTTGCTCATTTCGGCGAGCCCGGCACCCTTGCCTCCGAGGGTGTCCTTCATCGTCCCGTCACCTTCAGCGGTCCCTGATCCGAATGCGTAAGCGTACTTTTTCATTTCGTGTTGTCTCCGTTTGTCGTTGTTGCACGCTGATCCGCCTCTACGTTGTTCGTTCCGGTCTTAGCCGGATACAATCTCCGCGAAATCCGCGATCGTAGAGAACTCGGTCAGCAAGTGGGCCAGAAAGGTAAGGCGATTATTGCGCACCGCCTCGTCTTCGGCCATGACGAGCACATCGTCAAAAAATCGGTCCACGGCGGGCCGCAATGATGCGACGGCGTTCAACGCCGCCACGTAGTCGCCTGATTCCTTTTGGCCGCTGACCTTGGCACTGAGGTCGGTCATGGCCGTGTGCAAGTCGGCTTCCGAGCCGTCTTCGAGCAGGTCGGGATTCACGGTCTGCGCGGCATACTTTTTGACACCGCCCGCCTTCTTTAAGATGTTTTCGATGCGCTTGAAGCTGACGGTCAAGGGTTCGAAGTCGGGCGTCGGACGTACGTGTGAAATCGCCTCCGTCCGCGCCGCCACGTCCAGCGGCACATCCGATGACGCACCGATCACAGCGTTCACTTCGTCGTAGCGGTGACCGCGGATCTCGCGAAGGTAGTAGCGCAGGCGGTCCACGAAAAACTCCTGTAGGTCACCGGCGTGGTCACCCGCGCCGGACGTTTCGCAGAACCGATTGATTGATAAGGCCAGCTCGCCTTCGATGAGGATGCGGATGATGCCGTACGCCGCTCGGCGCAGCGCAAAGGGGTCACTCGATCCCTTCGGCTTCATACCGGTGGCGAAAAAGCCGCCGAGCGTATCGAGCTTGTCGGCAATGGCAACGATCCTGCCGGCGAGGTCACGGGGAATCCGGTCGTCCGCGCCGGCGGGCAAGTAGTGATCGTAGACGGCATCGGCTACTTCACGCGGCTCGCCTTGGTGCGCCGCGTAGAGCCCGCCGATCACCCCTTGGAGTTCGGGGAACTCGCCGACCATCTCGGTCGTGAGATCGCACTTTGCCAGTTCGGCCGCGCGCCGCGCGTGCCCAGCCGTTTCGTCTCCGGCGGTGAGGTTCGAAGCAATCTGATCGACGATCTTCGCGGTTCGCTTGCTCTTGGCGAGATACGTGCCGAGCTTGGCATGGAAGACGACGCCGTCGAGGTCCTCGATACGGTCGGCGAGCGACTGCTTCTGATCGACTTCCCAGAAGAAGCGTCCGTCATTGAATCGCGCACGCAAGACCCGCTCATGACCGCGCCGAATTTCTCCATCCGGGTCGCCATCAAGATTGGCCACGGCGATGAACTGGGGCTGTAGTTTGCCGTTCGCATCTTCGATCGCGAAGTAGCGCTGATGGTGAAGCATGACCGTCTCAAGCACTTCTTCGGGCAGGTCGAGAAATTCTTTCTCAAACGTGCCGAGAATCGGCGTCGGGTACTCGGTCAAGTAGCAGAGGGTCTTGAGCAGTTTGTCGTTCTTGCGAAGTCGCAAGCCGTCGGGTACGAGATCGTTCGCAAGCTTTTCGATCCTCTCCCGCCGGGTTGCGGCCGAGAGAATGACGTAGTTCTCAGCGAGTTGATCCTGGTAGTTCGCGAAGCCCGTGACGTCGATTCCCGTGGTCCCAAGACGGCGATGGCCTTGGGTCTTCGCGCCCGACACCACACCAGCGATCCCAAACGGTACAACCGCGCCATCGAGCAGTGCGACGAGCCAACGGATCGGACGGATAAAACGCGGACCGGACTTCGCGGTCCAATACATCGTTTTGGGGAAGTGAACTTTGAGGATCACATCCGGGAGCGCTTCGCCGAGAAGCTCGACCGCTTCCCGTCCCTTCACGTTACGCTTTACGAAAAGCCGGCCGTCGTCACCAACCTCGATACTCTCTAGAGCCACGCCCGCCCGCTTGGCGAAACCCTCGCCTGCTTTCGTCGGCTTGCCGTCCTGGTCGAACGCGACTTTTTGGGGCGGTCCGGTGAGAATCTCGTCCTTGTCGGCTTGCCGCTGGGTGAGGCCTTCGGCGGCGAGAACCAGCCGGCGCGGCGTCGCGTGTGTGACGCATGTGACTCCTTCGGCCAAGTCCGCTTCTTTTAGCGCGTTGAGAAAATTGCGTTCAAGATGATCACACGCCGGCTCGATCATCCAGTCCGGGATTTCTTCGGTGCCGATTTCCAGCAGGAACTCAGCCATTAGCCGATCACCTCCTGCTGTTTCATCCAGGCCGCGGCCAAGCCGACAGCGAGCTTGCGCACGCGTTGAATCATCGCCGCGCGCTCGGCGACACTGATCGCGCATCGGGCGTCAAGCGTGTTGAATAGATGCGAACACTTGAGCACCTGATCGTAGGCGGGAAGTAGCGGGAACCGCGCTTGTTCGACCGTGTCCTCAAGACCTTCGTACTCGCCAACGAGTCGCTGACTTTCGGCTTCGTGCGTTTCGAACGCTTTTCGGGTGGCGTCGACATCCGCCTTTTCGAAGTTATAGACCGAGTACTGCTGCTCGTCGAGGAAGCGGACATCGCGGTAGGTCCAAGTGTCGTTCCACTGGATGTCGTAGACGCTGTCGACGTTTTGCAAGAACGCCGTCAGGCGCTCGAGTCCGTAGGTCAACTCGACGGGCACCAATTCCAGATCGATGCCGCCGCATTGCTGGAAGTAGGTGAACTGCGTGATCTCGAGACCGTCGAGCATCACCTGCCAGCCGATGCCCCAGGCGCCGAGCGTGGGCGCTTCCCAGTTGTCTTCTTCGAGCTTGAAATCGTGCCTCCGAAGGTCGATGCCGATCGCCTCCAAGCTGTGCATGTAGAGCTCGATGATGTCGTCGGGCGAGGGCTTGAGAATCACCTGGAGCTGCATGTGCTTGTACAGCCGATTGGGGTTCTCGCCATAGCGGCCGTCCGCCGGACGCCGGCTGGGTTGCACGTAGGCCGTGCGATACGGTTTCGGCCCGAGCACCCGCAGAAACGTTTCCGGGCACATGGTTCCGGCCCCGACTTCTACGTCGAACGGCTCCTGGATGACCGCGCCTTGCTCGGCCCAGAAAGACTTCAGCGTGAGGATGATGTCCTGATAGTTCGGCATAATCGAACGGGAACCGCGGAAACGCGAGACGGCGGCCGGGGCCCCGGCACCGCAAGGACGTACTCTTTCTTTATAACTGACTGAGTACTGCCGCGGTTTTGAGCCTTTGCTCAAAATGGAACTCAAGCCGCTGCGTAAGGAACCGGAGCAGGTCGTCCTGAGCCTCGCTTGGGGCGCTGGTGTCACGAAGATCGGGGAGCGATCGGCGCAGCATCTGTCCGGCAAGTTGGCGCGACGGCGCGCTGAGAGCCCACGAATCCCCGTTGCGGAAGTCGGCCGCGTAAAGACCGTCCTGCGTGCGGTCGAAATAGGTCTTTTCCTCGGGGCCCAGCTCGACGCCGCTCTGGATGCAGACGTTGAGGGGCGGCAGCCAACCACCCAGGCGGACCGACCACAGGGCGAAGTAGATGAGCGTCCGCCGAAGCCAGCCCGGTACGTCGGAGGAGCGCGGTCCGGGGGCGCTGTCGGCACCGGCTGTGGAGTTTTCAGACGCTGAGCCGTCCCCGGCTGCTGAACCCGCAACCGCTAGGGCGGGGATGTTGGCTGCTGACAGATCTCCCTGCATCCCGGCTCGGATCTCGTCCAACACCAGCAAAAGTAAACGGAAGTAGGCGTCGTTCGGCTCATGCTCAGGCAGAAGCTTCTCGCTGACCTCGGCCAGTAAATCGAGTGCTACGCTCACGGTGTAGTCCGCTTTCAGAAACAGCGGCGGACTCTCGAGGTCGCAGTGATCGAGCCGCGCCAGATCCTGGTTCTCGCGCATGAAGTAATGCAACTGCACATGCGAGAGGCGCTCAAGGCCCGACCCCCAGCGGCTCTTCGGACGCCGCGCCGCACGAGCAATTCCGCGCAGTTTCCCCTGATCGCGGCTGACGAAACTGACGATCAGGTCGGCTTCGCGGTAGGGGTACGTCCGTAGAATCAGGGATTCGCTTTCGCGCGAAGGCATAGGCAGGCGGCTACGCCGGGGTCTAAGAAATCAGGATAGCAACGTGGCCGTCGCGAGAGTCCTCTAGAAGCATGGTCGTCGCCGCCGGTGGATAGACTTCGGGAGATGGTTTCTTACTGTGCGATCCGCCTCAGGATCGGCATTCCCCCGCCTAAAAGGAGCAAGCGAAGGCCTGTCAAAGCGCTAGCCGGGCTCTGCCTAGGTTGCTTGCGACATCGGTGGTGGTCTCAATAGCTATCTCCGCTACTCTTGCAAAGCCCCTGACAAGCACTCCCCAAGCGCGGTCACCACATCAACGACCTCTGCAACCCATGTGCTGTCGAGCCATATCGTCGAAACAGATAGTCCATGGTGAAACCTGCTCTTTCGCTTAGTCGGACCGCTGTTAGCCCAAAGCATTAACAGGAGGCCCAAGATAATCACGGCTACGGCCAAACAGGTCATGATCATGCGTCCCCTCGAAAGGCGGATGCCTAGAATGCAGTCACCTGCCGATTGCGAAAACCATTGCGCCCAACGAAACTATTCAGCGAAAGCAAGGTCTAGCCCCTGTTCAATTACCTCGGCGCCTCGGTGCAGGACCTCCCCCCGCCAGGACTCGTCGTCGGGGTTAAAAGCCTCCTTGAGTTCTAGCTTGCTGAGGTGATCGATGCTGCCTTCGCCGTGGTGGTGCCAACGGTTCTCCGCGCGTAGCGACCTCAAGGCCTCGATAGAATTGTATGTGCCGAACTCCTGGCACACGAAGTAAACATCGGTCTTCGGCAGCACGCGAAGATACATCGTGTCGTAGGCTCCATTGATCCTGTACGCCACGCTACGGTCCGGGTCCAAAGAAGCGACCCGGTCACCGAACGCCTCCTGCATAGCCTGGTACAAACGAGACCCTTCATCGGCGGCATGCACCAAAAGAGTATCCACGCCAAAGGGTCCGAGCCCGGTGTGAACGTCGATGACAACGAGGTGCTTCACATCGACCAAGCGGTTCGCAATAAACTGTTGTAGTTTGCGTGGTCCTTGCTCCAGAGATTTTCCACCGAAAAACAGTCCCTTGGGGTTCTCGTATTGGCCTCCGGCGATGGTCTGCTTGAGGGATGACATGCCATGACGCAAGATCAGCCAGCCTGCTCGGAGGTAATAGAAATCCCAGGAAGGCGGTGTCGAAGGGTTCAGAAACGAATCGAGCTGTTCAAAACCTTCCGGTGCTCCTTCGTACGACACATCGGGAGGAATGAAGTCGCGATTCAAATCAACGTTGCTCTCATTGAACCTGCGCAGCCCAGCCATGCCATAGGGGTTTACAACATGCACCAAGACAACGGCTTACAACGGCTGTATCCTCGGGAGGCGAGATTCCTTTCGCAAGCCATTGAAGTTGAATCGCCGAACCGGCAAAAGCTTCTGCTCCATGGAGACCTGAGGAGTGCAGAAGCACCTGCCGAGGCTGCTCCGCCCCGAACCACGCGATATCGATAGTGAGGTCTTCACCGGTGGGTCCCTTCGCATCGAGATCGAGTGTACTAAGGCGGGCTCCGCCACGCTCGGCTGCTTCGCGGAACCGCAGCCGCGCGCCGTTGTAATCAGTCGAGAAGAATCGATCCTGGACTACTGACTCGTCGGACTTCTCGTCCCTCCCGCAGTGGGTGGTTACGGGTAGGAATGTCATCAGGGCAAGTGCCGTCGTTTTGCTGGAAAGCATGTCAACACCTCGTCAAGAAATGCGAAAACTAGATCCCTATCTGCCTCCATGATCTTCTGCAGCGAAGAGTGGCGCCACAAAACATGTGACACAATCTGAAGTGTCACAACTCGGGACGCTAGGCTCGGCGCGGCTCCCCGTACCTCGTAGCCAGCGAAGGTGAGGACTTCTTCCAGGTAGCCCTTCGCCTCCGACAGAGCCTCACAGCAAAGTAGATTGCGCTCGCCGATCTCGGCCGCGAGCTTATGCACGTGCATTCGTAGCTGGTCTGACAGTGAGGATTCGACTTGGGAAAGGGAGGGAAGCGGCCCACTGTAGCTCTCGCCGGGCATGCGGATCATAAGAAACCACAGGCCCACTCCGATCAGAACGACCAGACCGGCTAGCAAAGCAACGACCCTCATATTGTTCTCCCTTCTTCACCGAACATGATCACGGTAGAGCAATCGCCTTCGGCCGCCGCCGGGCAAGATTAGGAGCTATTGCCATCCTCAAGTACGCGACGAGCAATGTCCCAAGAGCGATATACGAGAGCGTGCCGAGCCAATTGATCCACTGCTCGAAGCGCAGCATCGATGGATCAAAGGGTCCTTGCAGGCCGGCCATCCGAGTTAGCACGATGTGTTGCAGGTCTAAGGCCGTTACGAACGCTACGATTGACGTGATCGGTAGTAACGTTAGCAGTCCGACGCCGTACCATCTGAACGCCCCGAGCCTGCTCAAGTAGAACACAAGCAGGGCGACGCGCCAAGCGGCAACAAGTCCCAGGAACACCAGGTTGAGCGGCTGTGCCGTCGAGGGATCGACAAGTCGCTCGACCGGTATCGCGTAGAGAACTGCTGGCGGTGACGTGAGCGTAATGAACGTAAGCAGCTTCCGGTAGGACCAGTCCGGCCCGGCAAGCGGATGCCCGACAAGCCAGACCAAGATGGCGAGCGCCGCTACATAGATAAGCGAGCCGGTTCCCATTTACTGGGAGAGGCTGGCATGTGGAGAACCCCAGTATCTGCCCATTCCGACGATCCAGGTCGAAGCGAGACCGAAGGCTAGATGCCGGTGGTCAAGGTGCTTAAGGTCGTGCTGCGGCGCACGAAAACTCAGAACTCGAAGTGCGGTGCTTAGAGTTGAGGGGCTTTGCTGACTACTCATTGCGTTTGACCTCACAGGAGGCGGTATTGACTATCAACCGCTGCTTCGAGGCTATTGCTGGAAGCAGCAACTGGCAATGCGAGACGTGATAGTTCCCGATGTGTCACAATCCCTCAGGTTCGGCTCCAGGTGCTGCGGTTCGACGAGTCACGACCGCGAGGCCCATGCGGATCAACGTCAGCAAGGAAAGCGAAGTATCTCTTCGCGACCAGATCGCGGTTCAGGTCGAATTCCTTGCGAGCTCAACCGGTCAATGCAACACTCGCGTTAAGTCGTTTGGCTGGAGTGTCCGACCGCTGAGAGGGACGAGTGGCTTACGCATCAGCCGAAACTCCAACCGCAACCGCCTAACTCCTTGTCCTTCAACAGGGTTTAGAGGGGAGCGCGGCATCCACACCGTTAGCCTCTTTGTTTCTTAGGCTTACACTTCGCCTTTCCTTCTAGGAAGGGTGTTGCGTCGACCCATTGAGACCACCCTGATTGCCACACGCAAGCTCGAGGCGGCTGAGTCACTACCGAGCGTAAGAGCACTAGCGACACGGTTGAAGATCCATCACAACACGGTCAGCCAAGCCTACCGAGACCTGGTCGAGAAAGGTCTACTAGTGAGGCGCCGCGGCAGCCGCCTGGTTGTCCGTTCGCCCGAGGAGCCACTCACTCCGACCCCAGCTAAGGACCTCGACGATCTAATCAACGGAACGGTGAGGGCCGCCCGGAAGCATGGATACACAATACAGCAACTTCGTCATCGGCTTCGGACGAGGTTGTTGATCGAGCCCCCCGACCATATCCTGGCGCTTTCCATAGACGTGGGAATGCGTGCTCTGTTCCGGCTGGAACTCACCGAATCGCTCCATTGCCCGGTCGAAACCTGTCCGCCTGAAAAGCTTGTCGAGAACCCAGGTTTGGCAATCGGAGCCCTTGTCCTGAGCCCGCCCGGTCTCATGCCGCAAGTGGTCTCTGTGCTTCCCAAGGATCGACCCATTGTGCGGATCACGTATTCCCTTGCCGATGAGCATGTTGCGTCGATTCGGGATCTCGAAGATCCGTCGCAGATCGCAGTCGCCTCGATCAGCGCATACTTCTTGAAGACCGCCCGGGGCGTGCTTGCTCCGGTCATCGGCAGACGTCACTCCCTGCGTGAATACCTAGTTGATGGGAAGCTCCCTCGTAGGTTGGGCGCGCCTGACATTCTCTTCTGTGATGCGATGGTCTATCGGCTCATGCAGGGTCGGACAAAGAAGACAAACGTTGTTCCGTATCAGCTCATTTCGGCGGATTGCCCAGCCGACGTTTCGTCAGCAATGTCGAAGTCGGAAATGGAAGAACTTCCAGTTGGCCAGTGAGGCTAAGCCGTTCGCACATAGGTGTCGCGATAGGAGGATGTCCGATAGGCCGTAGAAAGTAGCGACTCTCCGGCCCGAGTCGATAGGCTCGGGTTGACTGATTCGTTTTAACGAAAAAGGAGAGTCGCTGTGAAGAAACG
>Ga0315336_1000961_pt1 | contig 63630 bp, 49 predicted proteins | sample ASW5metaG_FD_204512 | JGI IMG/M metagenome (GOLD analysis project Ga0315336, IMG submission 204512) | Ammonia-oxidizing marine archaeal communities from Monterey Bay, California, United States - ASW #5 | ecosystem: Environmental > Aquatic > Marine > Intertidal zone | place: USA: California... | reverse complement strand
ATTCAACTTCTGCTTCCCTCAGCTTGTGGATAATCTGTTCGCTCGTGTATCGCTTCCTCGTCATTTCCTGCCTCCTTACACATGCCCGAATCCTTCGATTCTCTCTCAAGATTCGGATTCGTTTTCACGGGGCAGGTCACCGCCAACTCCTCCTGAGCCCGAACCGGAGCCCGCTCCTCCCATCGGACCGAGCCCGTTCATGCGCCGCCCCCAGCTAGAACAGTTCCGTGAGGCCCTTGAGAAGTTCCGCCTCAAAGTTGAAGACGAGCGCGAGCGCCGCAACGTGCCAATGGGTACCTACAAAGGGATGATCAGAGAATACAACCGTAGGGTCGACCTATATAGAGAGGCGACAAAGCTTCTCAATCTGGAGCGTGGCCAATGACCGTGGATGGGATGCTGGGCATCGTCTAAGTCGTCCTTATGCCCGTCGCGGCAGCCACACTCATGCTCTTCGGCGCAGCATACGTGCTCGTCTTCGTGGCCCGTCGGCGTCGGCCCTGGCAGTACCGGGGAGGCGGGCCTCTCCTGTTTGCTTTCACGGTGCTCGGCGTCACCGTCGGCTTTGCGACGGCCTACAGTCGCACCGCTGCGGTTGGCGCAGTCCTGCCCGCGCTTGTCACACTAATGTCCGGAGTCTTGACGTACAGCGTCACGAAGGACGGCTTGGCTCAGTTCAGACCACTACTGCCTCACTGCATCACACTCCTGTCCTTGGCCAGCCTTCTTGGCCTCTCGATCGGCAGTACTGCTCGGAAAGATTTCGACAAACACTATCGTGACCTAGCCAGGCATCAGCTCCGCTATGAACGTGTCGTCTTGGAAGGTGAGAAGGCTAAGTACTTAACAGACCTGGAGATCTATAAGCAACAGAAACTAGCAGAGATCGCGGCTAAAGGTTCGCAAACGAGCCCCGATCAGCCGACCGACAACAACCGGACAACTCGATCCAGCCCTCAGTAGCGAGATCACGACTACCCACATTGCTCGCCACGGACACATCACCCATGGGCTACATAGCCAGAACGGCCGTCGGTCACCCTGGAAACAATCCAGCCCGACCCGTATCCGAAATGCGCTGTCCCAAAGCGGCCTAGTCGATCGCAAACCATTCCGGATTGAACGGCACGCGGATGGGGGCGAGATCACCGACGCCGGCGATCTCGATCTCTGAGCCGTCGAGGCGAACATCGCTCACGGCATCGAAGCCTTCCGGGACAGTGGCCATGACAACGAGATATCGCGCCGTTAGCTCGCCCTTGGCGTCGAGCCAGCCGAATGTTCTCGTACCGTACATCTCGGGTTTGGCGAAGTAGGCTTGCGCGGTGCCGGGGATGCGGGTATTGCCGAACTCCATACCGCGGGTCATCGCCTTGCCGTTCCACGGCGGAAGTTGGATGTCGCGGTTTTCTTCCCACACCATCATCCAGGGATAGTCTTTGCGTAGAAAGACGTAGGCCATTAGCAGGCGGTGCTCGGTGTTGATGGCGGTGATGAACTCGACTTCGCGGCTGTCGTCCAGCAGGAAGTAAGCCATCTTCCGGCTCGGTGGCTCCGGAGCGAAGCGGCGGTAGTCCTGCTCACGCTGATCAGGCGATCCGACGGGCCAGTCGGGGAGTGGCTTGTAATCCTCGGCCTCGCCCAGATCACCCTTGGTGGCCGACGCGTCGAAGAACGTATGTTCGGGATCGAGAAACGGCGGCCCGAATGTGGCGTGCTGCACCCATCCGAAGGCGCGGTCAAGCCCGAGCTTGTTGGAAGCGGTTTCCTCGACGTAGAGAACCGACTGCCCGTCGGCAAGCCGCATCGTTCGGGTGATCGCCGTGCCGGAGTCTTTCAAATCGAGCTTGTGAACGAGAGAGCTTTCATCCTGTGAAATCTTCTCGCCGGGAGTCCACGACACTTCGCCGTGATCGGCCATGCCCGCTTCGAACTCGGTCTTCGACGGCGCACCCCAATAATCAAAGCACAGGTTGTGGCCCATGATCCCGGACAGCAGCGCGGCTCCGGAGTCGGCGCCGTACATGTCGCCGTGCTTGTCGCGGTCGTACGTCCAGGGGTCGATCGACGGCCACGGCGGAATCCACAAGGGATTAAGAGAATCACCGCTCTCGGTCTTGAGGACGACCTCGGCGAGATGTCCCCCGCCTTCGAGAACCGTGACACGAAGACGGTTATTTTCGATCCGCCAAGCGCTGCGGTTCTCAAACATGAGCTTCTCCTCGGGCTCTTCCGGCGCGGGTTCGGGAGCACAAGCCCCTAGACCAAGCAGCAGAATAATACTGAGGGGAACACCGGTGGAATAACGCAGTCGGGAGGTCACAGTCGTCCATTATCTACCAACAGGGACGGGCAGCGCTTGCCACGGGTGTCGGGACGACTACTCGGATTCCTCGGGAAGGGATTCGAGAATTCCCGTGAGCACCTGATCGGCGGTCTTGCCTTCGGCATGCGCGTCAAAGTTGAGGATGATGCGGTGGCGCAAAGCCGGCAGAGCCAGATCCCGCAGATCCCCCAGACTCACGTTGAGCCTTCCACGCATCAAGGCGCGCACGCGGCCCGCCTGCATGAGCGACTGCGCGCCGCGCGGCGAGCTTCCGTAGCGGATAAACTTCTTCGCCAAGTCGTGCGCATATTCCTGCTCGGGCTGCGTGGCCATGATCAGGCGGATCGCGAAGTCGCGCACATGCGGCGCGATCAATACGTCGTGGGCTCCGCGGCGGGCGTCGAGCACCTGCTCGCGATTCATCACTTGGTCGACCGTCGGTGATTCAGCGGCCATCGTGCGATTGACGATCTCGGTCATCTCCTCCTTCGACGGGTAGCGCACAATCAGCTTGAGAAGAAAACGGTCCAACTGCGCTTCCGGCAGCGGATAGGTGCCTTCCATCTCAAGTGGGTTCTGGGTCGCCATCACCAGAAAGGGATCTTCAAGTTGGTGGGTCGTCGTACCGATGGTGACCGTGCGCTCTTGCATCGCTTCGAGAAGCGCGGACTGCGTGCGAGGGGTGGCGCGGTTAATCTCGTCGGCCAGCACGAGGTGCGCAAAGATCGGTCCACGCTGGAACCGCAGTCCCTTCGAAACAAGCGAGTCGGCTTCGAGCACCATACTGCCGACGATGTCAGCGGGCATCAGGTCCGGTGTGAACTGGATGCGGGAATCGTCGAGGTGCATGGCGTGGCCGAGTGTACGCAGCAACGTCGTCTTGCCGAGTCCGGGGACGCCTTCGAGCAACACGTGCCCGCCCGTCACGAGCGCAATGATTACGCTTTCGACGATGTCTTCATGTCCGACGATGACCTTGCCGATCTCGTCGCGGACGAGCTTCATCTGATCGGTGACGCTCTGAAGGAATTGATCACTAGCAACCATTTATTTTCCGCTTTTCTCCCGCAACGCCTCGAAGTACTTTTGTACGAACCGGCGATAGGCGAAGGGTATCTCGTCCCGACTGACCTGACCACCAGGATCGCGATGGCCCGCGGCGGTCGGGGAATAGGGTGTTTGCAACTGCTGGGGAGCGGCCTCGGTCTCGATCAACACTTCGCCGGACATGTCCGCGGCTCGTTGCTGATAGAGTTCGTTCAACTCGCCCATGGCCTGCATTTGCTCGGCCTCGGAGAGTTCTTTGCTGCCGTCGTTACTGCCGGCCGAAGACGCGTTGGCTCCCTCGGGCGCCGCCGCCGAGCTTTCGCTGCCGGAATCGCCTTGGGTCAATTCCTGAGGGGCCTCGGGCACGGCGCCGCTGGCGCCTTCGGCCTCGGTACCGCTCTCGCCGGAATCGGGGGCTGTGCCTTCGGTTTCTTGTCCCGGCTGGGCTCCTTCGGCAGGCGAAGGCTCCCCGGATTGTTGGTCGGACGACTCGCCCGACTCCGAACCGGAAGGTGGGTCCATGTTCATGCTCGAAAGCATATTGCGAAAAGCATCTTCGAGCTGGGAGAGCAGGTCATTCGAGTCCTCGCTCTCGGAGCCTTGCTCGGGCGAACCGTTCTCGGCGTTCGGGTCACCATCGCTACCTTCCTGGGAAGGCTCCGTCTCTTCCGCGCCTTCTTGCTGTTCACCGCCGTCGTTCGCTCCGCCGGCCAGTTCGTCGCCGAAGTCGTCATCGATCGAAAGACCCTCGACTTCCGGTAGGGCTTCAGAAACCTCACCGACCGCATCGCCCATCGCGGGTTGGCCGTCGATCGCCTCGGGAACAGGCTCGGGATCGGGTTCTTCCGGCGGCTCTTCAAGTTTGTTTTCCTTGCGTAACGACTGCGCCGGTTCCTGCCTTGGACTCTCGACCTTCGCCGGATCATCGCGGCGGAGTTCGTCACCCGTATCGGCGTACAAGGCAGGCGCCTCGATAGGGATCAGCGGTGGCTGAAGAGACAAATTCGATTGTGTCCCGTAGCGAACGCCCAACAAGACCACGAGCAGCAGCAACGCGCCCGCGAAGGCGTAGCCGGTTTTGGGCATTTCAAAGGGCAGCGCGGCGGCTATGTCACCCGATGTCGCCAAAGGAGCCGCCTGCTCTCGCTGGAACCGAGCCAGAGGACCCGCCTCCGAGGGATGTTCACCAAAGTAGTAAGCGGTCGCGATTTGATCATTGCTCTGCCAAGCCGAGTCGATACGCTGCGCAACGCCATACGACGAGGGGCGTTCGCGGGACCAACGATAGGCACCCGCGGCCAGACCCGCCAGTACGAAAAGAACGATCAGTCCAGCCGGAAACCAACCTGTTCCGAATAAGGCGACCAGCAGCGGACCGAGCAACGCAATGGTCCCGGCAAACGCCGCTTCTTGGAGCGTCACTTGTGTGACCGCGCGCGTGTGCGCCCGCTCGACTACATCCACAACTACGTCTGAAACCGGCATGAGGCGAAAAACGAAAACCTATTATAGTGTTGCATCCCGACCGGTTCGCTGATCCGCCGGGCCTACCGTGCCCGCGCGGAGGGGGCCGCCCCCACGGCATCCTCAATCACGGTCCGCTTCAACCACCCTCGGCGCACCGCTCGCTGTAGCGGCGAAACTGCGCGCGCGTCGACAATCCGGTATACGATCGTGTCGCCCATCAACGGTTTGACGGCGAGGCTCCGCCGTCCGCTCTCACGCTTGACCTCTACGGTAAATGGCCCGGATGACCGACCCAGCAGATCGGCGACTTTCTTCGCCGGCACGCGTAGAGGTTCGCTATCCAGAGCCAATAGCTGATCACCAGGGAGGAACCCGGCGCGCGCCGCCAAACCACCCGGTTCGACCGACGCGACCTCGGCGCGATCGTTCGCGGCGCGGCGCAAGCTGAGACCTAGATCGACCTTCTCGCGCGGTTTCATCTCGAGCCGGTAGCCGGCGTACTCCAAGTAACGGTCCCACTCGAACGGGCCGGGAGTCCGAATCCACTCGTCAAACTCAGTCGAAAGATCACAACCCGCCGCGTTGCTTGCGAGTCGCTCAATGGCCTCGGCTTCGTAGTAACGGCCCCGTTTGGCATACTGCTCGTTGAGCGCCCTCATCACGTCGTCGAGACTACGCCGGTTGCCGCTGTAGTGGCGGATCGTGAGGTCGAGCAGATGCCCGACGATTTCGCCGGACAGGTAGTACGAGACACTGCGGTCCGGACGCCGGTAGTCCGGGTAGCGCTCGAGCCAGGCCTCGACGCTCGCCTCCTCGACTGATTGCAAACGGCCCGCCGGTGTGCGCTCGTAGCGGGTGATCAACTTCGCAAAATGATCGAGGAATCGCGATTCACCGGTCAGTCCGCCCTTGAGCAGAATATACTGCGCGTAGGCCGACGTGACGCCTTCGGCGAACCAGAGCGAAGGGGTTGGATTCGGCTGCGTAAAGTCGATGGGCTCCAGCGATTGCGGCCGGATTCTCTTTACGTTCCAGGCGTGGAAGAACTCGTGGGCCGTCAGCGATTTCGGATCACACGCGGTGCACGATGGCGGAATCTGAATGCTGGTGCCGTTGCGATATTCCATACCGCCACCCGGCCCTTCGTTGAAGTGATAGACGAATAGGTATGAGGGGAACGGAACGTCGTCCATGATGGCCGAGGCGGTTTCGACAATCGTCCTCGCCTTATCGGCAAGTTCAGCGATGTCATACGAACCCCTGCCGCCGTGGGCCACGATGCGAATCGGGCGGCCGGAGTAGGTGAACTTCGTGTCGTCGAAGTCGCCTAGCAGAACCGGCGTGTCGATCAACTCGTCGTAACTTGCCGCCCGAAAACGCCCCCCATGCGACTCCAACGCAAGCGCCGTGCGCCAACCGCGCGGCTCGTTGCGAAAACGTAGCGAGAACGGCGCGCGTCTGCGGCTTACCGGATACACCAGAACCTGCGCCAAGTTCAGCGACACGTAGTCCTTCCCGGCATAGGCCCCAAATGGGCCTGGGCGATTCGCGCGCACATCGTAGCGAACCCGAACCAGGCCGGGATCGACGGTGTTCACGCGCCAACGGGACGGTGTGAGTTTTCTCGTCGAAACAATATGGTTGGCGTGATCTGAAACGCGGAAGTCTTCGACGAACTGCACGAAGTCGCGGACCTGGTACGTAGCGTTCCAAACCGGCATCTGCAGTTCGCAGCCGCCGGCTCCGCAGCGGGTCTCCATTTCGATGTGCAGGAGTCCGGAAGCGGCGTCAGCGAGATCGATGTCGTACCGCGTTTCGGCCGCAAGCGAACCAGCACAAACCGCAGCCAGCATCGCAAGAGCCGCCACGGTTGCGGACCTACGCAGTAAGAGAACCAGGTAAGCTCGTAACTGCAAGGATGTTCGGCCTAGGGTGGGAAACCTTCCGACGGGAGGCCGGGGATCACACGAAGCGCGTTCTTGTAGTACAGCTTCTTGAGGACATCGTCAGGCAGGTCGAGCCCGTACATCTGCCAATGCGCGTGGTAGTTGCGGTAGTAGTCGAAGTATTCGTCCTTCGTTTCGAAGACGCGCCAGTAGTAGGGGAACTCACTCGCTCGGTACGAGTCCTTGCCGAACAGCACGCGGTCTTGGTACTTGATGAAAAACTTTCGGCCCGAAACGGGCTGGCGGCCAAGTTCGGCGAGAATCGCACCCGTCTCGGTGTAGAAGTTCGGATACTTGTCCATCAGGTCGCCCAGCCGGCCCAGGTCGTTCGCGTGCCAGCCAAAGTGAGCCACGATGTAGTTGACGTCGGGATGGCCACCGATCATCCGGTCGCGCTCGGCCGTCAGCGTTTCAAACGGAGGGAACTTATCCGGCGGCCGATATCGGTTCGGATGGATTTTCAACTCGAGCCAGCGTTCGTTGAACCTGTCGTGCGGTTTGAAAAACTCCGCCGGCTCGGCGACATGAATCAGCACGGGGATCTTAAGCCGTGTACAGGTTTTCCAGACGGGTTCGAGTGAGGGATCGTCTACCGGAATGCGTTTGCCGTCAGGCCCCTTCACGGTCATCCCAAAGTTCTTGAAAAACTTCAGTCCAACCGCGCCGTTCTTCACATCTTCCGCAAGCTGCTTGGCCGCCCGCTCTCCCCAACCGGGGGTTCCGATGCCATCAAAATTCAAGTTGGCGAAGACTGCGAACCGCGACGGATGAGTCCCGACGAAGAGGTCAACCGATGATTTCAAACGGTCGCCGTAACGGCCACTGAGGTTAACCAGCATGCGCAGATTCAGCTCGTCCATCTCGCTGACGATCTTGCCGAGTCGTTCGGGCGTGGTGCTCGACCGGTGGTGACTATGGACGTCGATGACCGGGAACTTGGCGCTCCGAACCGGATGCTGGTCGACAACAAGTGTTGACCGTGGCTGCCATTCTTCTATCGTTAGCGACGGCTCTTGGGCTGACGCGACGGTCGCGATGAGGGTAATTGCGGCTACGAGGAAACGTCGCACAGACTCCAATATAGAACGTCCGTCATATGCGGCGTGCGCGCCACGGCTTTGGTGGACGGCCATCCCGGCGCTGGGCGCACGATCTGACAATCCACCTAACATAGGGAGATGTCCGTTGAGGTAGCCCCCGCCACCGCCGAAGAAGTGGCCGACTCTCTACGCGATGCCGCCGGGCAAAAGCACATCGTTGAACTCGGCGGCCACTTCACGAAGCGTGCCTTCGGCGGAGTGATCGCGCCGCCTGACGTTGTCCTCTCGACTCACGAATTGGACCAAGTTCTCGCCTATGAGCCCAACGACCTGACGATCAGCGTGCAGGCGGGTATTCCGTTCAAAGTCCTGAAGGCCACCCTGCACGCACAGGGACAGTTCCTGCCGCTCGACTCTCCGTTCGCTGACAACGCCACGATAGGCGGGGTTGTCGCCGCCAACAACAGCGGCCCCCGGCGGCGGCGTTACGGGACGGCGCGCGACATGGTGATCGGCATGACGTTCGCGACGGTTGCGGGCAAGCTGGTGAAATCCGGCGGCATGGTTGTGAAGAACGTGACCGGCCTCGACATGGGGAAGCTGATGATCGGCTCGTTCGGAACACTGGCGGCCATGACGAGCATCAACTTCAAGGTGTCCCCACGCCCGGATGGAGAGCGCAGCTTCCTCGCACTTGCCGATTCGCTGGACCCGCTACTCTCACTCCGCAACGCGATCTTCAAGAGCCAACTGCAACCCGTCGCGATCGACCTACTGGACGGCGGTGCGTCGTCGTTGGCGGGATTGCCAGGTAACCAGTACTGCCTGGCTCTGGAGGCAAGCGGAAACAAGAGCCTCGTTGATCGCTACGAGCGCGAGTGGGCGGGACTCGCAAAAGAAAATGGCGCGAGCGATTTTCAGGCTCTCGATCAGGCAGGGGCCGAATCGTTTTGGAGCAAAGTCAGCGAGATTCCTGCCCTGGCGACGGCGGACTCCGCGCCGGCATCCGTCCTGCGTGTTGCCTCGGAACCGAGGAAGATCGGCGACATGCTCAAGACCGCGGGCTCAGCGGGCGCTTCCGCCATCGTCACCCGCGCTGCCGCGGCCGTCGCTTACGTCACTTGTCCTGACCTCGACGCAACTCAACGCTGCGTCGCCGCCTGCCGTGCACAGGGGTATCCGACGATTGTCGAATCCTGCCCCGCCGACCAGAAAACGGCGCTGGAACATTGGGTGCACCCCGGTTCGCAATTTGCCGTCATGCAACGCATCAAAGACCAGCTCGACCCCGGCCGGATACTGAACCCCGGCCGCCTCTACAACCTGATCTGATCCTCAGCCGCTTGGCCTCTAGCCGTGGTGGCGGCAAGCCCATGGCCGTCTTCGAGAAACAAGGCCGAGGCCGCTTGGGCTCAGCCATCGCCACGAGCATAGCGAACCCGCGAGAAGGGCCAACACAAGCGCTCGCCAAGCCTAGAACCCAACCCACCCGGAGCGCGCCCGAACCCGCGGACACAAGAGAGACATCCATGATCGGCAGCTGTCATGGATATCCCCATTTTGGGCGATGAACCGCTCAGTCTTGTGTAAAGATCTCCTTCGGCACCGTGGCGTGAATCCCCTTCTTGCCATCCACCAACTGCGTGATGTGGAGGTCGACCGCGTTGCTCGCAAGCATGTAGGCGTCGTCGCGGCTCAGTCCTTTGTCGCTGACCAGCAGGTCGATCATGTCTCGCAAGGCAATGCGGATCGCCGTATCGAGGTCTTCATCAAAGCCCATCGTCATCAGGTGGGTCGGCGTTTCCGCACGGGTCCAGCCGAGGCGCATGTCCTTACGGACCGTGAAGCGGAACACACCCGTCAGAGCGGTTTCGAGAGCCGTGACATCCACCTCCCCGGCCCCTTGAGCGGCGTGCGCATCACCGACAAAGAACAGCGCGCCAGGCTCATGGACCGGGATGAACAAGGTTGTCCCGGCGACGAGATCTTTGTTGTCCATGTTGCCCGCGTGCACCCATGGCGGCGCACTGCTGATGCGTCCCAATTCCTTCGGCGGCGCGACGCCCATACTCCCGAAGAACGGCCGTAGCGGGATCTCCACGCCCTCGGCGAACTCGCCTACCATGCGGTCCTCGTCAAGCGGAATGATCTTCAACTTCTTATAGGGATAGTCGTTGGGCAGCACGCCCAGCCCCGGCAGGAAGATGTTCAGCGCATAGGGAAGGGCCAGTCGAATCGATTCGATATCCACCTGGAGCACGTCGCCCGGCTCGGCCCCTTCGACGTAGACGGGGCCGGTGAGCACATGCGGCCCAGGACCGCGGTCGGTGATTTGCCTGTGGATCGCGCGTAGCGACGGCTTGATCTGCTCGCTCGGCAAACCGGCTTCTTCCAGCATTTCCGGACCCGCGACCATGGCCGTCGTGATCTCGACACGCTCGCCGGAGCGAATCCGCAACACAGGCTTCGCGGCGGCATCGTAGTAACCAATCACGACCGTTTCCGCTGTCGACGTCAAGCGATGCTCCGCCGGTTGGGCGGCAAGCCAGAAGGCACACACAGGCAACAAGACAAGCAAGTTTCGCAACATGTCCCCGATCATGCCACAGCAGCCAGGGGCCGCACGAGCCCCGCCCACACCAGCGTTGACCATCAACGCGCCGAATGCTCCAATGGGGACGGTGAGCGCCGACATCGAAAACACACTTCGAGCCCTGCCCTCGGTCGATCAACTCCTACAACGCCCGCGCATCGCCGAGCGCGTCAACGGCAGTGGACACGGTCTCGTCGTCGCCGAAACCCGACTCGTGCTTGACCGCATGCGCGTAGCGATCCGCAAGACCCCGCCGCCGAACGCGGATGAGACCCATCTCATTGATGAAGCCGAACAGCTCGTACTCAATCAACTCGATGCGCTCGCTTCCCCATCGTTGCGCCCGGTCATCAACGCCACCGGCGTCGTCCTTCACACCAACTTAGGCCGTGCCCCCTTGTCGGAGGGAGCGGTCGCCGCGATCACCCAGACTGCTCGCGGCTTCAGTAATCTCGAGTACGACCTCACCACCGGCAAGCGCGGCAAACGCGACGTCCACGCTGGAGGTCTGCTGGAAAAGCTCCTCGGCGCGCCGGCAATCGTCGTTAACAACAACGCCGCCGCGATCTTTCTCGTGCTCAATGAAGTCGCCGATGGCGCGGAAGCCATCGTCTCGCGCGGCGAGCTGATCGAGATCGGCGACGGCTTTCGCATCCCCGACATCATGGAGCGCAGCAGCGCCAAGCTGCGCGAGGTAGGGACTACGAATCGGACACATATCTCCGATTACCGCAACGCCATCAACGAAGCGACGCGCCTGCTGATGCGTGTCCACCCCAGCAACTTCCGTGTCGTCGGATTTACGGCGCGCCCCAGCCTCGAAGAGCTTGTCGCGCTCGGAGCCGAGTCCGGCCTGCCCGTGATGGACGACCTCGGTAGCGGCTGTCTCTACGACTTCGCGCAAGTCGGTTTCCGCGACGAACCGCCGGTCGTCGACAGCCTGCGTGCCGGCGCCGACATCGTCACCTTCAGCGGCGACAAGCTACTCGGCGGTCCGCAAGCGGGCATCATCGCCGGCAAACCCGAGTGGATCGCCCGCATCCGCCGCAATCCGCTGTTTCGAGCCTTGCGCGTCGACAAGCTCACCTACGCGGCGCTCGAAGCCACGCTGCGCGACTATCTGTTCGGTCGCTATGACCAGATTCCGGTGCTACGGATCATCCGCCAAACGGACGATGAGATCCGCACGCGCGCCGAAGGATTCATCGCTGGTCTCGAACTCGGCGATCGCGCCACCATCGATCTCATTAACGGCGAATCCGTCTTGGGAGGCGGTTCGACCCCTGACCAATCGGTTCCCACGACCCTCATCCGCATTCGCTCAGCGACAGGAATAACCGTCGCAGACCTCGAATCACGCCTGCGTCTTGGGAACCCGGCGGTGATCGCACGGATCGAGGACGACGCAATCCTGCTTGACCTGAGAACCACGCGCCCCGAGGACGAGACGAACCTGGCGGCCGCCGTCCGCAGCGCCCTCAACGCGGAGTAGGCGCATCCCGAGGCTCTCCTTTTGCAACGCATCCGCGGGCTGGCTCTTCTGATGTGTCGTGGATGCCGGAACGTACTATTGGACAGCGCAATCGTGTTACGGCGCGCGGGTACGGCGGCCTTGGTGCTGCTTACCCTATAACCGGAACCCGACAGGAGAATGACGTCCGGAAGCGCAAGAGGCGAGAACAATGAGAATGAGGGCCGCTGCCCATGGAATCGTTTTCATCATTGCCAGCCTCCTTCCGTTCAAACATCACTTCTCCCGCCAGGCCCGAACTCTAGACCGACAGAATCTCGGTCGTAAACTGAACAATACTCGGAGCCACCAGACGCTGATAATCGGCGTATGTCATCAGAACCACCTCATGGTGTGACCCCGCGCTGAATGCGATGTACTCGTCCTCGGCCAAGCTCTCGGCAACAAATACCGGCATGCCGTAGAGATTGCCGAAGGGCGGCATCGCCCCCGGCTCACAGTCCGGAAAGCGGTCCTTGAAATCCCTCTCATGCATCAACGAGATGCTGCCTGCGTTAAGAGCTTCCTTGAGTTGATCGAAGTTGACTTGAAACGACGACGGCAACACAGCCATGGCCATCTTGCCGTCGATATCAAGCATCACGGTCTTCCCCATTTCCTTGGACGGCACGTGTGCCGAAGCGGCCACCGCCTGCGCCGTGAAGGCGGGAGAATGCTGTACCGTCACGTAGCGGATGTCATTCTTGTTTAAGAACTCACGCATCTTTCTAGCCGGCATCTGATTCCTCCTCTCGCCCTTTGTCTTGTGTTCGCACTCTGAGTAATGCACGGGATATGCCGTTTCCAACCGCGTTGGTAAAGCGGTATCGGCGGCCTTTTGGGCTCGCCTAGGGCCAAAGCTCCCGAGACCGGGGGCAAATCACCCAAGGCCCCTAGCCTTGCGCGAAAACTCCCTGCCGCTATCCGTTGGAACGTGTCTTGCAACTCTGTTCGTGCAGGCACCGACGCAGACGACCGCCTAATGTTCAATACCCCACCTCCATTCATTCGAAGCCAAGTGGTCCTCTCTCGGTGAAACCGAGGTTTCCAGTGACCCGATCACATCTTCAACTGTGCCGCACTGTAAAATCGTATCGGACAGTTGAGAGCCAATACTGGCCTTAACGCGCCAAAGTTTGATCTAGAACTTCCACGTTGGTTCCGCGCAGGGACAACAACGCCGACCTTCGCGCTGGGACACGATGGTTCGTGGGAGGCAGGGCCGAAAGCATACAGACACCGCTGGAAGAGTGCGAGCGGCGAGATACAAGGGCCTGTACGCGCGGGCGCGAAACGGGGAGCTACCGCATCTGCGGGGCGCGCGGACCGAGTACGAGACGCTGGCGAGCCCGGATGTGATCGCTCCGAACGGCTGTAGCGAGGATGCGGTTCGTGTAGTCGTCCAATGTATCGAACGTGCCACCCAGTCCGCGCCCGGCGCATGAGCAAGCACCAACCCTCTGAGCGCCCCGATACCCTGCGACAAGCAAGCGGACTATAATTGTACAGGGGTGTTATGCGTTCCGCTATGACTGAAGACCGCAGACGTTCGGTTGCAAATTTTCTGATCGCAGTTGGATCTCTGTTCATCGTGAGCGCGGCGTCCGCGGAAACCTCCGCCGACCGGGTCCGTTTCAACCGTGACATTCGGCCCATCTTTTCCGACAAGTGCTACACCTGCCATGGTCCCGACGTAAACAACCGTAAGACGCCGTTACGTTTTGATACCGAGGAAGGTGCGACGCAAGACCTCGGCGGCCGTTTCGCGATCGTTGCGGGCAATGTCGAGAAGAGCAACATTGTCTCGCGGCTCACGACCGACGACACGATTCGCCGCATGCCTCCGGCCTACGCCGGCCACGCGAAACTCAGCGACCGTGAGATCGATCTCGTTAGTCGCTGGATCGAGCAAGGCGCGGAGTGGCAATCACACTGGTCATTCATCCCACCCGAGCGCCCCGAACCTCCGCGCGTCGAAGGCAAGACCGTCAACGGCATTGACCATATCGTGCTGGAGCGGCTGGAACGAGAAGGTCTCTCCCCTTCCCCCGAAGCCGAGCGAGCCACCCTCATCCGCCGGGTCACGCTCGACCTGACCGGGCTACCTCCCACGACGCAGGAAATCGATGATTTCCTGCGCGACACTTCACCCAATGCTTACGAGAAGGTTGTCGACCGCCTGCTCGCATCGCCACGCTATGGCGAGCGCATGGCCGTGCGTTGGCTCGATTCCGCCCGCTATGCCGATACCAACGGCTATCAGACCGACGCCGAGCGCTATATGTGGCGGTGGCGCGACTGGGTGATCGAATCATTCAACGACAACATGCCCTTCGATCAGTTCACAGTCGAGCAGATCGCGGGCGACATGCTGCCGAGTCCGACACTCGACCAGATGATCGCCACCGGCTTCAACCGCAATCATCGCGGTAACGGCGAAGGTGGCATCATTGCGGAAGAGTACGCTGTCGAATACGTCGTTGACCGCGTTGAGACCACCTCGACGGTATGGCTTGGCCTGACGATGGGCTGTGCCCGCTGCCATGACCACAAATACGACCCGCTGACGCAGAAAGAGTTCTATCGCTTCTTCGCCTACTTCAACAACGTCCCTGAAAATGGTAAAGCCTTCAAGTACGGCAATTCACCGCCGTTCATCGCCGCACCCACGCCGACGCAGCGTGAAGAACTCGAAGTGCTTGACGGAAAGATCGTGGAAGCCAAACAGGCTTTCGATGAACTACATTCGGAGGTAAGCGCCGCTCGTGAAAAGTGGGAGCAGTCGTTGACCCGGTCGGACTTTATCGACTGGACCCTCAACGAAGACCTCATCTCACACCATCGGTTCGACGGCACGGTCGCCGGCGAAACACCGGGCGCGCCTGATGCTCGCGCCAATCTCGTGGACGGTCTGCCCGAATTCAAGAAGGGAAAAGTCGGCCAGGCAAGCGCCTTCGATGGCAAGAGCTTCGTTGATGCAGGCGATGTCGCAAACTTCCGCTTCGAGGAAGACTTCACCCTCTCGGCATGGATCTACCCTACCGCCGCCGACGGAGCCATCGTAACCCGCACTCATGAGACCCCTTCCGAGGTCAGAGGCTACGGCATGTACCTCGCGGACGGTAAGGTTCAGCTCAACTTGATCACTCGCTGGCTGGACGATTGCACTCGCGTGGAAACCGCCGAGTCGCTCGCCCTCAACCAATGGCATCACGTTACCGCTGTTTACGACGGTTCACGCTTGGCAGAGGGAGCGAACGTTTATGTCAACGGCAAGGCCGTCAGAATGTCAGTCGTCGTCGACGCGCTGAACGCGCCCTTTGGCGTGAAAGCTCCTCTTCGCATCGGAGCCATCGACGGTTCCGGCCCGCGCTTTCAAGGCCTGATTGACGATGTCCGCGTTTACGATCGCGCGCTCACGCCTGATGCCATCGCCGTTGTGGCCACCGAAACGCCCCTGCATGAACTCGCCCGCATCAAGCCCAAGAAACGCACGCGAGCCCAAGAGGATAAACTGCGGCTCGCCTTCCTTGACGAATACGCGCCCACGAACATTCGCGAAGCTTGGGAAACACTCAACCAGGCTCGCCGAACACGCGAAGAGTTCGCGGATGCTTTCCCGACCGTGATGGTTATGAAGGATCGCGAGGACCCACGGCAGACACACCTGCTCGTGCGTGGTCAATACGACCAACCCGGCGACACGGTGGCTCCCGGCGTGCCGGCCGCGCTGCCGCCGATTCCCGCGAACGTACCGAATGACCGGCTCGGGTTGGCTCGCTGGCTCGTCAGTCCCGAGAACCCCTTGACGGCTCGCGTCACGGTCAACCGGTTTTGGCAGTCGTACTTCGGTACCGGTCTCGTCAAGACAGTGGAGGACTTCGGCTCGCAGGGTGAGTGGCCCGTTCACTTGGGGCTACTCGATTGGCTGGCTACCGAATTTATCGGTAGCGGTTGGGATATAAAGCAACTCCAAAAGACGATTGTTATGAGCGCCACGTACCGGCAGTCGTCGCGAGAAACGCCCGACCTGACGCAAAAGGACCCAGAGAATCGCTTGCTCGCTCGCGGACCTCGTGTGCGACTTCCCGCTGAAGTTGTCCGCGATCAAGCGCTGGCCATTTCGGGATTGCTCGTCGAAGAGGTCGGAGGACCGTCGGTGAAGCCCTATCAACCAGCCGGCCTTTGGACCGAACTTGCCGGCGGAAGCGATTACCCGCAAGGCCACGGCGAAGACCTCTATCGCCGCAGTCTCTACACCTTCTGGAAACGCGCTGTCCCACCACCACAGATGCTCAACTTTGATTCCGCCGGGCGTGAAGCCTGCACTGTCCGTGAGACACGTACGAATACACCGCTGCAAGCGCTCAACCTGATGAACGACGTTACGTTTGTCGAAGCCGCGCGCAAGCTGGCCGAGCGCATGATGGTCGAGGGTGGACACACTCCGCAAGACCGGATCGGCTACGGCTATCGCCTCACAACGGCGCGCGAACTCGAATCCAAAAGTAGCGAGATCCTACTCGGCAGCTACCGATACTACCTCGACAATTTCAAGACCGATCGCCACGGCGCACTCGACTTGGTCAGCCAAGGTGAGTCGGAGCGGGACCAGGCTCTCGACCTCGCGGAACTCGCTTCCTATACAACCGTCGCCAGCCTGATCTTGAACCTTGACGAAACGATCACGAAGGAATAGCCCTACCCACGGAGAGCCTCATGGACCCGATCCTCGAACGCTACCAACAGTTAACGCGGCGTCACTTCTTCGGCCTCAGTAGTGTCGGCATCGGTACCGCGGTTCTCTCATCTCTGCTGAACGACGACCTTTCCGCCGCGTCGCCGCGCACGGACGGCCCGAGCACCACCGGCGGCCTCGCCGGCCTGCCCCATTTCGCACCCAAGGCGAAGCGCGTCATCTATCTCTTCCAATCCGGCGGCCCGTCGCAAATGGACTTGTTCGACTACAAGCCCCTGCTCAACAACATGCGCGCCACCGATCTGCCTGACTCGATTCGCCAAGGCCAGCGCCTCACCGGCATGACCGCCACGCAGACCAGCTTTCCGGTCGCGCCGTCGATCTTCAAGTTCAAGCAGCACGGCCAGTCCGGCGCGTGGATCAGCGACTTGATGCCGCGGACCGCCAAGCTCGCCGACGACCTCTCGTTCATCAAGACGATGAACACCACGGCCATCAATCACGACCCGGCCGTCACGTTTTTCCAGACCGGATTTCAGCTCGCCGGGCGGCCCAGCATCGGGGCCTGGCTGTCTTACGGCCTGGGCACGTTGAACGAAGACCTGCCGTCGTTCGTCGTGATGGTATCGAAGGGAACGGGCCGCAGCGGCCAACCGCTCTACAACCGACTGTGGGGAAGCGGCTTTCTGCCGACCCGCTATCAAGGTGTGAAGTTCCGTGGTGTCGGCGATCCGGTGCTCTACCTGTCGAACCCTCCGGGGATCGACCAAGACGACCGCCGCCGCTTTCTCGACGACCTCGCCAAGATGAACGAGTTGAAGCATGACGAGTTCGGCGACCCGGAAATATCGACGCGCATCGCACAGTACGAGATGGCGTACCGCATGCAGAGTTCCGTGCCCGAGTTGACGGAGCTATCAGGCGAACCAGAGAAGACGTTCGAGGCCTACGGACCCGATTCACGCAAGCGCGGAACGTATGCCGCGAACTGCCTGCTAGCAAGACGGCTCGCCGAACGCGGCGTCCGCTTCGTGCAGCTCTTCCACCGCGGTTGGGACCAACATGCCGAGCTACCGAAGGGCATCCGGGCGCAAACTAAAGATACCGATCAGCCCACCGCCGCCCTCATCCAGGACTTGAAGGATCGCGGTATGCTCGACGACACGCTTGTCGTCTGGGGTGGCGAGTTCGGACGCACCGTGTACAGCCAAGGCAAACTCACCGCTGACGACTACGGGCGCGACCACCACCCGCGCTGCTTCACCATCTTCATGGCCGGCGGCGGCATCAAGCCCGGCATCAGCTACGGCGAGACCGACGACTACGGATATAACATCGCGAAGGACCCGGTGCATGTCCATGACCTGCACGCTACGATTCTGAACCAACTCGGCATCGACCACACCAAGCTCACCTTCAAATACCAAGGCCGCCACTTCCGCCTAACCGACGTCCATGGCGAAGTAATCAAGCCGCTGCTAGCCTGATTGGCACAGGCCAGTCCGTACCATCAGTTCTACTCTTTCATGTATCGGGTTCTCAATTCTTGAGATCGCGGAAGTTCCAGTGGAAAAGAGATGACGGGCACAGCCGAATCGGCTGCGGTGCGCTACGCCTACGCGCGGCTTTGGTAGCTGCCGTCGGCCGTATTGACGCGGATCTTTTCGCCCTCTTTGATGAACGGCGGTACCTGGACTACGAGTCCCGTCTCGAGCTTCGCCGGCTTGGTGACGCTCGTGACCGACGCGCTCTTGATACCGGGCTCGGTCTCGACCACCGTGAGGTCCATGCTGCCGGGTAGGTTGATATTGAACGGCTTGCCTTCGTAGAACTGCACGTTCAACTTATTGTTCGGCAGCAAATAGAGGACCTGGTCACCGAGATCGTCCTCGGTGAGATGAATCTGCTCGTAGGTTTCGGTGTTCATGAAGTAATAGAACTCACCGTCCTTATAGAGGTATTCCATTTCTTGATCGTCGAGCGAGACTTTCTGGACGGAATCTTCCGAAGAAAACTTATGGTCGATGAGTGCGCCGCTGTCAAGGTTGCGCATCTTGGCCTGCACGAAACCACGCTTGTTGCCGGGCGTGCGATGCTCGGTGCGAAAGATGGAAAACAGCTTGCCGTCGAATTTGACCAGCATGCCGGGGCGAAGCTGCGTTGCTTGAACGTCCACGTTGAAGTACGAATCTTTCGTTAACGAATGCCCGCTCATTGTATCAGCGCGGCTTCGTCTCACCCCCTTGTGCGCCGCCATCGGCACGTGCTCCAACGCACCAGTAAGGTCTTTCTCGGATAGCTACGCTGCGGAGCCGTGCCGTACCATAACTACAGATCACCATCCCTGAGGTCCGTCATGCGTACTCTCCGTCTCGTTGCACTCTGTTCCCTCGTTCTGCTTCCGTTGCGAGCCGCCGACCCGGCTCTGCTCAACCTGGCGCGTCCGGATTCCAATCTCGTCATGGGCATCGACGTAGCGGGGTTCACCTCGTAGCCTTGGTTCCAGGAAGCATTACAGCAAGCCGGCAACCAAAGCGAGGACGTCGGAAAGATGATGGCGATCCTTGGGCCGAACCCGTGGCAGAACCTACATGAGATCGTCATCACGGCCCGGCTCGACCAGTTCAATGGAGACACCGAGCCTAAGAACTTCCTGATCGCCGCCCGCGGGTCATTCGGCGACTCACAATTCGCCGACTTGCTTTGTCAGAAGGGCTGCGAGAGCGAAGACTACCGCGACTTCCAGCTCCTGCGCCTGTCCGATGGCGCAAAGTAGATGTACTTCACCGTCTTCGACTCGCAGTACGCCGCGCTCGGTGCGTACGACGATGTGCGTCAAGCCGTCGATCGCCGCGCGATGGCGGCGCAGTCCATGTTCGACGCTGGGATGCAGAACAGCATCGGTCGGCTCAGCCGCAACCACTTCTGGCTCGCGACGCGCGGACCGTTTCAAGACGCTATGGGCAGCGCCGCCGGCCAGATGGTTCCCGCCGACACAATTTCGAAGATTGTCGGACTGGGACTCGGCATCTTCCTCGGTCGCGACGTTGACCTGACGCTGGAGTTGTCGTCCCTCACCGACCAGGATGCAAAGCAACTCTACGACATGGCGAACGGCTTTCTCGCGCTCATGAAGGCCGGCAACAATCCGCCCGAAACGGCCGCGATGCTCAACAGCCTGCAATTGCAACAGAACGGCTCACTGCTCACTGCTCGCCGCTTCGCTGCGGATCCCTGAAGCCCAAATCCGCCAGCATATGGCAGAGAAGATGGGCCAATACCAGGGCGGTAGCGGTGTTGCGCCCGCACAGCCCGTCAGCGGGACGCAACGCGCCGCCCCACCTCCGCCGCCCCCACCCACCAAGCACCGCGAAGGCGGCATTCGCATCTTCGGCCTTGATGAGGAACCGGTCGAAGTTCCTACGCAAAAGCGTTAGGCCCCTTTACATTTCCAATTGCCGGATGCCGAACACCGACCCATCTCAAGAGGGCGGTCCGCACCCGAAAGCCTTCTGATCAAGCGAAAGGATTATCCATATGGGACCCGAAGAAACCAAGAGTGTTGCTAACTTTCTGATCGCCGATTTTGAGAACGAAATGCAGACAACCCTGCGCGTCATCGAGGCGGTGCCGAATGAGCAACTCGACTATCAGCCGGACGCGAAGTCCAGGACCGGTCTGGGACTCGTCCGGCACATCACTCTAGAGGACGAGTGGCTGCTGACCTCGATCGCGAACGGCGAATTTACGCCGCCGCCTGACGATTCCGACGCCTGCGGCATCATGACTACGGCCGACGCCGTTGCCCGCTACAAAGAGAAAGTTCCCGCCGCCCTCGACCGTGTGCGTAACATGTCAGGTGACGAACTCGGCAAAGTGATCGACTTGCTGAGCATGATTCAGGCGCCCGGAGTCAATTTTCTTGCCATGGTGATCAAACATTCCGTCCACCATCGCGGCCAACTCAGCACCTACTTGCGCCCGATGGGCGGCAAGGTCCCAGGAATTTACGGACCTTCCGCCGACACTCAGTAGCGACGCGATCAAGTCGCGTGCCGACGGCAGCGAACTTCCATCTGTTGCCTCAAGGTATTCGGAGGTATACAGGAGCGATTTATTTGTTTTCTGTAGAATAGGGCTTGCCTCATGCGCCGTTCAGGCGCCGATGAGGGGAGGTCCAGCGAATGCGAGTTGTCAAACAGAGCCTGCTATTTCTCGGTCTTGCTCTGCTATTGGTCGTAATTCCCGTACAGGCGGAGGAGTACATCTTCGCCTTTCACGACGGGACCACCGCTACGATCTACACGACAAACACTCTTGAGTTCGTCAATTCGGTCGAAGTCGGCGAGGGCGCCGTCCATGCGATCGGCGTATCCGACCCGAGCCAGACACAGTCCCTGCTGAAGATCTTCGTGATTCGCACCGATGCTGTCGTGGTCTTGGAACCGGACCCGCCGTTTCTTACCGTCAAGACTCATACGCTGTCGGGACCCATCAGCTTCGGCGAACACAGCGCCTTCCTCACACCAGACGGATCGAAGCTCGTCGTCATCACAGGCGACCTTCTGCATGTTTTCAACGCCCTTGATCCGGCCAACCCCAGCCGAGAGTCCCTGCTATTCACCGAACCAATCACAGGCGCTACCACGAATACCACCTCTACGCGCATGCACGTCATCACCGAGGGCTCCACCGAGATCACTTCGGTCAACCTTAGCGCCGATCCGCCGTTTATTCTCGCCGGGGCAATCGGCCTTCCCCAAATACCCAGAGTCATTGGTGCATCCCCCAACGGATCGGGAATCTATGCCGCGTCCGACACGACGTTCTATGAGATCAACTCTATCGACCTCGATGTGACCGGGAGTGCCCTCACCGAGCTCGAAGGGCCTAAGTACATGGGATTCGATCCCGAAGCGCCCGTGGATTCGGCGTTTCTCGTCGCCGGACAACGACTCGGCGTGATGGAGTTATCTCCGCTTGACAGGGGCCGCCGCTTTAGCCCCGGTGACAACCTACTCGAAGCTGTCAGCCCCGGCAGCGGCAATATGTTCGTCGTCACTGCGTCCGGCCTCATACATCGCGCTCGTTTCGGCGGTGGCGGATTTCCGACCATCGGAGACCCGGAAGGAGGCAGCTTCGGCCTACCCGCCATCGACGCCGATGCAGCGCCGTTCGGCCACGGCGTCGTGTTCGGGTTCGGGGGCGCGGGCCGCATCGTACACCTCGACGCGGGCGGTACGGTAAAGCGGGCCGACGTCATTCCGGCCATGCCCATCACCGGCATCGCGGTCATTGAGGAGTTCGCGCCCTTTCGAAGTGAATTGCAGGTCTACGGCGGCAACGAACAGTTCGCCGCGCCCGGCAACCGGCTAACCAAACCGCTCTCGGCGAGGCTGTTGTCTCTTGATGACCGCCCGCTGTTCCGTCGGGAGATCACGTTCACGACCGAGTTAGATACCGCTGACATCACGCCCACCACGATGCTCACCAACATGTATGGTGTCGCGCAGGCCACTGTTGTCGTTCCCACGCTCGATCCTTTTGACGTCGTGGCCACCGCTTCTCCCACTCTCTCAGCTACGTTCAACATCAACTCCGGCGGCGAAGGCTTTGCCGGGCTCACCAAGATCAGAGGCGATTTCCAATACGCCGTCAGTGAAGAGCCCTTTCCGCTCCCCCTGGTCGTGCAAGCCAAACTGTCCGGCGAACCGCTCTTAGGTCTCGACTTGACGATTGCCGCCCCCCCGGGCGTTGTCTGTACCGACGATATCGAGACCGACGAAGACGGCTTCGCGGAGTTCACATGTACGGCGCCTCTCAGCGTTTTCGAGAACCCCGTCCCGATCAACATCGGGGTCACCGACAGTTTCGGGCGTTTCTTAGCGGACGAGTTTTCCGTGGTTATCGTCGCGACCGAGGATGATCTGCCGAGCCAGCTATTGATCGACTCGCCGCGGCCGATTCTCGCCACCGTCGGCACAACGATGACACGCGGCATCGCCGGCCGGGCGACCACGAGAGGGGGGATACCGAGAGCGCTAGCCGGTATCTCGCTGACAGCGCCGGGGGACGTCACGTTTTCATCGCCCGTCCTATCCACCAACTTCCTTGGTCAGTTTGCAGGAGACCTGATCTTTGGCTGTACGCCTGGTTCCGGCATGATCACGGCCAGCTTGAACTCCGATATGCCCGACACCCGGATGATTGCCTACACCGCCTCGGTCGGCCCCGCTGCCTCGATGGAGAAGGCGCAGGGTGATCTCCAGGTCGGCACCGCGGGCGAACTGCTCGGGGCCGGCAATCAGGCCCTCATCGCCGAGTTGAAGGACTCCTGCGGCAACGCCATCCGCTCCGAACCTGTCACATGGGAAGTCAGCCCCCCGGGTGGCGTCACGTTCGAGAACAAGTTCAACAGTACGAATGCCTCGGGCCGCACCTTGGCCGTGGTCCGCTTAGGCGATCAGATCGGTCCGGTACTCGTGACAGCTCACTCGGGCGGGCTCAGCACCACCTTTACGCTCACCGTGACCGGAATGGGCAACGAAATAGAGATCAGCGGGGGCGATGACCAACTCATCCCCATCGGCGCACCGGCCCCGGCTCCCCTGGCCGTCACCATCCGCGACCTGGAGGGCACGTCCGTTTCCGGGGCGGATGTTCAGTACACGGTCACACATGGTAGCCTGCAACTCTCCTCGACGTCGGCACAGACAAACGTCCAGGGACGTGCATCGGTGAGCATCATCGGAAATTCAGCTCTTGGCGTCGCGACAGTCGAAGCCCGCTCTGGGGCGCTCGTCGTTGTGTTCAACCTGGAAGTCGTCGGACGCAAGCCGGTCGTCAGTAGCGTTGGGTTTGTGAACGCCGGAAGTTTCATCGTAGGCTTCGTGCCCGGTAGCGCCGGCTCGATCTTCGGCGTCGGACTGATGGAGGGCATCGACGGCGTCGTTCTCGCCGACACATTTCCCTTCCCCCTGGAACTGCGCGGCGTGAAGGTTTTCGTCGACGGGATTCAGTGCCCCATCACCTCAATCTCGAACGTCAATGGCACCGAGCAAATTAACATCCAGATTCCCTTCGAAGTCCGGGCGCCCTCGGACGCCATCGTCGTTACGATCGATAATAACGGAGCGCTATCTAGTTTTTCAAACGTGCAGACGTTCCGCGCGCAACCCGGCTTCTTCGAGATCCCCGAGAACGGCAAACGAGTCGTCGCCGCTCTCCACCTCGACTTGCGCCGTGTGAGTAGCCAAAACCCAGCTCGCCCCGGAGAAGTGATTCTGCTGTTCCTCACCGGCATGGGGCCGTTGCGCACGCCTGTCGGCACCAACGTTCCGGGCCCCGGTGCTCCTCCGCCCGGCGCTCCTCCGGCCGAGACAGTCGAGAACCCCGTGGTGATGATCGACGGCGTAGAGCAGCAAGTACTCGGCAGCTTCTACGCACCGGGACTCATTTCGGGATATCAGGTGAACATCATCGTCGGCGCCAATGTCCAGGTCGGCGATCGCCTCATGCAGCTCATCGCGGGCAGCGTAGCCAGCCAGCAATCCATCATCCCCATGGGCTCTGTCCTTCCCAAGCAGTAACAGAGCGGCGGGTGTAAACTCGGCGGCGCGCGGGCTCCGGCCCGCGCCTGTCTTCCGGGTGCCCCACAACCAAACACCCGTGCTACCCTAGTCCTCGGCTCGCTCCAAGGAGACCCGTACCATGGCAAAGAACAACGTTTCTCGACGCACCTTCGTAACTCTGGCGGGCGGAGCCGCCGCCGTCCCTGCAGCCGCCGCGCAGGGTCGCAAGGCGGTCGTCTCGCCGGCGGCAATGAACATGGCCACGCCCCAAGCGCAGGGCGACCCAATCAAGATCGTCACGACGCATCAGTTCGCGCCGAACGAGATCCGCCAAATCGAGCAGGCCGCCGCACCGACCAAAGTGGAGATTATTATCTGCCGCGACCGCGGCGAGATCGATAGCGCCCCTCACGTGCAATGGGTGATGAACGGTGGCGCTGGCGTCGAGAACACACCACAGGACCTGCGCGACCACCCGGTCCCTTTCACCAATTACGCCCGCACCTTTGCCCCAGGCATCTCGGAAACCGCCATCGGTTTGCTGCTCGCACTGACGCACCGCATCCATACGTACATGAAGCAATTCTACGTCGATAAAGAGATGACCCGTCTCGGGACACCCAAGTCCGACCACCATGTCGAACTTGCGGGCCGCGTGATGGGCATCGTCGGTATGGGCGGCATCGGCACAGCCATCGCGCGCCGCGCGCACTACGGTTTAGACATGCGGATCGTCGCCACCGACGCCAAACCGATTCCCAAACCGCATTTCGTAGAAGAACTCCATGACCCCACCTGGTTTGAAGAGATGGTTGGCTAGGTGGACGTGCTCGTTTCCGCCGTGCCGCACACGCCTGTCACCGAACGCATGTTCAACGCAGACATCTTCAGCAAGATGAAGAAGACCGCTTACTTCATCTGCATGTCACGCGGCAAGGTATTCGACGATATGGCACTCGTCAAGGCGCTCAAGGAGGGCTGGATCGCCGGCGCGGGCCTCGATGTTTTTGCGCCTGACCCCGCGCCGAAGGGCCACCCGATCTACGAACTCGACAACGTTGTCATGACGCCTCATACCTCCGGCTGGAGCCCCGACCGGCAAGTGCGCCTGATTAACTTGTTCTCAGAAAACGTCCACCGCTACTCCAAAGGCCAGCCGCTGATCAACGTCGTGGATAAGCAAGCGGGTTACTAGTCGATCTCGACGATCTCTTACAAGATTTCCCGCGGATAAGCGTTAAACGACTTCAACGCCTCGACGTACCGCGCGCCGGCCGTCTTGCCGCGATAAACGGCGAGCGACTTTGTCGCCTCCTGCGTCGGATAGGGCTTCGACGCATCATATGGCTCATCTTTGACGTAGGCCGCCAGCCGCCCCAACCATTCAATCGCGCGCGGCCAATCCTCGCTCACGTCTACGAACTTATCGGGCTCGAACCCGATCGTATGGCGCGGCCCATTGTCGTAGTAATAAACCCGCCGCCGCGGACGAAACTTCGTATCGCCGACCACGCGCCCTGCCTGCCGCAACGCGATCTTACTAAGTCGCGACGCCGCCTCGTGGTCCGGGTGCGTGTCGTCCGGCCAGAGCATAAAGGCAATGTCCGGCGCAATGTCCACCACCGCCTTCGCCACCGCCGCCTTCGTCTCGGCATCCACGCCGAAGTGCTGCGACTTGTAGTTCAGGAAACGCGTCTCGATCCCGTAGCCGTGAGAGACCTCTTTCGTGCTCTCAAGGAGAGCGCGATGACGATCACCGATCGGCGCCCAATTCGAGTAATCCCCGATCAACGTCAGGACAACGACCCGGTAGTGCTTCCGCACCGCCTGCAACAGCAGGCCCGGCACACCGAACTGGCAATCGTCATAATGCACCCCGATCACAAGTACGGTTTTCACATCGGCCATTGTGGGCTCACCAAAAAACACTACATGCGAGCGCGTGTACTAATATACTGCGCCCCGCCGTTGGTCAACTGCTCCTGCTTGCCCGAAGCCATGTTGATCCGCCAAACCTCCCACTGCCCCGAGCGATCCGACTCGAACACGATCCACTTGCCGTCGCGCGAAAACCACGGATGACCATCGTTACCCTTGGCATGCGTCACATTACGCGCCTCGGAGCCGTCGATGTTCGCGACGAAGATCTCGTCCTCACCCACCGCCGCCGTCTGCCACGCCATGAGCTTCCCATCAGTAGAAACAGCGGCCCGGCGATGCAGAACCTTAGCGTCCGTCAAGTACTGCGCCTTCGCGCCGGGGCCGTGCCCCCACATGCGGATCAAGCCGACTTCACGAGGTTTGATGCCACGGTTCTTCTCGTGCATGAAGATGATGCTGTCCGGCAACGCGACGCCGTTCGTCGCCTCCATCGTCACTTCGTAGCCATCCTCGGGCAAACCCACCCACTGTGAACGATGCTTACCGCACTCGCGGTGATACGCCGGACGATCATCCATCGGTGACAGAGAAGCGTGGTGGAACGCACAACCTGCCTGCTCCAACACCACTTCCTTCTTCCCGTTATAGATGTTCAGCTTCACGAGCGACGCGCCGCCACTCTTGTCGTACCCATTCAGCGGGAACTCGGAATAGAACACATGTTCTTGATCCGAGTAAAGCGAAGCATGCTCGTCATAGCCATTACCGAATGTCAACTGCCGCAGATGCGTGCCGTCCTCTTCCATCAACCACAGCTTGCCGGCGAGCACTTGCTTACCGATCTCTACATCAAGATGAGCCCGTTGAAAAATGATCGGATTGCGGTAGCGGTACTCCGGCTCCTTCGCGGATGCCGTGAAAGCAACCAGAGCCGCGAGGACGCAAACAACGGGCGCGGTAAAACGATAGCTCTGTTTCATAGACACGATCCTACTCCGGCTTACCGGTCTCCTTTAATAACTTGAAGTACTTATCCCAGGGTTCCTTGTGATAGTCCGTCCGCTCGCCGCGCGGCCGATTCTTGAACTCGCGCACAAGCTTCACTAAGTGATCCACCGCCGCCTCGAAAAACTTCTCGCCCTTGTCGGCCGTAGCGATCGTCGCATCGCCGTACACGCCACTCTTTGAGAACCGCGTCCATTCATCCATGCAACGAACCGGCGAGCCCGCCAGCAAATCCATCCAGATGAACTCAGACTCCGGCATATTGATGTCCTTCACAGCCTTATCCATCTGCACGCGCTCCGGCGCGAGGTGCAGGTAAACCGATGTTTCCAACTCGGCCGCGTGCGCCATCCCGCCTTTGTCTGACTCGCGGTGCTTGCGGATCTCCGGAAGATTCAGCGACGGCCAAATGAACGTCCCACACAGCGCATTCGACTCCAGAATGGTCCGCCGCGCCACCAACTCCAGCACCGGCATATTCGAGCCATGCCCGTCCGCGATCAAGATCCGCTCGAACCCGTGATGCGCCACGCTTAACGTCACATCCAGCACGAAGTTCAGCAGGTGCTCTTGCTTGATATCGATCGTGCCGGGGAAGTCCATGTGATGCGTCTCAAAGCCATAAGGGATGATCGGCATCAATAGAATGTCGCCGTCCGCGCGCTTCGCCGCTTCCTCCGCGATCGACCCGATCAGGAAGTTATCGACGTCCAACGGCATGTGATAGCCGTGGTCTTCAACGGACCCAATCGGCAACACGACAACCGGTTGCTCGGCAACGCGCTCCTTCAATTCAGGCCAAGTGTGGTGCTGGTAAAGATACGACTTATTTTCGCGGTCAGGCATGTTCTATCTCCAGTACGAAGGATATGAGGGCTGTCGAAAACTGGGAACCGTACCAAGCGCCGCCCATGCAAGCACTTTGCCTCTGTTCGTCCCAAGCGGCGCGCCGTGGACTGTCCCTATTTCCGCCCCTACGACGCGGTCTCTTCCTCTCCGTCAACCTTGATGCTGCTGCTCGGGTCGATGATCATCCACATCACAGAAGCGATGAAATAGATCACGATACATGAAGAGAACATCACGGTGAAGGAGCCATACGTTTCGCGCAGCCAAGCCGCGATCACCGGTGACACCATCGCCGATATACTCGACGCCGTATTCATGAACCCTGTGGCCGTCCCGCCCAACCGTCCGCCCACATCCACGCAGGTCGCCCACGCCACCGGCAGCGCCAAGTCTTGCACTCCTTGCGCAAATGAGAGCCAGAACACGGCGCTGATCGGATCACGCGCCTGTGCCGCCATCCCGAAGCCCACCGCTGCCAGCCCGTAGCCACCCACGCCAACGATCCGCCGACCCCATTTCAAACTCCCCGTACGCCGAATGAGCCAGTCCGAAAACGTGCCACCCACCAGGCACGCCAGGGCACCGATCCCCATCGGCAAACCGGCCAACCACCCGGACCGCTGCAGCGTCATCCCGTGCTCTTCCATCAAGTACGTCGGCATCCAGGTCACAAAGAAGAACGACCCATATGCCGAACAGAAATACATCACAAACAGCGCCCACAGCGTCTTATTCCGAAACACCATCGTCCAGGGCACCTTGGCCTTGGGTGGACTTTGCACCGTCCCCTGCTCGATGTATGCCAACTCCGCCGCGTTCACACTCGGGTGGTCCGCTGGATTATCGTGATACCAGCGCCAGAAAAAGTAGCACCAAATTACGCCGACGCAACCGAACACATAAAACGTCTCCCGCCAGCCCATCGTCAGGATGAACCATGCCGCAATCGGCGGAGCCAGCGCCGCCCCTCCCCGCGCGCCCATCCACATGTAGCCATTCACGCGCCCGCGTTCTGACTGCGGAAACCACCGCGCCAGCGCGCGCGCCAACGTCGGGAACGCGCCCGCTTCCGCACCGCCGAACGCGAACCGCGTCGCGAGCAACACGATGTAGCTGCGCGCCATCCCCGTCAGCACGGTAAACAGCGACCACCCGGCGACAATCCGCGTCAACAGCTTGCGTTGGCCGAACCTATCGCCCAGCCAACCCATCGGAATTTCGAAGATGCCGTAGGCCGCCGCGAACGAAGCGAACACCATGCTCATCTGCATCTGCGACATACCTAACTCACCGCGCATATCCGGCGCCGCCGCCGAGATGCAAACCCGATCGAGATACGTAATGAACGAGACCAGAAAAGCGAGCAGGAGGAAGGTGTATCGAGCGCGGGTCGGTCGCACCGCGTCAGTAGGACTATTCGTGGCTGGCAAACGATGAATCGCGCTTCAAAGCCGCATCACAGTGTAGCAAGCCCACACGACACTCGACCTGCCTCGGTGAAATAGTGGGCGCGCGCCATGCCGTGCCCGCGTTCGCGCAACGAACCTACAGAAAACGCCCACCCCTCACCCACCCCTAGAATAATTCCTCGATGGACCAGTCCCTCGTCATCATGCACGCCGCTGTCCTCGTCGCCGCGTTGGTGCAATCCGCCACCGGCATCGGCTTCGGATTGATCGCCTGCCCCGTCATCCTGATAGTCGTCAACGCCGGGTCCGCCATCCAAATCGCCATCCTGCTCAGCTTGCTGGTCGCGCTCATCCTCGCCCCACCCCTGTACCAGCACGCCCCCAAGCCGCTCCTCTCCCGCATGGCCCTCGGGACGATCGCCGGCCTCCCTCTCGGGATCATCGCCTTTCAGGCTGTCGATGTCGCCGCACTCAAACTCGGCGCAGGCGCTTGTGTCGTCGTAACGGCCGTTTTCGTCGTGAACCGTTTGATCCGCACTCGCCAACCCGGCGCGCATTCCGGCAATACCGTTTACGACGTCCTCACCGGGGTCGTGTCCGGCGCCATGAGCGTCAGCCTCGCTATGCCCGGACCGCCCGCCGCCGCGCGCATGGCCGTCCTCGCGCTCTCGAAAGAACAGATCCGTTCCACCAGTCTCGTGCTCTTCACCTTCTCTTACGCCGCCGCCTTCGCTGTTCAGTGGGCGCTCGTGGGCGTCACACCTGACACGCTCTCGCTGACCCTATCCCTCGCTCCCGCCGCCCTCATTGGCCTCTATCTCGGCCGCAAGGCCGTCGCCTGGATCAGCGAGCGCACCTTCCTCTGGATCATCGCCTCCATCCTCAGCGCGACCGCCTTCACCATGCTCGTGCCGTTTGCCATCGAACTAGTCAACCATGCCTAACTCCGACCATCTTGCTTCGCCCAGCCTCGGCCGCTTGAACGAATTTCCACGCATCCATCTCGGCCATACGCCCACGCCGCTCGACCGCATGCCACGGCTCGCCAATCATCTCAACATCGCCAACGCTTACGTCAAACGAGACGACTGCACCGGCCTCGCCTTCGGCGGCAACAAAGTTCGCCAGCTCGAGTTCTATTTCGGTGAAGCGCAAGCTCAGAACGCCGACACCGTTCTCATCACCGGCGCCGTGCAATCCAACTTCGTCCGCCTCGCCGCCGCCGCGGCCTGCCCGCTCGGCATGCAGTGCCACATCCAACTCGAAGAGCGCGTACCCCGGTCCGACGACACCTACCGCAATTCCGGCAACGTACTAATCGACAAAGTTCTCGGCGCGACCCTCTACTCCTATCCCGAAGGCGAGGATGAACAGGGAGCCGACCGCCGCCTGCAGGAAATCGCCGCCCAGTTACGCGACGAAGGCCGTCGCCCTTACGTCATCCCGCTCGGCCCCAGCCATAAGCCGCTCGGCGCACTCGGCTATATCGTCGCCGCCGCCGAACTCATCACCCAGATGGATGAGCATCAAATCACCGTGGACGAAATCGCCATTCCCTCCGGCAGCGGCGCTACCCACTCCGGCTTTCTCTTTGGACTCCGCGCCCTTGGCTGCCGCATCCCTGTCACCGGGGTCTGTGTGCGCCGCAACGCCACCACCCAAACCGAACGGATCAAGTCCCACTGCGCCGAGATCGCCCGGATGCTCGAAGTCCCGGCCCCTGTCACCGATGAAGACATCAACATCACCGACGACTTCCTAGCGCCCGGCTACGGACAGCTCGGCGACGCCGCCGCCCATGCCATCGCCCTCGCCGCGCGCACCGAAGGACTCATCCTCGACCCCGTCTACTCCGCCAAGACCATGGCCGGCTTCATCCAAAGCGCAACAAGTGGCGACCCAAAACGATCCCTCCTCCTAATCCACACCGGAGGCACACCCGCCGTCTTCGCCTACGCCGACGACCTAGCGAACCTAGAAACTGAGTAGCAGTAACGGAGCCGCGACAGTCATGGGGCGGGCAGACACCGTCACATCTCGCGCAACACACAGCTACAAAACTCCGCACTCACAGAACTCTCCAATAATCTAAACTACCCCTGAATGAAACGCTACGCCCTAACCCTAATCGCCCTCCTCCTACTCACCGCCTGCACCTCTCCACCACCCGAACCCACCCTCACCCAAACCGAACTCTTCACCGCTGGCGAAGGCGGCTACCATTCCTATCGCATTCCCGCCATCATCACCACCAGCAAGGGAACCGTCCTAGCCTTCTGCGAAGGCCGCAAAAACAGCCGCAGCGATTCCGGCGACATCGACCTACTTCTCCGCCGCAGCTTCGACAACGGACAAACCTGGGGCCCCGTCCAAGTCATCGCCAACCACGCCGAAGACACCATCGGCAACCCCACGCCCGTCATCGACCGCGACACCCAAACCATCTGGCTGCTGCTCACCAAGAACCCCGGCGAGGCCACCGGCGAGCAACTCAAGAACTCCTTCGAAGCCGGCACGCGCACCGTCTGGATCACCCACAGCAACTACGACGGCGCCACCTGGGCCGACGCCACCGACATCACCGCGTCCACCAAAATATCCGAATGGACGTGGTATGCCACCGGCCCCGGCGTCGGTATTCAGCTTCAGTCCGGACGCCTCGTCATCCCCTGTGACCACCGCAAGCCCGAATCCGACCGCTCCTACTCACACGTCATCTATAGCGACGACCACGGCCAGACCTGGCAAATCGGAGGCGAGACCGCCGCGCAAAACAACGAATGCCAAGTCATCGAACGCCGCGACGGTTCGCTCCTACTCAACATGCGAAGCAACCACGGACGCAACCAACGATCCATCGCCACCAGCACCGACGGCGGGATGACATGGTCCGACGTTACCTTCGACGAAACCCTAGTGGAACCACGCTGCCAAGCCAGCCTGTTGCGATACACACCCGTCCCCCAACCGGCCGACGACCAGACAGGCAAATCGCTAGTCCTCTTCTCGAACCCCGCCTCGACAAAACGAGAGAACATGACCGTCCGCCTAAGCCGCGATGACGGACAAACCTGGCCCACCTCCCGCGTATTACACGAAGGCCCCGCCGCCTACTCCAGCCTCACCGTCCTTAAAGACGGCGCCATCGCCTGCCTCTACGAACGAGGCCAAACCAACAGCTACGAAACCATCACCCTAGCCCGCTTCCCGTTAGCGTGGCTCGACGCCGCTGACTAAGCTACATTGGAGCCCCAACCCTACAATTAAAACCAACAAACCCGCGGCCCATCTCCCGCAGAGCCCCGACCGCCAGGGAGGCGATTGACACGCCGTCGGCTCACCCATCCGCCCCGCAAGTAGCCACATACACACCCCGAAGGGATGCAAGATAGTAGCCCAGGGCGTCAGCCCTGGGTCACAAACACCAAAACCAGCCAAGCCCTGAAAGGGCGAAAGAAACACCCCGGATGCCTCGTCATCCCCTCCGACCACCGCAAGCCCGAATCCGACCGCTCCTCCTCAACATGCGCAGCAACCACGGACGCAACCACTGCTCCATCGCCACCAGCCCCGACGGCGGGATGACATGGTCCGATGTCACCTTCGACGAAACCTTGATTGAGCCCCGCTGCCAGGCCAGCCTTATCCGCTACACGCCTGTGAATGATGACGGCGAATCGTTGGTGCTCTTCTCGAACCCTGCGTCGACGAAGCGCGAGAACATGACCGTCCGCCTAAGCCGCGATGACGGACAAACCCGGCCCACCTCCCGCGTATTACACGAAGGCCCCGCCGCCTACTCCAGCCTCACCGTCCTTAAAGACGGCGCCATCGCCTGCCTCTACGAGCGCAGCCAAACCAACAGCTACGAAACCATCACCCTAGCCCGCTTCCCGTTAGCGTGGCGACGCCGCTGACTAAGCTACATTGGAGCTCCAACCCTACAATTAAAGCCAACAAACCCGCGGCCCATCTACCGCAGAGCCCCGATCACAAGGGAGGCGGTTAGCAACCCGTCGGCCCACTCCATCCGCCCCGCAAGTAGCCACATACACACCCCGAAGGGGTGCAAGGTAGTAGCCCAGGGCGTCAGCCCTGGGTCACAAACACCAAAACCCGCCAAGCCCTGAAAGGGCAAAAGAAACACCCCGGACGCCTCGTCATCCCCTGCGACCACCGCAAGCCCAAGTCCGACCGTTCCTACTCACACGTCATCTACAGTCATCACTCCGTCACGGAGTATGGCAGAAACAGGCAACTGCCGCCAGGAACAAAGGAAAAACAAGGACGAAAACAAGGGAACAGAGCCCTTTTTGAGCGAGCCGTCCCAAGCCCACCATCAGCTCTGCTCTCTGGCTGGGTCTTGGCGAGGAATGATGTCCGTCACGGCGGTCGATCGTGAGAACAGGGCGTGGCGGTTCAGCCAGACAATCACGACTGCAGCCGCCACATAGACGTACATGTCGTAGGGCTGCACATCGGGCCAAAGCGGATTGTTCATCTGAAAATAAAACAGCATCACGAGAAGGATGCTGCCGCGCGCCTCATTGAAGAACGCCGTCAGGATGATGCTGCAGGCCACTGAACCCGCAAAGAAGGGCATGAACCCCCAGGCTGACTGCGGCGCCCCGCTCAGGAGAAAGGCGGGTAAATGCCAGACCGCCCAGATTACGCCAAGGATGAGCCCCGCCCAGAACGGCACGAAGCGGCGCTGCAGGATCGGCAAGGCGAATCCGCGCCAGCCGATCTCCTCAACAGGTCCAAGAATCAGCATGAACCCGATCGCCGGCATCAGCGCGCCAAGAGGCTCTGTTAACAGGGGCGCTGACATGGCATTTCCTTTCAGCGCCGCGCCAGCGAACGAAATGACCGGAAAGTCCACGATCAGAAATGTGTACCACCAGAGGGGGCCCGCCAGAGGAACAGCCTAGACAGGAACCCGCGGATCCCCGCAAGACCAGCGCCGATGCCCACCAGCAACAGCGCTGCAATCGCCGGCGCATAAACCGCAAGGATGAACAACGGGTGGCTCCCGCTCACTTCGCCAAAGGTGGAAACCACCCAGTCCGTTGCGAGAACGAAGAGCGCGAACACCGACCAGGCAAGGCCAAACACAAGCAGCAGAAACGGCAGCAACTGCGCCGGTCAGATACGGTGGTCAGTGGTCTCCGTAGCCATGGTCTCCGCTCAGTCGCCGCGTTTAAACTTGCGTCCGACTGCGTTCAGGATATCCGCTGATGTACCTGCCTCATCCTACCCGGGAAACAACGACTCGAAACAGTCTGTCCTAGGACCAACAAGCCCATAGGGTACGGGATAATGAGGGACAGAGCCCGGTTTGACCCAAGCGCTTTGTGCAGATCCAAACCCAAATCGAGGATCACGGGCCAAGCAAGACTCAAACCCCTTTAATCCCAACCACTTCCCCGCTCCAACCCCCGCTAGACCGCACAAGCCGGGTTACAATCGACCCGCATCCCGAGACCATGCCGTACGATCCAACTCATCTCGGAGGGAGCTTCGTGGTATCCCGCCCCTTCGCGAACCAAAGCATCCGCCCAAAATCTCCCCAGGTGACAAAACCTGCCACGTGCCGCCGGCTAACAACCAAAACGGATCAAACAGACCCAATCCCCGCCCCACCCAGCCCGCACGGTGCCATACAAACCCAATCCGCGCAAATCGGTGAAATCCGTGGATCAACAAGACCGTCGGCATCCCCAAACACTTCATCTCACTAATCCAGGCCAATACCAACCATCCTTGCTCAACCGCCGCTTCATCGCGTAGAATTGACGAGTCCGAGCCGGAAAGGTTTTCCTATGTATCACTCTCGTTTGCTCAGCCGCCGGGGCTTTCTGGCCGCCGGAATCGCGGCGGCCTCGATGTCCGCCCGAGCCGCTTCGCCCAACAAGACAGTAGCCGCCGTCATTACCGAGTTTCGGCACCGCGCGCACGCCGACGTGATCTGCACGCGACTCTTCGATGGCTACTATCCAAACGGAAAACGGCAGGCGCCGCGAACCCGGATCGTCTCGATGTACGCGGACCAGATCCCGTACAACGACATGAGCCGCGGGCTCTCGAGGCGCTACCGCTACTCCATGCACTCCACTATTGCCGGGGCGCTCACGCGCGGCGGCGACAAGCTCGCCGTGGACGCCGTATTGCTGATCGGCGAACACGGCGATTACCCGCTCAACGAACGAGGCCAGAAACTCTATCCGCGCCACCGCCTGATGAAGGGAATCGTCGACGTCTTTCGCCGCAGCGGAAAGTCCGTGCCGGTCTTCAACGACAAGCACCTGTCTTACTCCTGGACGAAGGCAAAGGAGATGTACGACTGGTCGCGCGAGCTAGGTTTTCCGTTCATGGCCGGCTCGTCGATCCCGGTGACCGTTCGCACACCGGAGCTGGAGATTCCGCTCGGGGCGAAGATCGAACGCGCGGTGCAGGTCGGCTACGGCGGGAGGGATGCGTACGGATTCCACACACTCGAAGCCCTGCAATGCATGGTCGAACGGCGCGCCGGCGGAGAAACCGGACTCGCTTCGGTCCAGATGATCGAGGGCGACGAAGTCTGGCGTTGGCGCGATAGCGGCGTGGGGAAATGGAGCGTGCCGTTGCTGAAGCAAGCTCTGGCTCGCAGTCCAAACGTCGAAAACGGGCGCATGGAGGATAACTGCAAGGACCCGGCACTGCTGTTGCTCAAGTATCGCGATGGTCTCGAGGCGGCCGCCTACATGCTCAACGGCCATTGCCGCAGTTGGGACTTTGCCGCGCCAGTGGGCTCCAAGACCGTCTCGACACACTTCGGACAGCTCCCGCAAACGCGCGATCTGCCCCACTTCGACGGGCTCACTCACGTGATTGAAGAGCTCTTTGAAACGGGAACACCGGTGTATCCAGTGGAGCGAACGTTACTGACAACGGGGGCACTGGCATTCTTGTTCGAGTCTAAGGAGCGCAAGAGGCCTGTACAGACGCCGGAGCTCGGCATTCGCTACCAAGCCCCGCGTGACACGTTTTTTCAGCGATCGTGAGCCTTCAACACCCCTCCCCAAAACCCAGTCACAACCAACTTCGCCCAGCCCTATCAACTACTTAGCCCGGAATTACCACAGAAAGCTTGACACGGCGTGATATGTTCAAACCAGGCCGGTAAGGATTGTTCACCGCAACGACTTTGCCCGTGCCTGGCCAGGACAGAGCAAGTTGCCATGCGCTCGTGAGGGATCCCCCGCGGACCCGACTCGCAGCGTCGATCGAGACAAGGGTGTATCGGGGGCGGTACGCCCAAGATGTCAAGATCGCGCCAAAGGTCGACCGCTCAACTTTCACCTTCGGCTCTGTTGAGGTGAAACCACTGAGGACTAACCAGCAGAGCCAAACTCAGGCGCCTCAGTTCTTTTCTTCAAGGATGACACCGACGACGCAACAACCGAACCGGGAACGCAAGTGACCGACCGCGCGCAATCCCCAACGCGCAAGCACCATCAATCGGCTAGCCACAAGACCAACACCCGTAGTGCGGTCCCCGGTTTTGGGTCAGCGGCCTTTCCCTCCCCCAGGGCAACCCCCAGCTCACCACCTCAGTTTGCGCGGGCCTCCCAGCCGGCAGGGCCGACATCCGTGTCGGGCGAAACTCCCCCAAGCCCGAGACAACCCAAAGAAGCCAACAAACCCAAGCCCCGAAGGGGCGGCCAGAAAGCAGCCCACGGTGGAGCCAAAGGCGGAACCGTGGGTAAACCCCGAAATCGAATGAACCCTGCAGTGGTATCAGGATGGCCTCACCACCAAACACACGAAACACCCGCCAATCAGTCCTTCCGCGTCGGCCCAGACCTTCCGAAACCCTCCCCGGCTGACAGAATCTGCCCAACAGCCCCAAGGCCAGCTTGGGGCCCTTGTATTCTCAGAAGCCTGCTAATCGGGTTTCGGCGTCGCCGAACTCCTCGAGTTCGACGCCCATCCGATCCATGATTCCCAGATACAGGCTGCATAACTTGCGGTTGTCGTCGCCCGACTCGAAATAGTCGAGCGCTCTGCCGGTTTCCAGCTTGCCTCCCAGGCCGCCGATGGTGACCACCGGAACCTTCTTGTTGTCGTGCTTCGTCCCGGACCACATGTTCGACAGGAACAGCAGACAGCTGTTGTCCAGCACGGTGCTCTCCCCTTCGGGCATGGCTTCCAGGCGCTGGGCCAGATAGGCCAGTTGGCTCACTTGGAAGTGCACGATCTGTTGATAGTCTTCCTCGGTGTCGTAATGGGAGGCGCCGTGATGCTGCTTGCTCACGCCGAGGAACGGATAGTAGAGCGCGGACAGGTCGCGGGCCAAGAGCAGCGAGGCCACGCGCGTCTTGTCGGTCTGAAACCCGAGGGCGACGACGTCGCACATCAGGCGAATGTGATCGCGGATATCTTCGGGCAGGCCATCCCGCGGACGCTCCATCGCAAACAGCGGGCGACCCGCGTCGCGGGCCCGGTCTTCGGCCTTGTCCTTATCCGTGCGCATCCGCTCAATGCTGCGTTCGACGTCGCGGACGCTGGCGAGATACTCTTCCAGCTTGAGTTTGTCGGTGGAACTGATCTTGCCGCTCAGCGTTACGGCATGATCCTTCACCCGGTCGAGTACGCTCGTGTTGCGCAGTCTGCCGCCGTTCTCGAACAGGCTGTCGAAGGCCAACGAGGGATACATTTCGTTGGGCACCGGCGAGTCGGGACTCTGCCACGAAATATGCGAGCTGTAGGCGTTCGAAAAGTTCGTTTCATGGAACCCGGTCATGGCCCGCTCACAGGCCAATACCATGCTGGGCTGCAGCGTCTCCTGCCCGATGTGGTTGGCGAGCACCTGGTCCATGGTGATGCCGCCTTGGATGATCGAACCTTTGCGGATCGGCACGCCCGACAACATGTTGCCGGTCATCGCCGGATGAATCCCCTGCCCCGTGGCCGTCTTGTTGAACAGGCCGTCAATAACGTTGATCTTCGCCTTGAGCGGCTCCAACGGCGCCAGCGATTCGCTCAGTTCCAGCTCAGCGCCCGCCCCTTTGGCCCACCAACGGCCGGGACTAATGCCCGTGCCCATGAACAACACGCCAAAGCGTTGGGGCTGCCCGAGGGTCGTGGCCGCCGAGGCTGAACTGATGCCGAAACCCGACAACGACTCCAGCCACGGCAAGGCCATGGTCACGCCGGCACCGCGGAGAAAGGTCCTTCGGGTTAACGCTGTTTCACGGTCTCGACGCGCCTCGCGGTGCGGGTTCATCCTACTCACCTCTTATTGGCCGTCAGTTGCTCGCGGCCGCGCTTGTTGAGAAATTGACGGCTCGTAACGATGCTATCAATCACGGTTTCAAAACGGTAGCCGTCGTCGGCAAACTCGCGCCCAATCTCCTGAACCAGCAGGTCGTCGGAAAGCGCCAGGCTGCGTCCTAAGGCATAGGCCAGCAGCTTGCCAGAAAAGCCCTCCACGAAATCGTCTTCGCGGTGGTCGCGAATGTACTGCCGGATTCCCTGCAACCCCTCTCCTTCGGCGCCTCCCGGGAAGGTGGCACGAGCATCGACCGCGCGCCCGCCCAGATCGTCGGTTCGACGCTTGCCGACCGGGTCGAACGTTTCGAACACCAATCCGAAAGAGTCGAATCGCGCGTGACAGGAGGCGCAACTTGGGTTGGCCCGGTGTTGCTCTAGCATTTGGCGCAACGGCAGGTCCATCTTGGCCTCATCAGCCGGCAACTCGGGGACCAACGGCGGCGGCGGCGGGATTTGTTCACTCAGTATGTTCTTTGCCACCCAGTAGCCGCGCTTCACGGGGCTGGTCCGCAGACCCGGCGCGTTCTTTGTCAAAAACGCGGCCATGGGCAAGAGACCGCCCCGGTCATAGCGGTCGGCGTCGCGGAAGCGAACCCAACTGCTTTCATCGCCCCTTACCCGCATGCCGTAGTGACGGGCCAGCACAGGATTCACAAACGTGTCGCGGGCGTAAAGGAAGTCGAGGATCGAACGGTTGTGTTGAAACACGTCCAGGAGGAAGCGAATCGGCTCCTCGAACATCGCCTCTCTCAATTCGTCGCTGAATGAGGGAAAGCGCTCACGGTCAACAGTGCCGATCTGCTCGAAATCGCGAAAGTCCAGCCAGTTGCCCCCGAATTCGACAGCCAGCGCCCGCATGCGCGGGTCTTGCAGCATCCGCCGCGCCTGGGCTTTGATGACTTCCGGCTCGTGCAGGTCGCCCGTGGTGGCGTGCTGCAACAACTCCTTGTCGGGCATGCTCGACCACAGGAAATAGCTGAGCCGGCTGGCCAGATCGAAATCCGATAGCGGCTGAACTCCGCCGCCGGCTTCGACCAAGTCGACGCGGTAGGAGAACTTCGGAGACGTCAAGACCAGAACGATCGCCTCGCGGATCGCCCCCTCATGGTCCAGGTCAAAGCGCTCCCGGACTTCGCGATAAAACGCCAGTAGATCGGCGTGATCCGTCGGCGACAACGGCCGCCGATAGGCGCGGGCGGCGAAATCGAACAGCGATTGCAAGTGACTCGGCTCAGCGTCGGGGCGGGCTTGCTGGACCCAGCAGATACTCTCGTTGGCCGTGTCGAAGAAGTCTTCGACCGCTTGGATCGCCACGTCGTTGCCGCCCTTGGCGACCTCCAAGTAATCGGCTTCGAGTTGCCGGATCTTCTCTTCCGAGATGATCTCCTCGACCTCGATCTCTTGGACCTCGGGCTCGCCGTCTTTGAAGTCGTCTCGCGTTCCACGGGTCCCCAGCTTGGCGAATTCGACGTAGGTGCGGATATTGACGGAAGCGACGAAATCCATCCCCCGCCACATCTCGTCCAAGGTCGCCTGCTGCTCCTCGTCCAGCAGCAACTCATAGAGCGGCTGGTCGTCGCGGAAGTAGCCCATGACGTTGTGGAAGCCCGCACTCAGATAGCGGCCTTGATCTTTGCCCGTCACGAAATAGTTTCGGCCGCGCGACTCCTTGTAGAACATGTCGGGAAAGACGCTGCAAAACCGGCTCCACGCCGCTTCGTAGCGTGCGCGTTGACCGGCCGAAACGAAGAGGTCCGGATCGCCGGGCTCATTTTCGACCAGGATCGTCTTGCCTGGACCGAACGCGTTATCCCATTCGGGTTCGACCACGTTGTCCTGATTGAACAGCGGCTCGCCCTCGACCTGTAACTGCCTGGCGTCGAACTTCCGGCGATGTGTCGCGTATTGCGTATTTTTCCAAATCAATAGCGGCTGCCAGGCCGTACCGATGGGGCCCGCTGTGATGTTGATAAATCGCGGCTCCACCTTCTTGCGCATGTTGGCGATGTAGGATTCCATCTCCTCAAAGGCGGCTCGCGCCACGTTCGGCCGATCCGCCCGCGGCTCGGGCAAGGTTCGCCACATCTCTTGCAGCTTCACCAGCGGGCCGACCTCTTCGGCGCTCTCAAGGGTCGACCAGACTGTCGCCAGATACTTGGCGCTGACGCCGTATTGCCGCGCGAGATCGGCCAGCGTGGCGTTGGGCTGCTCGAGCGCCGTCCGATGCCGGAAGCACCAAGCGGCTTGAAAATAGTCGGCGTAATTGATGTTCTGCTCGTGATAGAAATCGATGATCTGATGCACAGCGAACTTGTCGCGGTCGGTTTCGGCCAGCATCGGATGCGGCGCGAACGCGAAACCCTCCTCCTTCAAGTACATGTGGCTGGCCACTTCGCGCGCCGCCGCCAGATATTTCTTCAGGAGGGTGGGCGACATCATCAACGTTTCGCCGGAGTTGTCAAAGCCCGCCGTGTTGGCCGGATCAACAGGGAACTCGCGGGTCGGACGGATGTCGACACCCGTTAGATCGCGGACCGTGTAGTTGTACTCCGCATTGCTGAGGCGCCGCGCCAGCACGACGCCCGGGTCGCCCGCATTGCGGCGCATTTCGTGTTCGCGGACGGCATGGAACCAATCGACGGCTGCGCGCCGCTCCCACTGTGTCGGATGCCGCGCTCCCTTAGGTGGCATCTCCTCCGCTTCGAGACGCTCCAGCATTTGGCTCCAACGACGGCCGTCCCGCATTAAGGCAGTCATCGTCGTGAACCCGCTCAGATCCATCTGCGCCGCGGGCTTCTGCCGGCCGTGGCAGCCAATGCAATACGTCTTGAGAAAGGGTCGGACGGTTTGGGTGAATTCGCCTTCCAACTCGGCGCGTCGGTCCTGTTGGCCCCTCGCGACGCCGAGAACCGCCGTTGCCGTCAGGATTAAGAAAAAGCCCGCCCAACGGGTAGTCCATTCGATCCGGTCAGTCCGCGTCCGCATTACCCGTTCCGGACTCGATTGTCCGATAGCGGCGACGTGGCGTCAACTGGAGCGAAGCACGTACTCTAATCCCCTACGGCGCTGAGTCAAGCTGTGCCATGCCGGCGACCGCGGCCACTCGCACCTTCACGTCGCCTTTTTCAAAAGCCGCCCGGTAGTGGAGCAAGCCTGCGTCGGCCTCGCCAAGCTGGCCAAGCAGGGAGGCCAAAGGAACTGGTGTTGACCGATAAGACAACTGGGCGTACGATAAAGGAGTGAGTGGCCGACTTGCTAGTGTTGTGCTGACCGCGTGTCTCACGTTGGTCCTGGGGCTGAGCCCCTGTGTAGCTCTAATGATAGGCTCGGAATCGGGCCACGATTGCTGCGAGAAATCTCAGCAACACTCACATGGGCGGAAGTCAAACTGCGAGTTGCTGTGCGCGCTCGCCGACGGTCCGTTCACCTCCATCGACAAGCAGACGCTTGAGAAGCAAACTGAGACGACCGCTGCGGTTCCGCAGCCTGTGGTCTTGGTCTCGTTGCCCGTCTCGGCAATTGGGTCGGACACTCTCTTGCGTCCGCCTACTCACACTCCGCCGCTTTACATCCTCCACGCAGCTTTCCTGGTTTAGAAGTATTTCCTCCTAGCTCGAGTCAAAAAAGTCGACCGCGCGGCCTTTCTTGTGTCCGCTTCGGTCGTGCCCGGGCTGTTGATCCGTCTGACCGGCTACGGTTGCGGATTATCCGTCCTCTGACCTTGTTCACGACTGTACGGGTTAGCGCGTCCATAAACCCTTGGGAGGAAGTTCATGCTGCTTCGAGTTTTCGCGTTACTGCTACTGCCGGCTGTCACCGTGGCGCAGACGTACGCGACCAATGGCGACGCCGAACTGACTGTATTGATCGAAGAAGCGCTGGAGCGAAACCCGCGAATCCGCGAGGCTTTCTTCGACTACCAGTCGGTGTTACGGCGCATTCCGCAGGTAACTGCGCTGCCGGATCCTGTTCTTGGGGTCACGCAGTATGCGCGCACGCCCGAAACGCGCGTTGGGCCCCAAACCACCGTTGTATCGCTGAGCCAGAAATTCCCATGGTTCGGCAAGCTTTCTGATCAAGGAAAGATCGTCGCCAAGCAAGCCGCGGTCCGCGACGAACTTTACCAGGCACGGCGGGCCGAAGTGATTCGCCAAATCAAGTTGGCCTACTACGACATCGGGTATATTGACCGGGCGCTGGCGATCACACATGAGGAAGAGGAGCTTCTGAAACACTACGAGGCGCTCGCTCAAGCTCGGTATTCCCAGGGCGCCGGTTTACAGCAGGGCGTCGTAAAGCTACAGGCGGAGATTACCCGCATGCTGAACAGGAGGCAGGAGTTCGCCCGCCAACGCGTTGATGCGGAAGCGGTTCTGAATCTACTTCGCGACCGTCCGGCCGGTGCGTCGGTGCGAGGAGGTGAGCCCGGTAAGCGGACGATCGCTACGTTTGATAGCGCTGACCTCTATCGAATCGGGCGTGAGAACAGGCCGGAGGTCAAGGCAGCCTTCCTGCGGATCGAGACCCACGAAAAAGGTATCCATCTGGCGCAGCGTCAGCGTATGCCGGATTTCACTTTGGGAGCGTCGTGGGGAAACATCCTCGGCCGGCGGGATGAAGCGGGTCGGCTGAACCCCCCGGCGAACAACGGCAAAGACGTGTATAGCGTCACCGTCGGCGTCAATATTCCGATATTTCGGTCCAAGTACGACGCGGGTGTTCAGGAGGCGACGGAGCGCTTCTCGGCGGCGCGCGAAGGCTACCGCGATGCGGTCAACCAAGTGGAACTTTCCGTCCGCTCGATCAGCTTCCGGCTAAAGACGATCGACGAACAGATCGCTTTGTTTGAGCGGGCGCTGCTGCCGCAGACGGAACAGGCGCTTCGTTCAGTGGAAACGGCATATGCAACCGGGTCGAGTGGCGTGCTCGACTTGCTCGATAGCGAACGAATCTTGCTCGAAGCCCGGCTCGGCCTCGCGCGACTTGAGACCGACTACATGAAAGCTCTGGCTGAGATGGAACGCGCCATCGGATCAGCCTTTCCGGAGGAACACCATGACGAAACTTAGCGGACCTGGATCATTGATTCTCGGAGTTGCTCTAGGGGTTAGCGTTTGCGCGCTGCTGATCTGGAACCCCCTTGGCTGGGCGCGAATTGACCATTTCCTCGGTAGGTCCGCCGAGGTTCACCGGGCGATGGATCATTCCGACGGGACTCTCTATACCTGCGGCATGCACCCGCAGGTCATTCAGGACGAGCCGGGCAACTGCCCGATCTGTGGTATGAGGCTTGTTCCCGTCGCGAATACAGGCTCGGGAGGGCCCGCCGGCGAACGCAAGATCCTTTACTGGCGTGCTCCGATGGACCCGAGCTATACGTCGGACCAGCCGGGGCAATCGCCGATGGGCATGGACCTTGTGCCTGTGTACGACGACAAGGGTACGGTGGACGGAGGTGTGCGCGTCAGTCCGAATTTCTTGCAGAACTTTGCAGTCCGGACAACCGAGGTGCGGCAGGGCTCGCTGCCCATTGATATTCAGACCGTCGGCATTCTTTCCCACAACGAAGAGAAGGTCATCTCGATCAATACAAAGTTTGAAGGATGGATCGAGAACGCGCGGGTGAACAACATCGGTGAGCACGTCAAGAAGGGCGACGTGTTGTTTGAGATCTACAGCCCCCAGCTTGTCACAACCCAGCGTGAGTACCTGGCAGCCATCGAGTATGTCGATCGGCTCACGGAGAAGAGCGCCTATCCCGAAGCGATCGAGCGCGCGAAGTCCCTCCTTGCATCAGCACGCGAACGCCTTCGCTACTGGGATATGACCGAGGCGCAGATCGAAGCACTCGACAGGTCGAGGACGGTCAGTCGTACAGTCAAGTTCATCTCTCCCGGTTCCGGGTCGGTTGTAGCCAAAATGGGCGATTCCTTTGAAGGCATGAAGGTTAGCCCGGGGATGACACTATTGAAACTCGCACATCACGCGACGCTCTGGGTTGAGGCCGAGTTCTACGAGCAGGACATTCGGCATTTAAGGAAAGGGCAACGGGTCACGGTAGAGGTAGATGCATTTCCCGGACGACGCTGGAGCGGAAAGATTCTCTTCTTTCGTCCTGCCGTTAGCCCGCAAACACGCACGCTCACCGCATTTATCGAGGTCGCGAATGAGGACCTTAAGCTGTTGCCGCAGATGTATGCGCGCATTAAGGCGAGCGTAGGCGGTCGATCGAACGCCGTGATTGTGCCTAACCAATCGGTCCTCCATAGCGGAGAGCGAGCGGTCGTCATTGTCGCGAAGGGCGGGGGCCTATTCGAGCCTCGCGAGGTCGGTCTCGGTATCGCGAGTGGCGGTATGCAACAGGTTACGAAGGGGCTTTCACCCGGTGAGCAGGTTGTCACGTCATCACAGTTCTTGATCGACTCCGAAAGCAACCTGCGGGCGGCTATCTCGCAGCTTCTAGGCGACGGCGGAGGGAGAAGCAGCGAGACTCCTTCCACGCCGCGAGCCATCAGCAGTGAGGAATAACCATGTTTGAACGTATCATCGAATGGTCCGTCAACAACCGATTTCTCGTCGTGCTGGGGACACTCGTCGTCGTTGCGGTAGGCTTGTACTCCGTTTCGCAGACACCGCTCGACGCGATACCCGACCTTTCCGATGTGCAGGTGATTATCTACACCGAGTACCCGGGCCAGGCGCCGCGCATTGTCGAGGATCAAGTTACCTACCCGCTAACGACACAGATGCTTGCGGTGCCGTTCGCGAAGGTTGTCCGCGGGTATTCGTTCTTTGGCTTCTCATTCGTCTACATCATCTTTGAGGACGGCACGGATCTGTATTGGGCTCGGAGCCGTGTTCTCGAGTACCTGAACTATGCCTCGGGCCGCCTTCCGCCCGGTGTATCACCGACGCTCGGCCCTGACGCTACGGGTGTCGGTTGGGCGTTCATGTACGCGCTTAAGTCCGACCGTCACGACCTCAGCGAGTTGCGTTCGATCCAGGATTGGTTCCTCAAATATGAGTTAGCGAGCGTCCCAGGCGTCTCCGAGGTTGCGAGCGTCGGCGGCTTTGTTCGGCAGTATCAGATCACGGTCGATCCGAATAAACTGCGCGCCTACAACATCTCTATTTCGAAGATCCGCCTGGCTGTTCAGAACAGCAATAGCGATGTGGGTGGGCGCTTGCTTGAAGTTGCGGAAAAGGAGTTCATGATTCGAGGTCTCGGTTACATCGAGTCTCTCGACGACATCCGTAAGATTGCGCTCGGTGTGGACGATAGGGGTACGCCGATCTTGCTTAGTGACGTAGCGCGCGTCAGTATCGGGCCGGAGATGCGGCGTGGGCTCGCCGAGTGGAACGGCGAAGGCGAGACTGTTGGCGGCATTGTGGTGGTGCGTTATGGCGCGGACACCCTGCAGGTCATCCGCGATGTGAAGTCCAAGTTGGAAGAGGTGAAGGCGGGACTGCCCGAAGGCATCAGTATCGAGGTTGCTTACGACCGGTCAACGCTTATCGAGAGGGCGGTCGAAAGCTTACGGGAAAGCCTAACGCAACAGTTCCTCATCGTGGGTCTGGTCTGCCTGGTGTTTCTGTTCCATGTACGGAGTGGGCTGGTCGCGGTCATCACGCTGCCCGTCGGCATTCTGATGGCTTTCATCGCGATTTACTTCCAGGGTCTCAACCTCAACATCATGTCCCTGGGCGGCATCGCCGTGGCGATCGGCACGATGGTCGATGCGGGCATCGTGATGGTCGAGAACGCTCACAGGCATCTGGCCAAGGACCGCGGGAAGAAGCCGCATTGGGAGATCATCACGGCGTCCTCAAAGGAAGTCGGGCCGTCGCTGTTTTTCTCCCTTCTTGTGATTACGGTTTCGTTCATGCCGGTCTTCACACTTGAGGCGCAGGAAGGGAGACTATTCAAACCGCTTGCGTTCACGAAGACCTATGCCATGGCCGCGGCGGCGCTACTTTCGGTCACGCTCGTGCCGGTCCTTGTGGGCTACTGGGTGCGGGGACGCATCGTCTCTGAAGAGAAGAATCCGATCAGCAGGCTGCTGATCTTTGTGTATGAGCCGATTCTTGCGTTCGTCCTGCGGTTTCGGCTCTCGGTGCTCTTCATTGTCCTGCTCGCGTTGGCGGTTACGGTGATCCCCTTCCTTCAACTCGGCTCGGAATTTATGCCGCCGCTTTGGGAGGGCGATCTACTCTACATGCCGACAACCCTTCCGGGTATCTCGATCACCAAGGCGCGCGAGATTCTACAGCAGACGGACAAGATCATCAAGACCTTTCCGGAAGTGCATCACGTTTTCGGCAAGATCGGCCGCGCCGAAACGGCGACGGATCCAGCGCCGTTGTCGATGATCGAGACCACGATCATGTTGAAGCCCGAGAGCGAGTGGCGGCCGGGCATGACCGTGGACAAATTAACCGACGAGATGAACGCGGCAATTCAGATTCCGGGCCTCACGAATGCTTGGACGATGCCGATCAAGACCCGCATCGACATGCTTTCGACCGGCATCAAGACGCCGGTCGGCATCAAGATCGCCGGCCCGGATCTCGCCGAGTTGGAACGAGTCGGCAAGGAAGTTGAAAGAGTGATACGGCAGGTTCCCGGCACGCTCAGCGTGTACGCCGAGCGCGTCATGGGAGGCAACTATCTAGACTTCAAGATCAACCGTGACGCGATCGCTCGCTACGGGCTCACCGTGCGCGACGTGCAGTACGTCATCCAGACCGCGATCGGCGGGATGAACATTACGACGACCGTTGAGGGACTCGAGCGTTATCCCGTGAACCTGCGCTATAGCCGAGAGCTGCGTGACGACTTGCCGTCGCTCCGGTCCGTGCTGGTTCCTACGTCGGCGGGACAACAGATTCCTCTCGGACAACTCGCGAGTATTCAATATGCGATCGGGCCACCGGGCATCAAGAGCGAGAACGCCAAGCCGAATGCCTGGGTTTACGTGGATATTCGCAATATCGATGTGGGCAGTTATGTGGAGGCAGCGCGGCGCGCTGTGAGCGAGCAGATTACGGTTCCTCCGGGGTACACGATTTCCTGGAGCGGGCAGTTTGAATATATGCAGTGTGCGCAAGAGCGTCTGATGTACGTGATTCCCCTGACGCTACTGATCATCTTCGTGATTCTATACCTCAATACCGGCTCTACGACACAAGCCTTGATCGTGTTGCTTGGGGTCCCGTTCGCGCTAACGGGCTCGGTGTGGTTGCTCTATGCGCTGGACTACAACATGAGCATCGCGGTTTGGGTTGGTGTGATCGCACTTGCCGGGCTGTATGCGGAGACGGCGATCGTGCTGCTGTTGTACCTGGACGTGGCCTACCGCGACTACAAGGAACGGGGCTTACTGACAGACCGCACTGCGCTGATCCAGGCCATTCACGAGGGGTCGGTGAAGCGGGTGCGCCCCATTCTGATGACGGTGGCGACGGACGTGATCGGACTGTTGCCCATTATGTGGAGTACCGGCACGGGCGCCGATGTGATGAAGCGCATCGCAACGCCGTTGGTGGGCGGCGTGGTCACGTCGGGCGTCGTGGTTCTGGTGATCTATCCAGTTATTTACTACCTCTGGAAATCTCGCGGTTTGCCGAAGGGCGAGCCGTTCCGTGGTTTCCGTTCTGTTAAGGAGATTCAAGCATGAAGATCCTTTCCGTTCTATTGCTCACGTGCGTTGTCGGTACGGCTCAAACCGAGTTCGAAGTTATTAGAAAGAAGCCGCTCTGGTTCGACCAGAAAGGGACCATAACCATCAGCGAGTCGGGGCTATCGTTCACTCCGACGGGGAAGAACGAAGAACCCCTGTCTTGGAAATACCAAGATGTGCAGCATGTTGACCGGGTCAGCCCCACAGAGATCATCGTCCTGAGCTACGAAGACGTTGCCTGGAAGCTCGGGAGGGACCGGAGTTACCGGTTTGATCTCGTCTCGGGCGAGTTGTCGGACGAGCTGTTCGACCAAGTCGTTGCCCGGATCGGAAAACCTTCCACTGACCGCGTCGTGGAGAGGCCGGGGGGCGTCGAGCAGGAGCTGCCGGTGAAACATCTGTCGGGCCTGGGGGGCTCGGAAGGAACTCTGTACTTTTCGCCGGAGCGAATCGTTTACTCGACGGAGAAGTCCGAGCAGTCCCGCGAGTGGCTCTTGGATCGAGATGTCCACTCGGTCTGGTCGTCGGACGTGCTTCGATTGGAAGTCCACGCCTATGAGAGGAACGCCGGCGCCTTTCGTAAACCGCGGGTCTATCGATTCGCACTGAAGCGACCACTCGATGGGGAGTTTTACCGCCGCCTCAAATTGCGGCTCTATGGCATCGAACGCGCGCGGAGGTGACTGCCGTAGGCCCCGGCTGCTACTTGAAAGACCCTTCCAAATCGGTGAAGCTTTTCACCACGCCGCCGTGCTCGGCCCGGAATTCGTACGCGGCCTGTTGGCTCGCAAAGGCTAGGACACTCGGGATACAGCGGTCATAGTGCAACTCGCTCGCCTCCTTACGGTCGTCCATCAAGATGTGCTCACGCATGCAGAGGTTGATCTCGCTTCCGACGACGACGCTTGCCTGCGAGGGATCGATCTCCTGTCCGGAGACGTAGTCGAACACACGGGTTACCTCCAGCGATGGGGCGTCCTGCTCTCTTGCGCGCAGGGCGCATGCCGCGCAGCAGAACGTGAGCGAGTCGTCACCGGTGACGCCGTCGACGCGAGAGGCGAGATGGACGGGTCGTGCACAGACGCTGCAAGTTGTGTGTGACGAAGGATTGAGCGTAGCCCAACCGAGATACAAAAGGGCCCCAACAATCGCGAACATCAACGCAAAGGGGGTGTATCGGCGCACGTTGGCCATTCTTTCCCGTATGTTAGCGGAATCTGAGAAGCTGTTTGGCTTCCAGCTTAGGCCGAGATTTGGAGAAGGATCAGTGGAGGACCATCAAGGCTCCATCGCTGCGGCAGCCAATCAATGTTGTCGACCCCAGCCGCCGGCGTGGCTCAAGAAGTCCACTTGAACGTATGACGCCGGCGGATTCATTTGGAGTCACACTGCTTACGGGTGTGGCTGCGTGCACGTTGTTGACGTTTGCGTCGGGAACACCTACTCTTGACACGGTCATTCAAAACATCGTTGACTCACAAGAGCCGGATGGTTCCTGGCCGCGACACGCTTTCTATAACGGCCCCGTGGAGTGCTGGGGATCAGCGGAGCTGATGACGGGCCTTTGCCTCGAAGCATTGGCCCGCAACAAGCATCCGCGGAAGGCGTGAATACGGGCCGAAATGATCTTACTCAAGGCAGGGGCCAGCCTTGCGCGGTTAGCCGGACTGTTCCGCCGCTCGGGACCTCACGAGCAAGGACACTGATTGGAGAGGTGAACCCAGGATGTTCGAGGTCGGGAGAAACCTCGGCCAACGGGATCAGCACAAAGGCTCGCTCGTGCATTCTTGGGTGGGGAATGGTAAGACCTTCCTTGGTGATGACTTCCTGGCCGTAGAGAAGCAGGTCAAGGTCGAGTGTTCGTGCTTCCGTTTGTTGAGACCGCGTTCGTCCGCGCTCCGCCTCGATCTTGAGCATGAGGTTCAGCAGGGCGTCGGGAGCAAGGGCTGTTTCCACCAAGACGACGGCGTTGAGGAACTTCCCTCCTGGGCACGCCACCGCCTCCGCTTCGTAGAGGGACGAGACCTTCTTCACACCGCACTGCTCTTGTTGCAGGCGATCCAGCGCGTAGCGTAAGTGTTCGCGGCGGTCTCCGAGATTCGAGCCGAGTCCGATATGGGCCTCAACCATCACGCCTTCTTGTGATTTCAACCGCGGCGTGATCGATGGACCGCCCCGGAAATGCTCCCGGTTTGCTGACACGCACGGTAATTTCTTCTACAGCGAAGTCGGCCAGCACGCGCGCCGCGACGGTCTCGGCCACGGCTTCGATCAGATGAAACGGCTTGGCCAGGATGCCCTCTACCTCCCTAATCACCTCGGCGTAGCAAATAGTCTTCGAGAAGTCGTCGCTTTCGCCCGCCTCGCGCAGATCATGAAGTAACGTGATATCGAAGACAAGGTCCTGAGGCTGCGCGCGCTCTTCATCGGACACCCCGATATGTGCCGACAGCCTGGCTGCGTTGATGAGTATCCGATCCATCAGCCGCCTCGAATTGCTTCGGCAATCCGCACTGCCTGTTTGCATTCCTTCACGTCATGGACCCGAACAATGTTCGCGCCGTTGAGGACCGCAATCGCCGTCGCGGCCAAGGTTCCCGGTAGCCGTTCGTCCACGGGCGCACCCGTGATCAGCCCGATCGAGGACTTCCGTGAGACCCCGACCAGCAAGGGGTAAGGCAGGCCGTTGAATTCCGAGAGGCGTCTTAACAGCGTCATATTGTGGGCGAGGGTCTTGCCGAAACCGATTCCCGGATCGATGATCACTTGCCGCACACCGGCGGTTTCTGCCTCCCGCGCTCGCTGTGCGAGGAAGTCTTTCACTTCCGAAACTACATCACCGTACGAGGGTTCCGCCTGCATCGTTTTCGGCTCGCCCTGCATGTGCATAATGACGGCAGGTACGTCATGCCGTGCCGCGACCTCCCGCATCGCATCGTCGCGCAGTCCCGTGATGTCGTTGAGCATCGTTGCGCCGAGGCCGAGACAGCGATCCGCCGTTGACGGCTTGTACGTATCGATCGATATCGGAACACTCAGCTTGGCAGCTAACGACTCAACGACCGGACCAACTCGCTTCAGCTCATCCTCTCGGGAAACGGGGTCCGAACCGGGCCGCGAACTTTCTCCGCCGACGTCAATGAGGTCGGCACCCTCATCGACAAGCCGCTGCGCATGTTCAATAGCTCGGTCGGCGTAGAGGAACAAACCACCGTCAGAGAACGAGTCGGGCGTGACATTGACGACGCCCATGATCAGCGTACGTTCCAGCGAGAGAACGTGACGGCCACATTCAATCGACTTGGCGGAGACCAAGGTGGACATGACGGCGGCTACTGGAGACCGAACAACGGCTTCCGCACTCGCTTAAATTCAAATCGTGCAGGGTTGACGGCCGTCGCACCGGGGCTGTCGACCTCAATCATCACACCCGCGATCGGCTCATAGGCGGCCCGCGGCGCGATGCAACCTTTCGCGACGAGGATCTTCTGCCGCTCCGGATAAACGCCGTTGCTGATGAGCTGATGCAAGCTGTTCGGGCTCGAACGCTTCGTCGTCAACAAAACGAGACTTGGCACGTCGAGTTCTGAGCCTTCGACGAGAATCACAGCGGTGTGACCCATGTCCCAGTAGCGGCGGCCGCCGTGACGGACTTCCGGCTCGACGTACCGGCCCTCGTGCAGCGATCGAACCCGGCCGCGAACGCGTACCGGCTTGCCATGCATGTGGTCGGTCTTGCCGCCGATCGCCATGTCGAATGCCCCACCGACACCGGCCGCGAACGCTTTCTTCGTTGCTTCCGGGTCGGCGATCACGACCACCCAACCCTCGGCTTTCTGTTTGATCAGCTCATCAAGGATAAACGTGCTGTCGCCGGGCGTACCGCCGCCGATGTTGTCGCCCATATCGATCAACACGGCGGGATACTTTCCGCCTTCCATCGCGGCCTTGACGGCCTCGGCGGGGGTGGGTACCTTCAATTCCAACTTGTCGCGCGTGTCCCACAGCATGTCGCTCAGGCGCTGTGCTTCCCTCTTCGCCAGCTCAGGATCGTTGTCGGTCGCGACGATGACGCTGGGCCCCATCCACGGGACATCCGCATACTGATATCCGCCCGGGACGCTCACGGCGAGGATCTTCTCGTTCTCTTCCAGATGCCGGCTTTCGCGGACGATCGGCGCCAACGGCTCAATCGATGTGTACTGGTAGACGATGTTGTACATCATCGGCGGCTTGACGATCACCATCGTGGGGTTCACTTCGCCCTTCGCGATGCGCGACATGATGCGCGCCGCCTGAATGCCGCGTTGTTTGGTGTCGAGGTGCGGGTTCTCTTTGTAAGTAATGAGCGTGTTGCAGTACTTCGCCATGTCCGGATCAACATTGGCGTGAAAGTCGTGGGTGACGATAATCGGGATGTCGGGGCCCATCGCTTCGCGGACGCGTTTCGTCAGCTCCAGATCGCCGCTTGGATAACTTTCGACGACCATCGCGCCGTGCAAGGCCAGGAAAATGCCGTCGAGCTTGGGGGCCGCCTTTAGCTGCTCGATAATCTTCGCCGTGAGGAAGTCGAAAGCCTTGTCCGTTACGGGCCCCTTCGGTTGCGCCCTCACAGCGGTCGTCGGGTAGAGGCCAAGCCCGAATCGCTGCGCCCCATCAATGTAGCCGCTGATGGTGGTGTCAGCCTTTGCGTAGTAGTCGATGAATTCTTTCTGTGACTGCTCGGGGTTGTAGTTGAAGTCCTCGAGCTTCGTGTTCAGAACGTTGAACGAATTCGATTCATGGCTGACCCCCGCGATTGCGATCAGCGGCTTTTTCGCCTGTGCGGCCAACACCACCGCACTCAGCACAAACAACGTAAGGACTCTCATGCGGCGCTCCCTCGATCAACTACCGTCACTTATCCTAGCCTGCATTTCTCCCCACCTGCCGGTGGAAGCACCTCACAAGGCCGCCCTGTGGTGAGAGAACCTGGCTAGCCTCGCCAGGGCTCGCCGCCCGTGCAGTGGAACGACTGGTTGGGCACTTGGTATTTGACGCCGAGATGGGGCGTTTCGAGACGCTTGTGCCCTTGGACGCGCGACTCCAGCACAGCATCGAGGATACCGCTCACCAGAAGGGTACGCTCGACGGGGTAGGTCGCCTTGCCGGACTCGAACATCTTCTCAATATTGAGGATCAGGCAATCGAAGCTGCGGTTGTCGGGCTTGCTGCGCCACATCATCGTCGAGATCGGCTCGCTGCGCCCTTCGACATCGACCGCTACCGAAAAGTCACCAGAGCCGCGCGGAAGCCGGAAGATCGCCGTCTCGACGCCGTCTCGATGCCAAACACGAAAGAGAGCGGCCCGCTCGTCTTCGACCCGTGGATCAGGTTTGCGGTTCACACTGACCGAGAGCGCAGCGTCGAAAAGCTTCTTGGCCCAAGGCGTGCTGTCGAGAAATTGCCAGATCGCATCGCCCTTCAGGCATTGCACAGCCTCCACGCCTTTCTCGCCGCCCGCGCGGCGCTCGATCAGAGACTGCACGGTTTCGAGCATGTGAAACCCGTAGGAGTCGATCGGCCCCGGCCCGACCACCACGCCATGCGTCGCCCTCCCGCCCCAGGGGAACTCAACGTCGGACTCGCGGTAGTTCACCGTTACCGACGAGCCAGCCATGAACGGGAAGTGGAGTTCCTTCGAGATGTCGTACATCCGCTTCGCGTTGGTCCACGTGAACGACAGGTGTTTGTCGTTGAATACGGGGACCGACTGCCCGGTTCGGCGAAACGTGTCGGCGATCTCAAGGAATAGTTCGAAGCGGGGATACATCTTCTGCTCTTTGTCGTTGAACGGGTAGTCACCGTGCTCGGCGATGAGCAAAACGCCATCGACTGCAAGCTTGTCAGTGCCCAGCGTTAGGGCCTCGTGAATCGTGCGAAACACGGGGATATTCACATCCCGGCCCCAATCGCGGCTGATGTCGTTCTCGGGTGTTTGGTGGGTGAAGATGGAAATGATCTCGGACCGCGGATGCGGCGGTCTGCCGTTTCTGTTGAACCCGAACAGATACTTGCCGATGATGGTCCGAGCGTGTGAGGCGCGTCCCTCCCAGATGACAGTTGTGATCGCGGCGATTCGCTTTGGTGAGTTAGGCATGGATGGTAAAGAATCCTATCACGCCCGTCGCCTGCGACGTGTCAGTTGGGTATCCAAGCCGGATCTAGTATTCGTCGGAGCAGGTCATGCGCAACTCCCAGTTGTTCGCATCCAGCAGATCGAGGCCTCCTAAACTCCATTCACTGGGGGGGGCTGCGGGATGAACGTAGTGGCGAATATGCCGTAGCCGACGCCGTCGTTGACGTACTGAAGAGTCGTGTGGGGATGCAGCATGGGAAGCGGTTCTTAGGCTATTTCCTCTGGATTGGAAAGTGCACGGTTGAGGCTGATGTGTTAGGCCCACGGCGGAGTGCCGCGGCAGAACTGCGATTCGCGCGGTGCCCTATATCCTACTCGAAGTTCGGGCGTCTCCAAGCGCCGATAACCCTGGATTAGCGATTCCAAGGCGAAATCGAGCATGCCGCTTACGAGCAACGTTCGCTCGACAGGATAGGTGGGAGTCCCTGTTTCGAAGAACGGCTCCAGCTTTCGCACCAGACAGGCAAAGTGACGCACCGGCTGCTCGTACTCAAGCCACATCAGCGTCGAAAGAGGTTCGCTCGCGCCCTCCGGGAGCACCGATACCGTAAAGTCGCGCATCAGTCCGTTCATCACGAACGTCGCTACTTCGAGGCCGTCCCAATACCCGAAAAGATAGGCTGTCGGCTCTTTGACGAGATTCCTGGGCTCACCGGGCTCCCGACGCTTCGCCCGTGACAACGCCGCGTCAAATAGTTTGCGCGCCCACGGGGTGCTGTCGAGATAATTCCAGACGGCTTCGTTCTCAAGACACTGCGTCCAGGCAACGCCCGATTCCCCGCCCTTGCGCCGCTCGACGACTGACTGCATCGCTTCGAGCATGTGATAGCCGTAGGGTTCCTTACCGCCGAACGCCACGGCGGCGGCCTTGCTAAGCGGTGTGCCCAACGGAAGGTCCCAATCCGGGTCACGATACCCGATCGGCACCGACGACCCGGCCATCATCGGAAAGCCCAACTCCCGCGAAGTGTCGTACATTCGCTTCGCATTGATCCAACTGAAGGAGAGGTGCTTGTCGTTAAAAACCGGCACGGACTTGCCCGTCCGGCGAAATGTATCAGCGATCTCGAGGAATAACTCGAAGCGAGGATAGAGCTTCTGTCCCTTGTCGTTGATTGGGTAGTTGCCGTGTTCGCCGATCAGTAGGACACCGTCGACGGCCAAGTCATTGCCACCCAGCGTCAGCGCCTCATGCGCGGTGCGAAAGACGGGCACACGGAATCGCTGCTCCCATTCGCGGCTGATGTCGCGCTCGCCCGTCTGATGAGTGAAGACGAACGCGATGTGCGAGCGTGGCCACGGGGGCTGGCCGTTGAGGTTGTAGCCAAGGAAGTAGCGGCTCAGGATCGTCCGCGCATGGGACGCACCTCGCCACAGAACGGTTGTGATCGCGGCAAGCTTCTTGGGCTCGGAACCAGCCATCAGATCAGTGACGACCCTTACTCGCTCACCGGCGGATCGATGTTCGGCGGCCCAGCGCAGAAGTTCGACTTCTTGGGTACCAGGTAGCGGACGTTCAACTCAGGCGTCTCCAGCTTCTTGTAGCCCTGGAATCGCGATTCGAGTGCGAAGTCGAGTGTGCCGCTCGTCAGCAAGGTCCTCTCGACCGGATAGGTGGCGACACCAGACTCGAACATCTTCTCAATGTTCATCGTCAGGCACGCAAAGTGGCGATGCGGCTTGCCATCTTGCAGCCACATCAAGGTCGATACCGGCTCACTGCGTCCTTCGATATCGATCGCTACGGTGAAGTCGCGCACGCCGCCCGTCAGCAGGAATGCGGCCGCTTGCAGGCCATCGTTGTAGTCCACCAGGAAGACGGCCGGCTCCTTCACGTTCTGGCGCAAATCACCTTCACTGCGCGTCTCGCTGTGCGCAATCGCGCGATCGAAGAGCCGCTTCGCCCACGGCGTGTTGTCGAGGAAGTCCCACACAGCCTGATTCTGCAAACACTGGACCGCCTTGACGCCAGTCTCGCCGCCGCGCCGCCGTTCGACCATACACTGCAACGACTCCAACAGGTGGAATCCGTAGATATCCAAACCGCTGAAGCTGATCGCGACCGCCTTCTCCGCCTTCGCGCCCCAAGGGAAGTCGATCGACGGTTTGCGATGGCTCACCGGCACCGACGACCCGGCCATCATCGGGAAGCCCATTTCCTTTGAGATATCGACCATCCGCTTGGCCTTGATCCAGCTATAGGAAAGATGTTTGTCGTTGAAGACCGGCGCGGTCTTGCCCACTTGCCGGAATACGTCGGTGATCTCGAGGAATAGCTCGAAGCGCGGATACAGCTTCTGCGCTTTGTCGTTCATCGGGTAGTCGCCATGCTCGCCGATCAACAGCACGCCGTCCACGGCGAGTTCGTCGGTTCCCAGCGTCAGCGCTTCGTAGATCGTGCGGTAGATCGGGACGTTGTGCTTCTTCGACATCCCGCGGCTCATGTCGTTGTCGGGGACCTGCGCTGTGTACATCGACACCAGCTTCGAGCGTGGCCCCGGCGATTTACCGTCTTGCAGCCAGCCTTCGAGGTACTTGCCGACAAGAACGTCCGAGTGCGAATTCGGCCGATAGACGGTCATGATCGCCGCGACATTCTTGGGAGGCGGGACGTGCGCCGCCAAGAATCGTGGGCCCATCGCGGTGGCGCCCGCGGCCATGCTCGACAACAAGAATGCTCTACGCTTCATCTTCAATCACTAACCTTTCGAATTCACTGTACTTGCTAGCGGCCCGCGTGACTTTCACCACGGGCTGCTAAGCCCAGACCGGGTCGCCCTTGCAATAGTGCGACTCTCGGCTGGCTTCGTACTTCACGTCAAGTTCCGCGGTCTGTAAACGCCTGTAGCCCTGGAAGCGAGACTCCAACGCGAAGTCGAGCATACCGCTTACAAGTAACGTCCGCTCCACCGGATACGTAGGCTCACCACTTTCGTACATCTTCTCAATCATTTGGACCAGGCAAGCAAAGTGTCCGTAGGGCTTGCCGTTCTCGAGCCACATGAGTACGGGTTTCGCCTCGCTCGCTCCCTTCGGCAGGACGCCTACGTTGAAATCGTTGACGAGTCCGTTCATCATGAACGTCGCCGCTTCGAGCCCGTCGCGATAGCCGAACAGGTACGCGGTCGGCTCCTTCACCAGTTCACGCGCTTGCCCCGGTTTGCGCGTCTTGCTCACCGTTAGACAGGCGTCAAAGATCTTCTTCGCCCACGGGGTGCGGTCGAGGTAGTTCCAAACCGCCTCGTTCTCCAGGCACTCGGTCCAGGCGACACCGCTTTCTCCGTCACGTCGCCGTTCAACCACCGACTGCATGCCCTCCATCATGTGGTAGGCGTAGGCCTCCTTCCCACCGTAGGCAACGGCGCCCGCCTTGTCGAGCGGGGTGTCCCACTCTAGATCCCAGTCCGGTGAACGATGCGTCACAGGCACCGACGAGCCCGCCATGAACGGGAAGTCCAACTCCCGCGAGATCTCGACCATGCGCTTCGCTCTGATCCAACTGTAGGAAAGATGCTTGTCGCTGAACATCGGCACGGATTGGTTCGTCCGCCGGAAGGCGTCAGCGATTTCAAGAAACAATTCGAAACGCGGATAGAGCTTCTGCCCCTTGTCATTCAACGGATAATTGCCGTGCTCACCGATCAGCAGAACGCCGTCGACCGCAAGTTTGTTGGTCCCGAGTGTGAGTGCTTCCCAGATCGTTCGATAGATCGTGACATTGTGCTCCTTCGCTTTCGCTCGGCTCATGTCGTTCTTTGGCACTTGGGCCGTGTAGAGCGAGACAATCTTGGATCGTGGCTTCGGTGCGCGGCCGTTCTGCCGGTACCCATCGAGATACTTGCCGACGACCACATCGGCGTGAGAGTTGTTGCGGTACTCGGTGACGATTGCGGCGATCTTTTTCGGAGCCGACGGCGGGCCGGCCATTGCGGGTCGGAGCAGAAGAGACGGCCCGGCCACACCGAGCCCAACACTTGAGAGCAGAAACGAACGACGATGCATATGGGTGGATTATACGCGCGACACGACAAGTTGCCGCTCGAAGGCCTGCTACTCGGCGTTCTCGTGAACCCGCCATAATGGTTTCGATGACCTTTGACCTAACCAAGACAGCGATTGAGGCCGTAGAAGCCGACGCGGCCGTCCTCATTCTGTTTGAGGACGAGCAGGGCGACCGCCCCGGCGGTCGATTCGCCGAGCTCACCGACGGACTCATCCCTGAACTCTATAAGAGAAAGGAGTTTACCGGCAAGTTTGTCAACACAGCCTTGATTCATCGCCCGACCGGGTTTCGGGCCGGACGACTCCTGCTCGTCGGTGGCGGCAAGGCGACGGAATGCACCCTCCCACGCCTGCGACGGGTCGGCGGCGCTGCCATTCGCGCCCTGCGGTCCGCCGCTAAGCCGACCATCGCGATCGAAGTCCCAGGCCGGGAATCCGCGGAATCCGAGGTCCAGGTTCTCGTTGAAGGTACAGTGCTTGCTGACTATGCAGTAGACACTTACAAAACGATCGATGCCGATAACAAAGCGATCGCCGGCATCCTGCTCTGCACGCAGGAAGGCGCCGAAGCCGGTCTCGCCCGCGGCAGGGCCATTGGAGAATCTCAGAACTTTTCACGCGGTCTCGTCAACGATCCTGGCAACGTGTTGACCCCAACTGAGCTAGCCGCCCGCGCGACCACGATGGCGGGCGAGGCAGGACTTGAGATTGAGGTACTTCGGCAGCCGCAACTCGAAGCCCTCAAGATGAAGACGCTGCTTGGGGTCTCGCAAGGAAGCGACCAGCCGCCGGCGCTGATGATCGTGCGCTATCGGCCAGAGAATGCTGCATCCGAACAACACCTTGGGCTCGTCGGCAAGGCCGTGACCTTTGATACCGGCGGCATCTCGATCAAGCCTTCCAAAGACATGCACGAAATGAAGTACGACATGGCGGGCGGCGCGGCGATGCTCGGCGCGATTCGCGCGCTGGCGGCGCTCAAGCCAAACGTGGCGGTCACAGCCATCGTGCCCTCCGTAGAAAACATGCCAAGCGCGAAGGCGCAACGTCCTGGAGACATCGTGACGTCCCTGTCGGGCAAGACCGTCGAGGTTCTCAACACCGACGCCGAAGGCCGCTTGATCCTCGCCGACGCGCTCACCTATGCACAGCAGCTCGGTTGTACTCACCTGGTGGATGCCGCCACGCTAACGGGGTCGATCGTCGTGGCCTTGGGCCACCTGCGCTCGGGCGCTTTCAGCAACAACGACGACTGGCAGACAAAGCTTCTCGCCTCGGCCGACGCTGTGGGCGAAAAGCTTTGGCCGATGCCGATGGATGATGAGTATATGGACGACCTGAAGAGTCCCATCGCCGACCTGCCCAACATCGGCTCGCGCTGGGGAGGATCGATCACGGCGGCGATGTTCCTCAAGCAGTTCGCCGATCCGCTACCGTGGGTCCATCTCGATATTGCCGGTAGTGCCTGGCAGGATAAAGGCGCACCTGATCTACCCTCGGGACCGAGCGGTTTCGGCGTACGGGCTCTGGTTGATCTCGCGATGAAGATGTAGCCCGCCCCGCGCCACTCGGCACTCTCTTGGCGTCAGGATTCAGTCGAGACCGGAATCTTGACCGGCTCGAAATAATCACCCGAGGACTCGGGCCTCGGAAGTACTCCCACTTGTTGTCCGCCTCGGAAAATATACCGGGGCTCCAAGTGGATGTGGCCCGTCTCGGTGATTCCGAAGGTGTCCGTCAGATCGAACTCGCCGTCCTGCATTTCGAGGACTGCGATGTCGGCAAACCCGCCCGGTTTGAGCGTGCCGACCTCATCAGGCATCCCGAGAACCTCGGCCGGCGTACTCGTCACGCGCCGGACGACCTCATAGAGATCCATCCCGAGGTGAAGGAACTTGTCCATCGTGGTGACAAGGTCGAAGACGGGCCCATGCAGGTTGTACGTATGCAGGTCGCTGCTGATCGTCCCCGGCACGACACCCTGTTCCAAGGCGGCGCGTGCCACCCGGAACGTAAAGCTTCCGCGCCCGTGGCCGACATCGAGCCGTAGACCTTGATCGACCTTCTTGCGAACCGCGGGCAGCACCTTCAGGTCGTCATCCATGATGCCGCCGGCGCCATGGCCGTGAACACAGTGGGTGAGGATATCGCCCGGCCGCAACTCGTCAAGAATGCGTTCGGTCGGAATGCTCGATACGGGCGAGTGAACCATGAGGGGCAGCCCCACGGCCTCCGCTGCTTCCCGCGCGCGCAACAGCGCCGGCAACTCGTTCTTGCCATCATTGGCCAGGAAGTTCGACAGTCGCACTTTCACGCCGAGGATGCGGTCTCGATTCGCTTCGATCATCCGAACGGCGGTCTCGACATCGACATACCGCAAGTCTTCGAGTTCACCCAGCGGCGGAACCGTCTCCGATCCACTGACCAAGCCCATCGCCGAGATATTCAGTAACGCGTAGAGCCTTGTCTGCGAGACATCGATCACGAACTTGCGAAAGCCAGGAAACGTTAGCGCGCCCGACGAGCCCGCATCGAGAGCCGTGGTGACGCCCCTCGCCAAGCACGTCGGGTCGACGTCGATACCGTAGTGGGTCACGCCGGAGAAGACGTGCACGTGCAGGTCGATGAGTCCCGGCACGACGTACAGACCGCGAACGTCGAGAGTGTGCTTGGCCGCGGCCTCGGTATTGGGTTCAAGAACCGCGGCGACCCGTCCGCCGGTGAGCGCAATGTCTTTCTGAGTATTGATCCCTTGAGCTGGATCGACGAGAGTTCCGTTGCGAATGATTAAGTCGTACAAGTTGTGCTCGTTACTTAAGAATGAAAGGTGCGGATCTAAGATGTTCTACGGGCAATCACCAACCCATCACATAGTCGTCTTTCACCGGACTGACGCCACCCATCAAAAGGCCGCGCTCAGAATCGACCATTACCATCTTGACTGCTCCCGCCCCGGAAGGCTGTTGATTGTATGGTTGCTGCATCTCGACGACTTCAATGCGATGGCCTCGTTTCGAAACTCCGTCGCCCACTTGGTCGGCCAGGACTCGGGGCATCGTAAGCGTGCCCTTCACGGGCTGCGGATACATCGAAGCGCCGAATCCGAAGCTCGTCACCGTCGGCGCTTCCACGGCCTGTTGCACGTTCATGTCGAACACGACGACATTCAGAAATGCCTGTAGCATCGCCTGTGGTTGATTATCCCCGCCCGGCGTGTTCCATGCCAGATACGGCTTGCCGTTCTTTAGCGCCAGGGCCGGGTTCACGGTATGGCGCGTGCGCTTGCCCGGAACGAGGAAGTTCACATCGTCCGCGTCGAGGCTGAAGTACGGCATGCGATTGTTGAGAACATACCCGCCACCCTCGACGATCATTCCGCTGCCAAACGTGCCGTTCACGCTGTGAGTGACAGATACGAGGTTGCCGAAACGGTCGGCGATCGAAAACGACGACGTCTCGCCGTCTGTATTCTCGTACGGCCCGTCAACCACGGATTGCTTGCCCGTGGCGTACTTAACCTCGTGCTCTCCCAACACCGCTTTGTTGTTTCGTGGATCACCAGGAGGCGGCGGCGGCGCCAGCGTCCGATCCATACGAATCAACGACCTGCGCTTCTTGGCGTAGGCCTTCGAGAGCAAACCTTCCACCGGCATATCCTTCACGAATCGCGGGTCGCCAACGTATTGATTGCGGTCCACGAATGCCAGCTTTATCGCCTCGGTCATCACGTGGATGTATTCGGGCGAGTTGTGGCCCATCTTCAGAAGATCAAATCCCTCCAGGATGTTGAGCGCCATCAGCATCACGATGCCCTGCGAGTTCGGCGCGCTCTGATACACATCGAGACCGGCGTAGGTGGTCTTGATCGGCTCTGCTTCCTCGGGCTCGTAGGCCGCCAAATCCTCATAGCGCAGCAGGCCCTTCTGCTTCTTGTAGAAGTTAGCGGACAGCCGGGCGAGCCGTCCGCGGTAGAAGGATTCCGCACCCTCTTTGGCGATGGTCTTGAACGTCTTCGCAAGGTCCTTCTGCACGAACAGATCACCCGGCTCGTAGGGACCTCCGTTCTTCAGCAGGACCTTTACAGAACTCGGGTACGGCGAAAGCTTTGGGATCGCCGTGCGATGGTATCCCGACGCCCAAAACGACAGTGGGTGCCCTTTGCCTGCTGCCTCTATCGCGGGTTCCAGCAGCTTCTGGTATGGCAGGCTGCCATACTTCTCAAGCGCCAAATCCAGTCCGCCCGCCATGCCCGGCACATCGGTCGAGTACGGTCCGTCGTCGGGAATCTTGCCAAGCTTGCGGTAGAACTCCGCCGTCGCCAGCTTCGGCGCTGGCCCGGTGCCGTTGATGAAGATGACGCGATCTTCTTTGGCGATGTACGCCAGGATGAACCCATCGCCGCCGAGTCCGGCTTGATGCTGCTCGACAACCGTCGTCATGTAGAATGCCGCGACCGCCGCATCAATGGCGTTGCCCCCTGCTTCGAGGGCTTTGATCGCCGCGCGACACTCCAGCGGATGCTCGGCGGCCACCATGCCATTCGTACCCATGACGACCGTGCGCCAAAAGGGGCGCTCCGACGGCTCCGCGGCCATCAGTGGCGCGGCGATCAGCGAGCCAACAGCGAGAACAATGCAATGTAGTCGAGCGAGAACGGACACGCGGGCCTCCACGTCTAGATGGCGACCATTATAGGGGCGCGGCTACTTCCGGCGACGTTATGTAATGTGGCTGATACCTTTCCGAAGTTGTGAAGTAGAGGGGATCGGCCCCCGGGATGCTAAACTCCCGAATGTGTTTAGTTCGTTCGGGCGCCGGGGACTGTTCTCCTTATTGTTTTTTCTGGTCATGATGGGAGTGATGGCGGAGCGCGCCAGAACCCAAGCGATTACTTTCGATGAGGCCAATGTCTATGCCACATTCATAGCCCTACCGTGGCCCGAATCGTTCAACACATACGATGCCGGTAATCACTTTCTGCAGACGTCCTTGTCGAAGATTAGTATCGAACCCTTAACAGCCCGTGTCTAAACCGCCGCTTCTGAGAGCGGGAGGCATGAGTTCGGGCGGCGGGATTGGGCCGGGCCCGGCGGGTCGAGTTGTCCGATCGGC
>Ga0315336_1000960_pt1:5000-63666 | contig 63666 bp, 58 predicted proteins | sample ASW5metaG_FD_204512 | JGI IMG/M metagenome (GOLD analysis project Ga0315336, IMG submission 204512) | Ammonia-oxidizing marine archaeal communities from Monterey Bay, California, United States - ASW #5 | ecosystem: Environmental > Aquatic > Marine > Intertidal zone | place: USA... | reverse complement strand
TTCATCGTCGACGCCTCCGGCCACATCCGCATGAAGCACGTGGGCCCGATCAACCGCGATGACCTCGAGAACAAGCTGCTGCCGCTGATCAAGGACCTGGCGAAATGAGGGCGCTGGCGGCGCTGCTCTTGGCCTGGGCTGTCTTTACGCCCTTACCCGCCGTCGCGGTCAATCCCGACGAAGTGCTGGCCGACCCGGTGCTGGAATTGCGCGCCCGCGAGATTTCCAAAAACCTGCGCTGCCTGGTCTGCCAGAACCAGTCGATCGACGATTCCGACGCCGACCTGGCCAAGGACCTGCGCCTGATCGTCCGCGAACGCCTAATCGCCGGCGACAGCGACGATGACGTGATCGAGCACGTGGTTGCGCGCTATGGCGACTTCGTGCTGCTGAAGCCGCCGTTCAAGGGTGCGACGGTGATGTTGTGGGCAGGGCCGGCGCTGTTCGGCGTGGCCGGCCTACTGGCCATCGTGTTCTTCTTCCGCCGCCATCGCCAGGGCGGCATCGCCGCTTCCGTGGTGGCGCCGCTGAGCGATAAGGAACGAGCCCGCCTCAACCAACTGCTCGGCGACGATAGTGACGAGATCAGTGGTGGTGATCGTGGCGGGGACAGTGGCCCAGATCGCGGCGGAGATCGGTCATGACCGGCCTCTGGCTCGCCGTCGGCGCCATGGTCGCCGTGGTGCTCGGCATGATGCTGCGGCCGCTGTTGGCCGGAAATGCGGACGCCGGTCCGGTTCGGGCCGAGTTCGATATCGCCGTCTTCAAGGACCAGTTGGCCGAACTGGCGCGTGATAACGAACGCGGTCTCCTCGGCGAGGCCGAGTACACTGCCGCCCGCATCGAGATCGAACGCCGGCTGCTGACCGCCGCCGGCGACGAAGAGACGGCGGGCGATGCGTCCGCGCACTCCGGCGGCAGGGCCAGCGCGGTCGTGATCGCCCTCGCCGTGCCGCTGGCGGCACTGGCGCTCTATCTACATTTGGGCAAGCCGACGCTGCCCGACCGGCCCTTTGCCCAGCGCACGGACACTGGCGGCGACACCGTCGCCCATGTCGACCAAGTCGACTCCGCCGCCGTCGCCGGTCTCTCCGACATGGTCGCCAAGCTGGCGAAGCGCCTGGAGAAACAGCCCGACGACCTGGACGGCTGGGTGCTGCTGGCCCGCACCTTCGTCGAGATGAAGAACTTCGCCAAGGCGGCAGAGGCCTACGGACAAGCGGTGACCCTGTCCGATCGCCACCCGGTCCTGCTGGCCGACCATGCGGAAGCCCGCCTGATGGCCGCAGGCGGGCAGTTCACGCCGGCCATCCACGCCGACTTCGTCGCCGCCTTCGAGGCCGACCCGGCCCTGCCCAAGCCCTGGTACTACCTGGGCCTCGATCGGGCCATCGGCCGTGATTTCCGGGGTGCGGTGAAGATGTGGGTCGACCTTATCGCCATCTCGGACGCCGATGCGCCGTACCTTCCGGCGGTGCGCGAGCAGATCGCCAAGGCCGCCCGTGACGGAGGTTTCGACGCCGCCGCGATCAAGCCCACGGCCACGGCCACACGCATCGTCGCCGCCAAGGCCAAGGCGGCCGCCGACCGCCCGGCGGGCGCCGGCGCGCCGGCGCTGTCGGCGGAACAGCGCCAGGCCGTCGCCGGTATGTCCGACGCGGACCGCCAGGCCATGATCCACTCCATGGTGCAACGCCTGGCCGACCGGCTGGAGGAGAACCCGAACGATCGTGACGGCTGGCTGCGCCTGGCCCGTGCCTACGACGTACTGGGCGAGGCCGACAAGGCCAAGGACGCCCGCGCCCGCGCCAAGGCACTGCCGTAGATCCCGATAGCCGTTGGATCTGGTGGGTCTGGCGGGCCCCGGGTTCAGCCGCTATAAGCCTCTCCGACGCAGAACCCACCGCCTCCGGAGCCTTTTCAATGCCCACCTTCAAGACCCTCGACGACGTTGATGTCGCCGGCAAGCGCGTGCTGGTCCGCGCCGACCTCAACGTGCCCATGCAGTCGGGCCGCGTCACCAGCGCCGTCCGCATCGAACGCACGCTGCCGACCCTGAGGGAGCTGATGGACAAGGGGGCGAAGGTCATCGTCGCCTCGCACTTCGGCCGGCCCAAGGGCCAGGTGGTGGCGGAGATGTCGCTTCGGCCCGTGGCGGAAGAGACGGCGCGCCTGCTGGGGGCCGATGTCGCCTTCGCCGGGGATTGCGTCGGCCCGGCCGCCGAGGCGGTGGTCGACGGCCTCGACGTTGGTCAGGTGGCGATGCTGGAGAACTTGCGCTTCCATGGCGCCGAGACCGACAACGGCGGGGACTTCGCCGACGGGCTGGCGGCCCTGGCCGATGTCTACGTCAACGATGCCTTTTCCTGCGCCCACCGCGCCCACGCCTCGACCGAGGCCGTGGCGCGGCGCCTGCCGGCCGCCGCCGGCCGGCTCATGCAGGCGGAACTGGAGGCCCTGGCGAACGCCCTGGAGAACCCGGCCCACCCGGTCGCCGCTGTCGTCGGTGGCGCCAAGGTGTCGACCAAGATGGAAGTGTTGGGCCATCTGATCGAACGCATGGACCTGGTCATCATCGGCGGCGGCATGGCCAACACCTTCCTGCACGCGCAGGGCATCGATGTCGGCAAGTCACTTTGCGAGCGCGACATGGCCTCGGCGGCCCTGGACATCCTGGCCCGGGCCGAGGCCGCCGGCTGCGCCGTGGCGCTGCCCACGGACGCGGTCTGTGCCGAGGAGTTTGCAGAAGGCGCGGCCAGCACCACCGTTGCCGTCGACGCCATCCCCGCCGACGCCATGATGCTCGACGTCGGCCCGGCCACGGTGGCCGACCTGGTTGGGCGCCTCGGTGACATGAAGACCCTGCTGTGGAACGGCCCGTTCGGCGCCTTCGAGATCAAGCCCTTCGATACCGCCACCAACGCCGTCGCCCAGGAAGCGGCGCGCCTGACAAAGGCCGGTGAGTTGCTGAGCGTGGCTGGCGGCGGCGATACCGTGGCGGCGCTGGAAAACGCTGGCGCCAGCGACGATTTCACCTACGTCTCAACCGCTGGCGGTGCATTCCTGGAATGGATCGAGGGCAAGACGCTGCCTGGCGTCAAGGCGCTGGAAGACGCGGCCTGAGGCGGGTCTAGCTTTTTCGGTCAGGCCGGCGGTCGGGCGCCGGCAACTCGCCCGAGTGCTCGGGGCCTGACAGGCGGCCGGGGGTGGCGGGTTTCACCTTGGTGATGATGTCGTCGAGCATGTTCTGAAGGTATTCGGACTGGGCCAGCAGTTTGTTGGTGGCGTCCAGTGCCTGGTTCGACGCGGTGGCGGCGATGTCCTGGGCGACGCCGGTGACACTGTCGAGGGAGGCCCGCACCATCTCCACTGTGCGCTCGATGCGGTCGACGGCCTGGCGCATGGCATCCAGGCGGGCGGCCATCTCGGCCTCGGCCTCGGCCACGTCGCCTCTTTCGCCGCCCTGCAGCATGATCAGGTTCTCCTCGCCCCGTTCGGCGCGCAGGTCGCGGCCGGGCTCGCGGCCTTGGTCACGGCCTTGGTCACGGCTTGGGGGCGTGCGAAAGGCCAGCATGTTGGTCTGGTCGCGCACGTCTGCCACCAGGTCGGCCATGGCGTCCAGCTGCCGGCTGGCGTCGTCCAGGCCCTTGATCAGGCTTTCCGTGCGCTCCACGTCGTCGGCGGCGGCCGAGACGTACTGGCTGAAGTGCTGCAATTGCTGGCTGACCGTGGCGATGGGGCCGCCGACGCGGCGCGGCGCGCGGCCGCCCGTCTCCACGGTTTCGCCGGCCAGGGCGGCGTCGAGCCCGGCGTAGCGGCTGACGTCGCGGGCCACCTCCGGCGCTTCGTGGGGATGTTCCGCCGCCTCGGCGAGCTCGTGCGGGCGGAGGGTGACCGGCGGCCGTTCGGCCTCGGCGGCTTCGCGGGCGGCTTGTTCGGCCTCGGCCAGGGTCTGCTCCAGGCGCGAGCGGGTGCGATCCAGTTCCTGTTGCAGGTGATCCATGTCGACCAGGGAATCGACCCAGGTATCGAGGGCCCGTGCGATGACGCCGAAGGCGTCGGCGTTACCGCGGGCTGGCACGTTGGTGGCGCGGGCGCCGCCGGCCAGGTTCATCGCTGCCTCGGCCAGTTCCCGCGCGGGGGCGGTGAACGAACGGATGATCATCAGGCCGAACATCAACAGCCAGAGCAGGATGGCGGCACTGCCGCCAGCCATGGTGTAGCGGGCCATCAGGCGGGTCTTCTCGATGCCCGCCGCCGCCTCGACGCCGCCCACGTCGGCGACGCCGGCCAGTGCTTCCATGCTTGGCGCCACGTATTCGGAAAGCTCGTCGAAACGCTCGGTCTCGGCGGCCAGTTCGAAGCGCGAGTTGATCATCGCCAGCATGTCCGTCTCATGCGCCTTCAGCAGCTCGTCGATGGATTTCTTCGGGACCTTCTTCAGGTCCGCCGAGGCGACGAAGGCAGCCAGCGTCTCATAGCGCTTGCGCAACTCGTCGACGCCCTGCTTGACGCCCGAGAACAGGGTTTCCTGGCCCTGCTGGCTGATCCGGTCGACCTGGTCGGCCAGGTTGGCGAAGCCGGCGTCGATGAAGCGCTTTTTCAGGGTCTCGGTGGTGATTTTCAGGCGCCCGGAGATGCCGCTGTTGTCGGCCAGGCCCAGCGCGCGTTCGGCATCGATGCGGATGCGGAAGTGTTCGTCGTATTCGGCCAGGCCGTCGCGGATGGTGGCGGCGTGCTTCTGTGCGGCACCCGCGTGCGGCAGCGTGAACAGATGGTCGAGCGCCTGGCCGACGATCGCCAGGTCGGCGGCGAAGGCATCGGCCACGGCCGGGTCCTTGGTCAGCAGGAACTGTTTTTCGTGGCCGCGCAGACGCGCCATGCCTTTTTCGACGCGGCCGACCAGGCGCGTGGTCTCACCGGCGCCCTTCCAGGTCACCAGCGCCGCGCTGACCTTGCGGTCCACATGCCAGTACAGCGCGGCGAAGCCGACGGCAGCGACCAAGCAGACGAAGAAGAACAGCCCGGTGCGACTGCCCAGGCGCATGCCGCCCATGAAGGTGCGGTCGGAATAGTCCGCCGCCCTCAGGTCGAGAAACCGGTGTCCGTCTTGTTCGCTGTCCGCCATCGCTGTCCGGAATTCGCCCCCTGACGCGCATGTCCGCCGCCGATCGCCCGAACCGGCGACCGAAAGCCAAGCTTTTATAACACCTTGCGGCCCGACCCGCAGCCGTGATTTGCGCTGCCCGGCCCGCCGGCCTAATTTGGGGTCCGGGCCTGCCGGGGATGGGAGGGTTTGCCCGATGGTCAAGAGTGTCCAGGCATCCGTTAGTGCCGCCGCTTACGAGCGTCTGCGAACGACGCTGGAGCGCGAACGCCAGACGGCCGAGGAGTTGCAGCAGGCCGCCGAGGACGCGCGCGAGGGCGACGGCGACGCCCGCGCGCCGGCGACTGGCGGCCGCGGCAAGGTCATCGACGTGGTCGCCTGAGACCGGGCCTGAGACCGGGCCTGAGACCGGGCCTGAGACCGGGCCTGAGACCGGGCCTGAGACCGGGCCTGAGACCGGGCATCATCCTGAGCGAACTTGCCAGCGGCGCCCCGGCACCTCATATACTTTCACATGAACGATGGAGCTTCCGATCGGCCGGCCGGCCCCTCGGCCCGCCAGGTGCCCGAAGGCGATGACCGGGAACGGCTGGTCTGCCTCGACTGCGGCTTCATTGACTACCGCAATCCGAAAATCATCACCGGCGCGGTCTGCACCTGGCAGGACACGGTGCTGCTGTGCAAGCGCGCCATCGAGCCCCGGCTCGGCTGGTGGACCATCCCGGCCGGCTTCATGGAGGAACGCGAGACCATGGCCGAGGGGGCGGCGCGCGAGGTCTGGGAAGAAGCCCGGGCCGAGATCGAGATTATCAGCGTCATCGGCTTCTACCAGGTGCCCCGGATCAGCCAGATCTACATCATCCACGCCGCGGCCATGACCTCGGCGGCGCATGCGCCGGGGCCGGAAAGCGAGGAGACGGCGCTGGTCAAATGGTCGGACATCCCGTGGGACGACCTGGCTTTCCCGAGCGTGCGCTGGGGCCTGGAGCAGTCGCGGGGCGATGCCGCGCGGTTCCCGTTGATGGAAGTGCACGAGCGCTAGGCGCCATGACCGGCATTGAGATTCCATTAACCATTGCCGTCTATGGTCGGCCTCATGACGGACGGGGTTACCAACAATTCCGGTGCTGCGGGCGCCATCGCCCAGCGGCCCAGGCTCTACCAATCGGAAGGCGTGCGCGAAGTGCAGGCCCGGGCCCGGGTGCTGGAACAGCGCCAGAGCGAGGAAGAGCGCCAAGGCGTGCAGCGCCTCGACCGGCTGCTGAAACAGGTCGGCGAGCCGGATGGCGACGTGCCGCGCGGGTTCTATCTGAACATTCAGGTCTAGGTATCGTGCGCAGTGGGCTCGTGCGCAGGGGACTGGTGGCGCTGGTCCTGCTGCTGCTGGCCGTCGGGCCAGTGGCCGCCGCCGACTTGACCGTGCGGGTGGAAGGTCTCCCGAATTCCCGCGGCGACGTCCACATCGCGCTATACGACAACCCCAAGGCATTCCCCGATGGCGACGGCATGCTGCGCGAGGAAGAAGTGCCCATCAGCGCCGGCATCGCCATCTGGACAGCCGCCGGCCTGAAGCCTGGCCGCTACGCCGTCGCCGTCTATCACGACGAGGACGGCGACGACGATTTCGATCAGGGGATCTTCGGCATTCCGCTGGAACGCTTCGGGTTCTCCAACGGGGCGTTTGTGCTGCTCGGCCCGCCCTCGTTCGAGGCCGCCGCCTTCGACGTGGCCGCCGAAGGCGCGACAATCGTCATCGACCTGGAACGCTAACGGCGCCGTGACGCCTCAGTCGTTCTTGTCGTCCCCACCGCCGCCGACCCGGTAGATCTCCGACATCAGGAACGGAAAACCCGGATGGCCCGAGGGCTGGCCCGGCGAGCCGCCCTGCGCCAGTACCGCCAACGTCACGGCCTGGTTGCGTGGCAGCGGGGCGGACGTCTGGGCCCCGGCTTGTGCCAACTGGTAGGCGGACTGGACGGGCGAGCTCTCGGTGACGCCCTGGATGCCGATCGCCTGCACGGCGGCGACCGCGTCCTGGAACGCCAGGCCCTTGCCCGGTGCGGCGCAGTGATAGCCGAAGATGACCTTCGACGGCCGGGTGCGCGGATCGTCCTGCATGTCGTCCCAGCCGGCCGAGAAGCCGACACAGGCCCTGTTGGCCTGGCGCAGCTTGTAGGGCTGCATCCAGCCGCCGCCCCAGCGGGTGGCGATCCACTGCGCCGGCTGCCAGTCGATGGACTGGCCGCGGCTGATGTTCCAGCCGGTCACCGTGTCGGCGATCAGCTTGCTGTACTCCAGCGCCACGTGCTCGTTGGTGCCGTGAATGGCGCTGACATAGATGACCTCCGCCTGACTGCCGTCGGCGGCCGGGAACAGCGCGTATTCCTCGAACTCCCAAGGATCGGCGAATTGGATGCGAAGGGTCTTGGCGTCCTTGTAGGCGGGCCCAACCATGACCACCCGAGCCTCGCCGTCGGAGGCTTGGCGGAGGCCCTTCAGATTGGCTTCGCCCGGTGGCACGGCACCAGGGCTCGTGGTGACACAGCCAGCCAGCGCCAGCATGGCAACTGCGGTGATTGTCTTCTTCATGGCAGCGATACCTCTTCTGTACGCGGCCTCCCAGATAAGAATATAGGGACGCTTCCGCTCACCGACAAATCAAGCTTGCGCGATTTCATTTAACCGGGATTCTAGAAACCGTGCGGGGTTTCGTCGAGGAAGGCCTGTTCCTCGGCGGTCGTCTCGCGTCCTAGCACGGCGTTCCTGTGCGGAAAGCGGCCGAATCGCTGGATCACCCGGTGGTGGCGCTCGGCCCAGTCGAGACCGTCGCCGCCGTCGTCGATGGTGGCGAACAGGTCGCACGAGCACTCCTGGTCGGCCAGGTTTTCCGAATGCTCGAACGGCAGGTAGATGAACTGGCGTTCCACGTCAGAGAGTTCCACGTCGAACCCTCGTTCGACGGCGGCCGTCGCCACCTCGCAGGCCTTGGCGTCGGAGGCGAAGCTCCGGGGCGTGCCGCGATAGAGGTTGCGCGGAAACTGGTCGAGCAGGATGAGCAGTGCCAGGGCGCCGTCCGCGGCCGTTGCCAGGTGGTCCAGTTCGCCCCGGCTGGCGGCTTCGGTGGCGTCGCCGAAGCGCTCGCGAATGTCCGCGTCGAAGCCGGCATCGACCTCGAACCAGGCCTCGCGCTTATGGCCGTGCTCGGCCGAGCCGGGGGCGCCGAACCAGAAGTCCAGCACCTGGCGAACGAGCCCGCTATCGCCAACATCATTCATGTCCCGCTTATAGCCTCCTCCGGCGTCCGGGGCCAAGGGCCAGCCGGGCTTGACCGCGCTCCGTCCAGGGCCGACCATTCGTCGACTCCAATCCAGACCGGATGCCGCAGCCGACATGTCGCGCACCTTCCGTATCGTTCTCGCTACCACCGCGGCCTTGATGCTGGTGGCGCTGGTCGCCGGCGGCATAGTGCTGTGGCGCTTGACCGACATCGCCGGCGCCATGGCGGAGGGCGCACTGGCGGCGCGCGGCCTCGAAGGGGCCTCGGTGAAGATCGAGCGCATCGGCCTCGACGAACTCCGCCTCGGTCCCATCCGCCTCGATGCGGCGGGCCGCGTCGCCGCACGGGGTGCCGTGGTGCGTTACCGGCTCGCCCATCTGCTTCAGGGCCGTCTCGACGGCGCCGAAATCGAAGGTCTCAGGCTGGAGGCCCGGTTGACCACCGAAGGCGTCTCGCTTGGCCCGCTGGACACCCTGCTGGCCGCCAGTGTGGCAGTTGACGCGGCGGACGGCGGCGGCGAGCCGGCCCTGGCGCTGATCGGTGATGTGGAGATGAAGGACGCCCGGGTGCGGCTGGCGACACCGCTGGGGCCGCTGGATCTGAAGGCCGACGGCCGGGTGTCACTGACCGAGAACCTGGGGACAGTGGTCAAGGCTCGGCTCGGCGTCGACCATGCGGAGGCCTCGCTGGTCGGCGACCTGGCGTTCGCCTGGGCATCGAGCGCCGTCAACGCCGCCTTCGACATCCACGAGGGGAACAGTCGTGCCGAGCAACTCTCGTTCGATGCCATCAAGGCGCGGCTCAGGTTCGAAGGACCGGGCTTCGCCGACGGCACGCTGTTCGCCGATGGCTGGGTGCGGGGCCTGGGGAGCGGTACTGCCCGGCTCGGCGACGCCCGCTTGGAGGCGACGCTGGCCGAGGGCCGTCTCGCCGGCCACTTCGACCTGGAAGGCCAGGAGCAGACTGGCGTCGTGCTGCGCCTCGACATCGATACGGACGACCTGCGCCAGGCCGACGCCGGCATCCGCGTCGCCGGCGACGCAGCCAGCCCGGGCTTCAAGGGCACGCTGCCGGTCGACATCGCGGGCCAGGCCGGGTTCTACCTGGAAGGCGGCCTGGCGTCGTTGAAATCCGCCGCCGCCATGTTCACCGACGGCGCGGCGTTGGCGCCGGAGGCCCGGTTCGAGGCGCAGTTGGACGCGGCCTTCCTCGACCTGGCGCTGCCGGCGTCCGGTAGCGAACTGTCGCTTGCCGGTACCGTCGACGTGGCCGCCCGGGACGGCACGCTGTCGGTCGTCCTTACCGAGCCGCTGTCGGTCGAGGCCGCCGCCGGTGGCCGTCGCCATTCGCTGACCCTGAAGCCGGTGGACGAGAAGAGCCCGCTGCTGACGCTCGGGCCGACGCTGGGCGACGCCTATGTGCTGGCCACCCTGTTCGAGGCCCGTCCCGCCGGTCTGCCGCGGCTGGCTGGCCGTGTCGGTGGTCGGGCCTTACTGGATGATGGCGGCCGGCCGTTCATCGAGGCCGCCGAGCTGAACCTGGCGACGATCCGCCACCGCATCGACGGCCTAGCCCTGGCGCTCAGCGGCCTCAACCTGAAGCTCGCCGGCGCCCTGGGCGCCCTCGACGGCAGTCTCTCCGCCGGTCTCGCGGTCTCCGGCACCGGTCCCGGGGGTGTCCGTCTCGATGGCTTGCGCGCCAGCCTCTCCGGTGCCCTCAGCCAACGGGGCCAGGTCGTGAGCTTCCGGCCCGAGGCCTGCGCCGGTATCAAGGTGCGGCGCCTGGAAACGGCTGGCCTGGTCCTGAAGCCGGGTCCGACAAAACTCTGCCCGCCCGCGACCGGCGACGGGGTCGCCGCGCAGCTCGACCTGGCGGCCAAAGGTGGGCCGAAGGTCAAGCTGCGCTTCAACTTGACGCCGGGTGCTTTTTCGCTGGCCGAGGCCGGCGCGGGCACCGGCGCCGTGTCCTGGCACGGCACATTGCCGCGCCTTGCGCTCAGTGCCGAGGGCGGGCTGGGCGCGGCGGCGGCCGGCTGGCGCGGTAGCGCCGAGGTCAAGGGTGGCGAGGTCATCGCCGACGGCCTGCAATTGGAACTGGGCGGCATCGACCTGAAGGCGGAATTCAAGACCGGCGGCAAGGTGGCCGAGGTGTCGGCCAGTCTGCTCGGCGCGCGCCTCGCCGATCGCCGCCGGCCGCAGCTGTTCCTGCCCGTCGGCCTGGCCGGCAAGGCGCGGCTGAACGGCCCGCGCGCCACCTTCCAGCTGATTGCCGATCTCGCCCCCGGTGCCGCTGTCGAGGCCAATGGCAGCCATGACCTGGATGCCGGGCGCGGGGTTGCGGCGCTGGTGTTGCCGGCCATCACCCTGGACCCGAAGGGACTGGCGCTGGAAAAGCTGACACCGCTCGGCGTCGGCCTGGTCACCGACGTCGCCGGTCGCATCGAGGCCGATGGACGCTTCGCCTGGTCGGGCGACGGGCTGACGTCGTCCGGTCGCGTCAAGGTCAGCAACCTGTCCGCCGCCACCTCGGTGGCGCAAATTGCCGGTGTCGCCGGTGAGGCCCGCTTCAGCGACCTTCTGGCATTGAAGACCGATAAGGAACAACGGTTGAAAATCGGTTTCCTGGACGCCGGCTTGCCGCTGACGGACGGCGAAATCGTCTATGCCTTGGACGGCGACGATACGGTCCGCCTGCTCAGTGCCCGCTGGCCGTTTGCCGGTGGCCGCATCGGGGCGGCCGGCATCACCATCGGCTTCGATGGCAAGGTGCCGGACATCGACTTCGGCGTCGACGGCATCGACCTGGCGCGACTTTTGAAACTCGCCGACATCGCCGGGCTCGAGGGCGGCGGCAAGCTTACCGGCGTCATTCCGCTGCGTATGGAAAAGGACGGGCCCGCCATTCGCGATGCCAAGGTCGAAAGCATGGCCGGCGGCAACATCCGCTACCATTCGGCCGAGGCCGCCGCGGTGCTGGCCCAGGGCGGCAACTCGGGCGAAATTCTGGCCAAGGCGCTCGACGATTTTCAGTACTCGCGGCTGAATTTCACCTTCGATGGGCCGTTGTCCGGCGAGATTCGCGCCCGCGCCTCGCTGGCCGGCAACAACCCCGGTGTCTACGACGGCAAACGCATCGAACTGAACGTCGATCTGCAAGGTGACTTGAGAGACTTGGTGCAAAGCGGTAGCGTGATCAATGACCTTCCCGAGAACATCCGCAAACGCTTGGCTGGCGGCGGCTGAGGGGCGGGAAGGCTGGGAGGCCGAAACGCAACACCGGCGTAGAGGAAAGGAGCCCCTACCATGACCCCGTTGCCATTTCGGCCGTTACGGCTCGTCGTTCCGCTGGTCCTGACGGCGCTCGTCGCCTGCGGGCCCAGCGTCAAGGTGGAAGCCCCCGACAAGCCCATCGTCATCAACCTCAACGTCAAGATCGAGCACGAGGTCCGTGTGAAGGTCGAGAAGGACGTCGAGGATCTGTTCAAGAAAAATTCGAACCTGTTCTGAGCAAGGAGGGTAGAGGCATGACTTCTATGATCCGTATTTTCGCCGCCGCCCTTATGCTGGCCGCCGTTGTGTTCGGCATGCCGCCCGAAGCATCGGCCCAGGGCCTGTCGTTGGACGCCGCCAAGGCGCAAGGGCTGGTCGGCGAACGCCGCAACGGCTATCTCGCCGTGGTCAAGAACGCCGCCGGCGTGAAGGCCCTGGTCGACAGCATCAATCTGAAGCGCCGCCAGCACTACATGGGCATCGCGCGCCAGAACGGCACCAACCTGCAGGCGGTCGAGGCCATCGTTGCCCAGAAGGTGCTGCAACGCGCCAAGTCCGGCACCCTGGTCGAGAGCACGAGCGGCAGCTGGGTGAAGAAACCTTGAGCCGTTCGCTGGACGACGACGAGGCGCTCGCGGCGTCGCGCGCCTGGTTGGAGAGGTTCCAGGGATTTGCGCCCGATGACGACGTGGTGCGCGAGATTTCCCATGCCGGTGCGCGCTTCGCCGAAGTTACCCGCGAGGCCGCGGAGAATCTGGCTTTCGATAGCGATGCGCACCAGTTTCCGCGCCTGCTGCGTGACCGCGCCCCCGACGATCTGAAATCATGAACGACTCCAGCATTGCCCATTGGACGCTGGAACGCGTCCGCGACGCCATTGCCACTGGCGAGGTTTCGGCGCGCGACGCCACGGAAGCGTGCGTCGCGCGGCTGGAAGGTTCTGGCCGGACGCTCAATGCGGTTGCCGGGTTGGATGCGGAAACGGCTTTGGCCGCGGCCGACGCCGCCGACGCGACGCCCAAGGACGACCGTGGACCGCTGCACGGCGTGCCGCTGGCTCACAAGGACATGTTTTACCGTAAGGGGCGGGTCTCTGCTTGCGGGTCCGGCATTCGCGCCGATTTCGTACCGGACGTGACGGCCAGTGTGCTGGCGCGGCTGGACGCGGCCGGTGCCCTCGATATCGCGCGCCTCAACATGGTTGAGTTCGCCTTCGGCCTGACCGGGCACAACGACATCACCGGTGTCGTCCGCAATCCGTGGAACGCGGACTACATCACCGGCGGATCGTCGTCGGGTTCCGGCAGCATGGTCGGTGCCCGGGCGGTGTTCGGCGCACTCGGCTCTGACACCGGTGGATCGATCCGCTTTCCGTCGGCCTGCTGCGGCGTCGTCGGCATGAAGATGACCTGGGGCCGGGTCAGCCGGTTCGGCTGCATGCCGCTGTCGTCCAGTCTGGACACCATCGGTCCGCTGACCCGGACGGTGCGCGACAACGCGATGATTTTCCAGGCCATCGCCGGGCCGGACACTGACCCTGCGGCAACCGACGACACCACCGCCCAAATAGCTGTTCCAGATGCGTTGGGGACAATCGAAGACGGTGCCAAGGGACTTCGCATCGGCGTGCCGTCGAACCTCTTCCTCGACATGGCCGAGCCCGAAATCGGCGACGTCGTGGAAGCCGCGATCAAGGTTTATCGCGACCTGGGGGCGGAAATCATCAGCGTCGATGTTCCGCCCGAGACCGCCTACGGAAACACCTTCACCAGCATGATCGCCTCCGTCGAGGGCTATGCGCTGCACGCCCATTGGCTGGCCACGCGTTACCAGGATTACGGCGCGCAGACGGCGGCGCGGCTGCTGACCGGTTCCATGGTGCCGGCCAATCGTTATGCCGAGGCGCTGATGTTGCGTGCGGGCATCACCGGGACTTTCGTCGACGCCGTCTATGATCGCGTCGATGCGTTGCTGGTGCCCGTGCTGATGACCGGCGTGCCGACCATCGAGGAGTCTGACGTCGGTGCGAACCCGGGCTTTATGCGCATGGTGAACCGGGCAGGGCATGCCACCCGGCCGGCCAATTACATGGGGTTGCCGTCGCTGACGCTACCGTTCGGCTTTGATGCCGCGGGGCTGCCCTATGCCTTCCAGCTGATGGGCCGGCCGTTTGGCGAGGGTATCCTCTACCGCGCCGGCCGCGCCTTCGAGCGCGAGACTCTCTGCACCGATCCGGCGCCGGACCTCTAAAGGCCATGAATTTCCCCGACCCGCTGATCAAGGGCATCCTGGTAAAGCGCTACAAGCGCTTCCTGACGGATGTGGAACTGGAGGACGGCAGCATCGTCGTCGCCCACTGCGCCAACTCGGGCTCCATGTTGAGCGTCAAGGAACCGGGCGCCGAGGTCTGGCTCAGCCCGGCCCGCAACCCGGATCGCAAGCTGCGTTATACCTGGGAGCTGATCCGCGTCGGCCGCACCCTGGTCGGCATCAACACCGGGCTTCCCAACTACATCGTCTCCGAAGCCATCGAGAAGGGTCGGGTGCCGGAACTGACCGGCTACGAGACGCTCCGACGCGAGGTCAAATACGGCAAGAACTCGCGCATCGACATCCTGCTGGAAGACGCCAAGAAGGGGCTCTGCTACGTCGAGGTCAAGAACACCACCATGCGCCGCGACCTGAAAGACGGCCCGGTGGAATTCCCGGACGCCGTGACGACGCGTGGCACCAAGCACCTGAAAGAGCTGTCGGCCATGGTCCGGGCCGGCCACCGGGCGGTCATGTTCTACCTGGTGCAGCGCGCCGACGGGCATGCCTTCACGGTCGCAGGCGACATCGATCCCGACTACGCCAAGGCCCTGAAACAGGCCATGAAGACAGGTGTCGAGGTGCTGGCCTACAGATGCAAGCTTTCCAAGACCGCCATCCGCGTGGTGGACCCGGTGCCGCTGGCGTTGTAAGGAAGCGCCGTATACATGGATTTATCGACGCCGGGACCCCATAATTAAGACATGAACGATCAAGTCACCACACGGACCGGTCGCGACGCGCGCGCCATCAAGATCCACACGGCCGAGGAATTCGAGGGCATGCGCCGGGCCGGTCGCTTGGCCGCCGAGACGCTCGATTTCATCACGCCGCACGTGGTGCCGGGTGTGACGACGGGCGCGCTCGACAAGCTCTGCCACGACTTCATCATCGACCACGGGGCGATTCCAGCGCCGCTGAACTACCGCGGCTTCCCGAAATCCATCTGCACCTCCATCAACCACGTGGTTTGCCACGGCATCCCCGGCGACAAGGTGCTGGTGAAGGGCGATGCGGTGAACATCGACGTCACCGTCATCCTGGACGGCTGGCACGGCGATACCAGCCGCATGTTCTATGTCGGCAAGGCCAGTGTGAAGGTGCGGCGCCTGGTCGAGGCCACCTTCGAGGCGATGTGGCGCGGCATCCGCGTGGTCCGGCCGGGTGCGACCCTGGGCGATATCGGCCACGCCATTCAAAGCTATGCCGAAGGCGAGCGTTATTCGGTGGTGCGCGATTTTTGCGGCCACGGTCTCGGCCGGGTCTTTCACGACGCGCCCAACATCATGCACTTCGGCCGCGCCGGCGCCGGCGAGGCGCTGCGCGAAGGCATGTTCTTCACCATCGAGCCGATGATCAACATCGGCGCCTTCGAGGTGAAGATCCTGGCCGACGGCTGGACGGCGGTGACCAAGGACCGGTCGCTGTCGGCCCAGTTCGAGCATTCGCTGGCCGTGACATCCGACGGCTACGAGATTTTCACGCTGTCGCCCGCCGGGTTGGATTGCCCGCCCTTCGACGGTTGAGCGGGGCGGCGTCCGATGGCAGACAAAGCCAAGAAGACGCCCGGTCATCTCGGCCATCGCAAGCGGCTGCGCGAGCGTTTCCTTAAAAGCGGCGCGCAGGCGCTGGCCGATTACGAACTGCTGGAACTTCTGCTGTTCACGGCCATGCCCCGGCGCGACACCAAGCCGGTGGCCAAGGCGCTGCTGAAGCGCTTCGGCACGGTCGGCGAGGTGGTGGCCGCCGAGCCGCCGGCACTTCGTGAGGTCGACGGCGTCGGCGACGCCGTGGTGACGGCGCTGAAGTCGGTCGAGGCGGTGGCGCTGCATATGCTGTCGGACCAGATCAAGGGCCGCAACGTGCTGACCTCGTGGGCCAAGCTCGAGGACTATCTGATGGCGGCCATGGCGCGGAAGAAGCGCGAGCACTTCCGCATCCTGTTCCTCAACCGCCAGAACGAACTCATCGCCGACGAGGAGCAGCAGCGCGGCACCGTCGATCACACCCCGGTCTATCCGCGCGAGGTGGTGGCGCGGGCGCTGGAACTGGGCGCGACGGCGCTGGTCATCGTGCACAACCACCCGTCGGGTGACCCGACGCCATCGCGCGGCGACATCGACATGACCAGCGAGATCCAGGACGCCGGCCAGAAGCTCGGCATCACCCTGCACGACCACGTCATCGTGTCGCGCCGCGGCCTCAGCTCCTTCAAGTCGCTGGGTCTGCTCTAGCGCCTATCGGTGCTTCGCTATAGCCCTGATCGGCTCCAGCGCCCATTTCGGTCCGCGGCATGAATCAGTCCAAAACAGGCGCCTGTAGAGACGAATTTTCGAGCCTTAGATTCGGATATGGTCACAAATTTTGTTATTAAGTGTGAAATAATGTTATAATGACGCCTAAATATGGTTCATAGAAACAAATTAGTTACCATTTGATACTTATTCGGACTTCTAATTCCCATGCTAACGCGCCTACCATTCGTCACCTGGTGTCATGGTGTCCGTTTGCCATGACGACCGGTGGTCAAGTGAAGGGGGAGCAAGACATGGACCAGAGCGGGACGCTAGCGTTTGCCGATGCCGTCCAAGCCGCCCCGGTGGGCGAACCCGTTACGTCGGCCGGCGTCACCGCGGCCATTCCCGAACGCCTGCGCGGGCCGCTGGTGCGGCACATCGTCGACTACGGTCTGTTGCGCCGCAGCGCGCTCCACGATGCCTTGGCGGTACGCATCCAGGAGGTCGGCGGCCGGCCGCTCGGCGAGCGGGCGTCGCGCACCGGGTTCGAGATCATGCAGTTCCTCTGCGCCTGCTCGTTCACCGGCACGCCGCCAGCCATTTCGGACGTCTATCTCTCCACCGGCCTTTCCAAAAGCACCGCCATCCGCACCCTGGCGACGCTGGAACGCCTCGGCGTGGTCGAGAAACGACCCGACGTCGCCGACCGACGCCGCTTGCTGATCCATTTCACGCCGCCCTTCGAAGAGGTCCTGAAGCAGTTCGCCGCCGACTGCCTGGACGAGCTGAAGGACCTCATGGGGCTTGGCGATGATGCCGACCGTCGGCGCACCGAAGACGCGCTGCGCGCCAACGAGCAGCGCTTCCGCGACTTCGCCCAGATGTCGTCCGACTGGTTCTGGGAATCGGGGCCCGAACACCGCTTCAACTGGTTCTCGGAGGGCCACCGGGCGCGTCTCGGCATGATCGCCGACGCCTTCGCCGGCAAGACCCGCTGGGAGGTCGCCAGCGACTTGAATGAACAGGAAAAGTGGGCCGCCCACCGGGCCGATCTGGAAGCGCGGCGGCCGTTCCGCCGCTTCCGCTACGCGCTGCGTATCGACACCGGCGAGAACCGGGTCGTCGAGGCCAACGGCGTGCCCTTGTTCGACGAGGACGAGCGCTTCCTCGGCTATCGCGGCACCGCCGTTGATGTCACCGACCGGGTGTTGGGCGAGACGGCGCTCAGGGAAAGCGAGGCTCGGCTTCGGCGCGCCGTCATCGGCGCCCCCATCCCGATCATGATCCACGACGAGAACGGCGACGTGCTGATGATCTCCAATCGCTGGACCCAGATCACCGGCTACGGGGCGTCGGAAATCCCGACCATCCACGCCTGGCTGAGCCGTGCCTTCACCGACGACGCCGGCCCGGCGGAGGAGGCCATGCGGGCGCTCTTCGAAAGCGAACGCCCGGCCGAGGAGGGGGAGTTCCGGGTCCTCACCGCCGGCGGCGAGACGCGGCGTTGGGAGTTCCATTCGAGCCCCTTGGGCGAGTTGCCGTCGGGTCGCCGCATCGCCATCACCATGGCCATCGACGTCACCGAGCGCCGCGCCGCCGAGGCGGCCATGGCGCAGGCGCGCGATCAGGCGGACCGGGCCAACCGGTCCAAGTCGCGCTTCATCCAGCGCCTCAGCCACCAGCTGCGCATGCCCCTGAACACGCTTATCGGTTTCTCGCAGATGATGATGGCCGAGCAGTTCGGCCCCCTGGGGGCGCCCAACTATCGGACCTACACCGCCGACATCAACCAGACCGGCAAGCATCTGCTGGAAACCATCAACGATGTGGTCGACCTGGCGCAGCTGGACGAGACCGGCCGCATCACCTTCGAAGAAACCGTCGTCGCCGCCGGCACCGTGGTCGATCACGCTTGCCGCGAGATGGCGGCCACGGCCGAAGCCGCCGGCGTCAGGCTGGTCACCGGTTTCGGTGCCGACGTGCCGGCGCTGTTCGCCGACGAGCGGCGGCTCTGCCAGGTGCTGATGGCCTTGCTGCGGAATTCCCTGGCGGCCTTGCCCGAGGGCGGCGAGATCCGCATCCATACAGAGGCCACGTCAAGCGGCGACGGCGTGGAGATCGCCATCACCGACAGCGGCCACGAAGACGGCGCCGAAAACCGCGATCTGGAACTGGCCCTGAAGCCGTTCTGGCTGGGTGCCGTCGAGCCCATCGGCCCGGACGGCCATGACCGGACCGGCGACTTCGCGTTGCCACTGGCCTGCTCCCTGGTGGAACTGCACGATGGCAGCTTGGAGATCGAGCCGGTCGCCGATGGCGGCATCCGGATTTGCATCCGCCTGCCATCGGCAGAGGCCCGCAATGCCCCCTGCGCGCCCGCGCGCGCGACCGCCGGCGGTTAGCCTGCTGGCCGTTTCGTGGGCAATCCGTCGGATTTCCCGCGCCGGTTCTCGCGCCGTTTCAGGTAATCCAGCGCCAGCCGATAGCCCAGCCAGGCGAATCCAATGGCATAAGGGATGCTGCCGACGGCCATGGCCAGGCCGACTTCCTTGGCGATCCAGGTGGAGTAGGCGGCGACCGTATCGGCGGTGCTCTGGCCAGTGACGAAGGTCTCGTTCCAGACCCTGGAAAAGGCGCCGTAGCCCGACAGGTCGTCCAATTTCCCCATCAGCACCTGGCCGGTGACGTAGAAACCATAGTAGATCGGCACCATGGTGAAGACATTGGTGACCCACGTCCAGGCACAGGCGATGACCGGGCTGAAGTGCCAGCGCTTGACTGGCTTGAAGAGGGCCCAGGTCATCATCACCAGGGCCATCTGGATGCCGACCAGCGGCGTGAAGGCCCAGAACAGGCCGACGGCGCAGCCGCGCGCCTTGTAGCCGGCCGACTGGCGCCCGCGCTTCAAGGGAACGAGGAGCCGAAAACGGGTCAGCCGCATCATGCCTTCCCAGAGGCCGTAACGCCGTTTGGGTGGCATCGAACGACTGCCCGCCGGTAGCGGCGCGCGCGCGTCGCCCGGCGCCGGCAGTTTGCCGTCGTCGTCGCGCGGTTCAGGCTGTTCAGGCTCGCTCATGGCCGTCCGTCTATCCTCTCGGTCCGCCGGATCATGGCACAAAATCGTTAACGATCAACGCCATCGCCGTGTTTTCCAGGCGGCGACGCAGCGGATAGGATGCCGCCACCATGACCGACGCCCGCGACCATCAATCCGCTTCGACACCGCTCCGCACTTTGGTGCTCAGGGTGTTCGCGCCGTTCGCGGCGGGCTACTTCCTGTCTTACCTGTTGCGTGTCGTGAATGCGGTCATTGCCCCCGACCTGGTTGCGGATCTGGGCATCGACGCCACCGATCTCGGCCTCCTGACCAGCGCCAACTTCTTCGCCTTCGCCGCGTTCCAGTTGCCGCTCGGCATCCTGCTGGACCGCTATGGTTCGCGCCGGACGGAGACGGTGCTGTTGTTGGTCTGTGCCTCGGGCTGCGTCGTCTTCGCGCTTGCCGGCACGCTGGCCGGCCTGGTGATCGGCCGCGCCCTGATCGGCCTCGGCACATCGGCCTGCCTGATGGCCGCCTTCACCGCTTATGTCATCTGGTTCCCGAAGCCTCGGCTGCCGCTGGTTAACGGCTGCCAGATGATGTTCGGCAGCCTCGGCGCGCTGTCGGGCGCGGTGCCGGTGGAGTTTGCCCTCGGATACACCGACTGGCGCGGCGTGTTCTGGCTGCTCGCGGGCCTCGCGACGGTGCTGGCGGCGCTGATCTTCGTTGCCGTGCCCCGGCGCGGCAGCGCCGAGACGTCCACCGAGACCATGGACCGTCAGATTGCCGGCATCGGCCGGGTGTTCACCAGCCCGCTGTTCTGGCGCGTCGTGCCGTTCAGTGTGTCCACCCAGGGCACGTTCCTGGCCGTCCAGAGCCTCTGGGTCGGGCCCTGGCTCCGGGATATCGCCGGCTTCCCCCGGGACCAGGTCGCCCAGGTGCTGTCGTTGGCCGCCGCCACCATGGTCGTCGCCTACCTGGTGCTGGCCCTGGTCACCGACCGGCTGCGCCACGCCGGGATCGGCCCCATCCCGGTGGCCGCCACGGGTATGATCTGTTTCATTCTGGTGCAGGTGGCCATCGTCGCCGGCGCGCCGGTCTCGCCCTATGTCCTGTGGATGGGGTTCGGTTTCTTCGGCTCCGCCGGCATCATCGTCTACGCCGGGCTCAACCAGCACTTCCCGCCGGAACTGGCGGGCCGGGTGGTCACCGGGGCCAATGTGCTGACCTTCTTCGCCGCCTTTGGCCTGCAATGGGGCATCGGCGCCGTCATCGACCTCTATCCGACCACGGCATCCGGCGGTTACGCGCCGGAGGGCTATCGGGCCGCGTTCCTGGGCCTGATCGCCATGCAGGTCGTTGCGTGCACCTGGTTCCTCAGCTTCCGCCGCGCCGCCATCAACTGACGGCGGCGGCCGCGGGCATCTCGAAGGTTTGTGTCGCCCGACCGTCCGCCTCCAGCCCGACCAGACGCAGCAGGCCGGTCGCCGCGTTGGCTTCGCAGGCCAGCCGCGTGGTCGGGTTGAGGATCGGCGGCCGCACCCAATCGAAGTTGCCCTGGGCGCGATCGCGCACCTGGCGCATTACCGCCAGCCGGTCCTGGCTGTCGATACCGCGAGCGCGGCCGGCCGTGGTGAAGGCCAGCCAGTGGTTGGAAATGGCCGACGGCCCGTCGTGGCTGGCGGCCTGGTCCTCCTGGCGCTCGATGACGCAGGCCTGGTCCGGCTCCAGGCCGGCCAGGGTGAAGAACACCGGCACCGCGATCGGCGTTTCACTCAGCATGGCCCGGGCCTCGTCGAAGTCCCTTGCTTCGTCGAACACCCGGCGCAGCAGGTGCGGCGGCGGTAGGGCCCGGCGGCGGCCGACGCGGACCCGGTTGATGGCCCAGTCGGCCCAGCACGACCGGGTCCAGCGCCGCATCGGCGGCTGGTTGATGGCGGCGGCGAAACGCCCCGGCGCCACGGCGGTGACGACGCCGACGAACCCCGGCCAGGTGATATCCAGATAGTCGCCCGCCGACCCAGTGCGCCGCGCCACAACCAGGTTGCGCCCGAGGCCCGTCAGCGGCCAATCCAGCGTGCGCAGCAACCGGCAGCCCGGCCCCGCCGGATCAGGCCCGGCACCCGACGTGCAGGTCCATTCGTAGGACATGTTCAGCAGATACGCCCCTGGCCGGCCGGCGGCCTCGGCGACGGCGGCGATTTCATCCCGGTAGGGATTGCCGCCGCGCTCCAGCCAGGCCCGCGACAGCCGATCGCCGATCCGGAGCGCCAGCGGCCCGTAATGGGAGAGGCCGTTCTCGATAATATCCTGGAAGCGCCCGGGTTCATGGTCGGCCAACACGGCGGAGCCGCCGCCGCCGATGTCGATCAGCGGAATGTCGACCAAGGGGCCGTCGGGCGGGGCGGGTTGATCGTCCATCGGCCCAATATAGGCGCACCGGATGCTCGCCGACCACACCCCGGTCTTTCAATATGCCGGGCGATGATTAAAATCTGGCTCTCCAGTCCCCCGCCGCCCGGACGGCGGCAGCGCCCGAGGTGCCCATGATTCCGCGTTATTCCCGCCCCCCGATGGCCGCCATCTGGGCGCCCGCCAACCGCTTCCGCATCTGGTTCGAGATCGAGGCCCACGCCTGCGACAAGCTGGCGGAACTGGGCGTTATCCCGGAAGCAGCGGCTAAGGCCGTCTGGGCTGGCGGCGACAAGCCCTACGACGAGGTCCGCATCGCCCGCATCGACGAGATCGAGCGCGAGACCCATCACGACGTCATCGCCTTCACCACCGAACTGGCGGAGCAGATCGGCGACGAGGCGCGCTTCGTGCACCAGGGCATGACCTCGTCCGACGTGCTGGACACGTGCCTCGCCGTGCAACTGACGCAGGCCGCCGACATCCTGCTGGAAGATCTGGACGGATTGCTGGCGGCGCTGGAGGCGCGCGCGTTCGAGACCAAGATGATGCCGGTGATGGGCCGCTCGCACGCCATCCACGCGGAGCCGGTGACCATGGGCCTGAAGTTCGCCCGCTTCCATGCCGAGTTCAAGCGCGCCAAGGCGCGGCTTGTGGCCGCCCGCGCGGATATCGCCACCTGCGCCATTTCCGGCGCCGTCGGCACCTTCGCCAATATCGAGCCGGCGGTGGAGGAACACGTGGCGGCCAAGCTCGGCCTGGTGCCCGAGCCCATCTCCACCCAGGTCATTCCGCGCGACCGGCATGCGGCGTTCTTTGCCGTGCTCGGCATCATCGCGTCGTCGGTGGAAAACCTGGCTGTCGAGGTCCGCCACATGCAGCGCACCGAGGTGCGCGAGGCCGAGGAATACTTCGCGCCGGGCCAGAAGGGCTCGTCCGCCATGCCGCACAAGCGCAATCCCATCCTGACCGAAAACCTGACCGGTCTCGCCCGCGTCGTCCGCGCGGCCGTGGTGCCGGCGCTGGAGAACGTGGCGCTGTGGCACGAGCGCGACATCAGCCATTCGTCGGTCGAACGCATGATCGGCCCCGACGCCACTGTGACCCTCGATTTCGCGCTGGCGCGCCTGGCCGGCGTGGTCTCCAAGCTGGTGCTCTATCCCGACGCCATGCAGGCCAACATCGACCACCTGCGTGGCCTGGTGTTTTCGCAGCGCGTGCTGCTGGCCCTGACGCAAGCCGGCGTCAGCCGCGAGGACGCCTACCGCCTGGTGCAGCGGAACGCCATGCAGGTGTGGGAGCAGCGCACGGACTTCCTCGGCCTGCTGAAGGCCGATGACGAGGTCACCGGCCACCTGGACGCGGCGACACTCGACGGGCTGTTCGACATGGCCCACCACACCCGCCACGTGGACACCATCTTCCAGCGGGTCTTCGGCCGCGCCTGATGGCGACCGGGAAAACGCTAGTGCCGTTGCCCGAACCTGATCGCATCGGGACGCGGCCGCTGGAATCCGTCATTCAGGACCGGCGGACCCGCCGCGAGTTCGGCGGCGGCGCGCTGACACTCCCCAACGCCGGCCAGTTGATGTGGTCGGCCCAAGGAGAGACCGGCGCCGACGGTCAGCGGGCGGCGCCGTCGGCCGGCGGACATTGGCCGCTGGAGATCTGCCTGGTGGCCCGCCGGATCGATGGCCTGGCCGCCGGTGCTTACACCTACTTACCAGCGGATCATAGCTTGCGATCCGGCCGCGTCGGCGACCATGGTCCGGCTCTCGCCGAGGCCGCCATCGGCGAGCAACCCTGGCTCGCCCAACCGGCGGCGATCATCGTGCTGGGGGCGGACGTGGCGTCCATGAACGACGCCTTCGCCGACCAGCCGCCGCTGGGGCAGCGGGGTTTCCGCTATGCCTCCATGGAGGTCGGCCACGCCGCCCAGAACATTTATCTGCAGGCCGAAGCGCAGGGGCTCGCCGTGGTATTGGTGGCGGGTTTTGACGATACGATGGTCACGGATCTGGGCCTCCTGGCACCGCATAGCCCGCCGCTGGCCTTGTTGGCCGTCGGCGGCCGCAAGGAGGACACATGACGACACTGGTCAATCCGCTGAAGGAAAAGATCGCGGCCGGCGAGACCACGTTCGGCACCCTGGTGACAATGCCATCCGCACCCCACCTGCAGGTGCTGGCGGCGGCCGGGTTCGACTGGGTCTGGATCGATACCGAACACGGTCCCATGTCGCCGGAGACCGTGCATAACATGATCAACGCCACGGCACCCAGTGCCACGGTGCCGTTGGTGCGGGTGCCGGCGACAATGCCGTGGATGGTCAAGCCGGCGCTGGACGCGGGCGCCCTGGGGATCGTCTTTCCCTTCGTGTCCTCGCCCGAGACGGCGGCCGAAGCGGCGGCGGCGGTACGCTATCCGCCGGAAGGCGTGCGCGGCTTCGGGCCGTTCCTGGCACCGTCGCGCTGGGGCGTGAGCATGGCCGAGTACGCCGCCAGCGCCAACGCGGCGATACTGTGTGTGGTCATGATCGAAACCCGGGAGGCCGTCGAACGGGCCGAAGAAATCCTCGCCCAGCCCGGTATCGATATCGCCTTCGTCGCCCCCTTCGACCTGTCGCAAAGCCTGGGCTGCCCCGGCGAATTCGACAATCCTATGTTCGTCGACGCCCTGGCGGCGGCGGAACGCAGCATCCTCGATGCCGGCCTGGTGCTCGGCGGCATGGCGCTCGACGAAACGATCGGCCGGGCCATGATGGACCGCGGCTACCGGTTCCTGATGTTGTCCGCGGACGGCCTGATCCTGGACGGAGCCTGCCGCCTGTTCATCGACGCCATGCGCGCCTGATCCCTTCGACGGTTCGTGCGTGCGCCGTCGTGTGGCGGCGTGCCCCGATGCAAGTTTCTGCTTGCCCGCGCGGCCACGGGCGCATATGTCCGTAACCATAAAAATGAAGGGGTTTTTATGTCAACCAGTGCGGGAGCACCTCGGTTCGAGGGGCCGCTAAAGGATTTCGCGGACTACGTGAGGTCGCTCGATCAGGGCTATGTGCCCACGGTCGGGCAATTCGACCTGATGGCCATCCACCGTCTGGCGCCGATGGTCGTGGTGCTCGATGTGCTGGCCGAGGAACGCCGGCTGCGCTGCCGGTTCGTCGGCACGAAGGTCGTCGCCATGCATGGCAGCGACGCCACCGGCAGGGACGTGCAGGACCTGTTCGTCGAAGCCGACGGCGTTCGGGAGCTGATCGAAAGTTATTGGCGCGTCGCCGATGCGGCGCGGCCGCTGTTCACCAGGTCCAGGGTGATGCGGCCGGACGAGCCCGACCAGCTGTTCGCCTATGGCCGGCTGGCGGTGCCGCTGCTCGACGAAGCGGGCCGGGTGGCGCGTATCGCGACGGTCATTACGCGCTGTCGTGCCGATGAGATGACCACAGATTTCAGCGCCGTCGACGTGGCTTGAGGGCGGGCGGCAAAGCCGGTTCGACCCTAGAGCTCGGCCTCGACCTGCTGGATGGCGACCGGCAACAGCTCTTCGATCTTGTCGCGTACCTGTTGTTCGGAGATGTCAGTGCCGCGCGCCGCGATGTCGGCCATCACCTTGCGCATGATATCTTCGATACCGGGCTCCTCAAGGTCGGCGACGACCACTTCCTTGGCGTAGGCGTCGGCCTTGTCGCCGGAAAGTCCGAAGTGTTCGGCCAGCCACAGGCCCAACAGCTTGTTGCGGCGCATCTCGGCCTTGAATTCCATTTCCTGGTCGAGCTTGTACTTGGCTTCTTCCGCCCGTTCTTTCTTTTCGAAGCTGTCCGCCATGGTCATCTCCCTGGCCTGATGCGATTGCGTGAGCCTTATGTAGTCGTAGAGGACGCCGCCTGCAAGCGGCTGAGGTGGGGCAAATGGCCGGGGCTGGCGCGGGCGCGAGCGAGCAGCTATGAAGACTGCCATGTGCACGCTCGTCATCCTGCGCCGGCCGGACCACGATTGGCCCTTGCTGATCGCCGCCAACCGGGACGAAATGGCCGACCGGCCGTGGCTGGCGCCGGGTCGCCACTGGCCTGATCGGGACAACGTGATAGCGGGCCAGGATGAGTTGGCCGGCGGCACTTGGCTGGCATTGAACGACGACGGCGTGGTTGCCGGGGTGCTCAATCGGCGCGGCTCGCTGGGGCCGGCCGACGACAAGCGATCGCGCGGCGAACTGCCGCTGGAGGCTTGCGACCACGCCGAGGCCCGGGCCGCGGCCGAAGCACTGGCGGAACTCGACCCGCAGTCCTATCGCGCCTTCAACCTGATCGTCGCCGACGCCCGGGACGCCTTCTGGCTGGCCGCGCGGGAGGGCTCCGTCGCCATGCGCGTGGAGCCGCTGCCGGTGGGGCTCTCCATGATCACCGCCCATGACCTGAACGACCGTGAATCGCCGCGCCAGCGCTACCATCGGCCGCGCTTCGAGGCGGCCCCCGCGCCCGATCCGGAAGGTAACGGCGGCGATGGAGACTGGTTCGCCTGGGAAGCCTTGATGGCGAGCCGCGACGCAGATGCCGAGCGCGGCCCCCGGGGCGCCATGTGCGTCACCACGGATTACGGGTTCGGCACCGTGTCGTCGTCGCTGGTCGCCGTGCCGTCGATGGAACGCCGCTTCAACGGTGCCCGCGCGCGCTGGCGCTTTTCGCCCGGGGCCCCCGGGCAGGCCGCCTATGGGCCGGTGGAGCTTTAACCCAGGATCATTGTATCGGACCGGGGCAATCGCTATAACCCACCCCTTCTCCAAAACCAGGAGGCCACGGCCATGGCGCGCCGCCGCCAGATCTACGAAGGCAAGGCCAAGGTGCTGTTCGAGGGCCCGGAACCGGGGACCCTGGTGCAGTATTTCAAGGACGAGGCCTCGGCCAACAACAATACCAAGACCGGCATCATCACCGGCAAGGGGGTGCTGAACAACCGCATCTCCGAATACCTGATGATGCGGCTGGGCGAAATCGGCGTGCCGACCCATTTCGTGCGCCGGCTCAACATGCGCGAGCAGTTGATCCGCGAGGTCGAAATCGTTCCGCTGATCGTGGTGGTGCGCAACGTCGCCGCAGGCTCGCTGGCCGACCGTTTCGGCATCTCCGAAGGCACGCCGCTGCCGCGTTCGGTGGTCGAGTACTATTACAAGTCGGAAGAACTCGGGAATCCGATGGTCTCCGAAGAACACGTCACCGCCTTCGGCTGGGCCGTGCCGCAGGACCTGGACGAGATCATGGCGCTGGCGCTCAGGGTCAACGACTACCTCTCGGGCCTGTTCCTCGGTATCGGGCTGCGCCTGGTGGATTTCCGCTGCGAATTCGGCCGGCTTTGGGAGGGCGAGCAGATGCGCCTGGTGCTGGCCGACGAGGTCAGCCCGGACAGCTGCCGCCTCTGGGACATCCATACGGGTGAAAAACTCGACAAGGACCGCTTCCGCCGCGACCTCGGCAATGTCGAGGAAGCGTACCAGGAAGTCGCCCGTCGGCTCGGCATCCTACCCGAATCGGGCCCCGCCGACATGAAGGGCCCGGAGGTCATGCAATAGGGCCCAGGGCCTGAATGCCCGGGATTCCAGGCTCTCTCCAGGGGCCTTGCGAGACCCACCGGAACCGGCTAGGTGAAGGCATGAAAGCCACCGTCCACGTGACCCTGAAACCCGGCGTCCTCGACCCGCAAGGCAAGGCCGTGCAGAACGCCTTGGGCTCGCTCGGCTTCGCCGGCGTGGACAGTGTCCGCCAGGGCAAGTTCATCGAACTGGACCTGGCCGAGAGCGATCCCGCCAAGGCGCGCGCCAGCGTCGAGGCCATGTGCGAGAAACTGCTCGCCAACACCGTCATCGAAAATTACGCCATCGAACTCGCCGAGGGGTGAGCCCGACGCCATGCCGAAGCCCGTCAAAGCCGCCGTCATCGTCTTCCCCGGTTCCAACTGCGACCGCGACAGCCAGGTGGCGCTGGCGGCCAGCGTTGGCGGGCCGGTGGCCATGCACTGGCACGGCGATGCGGACCTGCCCCAGGGTTTGGATTTGATCGTGGTGCCAGGGGGCTTCTCCTACGGCGACTACCTGCGCTCCGGCTCCATGGCCGCCAACTCGCCGGTCATGCGCGCGGTGGTCGAACGCGCCGAGGCGGGCGTGCCCGTCCTGGGTATCTGCAACGGCTTCCAGGTGCTGACGGAATCGGGCCTCTTGCCGGGGGCGCTGATGCGTAACGCGGATCTGAAGTTCGTCTGCCGCGATGTCTACATGAACGTGGAGACGACGGAGAGCGTGTTCACCGGCGCCTACGCCAAGGACCAGGTCATCCGTATCCCGGTGGCGCATCACGACGGCAACTATTTTTGCGACGAGGCCACCCACAAGGAACTCGCCGACGCCGACCGCATCGCCTTCCGCTACGTGGATGCCGCGGGCCAGCGCGGCAACGGCGCCAACCCGAACGGCTCCCTCGACGACATCGCCGGCATCCTCAACGCCAAGCGCAACGTCTTGGGCATGATGCCGCACCCGGAACGCCTCGCCGATGACGAGCTTGGCGGCAGCGACGGCAAGCCCCTGTTCGACGGACTGGTGGCCCAGCTCTCGTGACCACCTACCACCCCGACATCACCCCCGACATGGTCGCCGAGCACGGACTCTCCGATGAAGAGTACGCCAAGGTGCTGGAGATCATGGGCGGCCGCGCGCCGAACATCACCGAGCTCGGCATCTTCTCGGTCATGTGGTCGGAGCATTGCTCCTACAAGTCGTCGAAGAAGTGGCTGAAGACGTTGCCCACCGAGGCACCCTGGGTGATCTGCGGGCCCGGCGAGAACGCCGGCATCATCGATATCGGCGACGGCCAGTGCGCCGTCTTCAAGATGGAGAGCCACAACCACCCCTCATATATCGAGCCCTACCAGGGTGCCGCGACCGGCGTCGGCGGCATCCTGCGCGATGTCTTCACCATGGGCGCGCGCCCCGTCGCCAACCTGAACGCGCTCCGCTTCGGCAGCCCGGACCATGCCAAGACCCGCCACCTGGTGGCCGGGGTCGTGGCCGGCATCGGCGGCTACGGCAACTGCGTCGGCGTGCCCACCGTCGGCGGCGAGTGCGAGTTCCACGAGAGCTACAACGGCAACATCCTGGTCAACGCCATGACCGTCGGCGTGGCGGACACCGACCGCATCTTCTATTCCGCCGCCACCGGGGCTGGAAATCCCATCGTCTACGTCGGCTCCAAGACCGGCCGCGACGGCATCCATGGCGCCACCATGGCGTCGACCGAATTTTCCGAAGACGCCGAGGCGAAGCGCCCGACCGTGCAGGTCGGCGATCCGTTCACCGAGAAGCTGCTGATCGAGGCGTGTCTCGAGCTGATGGCCACCGACATGATCGTCGCCATCCAGGACATGGGGGCGGCCGGGCTGACCTCGTCGTCGTTCGAGATGGCGTCCAAGGGCGGCGTCGGCGTGGAATTGGACCTCGACAAGGTGCCGCAGCGCGAAGAGAACATGACCGCCTATGAGATGATGCTGTCCGAAAGCCAGGAGCGCATGCTGATGGTGCTCAAGCCGGGCTCGGAACCGGACGCCCAGAAGATTTTCGAGAAGTGGGAGCTCGACTTTGCCGTCGTCGGCCACCTGACCGAGACCGGCCACATGGTCTTGCGGCATCAGGGCGATGTGGTGGCCGACCTGCCCATCGATCCGCTGGCGCTGGCGTCCCCCGAGTACGACCGGCCCTGGCAGCCGACGCCGGCGGCGGCCCCCGTCAGTCTCGACGACGTGCCGGCGCCCAACGATCCGCTGGCCCCGCTCATCACCCTGATGGGCTCGCCCGACGGCTCGGCCAAGCGTTGGATCTGGGAACAGTACGACCACATGGTGATGGCCGACACGCTGGGCCGTGGCCGCCCGGGTGCGTCCGATGCGGCGCTGGTCCGCGTGCACGGCACCCCGAAGGCGCTGGCCATGACGTCGGACTGCTCACCGCGCTACTGCAAGGCCGACCCCGTCATGGGCGGCCGCCAGGTGGTGGCCGAGGCCTGGCGCAACATCACCGCGACGGGCGCGCTGCCGCTCGCCATCACCGACAACATGAACTTCGGCAACCCGGAAAAGCCCGAGATCATGGGCCAGTTCGTCGGCTGCGTCGAAGGCATGGCCGAGGCCTGCATCGCGCTCGACTTCCCCGTCGTCTCCGGCAATGTCTCGCTCTACAACGAGACCGACGGCCAGGCCATCAACCCGACGCCGACCATCGGCGCCGTCGGCCTGCTCAAGGACCACGCCCAGGCGGTCGGCCTGGCCCTGGCGGCCGAGGGCGAGGCGCTTGTATTGGTCGGCGAGACCGCCGGCCACCTCGGCCAGTCCATGTACCTGAAGGAGGTGCTGGGCCGCGAAGAGGGGACACCGCCCCCCGTCGACCTCGCCACCGAGCGCAAGAACGGCGATTTCGTGCGGGCGCAGATCCTTGGCGGCGCTGTCGGCGCCTGCCACGATCTTTCGGCCGGCGGCCTCTGCGTCGCCGCGGCCGAGATGGCCCTCGCCGGCGGTACCGGCGCCACCCTTGCGCCGCCCGATGACCTGGACATCCCGCTCCACGCCTGGCTCTACGGCGAGGATCAGGCCCGCTATCTGCTGGCCACGACCGACGCCGCCGCACTGCTTGCCGCCGCAGCCGAGGCAGGTGTCGTGGCGCAGAAGGTCGGCATCACCGGCGGCGATGCCGTCGAGATCGTCGCCGGGGACGGCGCTGGTGCGTTGGCCCTGGTCGACCTTTCCGCCACCCACGAGGGCTGGCTGCCGGACTATATGTCCGCCCCCTGAGCTTCTCTCGATTTGAGCGATTCCCGACCATTGTGCTAGTCTCGGCGCCGGCAGAGTATCGCGGCTGATCGCCGCACCGACCTGGGAGTTTGCGCCATGGCCGAAGACGCGGGGATGGATCCCAAACTAAAGACCGGCGGCGCGCTGCTGCTGATCGCCGTCTTCACGCAGGTCATGGCCTTCGTGCTGCTGCGCGAAAGCGGCATGGTCATCCTGGGCACCGACCTGACGGGTATCGAAGGCCGCATGGGCTGGAGCCTGCAGGTGCTGTCCCTGATCGCATCCACCAGCGGCCTGATCCTGGCCTTCATGGCCCGCGAATAATCCCTCTTCCATGACCGCCTACAGACAGCAGGCGCTCCCGGCGGGCATCACCATGCGCGCCGTCGACAACGGAAACGGCCTCAAGATGAATGTGCTGCAGGCCGGCGACGCCACGGCGCCGGTCGTGCTGCTGCTGCACGGCTTCCCCGAAATCGCCTACAGCTGGCGCAAGGTCATGCCGGCGCTGGCCGAGGCCGGCTACCGCGCCATCGCCCCCGACCAGCGCGGCTACGGCCTGACCACCGGCTGGGACGACCGCTATGAAGGCGATCTCGCGTCCTTCCGCATCACCAACCTGGTGCGCGACGTCATGGGGCTGCTGCACGCCCTCGACATCCAGCGCGTCCACGCCGTGGTCGGCCACGACTTCGGCGCCTGGGTGGCCGGCGCTTCGGCCCTGATGCGGCCCGACGTGTTCCCCGCCGTCACCTGGATGAGCGCGCCGTTCGCCGGCCCGCCCGCCCTGGACGCCCCCAGCGTCGAGGCCGCTTGGGCGAAGATGGACGCGGACCTGGCATCCCTCCCGCGCCCCCGCAAACACTACCAGCGCTTCTATTCCCTGCCGCAAGCCAACGCCGACATGTGGAAGTGTCCCGAGGGCGTGCACGACTTCCTCCGCGCCTACTTCCACTTCAAGAGCGCCGACTGGCCCGGCAACCAGCCCTACGAACTTGCCGGTCGCAGCGCCGAAGACTGGGCCGACCTCCCCACCTACTACATCATGGACGCGGACGAGGGCATGGCCGCCCAGTGCGCCAGGGAAATGCCGGGCCCCGAGCACATCGCCAATTGCCAGTGGCTGCCCGACGAAGACCTCCGCGTCTATTCCGACGCCTACACGGCCACCGGCTTCCAAGGCGGCCTGCAATGGTACCGCTGCAAATTCGTCGACGCCTTCATCGCCGAGGAGCAGGTCTTCGCCGGCCGCACCATCGATCAGCCATCCGCCTTCATCTCCGGCGCGCAAGACTGGGGCATCCACCAGACTCCCGGCGCCATGGACGCCATGCGCACGAAGACCTGCACCGATATGCGGATGTGCGAACTGATCGACGGCGCCGGCCACTGGGTGCAGCAGGAAAAGCCGCAACAGGCGGCGGCGGCGTTGCTGTGGTTCTTGAGCGGGCTCTAGATCGTTTGGCCAAGGCCGGCGTTCGGGCCGACTACTCCTTCGCGCGGCCTTCCAGCAGCGTGGCCAGGACTTGGGCGAATTCGTCCGAGCGTACGGACGAGTTATGGTCCTTGCCGTTGAGTTCGATGAAGGTGGCGTCGACGCCGCGCGCGGTCAGGCCAGCCACGTAGTCACGCGCCAGCCCGGGGGTGGTGTTGTCGTCCAGGCTGCCGGTCAAGGCGACCACCCGGGTTGTGGTGGCGACATCGGCGGCGAAATCGTGCGGCGACAGGCTGTTGGTCCAGTTGTTGTGGCCGCGCCGCCTCTCGCGCCATTCGGGGACGTTGCACGGGCAGGCGGCGAGCGCCGCCGCTTGGGCCAGGTCCGGGTACTTGCCGATGATGACGCCGGAGATGGCGGCGCCACCAGAATGCCCGGCCAGGATCACCAGATCGGCGCGGTAGTGCCCTTTCAGCGTGCGCACCGCCGCGGCGACGGCGTCCACGATGTGGGGCCGGTAGCCGTCGCCTTCACGGCGATAGCTCGTGCCCGTCGACGTGTTGCCGTCGCGGTCGTAGTAGCCGGGCCGGATCAGGCCGACGGCAACGATCCCCCTGGCGGCGAAACGGTGGGCCAGCGGGTAGAGATAGTCGGACGAGCCGCCCCGGTATCCGTCGCCATGGATGAACACAACCAGCGCCGTGCGTTCCGCCGGTTCGCCGAAAACCCTGATCACCAGGCATTCGGTCCCGGCGTCGACCCGGGTCACGTTGTCGGCCGCACAGTCGTCGGCGGAAACATCCCGCGGGTACGACAGGGCCAAGACGCCGACGCACAACACCGCGAACAGGAACCGCATCATCGCACCCTCACTATCCGGCCGAACCATCGTCCTTGAAACCCACGCTCCAATGCGAGCCGTCGCAGAAGGGCTTGTTCTTGGAGGCGCCGCAGCGGCAGAGCGTGAACTGGGCGCGGCAGGCACCATCGCCCCATTCAACGTCCATGGCCTGGCCTTCCAGTTCGATGTCGCCGCTAACCACGAACGGGCCGTCCTTGGCGGCCTGGATCGAGGGCGCGCCGGATGGCACCTGGGCCTCCGCACCGCCAAGCGAATAAGAGAGCGCCCCCGACGGACACTTGCCGATGACGTCGATGATGTCCGCCACCGCCGCCCCGTCCGGATCGATCCAGGGCTCCTGCCTCTGCCGCCAGACCGCCGACAGGTTGTCCGTGCAGACCCCGGCGTGGGCGCAAAGGGCGCGGTTGTCGTGGATGGTGACGTCGTTGCCGACATAGCTCTGGCGCTGGTCAGGCGCCCGGTCAGCATGCTTGGCTCCGTCGAAGCCGTTCCGCGCGTGGGTGCCGTCACAGAACGGCTTCTTGGCCGACCCGCCGCAGCGGCACAAGGCAACCATCGGCTTGGTCTCCACGGCTGATCCGTCCGGTGCCCGCAAATCACCCAACCCGGAGACCATATAAGGCCCGTTGTCCCGGCAGGCGATGGTCACTTTCGCTTCTTCGTCACTCATCCGCTCGACCTCCGTGGTCATGCGTTCGCCGGGCACCTCCCGGCTAGTATCGGCCCTGGACGCAATCCATCCACCGGCTGGACCGCTGCCAAACCCTAGCACGGGGGTTGTTCTGCCGTCGGCTTAGCGAAGTGGAACACAGAGAACACAGAGGCGTCACAGAGATCACTGAGACGACCGAGCCCATCCGTGCCGCAGGCACCTCAATCTTCTTCTCTGTGTCTCTGTGCCTCTGTGTCTCTGTGCCTCTGTGGTGAATACCTCCAGACTCTCAACCCGGGAACCGCCGGACGAGGTGCGCCCGGACACGAACGGAAAACGGCGCCGCCCGGGGGTGCTGGCGGCGCCGTCGTCCTGGGGAACCTGGGCTTCTTCAGACCATGAGCTAACGACGCCGAGACTAGCCGCCGGAGATGACAGTTTGATGTCGGTGGGGTGATGGTGGGGTGACGGCGGGGCTTGAAATCTCGAACGACCCGACTATCTCTACCAAGTCCCCGACAAGACAACGCCGCACGACCGTGCGCGGCCGACCGCCGCGTGCGTTCGGCGTGCCTTGTATTGGAGATGATGAAAGATGACAGATGATGACGAATGATGACATTTTCCCACGAAATTGGCATGTTTCATGCCGTATCAACGGGTTAATCTGTTTTTACCTGCCAAAAAGCGGTCGAAAAAGCGGGCAAACGTCCGAAAACGTGGTCATTGGGGATAAATCAGCCCTTGGGGTCGGCTTTTTCGCCCAGCGAAACCTCTTCCGTCCCCAGCGCGTCGGCGAGGCGGTCCTGGGCGCTACCGGGTTGCATGGCTTGCGGCTGCGAGGCATCCGGGGCCCAGCCTGTCAGGGTGATGATTTGGAAGGTGGCCGGGTGGCGGCCGTCTTCGTCGGTGAAGGTGGTGGCGTAGCGGGCGAGGGCATCCACCAGCGTGGTGCGCTTGAGGGGGACCTTGCGGCGCTCCAGGACGGCGTTGGTTTCGGCCATGGCGCGGAGGTCGGTGAGCAGCTTGAAGGGCTCCGCGTAAGAGACGGTGATGGTTTCGGCATCCACCACCGGCAGCGCGAAGCCGGCCCGTTGCATCAGCGCACCGGCGTCGCGGACGTCGACGAAGGGCGAGACGCGGGGGCTGAGGCCGCCGTCGTTGGCGATCTCGGCCTCGGCCAGGGAGGTGCGCAACTCGGCCAGCGTCTCGGTGCCGAAGAGCGTGGCCAGGAACAGGCCGTCGGGTTTGAGGGTGCGGCGGATTTGCACGAGTGCGCCCGGCAGGTCGTTGACCCAGTGCAGGCCGAGGTTGGAGAGCACAAGATCGAACGACGCGTCGGCGAAGGGCAGGGCTTCCTCGTCCGCCGTGACCGTCGGCCAGCCGGTGCGCGCGGCCAGCGTCGCCATGTCGGACGACAGTTCCATCTGCACCAGGTATTCGACGCCGCCCCGGCCCCCAAGGTTCCCGGTGGTGCCTTGCAGCAGCGCCGCCGCCAGGCGGCCGGTGCGGCAACCGAGGTCGAGGGCTGCGGGAAATCTGCGCGTGGTATCGTCGAGGCGGTCGATCAGCCGGCTCGCCACCTCGTCGAACAGGAAGGACGCGTCGTCGAAGCCGGCGGCCGCCCGGTCGCGGCGCTGGCGCACCAGGCGCCGATTGAAGACTTCCATGGAATCCGACATGCTTGGTTTATGACACGCCCTGGGTCCAGCATGAACACCGAAAGCGCGGCGGTATCGCCAGCCCTGGCGGCCGCCGGCCGGGCCGGGCGGGTGCTGCTGGACGCATTGTTGCCGCCGCAGTGCCTGAAGTGCGGTGCGCTGGTGGCCGAGCACGGCGGGCTCTGTGGCGAGTGCTGGCCGCAAGTGACGTTCCTCGGCGATCCGCAATGCCAGCAGTGCGGCCTGCCGTTCGAGCATGAATTCGGCGCCGCCGAGTCCGATGGACTGCGCTGCGGCGAGTGCCTGCGCCGGCCGCCGGCTTATCGCCGGGCCCGGGCCGTTGTCGCCTATGACGACGCCAGCCGGGACTTTCTTCTGGCCTTCAAGCACGGCGATCGCACCGACATGGCGCCGGCCTTCGGCGCCTGGTTGGCCCGCGCCGGCGGGGAGTTGGCGGCCGAGGCGGACCTGGTGGTGCCGGTGCCGCTGCACTGGACGCGGCTCTGGCGGCGGCGCTTCAACCAGTCGGCGCTGCTGGCGCAATCCCTGGTGAAGGTGCTTGACCAGGCCGGCGGCGACGACCATATCCCCGCGCATGTCCCGGCGTGTGCGGTCGACCTGCTGGTGCGCAGGAAGCGGACGCCAAGCCAGGGCGGGCTCGGTCGGGGTGCCCGGCGGCGCAACGTGCAGGGCGCTTTCCGTGTGCGCCCCAGGGACAAGCAGCGTCTGGCCGGCAAGCGCGTGCTGCTGATTGACGACGTGCTGACCACCGGCGCCACGGTGGAGGCCTCGGCCAAGGTGCTGGTGCGTTCCGGCGCGGTCGCCGTCGACGTGCTGACGCTGGCCCGGGTTTGCCGGCCGCCCGGAAATTAGGACCATGGGAGACTGAATCAATGACGGAGGAAAGCGTGCCCGAAATCGAGATATACACATCGCCCTTCTGCGGCTTCTGCGCGCGGGCCAAGCAGCTGCTGGCCGCGAAGGGCGTGGACTTCACCGAGATCGACACGTTCATGAGCGGCTCCAAGCGGCGCGAGATGTCGGAACGCGCCGGCGGCCGCACTTCGGTGCCGCAGATTTTCGTCGGCGGAGAACACCTGGGCGACTGCAACGAGATTTACGCCATGGACGGGCGCGGCGAGTTGGATGCGGCGCTCGTTCTGACGGAGGCGAACTGACAGCCATGAGCGTTCCCTTCACCGTCGCCATGCTGCAGACCACCACCGGGCGCGACCCGGCCGCCGAAGTGCCGGCGGCCTGCGATCTGGTGCGCCGGGCCGGCGACCGCGGCGCCGATTTCGTCATGCTGCCCGAGACCTGCAACATGATGGAGCCCGACCGGGCCCGCGCCCGGGAGAAAGCACATTTGCTGGATGACGATCCGGGCCTCGTGCAGTTCCGCGAGGCGGCGGCGGCGAGCGGCGTCTGGCTGCTGGTCGGCTCCATGGTGGTGTGGGCGGACGAGAGCCAGGAGCGGCTGGCCAACCGGTCGGTGCTGATCGACGACGCGGGCGAGGTGAAGGCGACCTACGACAAGGTGCACATGTTCGACGTCAATCTGGGGGACGGCGAGATCTACAGCGAGTCCGAGGCCTACCGGCCGGGCGCCAGGGCCGTGCTGGCCGAGACACCCTGGGGGCGGCTCGGCATGACCGTCTGCTACGACCTGCGTTTCCCGGCGCTCTATCGCTGGCTGGCCCAGCAAGGGGCGGATTACCTGACCGTGCCGTCGGCCTTCACCCGGCCGACCGGCGAGGCGCACTGGCATGTGCTGCTGCGGGCGCGCGCCATCGAAACCGGTTGCTGGGTGTTCGCCCCGGCGCAGACCGGCGAGCACGAAGGCGGACGCAAGACATTCGGCCATTCGCTGGCCGTCGACCCCTGGGGCACCGTGGTGGCCGACGGCGGCGCCGAGGCCGGCATGGTCGTCGCCCAGGTTTCGCCGGCGGTGGTGCGGGCGGCGCGCATGCGCATGCCGTCGCTGCAGCACGACCGGCCGTTTCTGGAGGACGCGGGATGATGGCGTCAGGGCAGCAGCGGTTTGGGCTCGGGCTCGCGGTCGGCGCGGCTCGTGGTGGCGCGGTTGTTAACGGCGCAAATGCGCTGCTTGACGCCCGGGCACTCGCCGGTCTCGACGATGCCGTGCTCGTAGGCGACGACCTGCAGGCGCTCGCCGACCAGCGACAGCAGTTCGCCCGCACGCAGCAGGTGGTCCGGGTTGCGCGGCCGGGTGTAGGCCTCGTTGCCCAGCGCGAAGGTCTCGTAGAGCAGCACGCCGTCGGGTTCCAGCGCCTCGATCAGCGTCGGCAGCAGCGGCCGGTGCAGATAGTTGCAGACGATGATGCCGGCGAAGGTTCTGCCTGTAAGCGGCCAGTTGAACGAAGCGGGCGAGGCGTCCTCCAGGTCGGCCTGGACGAGTTCGCAGTCGGCGTCGTCGGCGAATGGGACCAGCGGCTCGATGGTCCGATCGAGGGCCAGCACCCGGCGGCCCTTTTCGAGCAGGAACCGGGTGTGGCGTCCGCCGCCGGCGGCCAGGTCCAGAATCCGGCCGTCCTTAGGAAACATGGGTTCGAAGCGGACCACCCAATCCGCCGGCTCCGTCATCCGGAGATGGCGGGATTTAGGCGGTGTATCGGGTCGGTCACTGCACACTTTGTTAACCGTTTCTCGCTAGCCTTTCGGGTCCAAAGACCTACAATAGCGCGCTCCCAGGGACCAGGCGGCATTTCGTCATGATCAAATACCAACTGCGCTGCTCCAGCGGCCACGAGTTCGAGGGCTGGTTCAAGGACGGCGCCACCTATGACGCCCAGGCCCAGGCGAACGGTATCGAATGCCCCTACTGCGGCGACGCCGATGTCTCGAAAGCCATCATGGCGCCGGCCATCCCGTCCAAGCGCTCCACGTCGCAGGTCGAGGCCGGCGACGCCGAGGCCGGTCTGCTGTCGGAAGAACGCGCCCGCGAGGTCGCCTCCAAGATCCTGGAAGCGGTGCACACGCTGCGCGGCCACGTGGAATCCAACTACGACGATGTCGGCGACAAGTTTGCCGAGGAAGCCCGGCGCATCCACTACGGCGAGACCGACGAGCGCGGCATCTACGGCGAGGCCACGGCCGACGAGGCCGAGGAAATGGATGACGAGGGCATAGAGTTCTTCCGCCTGCCCACCCTGCCGCGCCGGGATGACTGAGGGTACTCAGTGGGCTCAGGGCCTCGTGACGAACGCCAGATAATTGACAGCCAGATCATCGCCGAGCCGCCATTCATCGGCCAGCGGATCGTAGCTCATTCCCTTGAGGGCCCGGATTTCGGCACCTTGCGGCCGCAGTCCCTTGGCCAGTTCCGACGGCCGGACGAACTTCTTCCAGTCGTGCGTGCCGATGGGCAGCCAGCGCAGGATGTACTCGGCCCCGACCTTGGCCAGCAGCAGCGATTTGGGTGTGCGGTTGAGGGTCGAGACGACCATGGCGCCGCCGGGCGCCATCAGGTCCACGCTGGCGCCGAGGAACGCCGCCACGTCGGCCACGTGCTCGACCACCTCCATGTTCAGCACCACGTCGAAGCGCTCATCCATCTCCGCCAGCGCTTCCGGTAACTGGTGCCGGTAGTCGATGTCGAGGCCCATCTCTTCGGCATGCAGGCGGGCGACCGCGATGTTGCGCTCGGACGCATCGATGCCGGTGACGCTGGCGCCGAGGCGAGTCATGGGCTCCGCTAGCAGGCCGCCGCCGCAGCCGATGTCGAGCAATGTCAGACCTTCGAGCGGCTTCGTGCTCTCGGCATCGAGCCCGAAGTGGTCGCAGAGACAGTCGCGGATGAAGGCCAGGCGCACCGGCGCCAACTGGTGCAACGGGCGGAACTTGCCCGAGGCGTCCCACCACTCGTCGGCCATGGCGGTGAATCGCCGGACCTCGTCCGGGTCGGCGGTGGTGCCGTGTTCGGCCTCGATGGCAGCGCTTGCCAATTGCTCGTTCCTCGATCTTGCCGGTCAACCGATTACACAGTATGTATGCGCCGCCCGCGCATCAATCCAGTCGTATTCGAGTCAGTCGTATTTGGGCCAGTCGTATTCGAGAAATCAACCGGGTATCCGACCATGACCCGCATCGTGCAGAAATTCGGCGGCACCTCGGTCGCCGACATCGAACGTATCCGCGCCGTCGCCCGCACGGTCCAGCGGGAGGTCCAGGCCGGCCATCAGGTCGCCGTCGTGCCCTCCGCCATGGCCGGCGTCACCGACCAGCTGGTCGGCTATGTGGAGGAGGTGGCCGAGAGCTACGACAAGAGCGAATACGACGTCGTGGTCTCCACCGGCGAACAGGTGACGGCCGGCCTGATGGCGCTGGAGTTGCAGCGGCTCGGCCTGAAGGCGCGGTCCTGGCTGGGCTGGCAGATTCCCATCCGTACTGATGACGTGCACGGCCGCGCCCGCATCGAGGATATCCAGACAGCCGACATCGGCGCCAGCCTGGATGCCGGCGAAGTCGTGGTCGTGCCCGGTTTTCAAGGTGTCACCGCAGACAGCCGCATCACCACGCTGGGCCGCGGTGGCTCCGACACCAGCGCGGTGGCCCTGGCCGCCGCCCTGGGCGCCCAGCGCTGCGACATCTATACGGACGTGGACGGGGTCTACACGTCGGATCCCCGCATCGTTGCCAAGGCGCGGAAGCTGGACAAGATCACGTATGAAGAGATGCTCGAAATGGCGTCCCTCGGCGCCAAGGTCTTGCAGACGCGCTCGGTCGAGCTAGCTATGAAGCATGGGGTGCGCGTCGAGGTGCGCTCCAGCTATTCCGAGGATCGTGGAACCCTAGTCGTCGATGAGGATGAGATCGTGGAACAAGAACTGGTCAGTGGAATCGCCTACAGCCGCGACGAAGCCAAGATCACGCTGGTCGGTGTCGCCGATCAGCCGGGCATCGCCGCCGCCATCTTCGGCCCGCTTTCGGATGGCAGCATCAACGTCGACATGATCGTCCAGAACGTCGCCGCCGATGGCGAACGCACGGACCTTACGTTCACGGTGACGCGGGACGATCTCGACCGGGCCATGGCAATCCTGGAGGCCCGCCGGGCCGACCTCGGGTATAAGGACCTGATTGCCGACCGTGACGTGGTCAAGGTTTCGGTCATCGGTGTCGGCATGCGCAGCCACGCCGGCGTGGCGCAACGGATGTTCTCGTCGCTGGCCGAGAAGGGCATCAACATCCAGGTCATCTCGACCTCCGAGATCAAGGTCAGCGTGCTGATCGCCGAGGAGTACACGGAACTGGCGTTGCGCGCGTTGCACACGGCCTACGGCCTGGACGCCGCCTGACGATCGTCACACCCGCGCGGATCGACCGCGCCCCATGATGCTGGAAGCGCCGAGGGAGGTCATGGCCGCCGACAGTCCATCCACGCCGCGCAATCCGACGCCGTCCGCGCCCCGGCGCCTGTTGGCGCGGGTGCGCGACGTGATGGCTGGCGACGGCGATACGGACGCGCGGCTTGACCAGATCGCCGGCATCGTCGCTGGCGACATGGTGGCCGAGGTGTGCTCGATCTATGTCCGCCGCGCCGGCGATATCCTGGAACTGTTCGCCACCCACGGCCTGAAGCCCGACGCGGTGCACACCACGCGTCTCGGCATCGGCGAGGGCATCGTCGGCGACGTGGCGGCGAAGGCGCTGCCCTTCGCGCTCGCCGACGTCCAGAGCCATCCCAACTTCGCCTACCGGCCGGAGACCGGCGAGGAGGCTTTCCAATCCATGGCCGGTGTGCCGATCCTGCGCGACGGCCGCGTCGTCGGCGTGCTGGCGATCCAGAACCGTACGCAGCGCCACTACGACGAGGAGGAAATCGAGACCCTTCAAACGGTCGCCATGGTGCTGGCCGAACTGGTCACCGGTAGCGCTGGTCTTAGGAAGACGCCGGACGCCGACGATACGGGCGATATGCGACCCCTACGCCGGGCCGGTGTGCGGCTCAATGGGGGCCTGGCGGTTGGCACAGCGGTGCTGCACCGGCCGGTATTCCGCATCGAGACCCTGGTTGCCGAGGATCCGGCGGTGGAGCACGCCCGCCTGCGCCAGGCCTTCGCCGAGATGCTGGGCGCGCTGGATGACTTGCTGGCCAACGGCGCCCTGGAGGCCGGCGGCGAACATCGCGACGTGTTGGACGCCTACCGTATGATCGCCGAGGATGATGGCTGGGTGCGCCGCATCGAGGAAGCCATCGAGACCGGACTGACGGCCGAGGCCGCGGTGCAGCGTGTGCAGAACGACATCCGCGCCCGCCTGCGTAGTGTCGACGATCCGTACCTGCGCGAACGCGTGCATGATTTCGATGACCTGGCCGACCGCCTGCTGCGCCATCTGCTGGGTCCCGACGGCGGCGTCGGCCGGCCGGAACTGCCGGAAGATGCCATCGTCATCGCTCGGTCCATGGGGCCGGCGCAACTGCTTGACTTTGACACCTCGCGCTTGCGTGGCCTGGCCGTCGAGGAAGGCACGCCGACATCGCACGTGGCCATCATCGCCCGCGCCCTCGATATCCCCGTCGTCGGCCGGGTGCGGGATCTGTTCGACCAGGTCGATGACGGCGATGCCATCGTCGTCGATGCCGACCACGCGCAGGTTTTCGTGCGCCCCGGCCCGGATATTCGCGACGGTGTCCACGAAACCCTCCGCGCCCGCGCCGAACAGCGCGCCCATTACGCTGAAATACGTGATCTGCCGGCGGAGACCCGCGACGGCGTAACCATTCGCATGGGCATCAACGCTGGGCTTTTGATCGACGTGGATCAAGTGGCCGAAACGGGCGCCGACGGTGTCGGTCTGTTCCGGACCGAGATTCCGTTCATGGTCCGTGCCGCCTTTCCGACGGTGGACGAACAGGAAGAGATTTACCGCCGCGCCCTTGAACAGGCCGACGGCAAGCCGCTGGTGTTCCGCACCCTTGATATAGGTGGCGACAAGGTGTTGCCCTATTGGGATTCGTCGGAGGAAGAAAATCCGGCCATGGGTTGGCGCTCAATTCGAATCTCGCTCGATCGTCCAGCGTTGCTGCGCCAGCAGATGCGTGCCCTGATCCGCGCTGCCGTCGCCGTCGACCGGCCGCTCGACCTGATGTTCCCTATGGTCGCTGAGGTTTCGGAATTCGATAGCGCCAGGGCCCTGCTGCAAAAAGAACTGGACCGGGAACACCGGGGTGGTCGGGCGCTGCCATCGGCCCTCCGCGTCGGCGCCATGTTGGAGGTTCCCGCGTTGGCCTTCCAACTGCCGGCACTGCTGGGGCGTGTGGATTTCTTGTCTGTCGGCAGCAATGACCTGATCCAGTTCCTGTTCGCGTCCGACCGCGGCAATCCGCGCACGGCTGAACGCTACGATGCGCTGTCGCCGGGTGTGCTGGCGTTCCTCGCCCACATCATCGATCGCTGCCGGGAAGCCGAGACCCAGGTGACGCTCTGCGGCGAAATGGCCGGCCGGCCGCTGGAGGCCATGGCGCTGATCGGCCTCGGGTTCGAGAGCCTGTCCATGGCCAGTCCCGGTGTCGGTCCGGTGAAAGAGATGATCCGCGGCCTCGATCGCCGCGAGCTCGCGGGGTTCGTTCGCGGTGTGCTGGACGATCCCGATCACAGCCTGCGGCAACGGTTACAGGCCTATGCGGGGGACCGGGGAATCGTTCTCTAGGGCCACCGGGTGACACCGTTCCGTGCTTGTAAACGCCGGGAAATTAAGGAATATTCGCGCGGATTGCCGGGTTGATCCCGGACCCGGCGGCCCCGCGGATTGAACCGGATTTCGAGCGAGCGAGCACATGGCTGCCTCCCAGAACGGCACCCAAGAGGGCGATGATCGCGGACCTGGCGTCGGCGCGCTGTTGAAGGCGTCGCGGCTGCGGTTCGGCGAGGATTTGCGCGACGTCGCCGATGCACTTTGCATCCGTTATCTCTACCTGGATGCCATCGAATCGGGCCGTTACCAGGACCTGCCTGGGAATACCTATGCGGTTGGTTTCATTCGCGCCTACGCCGACCATCTGGGCCTCGACAGCGAAGAGGTGGTGCGCCGCTACAAGGCCGAGCAGAGCGGCGTCAAACGCCGCGACGATCTGGTCTTCCCGACGCCGGTGCCCGAGCGCGGCGTGCCGCGCGGCGCCATCGTCTTCGTCGGCCTGACCATCGCCGTTGTGGCTTACGGGGCTTGGTATTACGCCTCCACCCGCGACGGCGGGCTCGCCGACCTGATTTCGCCCCTGCCGGATCGCCTGGCGGCAATGTTGGAGGGCGATTCGCCCACAGCGGCGACCACACCGACGCCGGTGACACCGCCCGCCCAGGCGCAGCCGCGGCCGAAGCCATCCACATCTGCCGCGTCGTCGTCGCAGCCCACAGCATCTCCATCGGCTGAAACGGCGCAAGAGACGGCGACCCGCGAAGTCCAAGCCACCACCGTTCAACCAGCCGCGCCGGCCGAGGCATCGGCACCGGCCGTGACGGAAACGCAGACGCCGAGCCCGACAGCGGCTTCTAGTGAGACGTCGACGGCGGCATCGACTGAATCTTCCGCGGCGTCGACATCATCGACCGAGACTTCGGAAACGCCGGCAACATCATCGCCGTCCAGCGGGATCGCGACCGGCAACGCGGCCCAGGCGGCGGCCGAGGCGGCCCAATCCGCGACCACCGCATCGTCCTCGTCGGCGGCGCAGCAGACGGCCGATGCCGCGGCCAGTGCTGTCGATACGGCAACGGCCAGTACGTCGACCGATGCGACCATTCCCGTCGCGACGGCGGCGGCGGCATCGTCGGCGACTACCGAAGCGACCAGCGGCACTGAAGGCTCGTCCAGCGAGACGACGACGCAGAACGTGCCTGCCACCACGGCGTCAGGGTCATCCGGCGTGTTTCAGGATCTCGCCCCCAGCGAAGCGGCGTCCGCCGGCGGTGCCGGACCCACGGATGTCGGCACGGCATCAATCGAACAGCCATCGGCCTCGCCGACGTCGACAACTGAATCGACCGCGACGGGCGACAGTGCGGCACCCACGGCGCAACCCGAATCGGATACATCGACCGTCGCATCCACCGAAACCACTGAATCCACCGAGGCCACCGAGATCACCGAAACGGCTTCTGCGGATGCCTCGGCGGCGGTTTCGGCGAGTGGTCGGCCGATCATCATCTTCAAGGCCAGTTCGAACATCTGGATTCAGGTGCTGGACGCGGACGGCAACGAGGTGGTGACGCGCCTGCTGTTGGCCGGCGACAACTACACAGTTCCCGACCAAGACGGTCTGAAGCTCTACACCAGTAACGCCGGCGGCCTGGACATCCGGGTCGGTGGCGAGCCGGTGCCGGCGCTCGGCCAGGAAGGGGACGTGGTGCGCGGCGCCGTTATGGACGCTGAGAAACTGAAGGCCGGCGCCGCGCTGGCGCAGTAGGCCCGGGTAGCGCCACGGTTGACCGCCAACCGGCGATACGGCAAAACCCGCCCGACAACGGAGGAACCAGACCCGCCATGGCCCAGGCGCAATTGACCGAATTCCGCCGCCAGAGTGTCGATGTGCGCGTCGGCCACGTGGTCGTCGGCGGTGACGCCCCGATCGTCGTGCAGTCCATGACCAACACGGACACGGCGGACGTGGACGGTACGGTGGCGCAGGTGGCGGCACTGGCCCGCGCCGGCTCGGAAATCGTCCGCATCACGGTGGACCGGGACGAGGCGGCCAAGGCCGTGCCGCACATCCGCGATGGCCTCGATCGCCAGGGGGTCAACGTGCCACTCGTCGGCGATTTTCATTACATCGGTCACAAGCTGCTGGTCGACAACCCGGCCTGCGCCGAGGCACTGGCCAAGTACCGCATCAACCCCGGCAACGTGGGTTTCCGCGAAAAGCGCGACAAGCAGTTCTCGACCATGGTCGAGAAGGCCATCGAATACGCGAAGCCGGTTCGCATTGGCGTCAACTGGGGCAGTCTGGACCAGGACCTGGCAGTGCACTTAATGGACGAGAACGCCAAGTTGGCGGAGCCGCTGCCGGCCGAGGCCGTGACCCGCGAGGCGCTGGTGTTGTCGGCGCTGCAGAGCGCGGAACTGGCCGAGGAAATCGGCCTCGCCCGAGACCAGATCATCCTGTCGTGCAAGGTCTCGGACGTGCAAAGCCTGATCGCTGTCTACCGCGACCTGGCGGCGCGCGGAGACTACGCGCTGCACTTGGGCCTGACCGAGGCTGGCATGGGCTCCAAGGGCATCGTCGCCTCGACGGCGGCGCTTTCGGTGCTGCTACAGGAAGGCATCGGCGACACCATCCGCATTTCGCTGACGCCGGAGCCGGGTGGCGACCGCACGCGGGAAGTCATCGTGGCGCAGGAAATTCTGCAGACAATGGGCATCCGTTCGTTCGTGCCGCTGGTCACTGCGTGTCCCGGTTGCGGGCGCACCACGTCCACCGTGTTCCAGGAGCTGGCGGACCGCATTCAGAGCTACATCCGCGAAAGCATGCCGGCGTGGCGCGAAAGCTACGAAGGGGTCGAGGACCTGTCCGTCGCCGTCATGGGCTGCATCGTCAACGGCCCCGGCGAAAGCAAGCACGCCGATATCGGCATTAGTCTGCCGGGGACCGGCGAGACGCCGGCCGCGCCCGTTTTTATCGACGGCGAGAAGCGGATGACACTGCGCGGCGAAGGCATCGCCGACGAATTCCAGGCCATCGTCGCCGACTACATCGAGAACCGCTACGCCAAGCGTGCCGCCGACAGCACCGAAGCGGCGCAGTAGGCGGCGGACACATGGCGTCCCTGCAGCCGGTCCGCGGCACCCACGACATCCTGTTCGACGATTTCCGCCTGCACCAGCGGGTGCGCGATGCCGCGCGCGAGATCGCCGGTCGCTACGGCTTCCGGGAGATGACGCCGCCGGTGTTCGAGTTTACCGATGTGTTCTCGCGCACCTTGGGCGAGACCTCCGACGTGGTCACTAAGGAGATGTACACCTTCACTGATCGTGGTGGTGACAGCATCACCCTCAGGCCTGAGTTCACCGCCGGCATCGCCCGCGCCTTCATGTCCAACGGCCTGGCCCAGGAGGTGCCGTTCAAGGCCTTCTGTCAGGGACCGGTGTTCCGGCACGAGCGGCCGCAAAAGGGACGGCTCCGACAGTTCCACCAGTTGGACGTGGAGATCATCGGCGTGCCGACGCCGCAGGCCGATATCGAGGTCATCGCCGTCGGCCAGCACATCCTCGATGCCCTCGGCCTCGCCGACCGAGTCAGGCTGGAGATCAATTCGCTGGGCGATCCAGAGAGCCGCCAGGCCTACCGCCAGGTGTTGCTGGACTATCTGGAGGCGCACAAGGACGACCTGTCGGAAGACAGCGTCGACCGCATGTACCGCAATCCGCTGCGCCTCTTCGATTCCAAGAACGAGGGCGACCGCGCCATCATGGCCGACGCTCCCATCCTCTGGGACCACATGAACGAGACCGGCCGCGGGTTCTTTAACGACGTGCTGGCCGGCCTCGACGCCATTGGCATCGGCTACACCATCAACCGCAAACTGGTGCGCGGCCTCGATTACTACACCCATACCGCTTTCGAGTTCGTCACCGACGACTTGGGTGCGCAGGGTGCTGTCATGGCTGGCGGCCGCTATGACGGCCTGATGGAACAGATGGGTGGCAAGCCGACGCCCGGTATCGGCTGGGCCGCCGGTATCGAGCGGCTGGCCATGATGATTGGCGAAGCTTCGGCGGCGCCTGGACCCGTGGTGGTGGTGCCGGTGGGCGAGGCGGCGCAGGCGACGGCGCTGACGTTGACCCAGTCGCTACGGCGGGCTGGCTACGCGGTCGACCTGGGTTACTCTGGCAACCTCAAGAAACGCCTCAACCGGGCCAACAAGATCAATGCCCGGGCCGCCGTCATGCTCGGCGACGACGAACTGGCGAAGGGCGTGGCGACGGTGCGCGACATGCAGACGGGAGACCAGGCGGAGGTGGCGCTCGACGCCCTTGAGGCACACCTCGACGCCTACCGTTAGCGCCGTGGTTGGCCTCACTCTCAACGGACGCCGGCCGCTGGTGGTCGGCGCCAATCATCGCTCATCCAGCCTATCCTTGCGCGATCGCCTGTTCGTCGAGGATGCCGACGTGGCGGGATTTCTTGAAGGGTTGCGCGGGCGTGGCCTCGACGAGGCGCTTGTGCTCTCCACCTGCGATCGCATCGAGGTGCAGGCGCTCGACGCCGACCCCGCGGCGGCTGGAGGTGCCATCCTGGCAGCCATGGCGGCGCATGCGGAGGTCGAGATTGGCGACCTCGACGGCCAGTACTATGTCACCACGGACGAGGACGCTGTGCGCCACGTCTTCCGCGTCGCCGCATCCCTGGATAGCCTGGTGGTCGGCGAGCCGCAGGTGCTTGGTCAGGTCAAGGCCAGCCATCGCCTGGCGACGGCGGCCGGCATGGCCGGATCGGGCCTGGAGGCGCTGCTGCAGACCGCCTACGGGGCGGCCAAGCGGGTGCGCAGCGAAACCACCATCGGCGAGCGCCCGGTCTCCATCGCCGCCGCCGCGGTCGGCCTGGCGCGGGACATGTTGGGTGATCTGACGGGCGCGCGCGGCCTGCTGCTGGGCGCCGGCGACATGGGCGAACTGGTGGCTCGGGAATTGCTGGCGGGCGGCCTTGGCGATCTCATTGCTATCGACCCGGTGGCGTCGCGGTCCAGTGCCCTGGCTCGCCGGCTCGATTGCCACGCGGCGGAGATGGTCGACCTTGCTGACCAGATGCTGGCCGCCGACGTGGTTATCACGTCACTGGGAGGGCGCCGCTTCGCCGTGACCGCGGACATGGTCCGCCTGGCGCTGGAAGCACGTCGGCGGCGGCCGCAGTTCCTGGTCGATGCCGGCCTACCTGGCGATGTCGACCCGGCCGCAAACCGGCTCGATGATGCCTTCCTTTATGACCTTGGTGATCTGGAGCGCATCGCTCTTGCCGGTCTGGCCGGTCGCGAGGCTGAGGCCGAAAACGCCGACGCCATCATCGACGAAGAGGTTCGCGCCTTCGTTAGTGCCCGTGCGTCGCGTGACGCGGTACCTGCCGTGACGGCACTGCGCGGTCACGTGGAGGCGCTGGCGGCGGCGGCGCTTGTCGAAGCCGGCAACGATGCCGAAAAAGCGCTCCGGCTGTTCACCGGCCGCCTACTGCATGATCCCTCGGAAGCGCTTCGCCGCGCCGCCGCCGAGGGCCGCGACTGGCCCGACCTGGGCCGCGCGGTGGAAACTCTGTTCGCCCTCAACTCCGATCATGGGACGGGTGGCGATGACGACAAGGAGCAAGGGCCGTGAGCTTCGACGACAACCTGGATCGCGTGGTCGCGCGACACGAGGAAGTGGCCAACCTGATGGCCAGCGCCGATATGCCGGCGCCGGACGAATTCGCGCGGCTCTCGCGCGAGTACGCCGAGTTGACCCCGATCGTCGAGGCCATCACCGAATACAAGGACGCTACGCAAGAGGCCGCCGACCTGGCCGGTATGCTGGCCGATGCCGAGACCGACGCCGACATGAAGGAACTGGCCAACGACGAATTCCAGGCCCTGAAGGATCGTATCCCCGAGTTGGAACGGCGTCTCAAGATGCTGCTGGTGCCGAAGGACGAAGTGGATTCGAAAAACGCCCTCCTGGAAGTGCGGGCCGGCACGGGCGGCGACGAGGCGGCGCTGTTCGCCGCCGACCTGTTCCGCATGTACCAGCGCTACGCCGACAATCGCGGCTGGAAGTTCGAGATCCTGCAGGTGCAGGAGATCGGCATCGGCGGCTACAAGGAGGCCATCGCCTCGGTCTCCGGCCGCGATGTCTTCCGCTATCTTAAGTTCGAATCCGGTGTTCACCGGGTGCAGCGCGTGCCGGTCACCGAATCGGGGGGGCGCATCCATACCTCGGCGGCCACCGTTGCCGTCATGCCCGAGGCCGAGGAGGTCGACGTCAAGATCGAGGACAAGGATCTCCGCATTGATGTCTTCCGCGCCTCCGGCCCTGGTGGTCAATCGGTCAACACCACCGACAGCGCCGTCCGCATCACCCACTTGCCAACTGGCCTTGTGGTTTCGCAGCAGGACGAGAAGTCGCAGCACAAGAACAAGGCCAAGGCTATGCGGGTGTTGCGTTCGCGCCTCTATGAACAGCAACTGGCCGCGCGCGACGCCGAGCGCGCCGCCCAACGCAAAGGCCAGGTCGGCTCCGGCGACCGCTCGGAACGCATCCGCACCTACAATTTCCCCGACCGCCGCGTCACCGACCACCGCATCGGCCTGACCCTCCATGCGCTGGACGCCATCCTCTCGGGCGACCTGAACGTGGTCATCGAGCCCTTGATCGCCGAGGACCAGGCGGCGCGTCTCGCCGAGATCGAATGACCGCGCCAGTGACCTTTGGGCCCGTGAACTTTGGACCCGCGACCTTCGGAGAAGCCTTCGCCTACGGCGCCGAACGTCTCTCCGTCGCCGGTGTGCCGGAAGCCCTGCTGGATGCCCGCCTGCTGCTGGCCCACGCCACCGAGACCGATTCCCAGACGCCGCGACTTTATCCCGAACGACAGCTTTCGGCCGAGCAGGCGCGGGTCTATGAAAAGCTCCTGGACCGCCGCCAGGCGCGCGAGCCGCTGGCGCATCTGGTCGGCCGGCGCGAGTTCTGGAGCCTCGATCTCCAGGTTACCCGGGACACGCTGGTGCCCAGACCGGATACCGAGACCCTGGTCGAGGCAGCCTTGGCCGAGGGCCTTCCCACTACGGCCCCAAGCCGAATCCTCGATCTCGGCACCGGTAGTGGTTGCTTGCTTCTGGCCCTGCTCAGCGAATGGCCCGAAGCGAACGGGGTCGGCACGGACGTCGATGCCGCCACCCTTGCCGTCGCCGAGGCCAACGCCGACCGCCTGGACTTGGGCGGGCGCGCGGAATTCGTCCGGGCGGATTGGACGGAAGGCGTGGAGGGGGTGTTCGACATCGTCGTCTCCAATCCGCCCTACATCGAAACCGCGGCCATCGATGGCCTGGAGCCCGAAGTCGCCCACCACGATCCGCGCGGCGCCCTCGACGGCGGCGCCGACGGACTGGCGGCCTATCGGCGAATCGCCGAGGGCCTTGGTGGCTTGATGACGCTTCTGGGTATCTCGGTCATCGAAGTTGGCGCCGGGCAGGCCGACGCCGTCGCCCAGGTCATGGCACGGGCGGGCTTGGTTGAGCGCGCCCGCCGGGTTGATCTCGGCGGTCATCCGCGGGCCTTGGTTTTTGCCCGCCCGTGACCAACTGAGCGGTGACGAAAAAAAGTGTTGGAAAACCGGCTTCGCCCGACTAGGGTCACCTTCAGTTGGCCCGCGGGGGCCCGAGGGGATCGTCCTCAAAGACGATTTTTGAAAAACCCCGCCATTCCGAGCCAGAGCCACATTGTTCATCCGCATTTGGCGATGCGCGTCCGGGGGTTACGGGACGCTTGGTTCGGGAATGACGAGCAACGGCATTCGTTCAATAACAAAATGACGAGCCATGAAGCACGCCAATAACAGACGCTCGCGTTCACGCGGCAACAACAACAAGCGCTACCCCAACCAAAAGGGCGGGGTGTTCGAAAGCAATGGTCCGGACGTGAAAATCCGCGGCACGCCACATCAGGTGCACGAGAAGTACCTGGGGCTGGCCCGTGATGCCACGTCGACCGGCGATCGGGTGACGGCGGAGGCCTATTTCCAGTACGCCGAGCACTACTACCGGATCATGAATTTGGATCAGGCGAACGGTGGTGCCAACCGTGGTGGTCGCGGCAACCAAAACCAGCAACAGCAGCGCCAAAACGTCGATCCGGCCGAGGCCGAACAGCCCGACCTTTCGCCGCCGTCGGCGGATTCGGGCAAGGCCGACTCCGGCGATGCCAAAGCTGCCAAAGCTGCCAAAGCTGCCAAGGGCGCCAAGGACGGTGGTGACGCTGGCGTGGTCGTCGACATCGCCGCCGCCGAACAGCCGAAGGCGCCGAAGGTCGAAGCCGACGCCAAAGATCCAGAATCGGCGGCCTCCTGACGGTACCACCGTTGGCGCTTTGCCGGAACGCGAAGCCAGAACGCGATATTTGAACGCGAAATTTCGATCTAGTCATCGACCGGCGTGACCGTGTCGCCGGTGGTGACCGTGCCGTCGCTGATGACGCGGGCATAGATGCCCATGTCCGTGTGGGCGAATCCGCGTTGCAGGGTCAGCGGAATGTTCATGTCCCTGGCCGCCGTTGTCGGATCGACGTTGGTCGCGGCACATCGCTCGATCCGGTCGATGACGCGCAAGGTGGCGCCGCCGATGACAATGTTCCGCCCGATCCACTGAAACTCCGTCCAGGGTTCGTCCGCCTCGACCACGATATTGCCGCGGAAGCGCAGCGGGTCGACTGGCTTTCCGGTGACCCGTTCCAAGTCACGTACGCTGGCTTTGCTGATGATTGACACCACCTTGTCCGGAACGTCCGACAGCACGTGGCCGTCGGCGGCCTCGACGATGCGTGGCCGGCCGCGCGCCTCATCACCCATGTAGGCCTTGAAGAATTCCTCCAGCATGCCGCGGCCGACGCCGTCGGTCAGCTTGCCGCGCGATACCTGGCGACCATTGCGTAAAACCGTCAGCGTCTCGCTGGCATCGTCGAACTTGGTTTCCAGGGTCGCCAGTTTCTCGTTGCGGACCAGGGCCAGGAAACTGGTCTTCGGTTTCCATTCCGAATAGGCGCCCTCCACCGGGGTGGAGCCCAGGGCGACGGCGAATCGCCGGTCGGCGTTGAGGGTCTCGCCGGCCAACAGTGACGCCTCGTCCAGGCGCTCGGCCGAGAGGCCCTTCATTGGGAAGCGGTAGATATCGGTCACGGTCATAACCATGGCCGGACCATCGCCGTCGCGGCCGGCGCTGTCAATCACGTCGAGGACGCTTGCGCTCGGCGCCGGCTGCGCCATATTTAAGTCTAAGGAACACGCCCAATCGGCGAGGTCGCCTGGGGTTGCCGCCATAGCGGGGCCCGGGGCCGCCGTCGACAACGATGGATTGGAAGCGATATGGACTTCGAGAAGTACACCGAGCGCGCGCGCGGTTTCATCCAGTCGGCGCAGACATTGGCGCTGACGAACAATCATCAGCAGCTGACACCGCTGCACATCCTGAAGGTCCTGCTGGAGGACCGGGACGGCCTGGCGGCCGGGCTGATCGACGGCGCCGGCGGTGATGCCGCGCGGGCCTTCGAGGCCACCAATACCCAGGTCTATAAATTACCCAAGGTCGAGGGCGGTGACGGCCAGCTCTATCTGGCGCCGGAGACGGCCCGCCTGTTCGAACAGGCGGAGCAGCTGGCCGAGAAGGCCGGCGATAGCTTCGTCACCGTCGAGCGCCTGCTGCTGGCCATCTCCATGGCCACCGATACGCCGGCGGCGACTATCCTCACCGACGCCGAAGTGACGCCACAGAATCTGAACAAGGCGATCAACGATTTCCGGCAGGGACGCCGCGCCGATACCGCGTCCGCCGAGGAAACCTACGATGCGCTGAAGAAATACGCCCGCGACCTGACCGAGGATGCCGCCGAAGGCCGCATCGATCCGGTCATCGGCCGCGACGAGGAAATTCGCCGCACCATCCAAGTGCTGTCCCGGCGCACCAAGAACAATCCGGTGCTGATCGGCGAACCCGGTGTCGGCAAGACCGCCATCGTCGAAGGCTTGGCGCAGCGCATCATCCAGGGCGACGTGCCGGAGAACCTGAAACAGAAAAGCCTCATGGTGCTGGACCTGGGCGCTCTCGTCGCCGGCGCCAAGTTCCGCGGCGAGTTCGAGGAACGCCTGAAGGCGGTGCTGGCCGAGGTCACGGCATCCGCCGGCGAGATCATCCTTTTCGTCGATGAGATGCACACCCTGGTTGGCGCCGGCGCATCCGAAGGGTCCATGGATGCCTCGAACCTGTTGAAGCCGGCCCTGGCCCGTGGCGACCTGCACTGCGTCGGCGCCACGACGCTGAACGAATACCGAAAGCACGTGGAGAAGGACGCCGCACTCGCCCGCCGGTTCCAGCCGGTGTTCGTTTCCGAGCCGACGGTGGAGGACACCATCTCCATCTTGCGTGGCATCAAGGAGAAGTACGAGTTGCACCACGGGGTGCGCATCACCGACGCCTCGCTGGTCTCGGCGGCCACCCTTTCCAACCGTTACATCACTGATCGCTTCCTTCCCGACAAGGCCATCGATCTTGTCGACGAGGCATCGAGCCGTTTGCGCATGCAGGTAGACTCGAAACCCGAGGAGATCGACGAACTCGACCGCCGCATCATCCAGTTGAAGATCGAACGCGAGGCCTTGAAGAAGGAGGACGATCAGGCCTCCCTCGAACGGCTCGGTAAGATCGACAAGGAATTGCACGGCCTGGAAGCCCAATCGGCGAAACTGACCCGCCAGTGGGAGGCCGAGAAAGCGTCACTGGCCGACACCACGAAGCTGCGCGAGGAACTGGACAACGCGCGCATCACCGCCGATCGCGCCATCCGCGAAGGCAAGCTCGACGACGCCGGCGAACTCACCTACGGGCTGATCCCGCAGCTGGAAGAGAAGCTGGAGAAGGCGCAGCATGCAGAGGCCAATCGCATGGTCGACGAATCGGTGACCAGCGAACACGTGGCTCAGATCGTCTCACGCTGGACCGGCATTCCGGTCGACAAGATGCTGGAGGGCGAGCGCGAGAAGTTGCTGCGCATGGAAGAGGTACTGGCCGGTCGAGTCGTGGGGCAGGACGAGGCGCTGGCATCCGTTGCCAATGCCGTGCGCCGCGCGCGCGCCGGCCTGCAGGACCCCAACCAGCCGATCGGCTCGTTCCTGTTCTTGGGTCCGACCGGCGTCGGCAAGACGGAGCTGACCAAGGCGTTGGCGGCATTTCTGTTCGATGACGAACAGGCCATGATCCGCATCGATATGTCCGAATACATGGAGAAGCACGCGGTGTCGCGCCTGATCGGCGCACCGCCGGGTTACGTCGGCTACGACGAGGGCGGGGCGCTGACCGAGGCGGTGCGCCGCCGACCCTATCAGGTGATCCTGTTCGACGAAGTCGAGAAAGCGCATCCCGACGTCTTCAACGTGCTGCTGCAGGTGCTGGACGATGGCCGCCTGACCGACGGCCAGGGACGCACCGTGGATTTCAAGAACACGCTGATCGTCATGACCTCCAATCTGGGCGGCGACATCCTGGCGGCGCAGGCACCAGGCCATGATTCGGACGAACTGCGCGAGCAGGTGATGGACGTGGTGCGGGCTTCCTTCCGGCCCGAATTCATCAACCGGTTGGACGAAACCATCCTGTTCCACCGCCTGAGCCGCGAGCACATGGACGGCGTCGTTGAGATTCAATTGGGCCGGCTCAAGAAACTCTTGGCGGAGCACAAGATGGAAATCCGGCTCGACGGTTCGGCGCGCGCCTGGTTGGCCGACCAGGGCTACGATCCGGTCTACGGCGCCCGGCCGCTGAAGCGGGTGTTGCAGCGGGCGTTGCAGAACCCGCTCGCCAGCATGATATTGGAGGGCCGGCTGAAGGACGGCGAGACCATCAAGGTCTCGGCCGGCAAGGACGGCCTGACCATCAACGGCGCCAAGGCCCAAGCCGCCTGAAAGTCTAGGGCCTTGTGACTGGGGTCACTGACCCGCCGAGCGGGATTTTCCATACTGGACGTGGGAAAAACTGATCCGGTCGGATGATGTCGGACGTCGCATTATCACCGCTGACACGGACCTCGCTGCTGGCCCTGCAGTCGCTGGCCGAGACGCGTGTCGAGACGACGCGTCGGCTGTCGACGGGACTCCGCGTCTCCAGCGTCAACGACGACCCGGCGGCTTTCTTCCAGGCCCAATCCCTGACCAGCCGTGTCGGCGACCTGCTGAGCGTGAAGGATGGCATTGGCCAGGGGGTGAGCACGGTCGAGGGGGCGCTTGCGGGCCTCGACGCGTTGGAGGACACGGCGCGGCTGTTGCGCGGCGTCGCTCAATCGGCGCTCGGCGGCCCCGCCGAACAACGCGCTGCCGTGGCCGGCCAGTTTGATACGTTGCGCCAGCAACTGGATGCGCTCGCCGCCGATGTCTTGTTTCAGGGCGTCAGCTTGGTTGCCGGCTCGCCGAACGATCTGACCGTGCCCTTGGGTGATGGCGGCACGACGACGACGGTGACTGGAACGACCTCGGACACCGCCGGGTTAGGCATCGGCGCCGCGGCATCCTTCAACAACTTCGCAACCAATGCTGATATCAACGCCGCGTTATTGCAGATCGACGGCGCCATCGATGCGCTACGCGGTACCGCATCTTCGTTCGCTTCCAGCTTGGCGCTGCTGGAGGTCCGCGACGACTTCACCCAGGGCCTGATCAATGGGCTGGAGACAGGTGCTGCCAACCTGGTCAACGCCGACCTGAACGCCGAGGCGGCGACGGCACTCGCGCTCAGTGTACGCGAACAATTGGGGGCTGCCGGCCTGGCCATCGCCCAGGAAGGCCCGGCCTTGATTTCGGATCTCTTGTGACGGGAGAGACACTATGAGCAGAGCCAACGCCATCCACGCCTACAGACAAAGCGCCAGACCGGTCTTGCAGGGCCGCGGCGCCGAGGCGCACGCCTTTGCCAAGGCCGCCAACCTGTTGGAGGATGCCCGCCATGCCACGGGCGACGCCGCGCTGCTGATCCAGGCGCTGCGCTTTAACCGGCTGCTCTGGACCGTCATTCAGGCCGAGCTGAGCGCGCCCGGGAACAGCCTGCCGGCGACCCTACGGGCCGACCTGATCAGCCTCAGCCTGTTCGTCGATCGGCAGACGGCTCGGGCACTCGGCGATGCCGACCCGCGTCACCTGGTGCCGTTGATCGAGGTCGACCGCGCCATCGTCCAGGGCCAGTTGGCCGAAGCTGCCTAGCCATCACCCTTGAGGAACGGCAGAACGCTTTCGATGAAGGCGGCCGGCTGCTCCGCATGGACCCAATGGCCGGCGTCGGCGATAACCTCGAATTCGGCGTTCGGGAACAGGGCCCGGGCGGCGGCGTGGTGGCCTGGTTGCAGGTAGTCCGAATTGGCGCCGGCAATGAATTGCGTCGGTCCGTCGTAGGTCCGCCCCATCGGCACGTCCGGGAAATCGACGATGGTATCGAGCTCGGCCATGATGGCGGAGAGATTAGGCTTCCAGGCCAAGCGGGCGCCGGAGGTGTCCAGGTTCTGCAGCAGGAAGGCGCGGATGCCGGCGTCGGGAACGTCGCTGGCCAGGTGGGCGTCGACCTCGCGCCGCGCCTGGAAGCGGCCCAGGTCGACGGCGGCGAGGGCCTCGACGAAGCCTTCCGCATGGCCCGGCGACGGCGTCGGCGCGATATCGACGACGACCAGGCGTTCGACTAGGTGGGCGTGATCGAGCGCCAGCATCATTGCCGTCTTGCCGCCCATGGAATGACCGATCACTGAGACCGGTCCGGTGCCCATGCCTTGGATCAGGGCTGCCACATCTGCGGCCATGGCGTCGTAGGCCATATCCGCGTGCCACGGAGATTCGGCGTGGTTACGCAGGTCCGCGGCGACAACATGAAAGTTCTCGGCCAGCGCCTTGGCTATGCCCTGCCAATTGCGTTTCGAACCCAACAGGCCATGCAGGATGACGACGGTAGGGCCGCTGCCGATTTCTTGTGTAGCGAGGTCGAGGGCCGGCATGGGGCTTGAGCGCTCGCGCCGCTACTGGGCGTTCTCGGAAAGGAAGGCGAGGGCTTGGCGCAGCGCCAACTTATCGATACGGGCCTTCTCGGTCATGAAGTGCGCCAACTCCTTGCCCTTCAGCTTACGGCCCGACGGCATGCGCACACGGAGCGGATTGACCTGGCGGCCGGACATCATGATCTCGTAGTGCAGGTGCGGGCCGGTGGAGCGTCCGGTCGTGCCGACATAGCCGATGACCTGGCCCTGGCGCACCCGCGTGCCGGTGCGGATGCCGCGGCCGTAGCCCTTCATATGGGCGTAGGCGGTCTCGTAGGTGCCGTTGTGGCGGATGCGCACGTACTTGCCGTAGCCGCCCTTGCGGCCAGCGTAGGTGACGGAGCCGTTGCCCGCGGCGTAGATGGGCGTTCCCGAAGAGGCGGCGAAATCGACGCCCCGGTGCATCTTGGTATAGCCGAGTACCGGGTGGCGTCGTTTACCGTAGCGGGACGATAGCCTGGCGCCGTCGATGGGGGTGCGCATCAAGGCCTTCTGGGCGCTCTCGCCTTTTTCGTTGAAGTATTCCACGTGGCCCTTCGAGCCGATGTGGCGATAGACGCTGATCGGTTTGCCGCGCAGTGTCAGGGTGGCGCTCAGGATATCGCCACTGTCGGCGCGCTCGCCGCGGTCATTGATGATGTGTTCGAACAGCACGCGGAACTGATCGCCGGTGCGGATGTCGCGCTGAAAGTCCACGTCCCAGGAATACAGCCGGAACAGGTCGACCAGCACAGGCGCCGGGATGTCGGCCTTGCGGCCGGCGACGTAGAGGCTGGATTGGATACTGCCCTCGGCGTAGCTCGCGTAGCGCGTCACCTTGCGCTTGATGGTCTCGGCGTGGAAGCGGCCGTCGTCGGTACGCAACACCCGCACCTCGCGGCGGTAATCGGGTGCGTAGCGGATACCAGCGAAGCGGCCGGGCAGCTTGTTCTCGGCGGTATCGACGCCGGGCAGGGTGGCCTGGAAGGCGACCACCACGTCCTGGCCGACACGGATGCGGCGCGGGTTGAAGTGGGCCTTCATGGCGGCGATGGCGCCATGGGCGTCCTGACGGTCGATGCCGGCGCGGAATAGGACCTTGGCCAGCGTGTCGCCGGGGCCGACGGCCAGGGTATGCGTGATTAGTGGCGGCGGGGCCGGTGCCGTGGCATCGGGCGCCGGCGGCTCGTGCGGGCGCAACATGGCGGCGGCGGCGGGGTTGCCCAGCGACAGCGGCGCCAGGGCAATGACATCGGTGCCGGTCAGGGCGTCCACGCGCTCGGGGAACGCCGTCGGATCGATGACGGCGACGCCGTAGCTCAGAAGGGCGGTGGAAAAGACGGCCCCCGCCAAGGCGGCCCGCGTCAGCATTCCCTCAAGTACTCCCGTTCTCCGGCATCATCGGAGATGAATGGCCCGGAGAAGAATGGACGGTGGCGGCTATTGTTATTATGCCACCGGCCAAGTGATATTTCGGTGCACCGCACAAGGCGCGGTGCGCGGGTCGTTCGAATCGCCACAATGTTCGCCCGGCGGAATCCTGTCAAGGCGACAACGGAATGGCCTTTTCGAGGCTCGAATCTACGACCAAGCGGGTTAACAAGGAGTTGCTTTCGTGGCTCGGTGGGCATTTCCAGGGCATGAAATCGACGTTTATTGCTGCGGTGCACTGTGGAAAATCAAATTAATCTCTCGACACGTTGCCGCGCAGCAATCCATGTGCACAATTTTATCTAATTATATCAGGTGTTTGGTTAAATTTCTCAATGTTTTACGGCGGTGCCGAAAAGCGCCAAAAACAATTTGACAGTAATCCGGGCGGCTCGTATAACCCGCGTCCCGGTCGCGGGACGGCC
>Ga0315336_1000960_pt1:0-2500 | contig 63666 bp, 58 predicted proteins | sample ASW5metaG_FD_204512 | JGI IMG/M metagenome (GOLD analysis project Ga0315336, IMG submission 204512) | Ammonia-oxidizing marine archaeal communities from Monterey Bay, California, United States - ASW #5 | ecosystem: Environmental > Aquatic > Marine > Intertidal zone | place: USA... | reverse complement strand
TTACCAAGGGGGGATCGGTATAGGAACGACAGCGTGCTGAGCTCATGCATGAGTTCGGGTGTCTGGTCGAGATTTCGGTCCTCCTTGGGCCGGGATTGCGATCCGTTCATCCCTGCGCATGTGTGAGGTTCTTGAGCGTGATAAGGGCATTTGGTGGATGCCTTGGCATCGAGAGGCGATGAAGGACGTGGCACTCTGCGATAAGCCTGGGGAAGGTGAGAGCAACCGTTGATCCCAGGATTTCCGAATGGGGAAACCCGGCGCTTTAGCGTCATCCGCAACTGAATACATAGGTTGTGGAAGCGAACCCGGCGAAGTGAAACATCTCAGTAGCCGGAGGAAAGGACATCAACCGAGACTCCGTTAGTAGTGGCGAGCGAACGCGGACCAGGCCAGTGGCTTTAGTGTAAGAACCCGAACTGTCTGGAAAGGCAGGCCGTAGTAGGTGATAGCCCTGTAGGGGTAGAAAGCACTTTAGTCCTCGAGTAAGGCGGGACACGAGAAATCCTGTCTGAACGTGGGGGGACCACCCTCCAAGCCTAAGTACTCCTCGATGACCGATAGTGAACAAGTACCGTGAGGGAAAGGTGAAAAGCACCCCGACGAGGGGAGTGAAAGAGACCTGAAACCGAATGCCTACAAGCAGTAGGAGGGGCCTTGTGCCCTGACTGCGTACCTTTTGCATAATGGGTCAGCGAGTTGATTTTGCGAGCAAGCTTAAGCCGTTAGGTGTAGGCGTAGGGAAACCGAGTGTTAATAGCGCGACTAAGTTCGTAGGATCAGACCCGAAGCCCGGTGATCTAGCCATGGGCAGGTTGAAGGTGGGGTAACACCCACTGGAGGACCGAACCCACCTATGTTGAAAAATGGGGGGATGACCTGTGGCTAGGGGTGAAAGGCCAATCAAACCGGGTGATAGCTGGTTCTCCGCGAAAGCTATTTAGGTAGCGCGTCGTGTATGGCCATCGGGGGTAGAGCACTGGATGGGCTAGGGGGTCCCACAGACTTACCAAACCTAACCAAACTCCGAATACCGATGAGTCGAGCACGGCAGACAGACTATGGGTGCTAAGGTCCATGGTCGAAAGGGAAACAGCCCAGACCGCCAGCTAAGGTCCCCAAGTTACGGCTAAGTGGGAAAGGAAGTGAGAAGGCCAAGACAACCAGGAGGTTGGCTTAGAAGCAGCCATCCTTTAAAGAAAGCGTAACAGCTCACTGGTCTAAATTTAAGCCGTCTCGCGCCGAAGATGTACCGGGGCTAAAGCCGTACACCGAAGCTGCGGACACGTGCTTGCACGTGTGGTAGCGGAGCGTTCCGTAAGCCTGTGAAGGTGAGCCGTGAGGTTTGCTGGAGGTATCGGAAGTGAGAATGCTGACATGAGTAGCGACAAAGAGGGTGAGAAACCCTCTCGCCGAAAGTCCAAGGGTTCCTGCGCAAGGCTAATCCGCGCAGGGTGAGCCGGCCCCTAAGGCGAGGGCGAAAGCCGTAGCCGATGGGAACCAGGTTAATATTCCTGGGCCTGCGGGTAGTGACGGATACTGTGTGCTGTCAGGGCTTATCGGATTGTCCTGGCTTCGAAGGTGTCCCAGGAAATAACTCCCGCGTATAGACCGTACCCCAAACCGACACAGGTGGACTGGTAGAGTATACCAAGGCGCTTGAGAGAACGATGTTGAAGGAACTCGGCAAATTGCCCCCGTAACTTCGGGAGAAGGGGGCCCAGCCATTGGGCAACCGGTGGCTGGGGGCACAGACCAGGGGGTGGCGACTGTTTACTAAAAACACAGGGCTCTGCGAAGTGGTCAACACGACGTATAGGGTCTGACGCCTGCCCGGTGCCGGAAGGTTAAGGAGAGGGGTGAGAGCTCTGAACCGAAGCCCCGGTAAACGGCGGCCGTAACTATAACGGTCCTAAGGTAGCGAAATTCCTTGTCGGGTAAGTTCCGACCTGCACGAATGGCGTAACGACTTCCCCGCTGTCTCCAACATCGACTCAGCGAAATTGAATTCTCCGTTAAGATGCGGAGTACCCGCGGTTAGACGGAAAGACCCCGTGCACCTTTACTATAGCTTTGCAGTGGCACTAGTGGATAACTATGTAGGATAGGCGGGAGGCATTGAAACGGAGCCGCCAGGTTTCGTGGAGCCACCCTTGAAATACCGCCTTTTTGTCTTCTGGTGTCTAACCGAGACCCGTGAACCCGGGTCCGGGACCCTGCATGGTGGGTAGTTTGACTGGGGCGGTCGCCTCCCAAAGAGTAACGGAGGCGCGCGAAGGTGGGCTCAGGCCGGTCGGAAATCGGCTGTTGAGTGCAATGGCAAAAGCCCGCCTGACTGTGAGGCCGACGGGCCGAGCAGAGACGAAAGTCGGTCATAGTGATCCGGTGGTCCCGTGTGGAAGGGCCATCGCTCAACGGATAAAAGGTACGCCGGGGATAACAGGCTGATGGTTCCCAAGAGTCCATATCGACGGAACCGTTTGGCACCTCGATGTCGGCT
>Ga0315336_1000959_pt1 | contig 63676 bp, 64 predicted proteins | sample ASW5metaG_FD_204512 | JGI IMG/M metagenome (GOLD analysis project Ga0315336, IMG submission 204512) | Ammonia-oxidizing marine archaeal communities from Monterey Bay, California, United States - ASW #5 | ecosystem: Environmental > Aquatic > Marine > Intertidal zone | place: USA: California... | reverse complement strand
CCGGGAGATAGGATGTCGATCCAGAAGTATCAATCGACCCTGACAGTGACCGAAAGTCCGCGGCAGACGGAATATCGCCTGTTCGCCCAGGTCACAAAGGCCTTGATGGACGCCAAGGCTGAAGGGGAAAAAGGCAAGGAATTTATTGCCGCAATCGACTGGAATCGTCGACTTTGGTTGACGTTGCAGATGGATTTGGCGTCAGAGGAAAACGGCCTGACCGACGCCTTAAAGGCGCAGCTGATTTCTGTGGCCATTTGGGTGGACAAGCACACGTCGTCCGCCCTTCGTGGAGACGCCAAAATTCAGCCGTTGATCACCGTAAACCGAGCGATTATGGAAGGATTGGCGAAGGCGCCGGACCACGAAGCTGCGGGAGCCGGAGCGGCGGCCCAATCGGCTTGACCAAATCCTCATTCAGTGGCCAAAGCCGGCATTAACCGACCCCAGAGCCTCGAATTAGCCGATTTACCCTACTCGCAAGTATGAACCTGGCCCGGATTCAATGAATTTCATGCCACTGTCTGAGGAAGTATTCGTAGCTGCATTGTCCCGGCACAAGGCCGGCGACCTGGAAAAGGCCGCTGAACTGTACGCCCGGACGATCAGTTTGGACCCGTCCCACGTGGCTGCCATGTTCAATCTCGCCGCCCTTCATTCAGCACTAGGAGATGTGGAAGAGGCCGAGCGCAGTTATCGAGAAATTCTAAAATTGACTCCGGACGACGCCGATACGTTGTCAAATTTAGGGAATTTGCTACAACTTGGCGGCAAACATGACGAGGCTGAGGGCTTGTATTTGAAGGCCATCGAAGGCCACCCCAAAGAACCCGCAGCCTATACCAACCTTGCCAATCTTTTTGCCGCCCAGGATCGCTATGCCGAGTCCGTGGAACGATTCCGTCAGGGCGTCGCCCTGGATCCAAATTCAGCCCAGGTGCACAGCGGGTTGGGCGCGGCGCTTTGGCGATTGGGCCAGGATGAAGACGCTAAAATTTCCCTGAATCGGGCCGTGGTGCTTGATCCATCCGACGCCGATGCGCTCAACAATTTGGGCAATATCGACGTTTACAATGGCGAATTCGAGGCGGCGCTAGACCGCTATCTTCAAGCCAAATCTATGCGCCCTGAGTGGCCGGAAATTCACCACAATTTAGGTATTTTGTACCTGAAGATGGAGCGCAAGGAAGACGCCAAGGCGGAGTTCCGCCGGGCAGTGGAGATCAACCCGGAATACCCTAGGGCGTTGATCCGACTAGGGGAAATCGAGGCTGAAGGCGGAGAATTTGACGAAGCCGAAGAACATTTGGTGGCCGCCGCAAAGCTGACGGATTTTGATTCAGAGACCGAATTCCATTTCGGCAACATGTACCACCACAAGAAAAAATACCCGGAAGCCATCAAGCATCTTCAGCGGTCGGTGGAATTGAACGACATAATCCCCGAGGTTTGGAACAACCTGGGCAATGCTCAGTTGGAAAACGGCGATTTAGACGATGCGTTGGACTCCTTCACCAGATCTCTGGACCTGAAGCCTGATTTTGCCCACGTGCACAACAATTTGGGAAAACTCCAGCGGTCAAGAGGTGACCGTAAATTGGCCGAATTCCATTATCGCAAGGCGCTGGAAATCGAGCCGAAATTCCCGGTGGCGGCCAGTAATTTGGGTGCCTTGTTGGTGGAAGGCGGCAATTTCCAGGAAGGCAAGGATTTGCTGGAACAGGCCCTGGAAATCCAGCCCAGTCATGCGCTGTACAACGGCCTCGGGCTTTTGTATCAGGCCCAAAATAATCATGACAAAGCCCTGGTGGCTTTCCAGGATGCCTTGGAAATGGAGCCAGAAAATCCAGAGGTTTTGAACAATCTGGCCATCACTTATCAGTCGATGGGAAAAAATGAAAAGGCGGCTATCTATTTCAACAAAGTCTTGGATGTCAATCCGGACCAGTCCGAAGTTTATCTGAACCTTGGCAACCTTCTTCTGACTTTGAATAAATTCGACGAAGCAGTGACCATCTACCGCATGGCGCTGACCAAAAATCCTAAAAATCACGCCATCCTCCCGTATCTGGTTCATGTCTTGATGCACCAATGCAAATGGGACAATTTGCAACGGTTCGTAGAACAGGTCATCGACAATACCGAGGAAGAAATTGCCCTTGATCGGCCGATTTCCGCCACTCCGTTTGGATTGTTGAGCATGCCAACGAGCGTTGATCTGCGATCCCGGGTGACCGAACAGGTGGCGCGGAAAGTGGAAGAATTCGTGGCGCCGTCTCTCAAGGCCAATCCGCTCACCTATGCCCCCAGGCCGAAGGGCGGAAAACTGAAGGTCGGCTTTATTTCGCCGGACTTGCGCAATCATAGTGTCGCGTTGTTATTCAACGGCATTGTAAAAAATCTGGATCACGAAAATTTCGAATACCACGGTTATATGATTGCAAACCTTGCGCGGGATGAATTGACCGAATTCTTCCGCGATGAATTGGATTTTTTCACTGACCTTCAATACGCGACCTTGGATGAGGCGACAAAGAAAATTAACGAAGACGGCATCCATGTATTGGTGGACCTGGCCGGTCATACCCGTGGGTCTTGGCTGCATTTGCTGGCCATGCGCCCAGCCCCGGTACAGGCATCCACCATCGGATATGCGTCCAGCTTAGGTGGGAACTTGGTGGATTATTTGATCACCGACGACACCCTGTGGCCGGAAGACGAGCAAAAATATTGCTCGGAAAAGATGGCGTATATGCCCCATACCTCCATGCCCGGATCCCCCAGGGATATGGAGAAAAAGGTATTTACCCGGGAGGAAGTGGGGTTACCGGAGGAAGGCGTGGTGTTCGCCAACTTTAACGGCCATTACAAATTCGACCCCGAGACCTTTGGGGTCTGGATGCGGATTATAAAGCAGGTCCCGGACAGTGTGTTGTGGATCATGAGTGGCTCCAAAACCAGCCGTGACAACCTAAAACGCGAAGCCGAACACCGTGGCGTTAGTTCCGACCGCATCGTTTTTGCCAACAACATCATGGCGCCATTTCACATCTCGCGGTTGCGGCTGGCAGATGTGGCGCTGGATTGCTTTTTTCACGTGGGTGGCGCCACCACACTGGATGCCTTGTGGGCCGGGGTACCGATGGTGGTGGTCGAAGGCACCAACGTCAGCAACCGCACTGGCCGGAATTTGCTGGAAGTGGTTGGGATGCCGGAGTTGGTCGGGCGTAGCATGAGAGATTACGAACGCATCGCCGTGGAATTGGCGACCGACCCAGGTAAATTGGCGGCAACACGAGCAAAACTGCGCGAGCATGTGAAAACATCGCCATTATTTGATATCAAATTGTTCACACGCCATATGGAACGGGCGTTTGAAATGATGTGGGAAAATTACGAAGCCGGAAATCCACCACAGAATTTCCGGGTTCCAGATCTGTCCCAGTCCGCTGATCAGGAGACCGTAGCGTGATATCATCCGCTGCAGTCAATCGGGAAGGCGCCGATCCGGTGCGTCCCTATGTAGATTTTTATCGCAAAGAACAAATTTCGCCGGTCGACCAAGTCCGCACGTTTTCCATATCAACCGCCGAAGCTTTGGATGAGTTTATTGACCTTATAGGTGCTGGGGCACAGGTGCCGTCACTGAACTTCAAACGCTTCGGTAAATGGTTTGGCCAGGGTCAACAATACCTTAGCTTCATCCGAACTTCTGGATCGACGTTCAAAAAATGACCTCCGCCCAGGTCGAACCTGATGGACCGGCAACACTGTTGGACGATGCCAGGGTCGCCTATCTGCTGCACAAAGCTGTAACGTTTCAGCGGGCGGGCGATCTTCAGGCAGCGGCATCCGCATACGAAGAAATTTTGGCCGAGCAACCAGACAACGTGTCTACGCTGGGAAATTTTGGCATTTTGCGGGCGGCTCAAGGAAACGAGAAGGAGGCAGAGACACTGTATCGCAGGGTCTTGGAAATGCGTTCGGACGATGCGGATACCCTAACCAACCTCGCCAACCTGATGGTATCCCGGGGCGATTTAGATGGGGCGGAGGCCGCTTATCAATCGGCGCTGCGATCGAACCCCACCTTGCCCGCGGCGCTTGCCAATTTTTCCGAACTGTTGGTGCGCCAGAACAATCTCAAAGGGGCGCTGGAATATTGCGCCAAAGCCTTGGCAGCCGACCCAACCATGCTTGTGGCCCAGGTGCGTATGGCATCGCTTTTACTGGCTGATGATCAGGTGGATGAGGCCCGAAAACAGGTAGATGCCGTCTTGGACTCCCACCCAGAAAACGCCTCCGCATTGTGCATCTTGGGGGATATTTTTGCTGAAGCGGATGACGTTGGCCCGGCGGAGAAGGCATATCGCAGGGCTGCCGCGTCGCGGTCATATTGGGCCCGGCCGTTGCAAAAAGTTGCCGCATTGAAAGCTGAGACTGGCGATTTTGAGGCTTCGGTAGGGGCGGCCCTGGCGGCACTGGAAAGAGAGCCCGGAAACGCCTCGGTCCTGCGTGACCTGGGGTACATCTCTTTTAATCTGGGTGAGATGGACAAAGCCCAATTATTTCTTGAGCAAAGCTGGGCGATTGACCCTTTGGATTGGCTAACCGGTCTACATTTGGGCAACCTTCATTATGGCGCCGGGCGCCCGGCCGAGGCCCTTTCCTTTTTTGAACATACGGACCGGTTGAACCCGAAAAACTATGAAAATTTACTGGATATGGCTCTGTGCCACCAACAGCTCAACGATCAAAACCGTGCGGAAGCGGATCTTCAAAAACTAATTCGTGATTTTCCTGGCAGAGCAGAGGCCCACAAAGCTTTGGGCCTCGTCCACTACACCCGCAATCTCTATGAGGCCGCCATCGTTGAATACGAAAAGGCGCGGGCCATCGACGCCGATGATGTGGAAACGGTCGTGCAGTTGGCGGCAGCCCACATGGAAGCCGGCAACAATGCGCTTGCGATTGAGCTGACAGACCAAGGGTTGGAAAAAATCCCGGAATGGGCCTTTGCACATCGGGTCAAAGCCCAGGCCCTGTCGCATTTGGGGCGCATGGATGAAGCAATTGAGGCGGTGCGAAATGCCGCCGAGCTGGTGGGGCCAGAGGACGTTGGCCCGGCCATGACCATGGCTGGCATTTTCGAGCGTTCGGGCAAATGCAACGAAGCATTAGAAATCTATCGGATGGTTTTGCGCCAATATCCGGATTACGGGCATGCCGTGATGCGGTCTGTGGATTTGAAACTGACGTTGTGTGATTGGGACGATTATGACGACTTCGTCAAAGGCGTCCTGGCATCCATCCAATCGGCGGTAGAAAACAATCGGCCGCTGAACCTGTGCGTTCAGGATCTTCAAAATTTACCCATCACTTGGCCGGCCCTGGCCAGCGCCGCCAAACGCAGCGCCGACATGGCCGAAGAACATGTTCTCCCGGAACGAAAGAAAGCGAATTTTACTTTCGATCAGCGCCTTGCGAACTGGCGGTCAGGCGATCGTCGCCGACTTCGCGTTGGATGGGCTTTGCCCTACACATTTTTTCACAGCTTTCCGATGCTTCTGAAAAGCGTCATCGAACGCATGGATCGCCAGCATTTCGAGGTGGTGGGATATTCCATGCGGACGGGGGACAGCAATTTCGATCGTCAATACCGGGCGACCTTCGATTTGTTTCGAGACCTCCCGGCGGCGAGCCCGGAGATCGGCGCCAAAATGATTTATGAAGACGAAATCGATGTGCTGATCGATGTGAGCGGACATACGTCGATCAATTGTCAGCCGGTCATGGCCATGCGCCCGGCACCGGTTCAGGCGCACATGTTGGGATATGGGATCACCACCGGGTCGGATTACATCAAATATTTGGTCACCGATCCGGTGTGGATGCAGCCCAGATACCGGGAACATTGCACCGAGACCATGGTCTATATGCCGGACACCTGGTTTATTGGATATCGGCCGGAGATGTTGGCACAAACGTTTACCCGGGCGGAGTTGGATCTGCCTGACGACGCCTTTGTTTTTTGTAGCTTTAATCAGCCGTTCAAGTTCGAGCCCTCCATGTTCGACATTTGGATGCGTATGTTGAAGCGGGTCGAAGGCAGCGTGTTGTGGCTCGGCGCCTGGGACGGGACCACCCGTGATAATCTGACGAAGGAAGCGTTGGCCCGGGACGTGGATCCCAGCCGATTGGTGTTTGCACAAATCCAAGGCCATTCAGCGCATCTTTCGCGCCTGCGCCAAGCAGACCTGTTGCTAGACACCCGGTTCCACGGCGGAGGTGCGACGACCATTGATGCTCTGTGGGCAGGTGTGCCGATTTTGACGTTCCGTGGCGATCTCCCCACGTCGGGGAATGGGACAACCATGGCCCACGCGATCGGCGCGCCGGAAATGGCCGTGGACTCGTTGGAGGCGTACGAAGAAACCGGCGTGGCGTTGGGACTGGACCCCCAGCGCCATGCAGCGTTGCGGGCAAAGGTGGACGCCAACCGTTTGACCCACCCGTTGTTTGATCCCGACCGATACACCCGTCATTTGGAGCGGGGAATTGGCCAGATGTGGGAACAAACAGTGGGAGGAGGCGAGGGCGATTTGACCGTCAAGCCGCTGGCAAGCAACATCCGCGATGGCTGATTTGTCGTCCACCCTTTCAAGCGCTATTCAGCTGCACCAGGCGGGGGTGTTGAACGACGCCGCGACCTTGTACGCCGAAGTGTTGGTCTCCAATCCCACCAATGTCGCCGCGTTGAGCAATTTAGGTGTGCTGCAGGCCGCCCAAGGAAATTTGGATCAGGCGGCGGAGCATTACCGCAAGGTGTTGGATTTGACCCCAAACGATGCGGACACCCTGAACAATCTTGGCCGTCTGTATCATGCCCAAGGAAAAACCGATGACGCCGAGGCCCGCTTCCGCGAGGCACTAGCTCACAATCCTGGCCATGCGGTGGCCCGCGGCAATCTGGGGCAGGTGCTGGCGGAAACCGGCCGGGACGAAGAAGCCATCGCTGCGTTCCGCCATGCGCTCGAAGCCGACCGCGAGCACGTAGAGTTCGGGATCAACCTGGGCTCTTTGCTGGTGCGATTGGGCCGGATTGATGAAGCGCTGGAAGTCTTCCGCGAAGCTGTCCGGCTGCACCCAAACGACCGGGGCGCCGTGGGCTCGCTCGGCGATTGTTGCGCGACTGCGGGCGCCACGGCCGAGGCCGAGCAGTGGTACCGGAAGCTGATCGATCTGCAGCCAAAGTCGGCGGCGGCCTGGTTCCGCCTGGGAAGCGCTTTGGCTTCCGGCGGTAACACCGTCGACGCATTGCGCGCGCACCAGCGGGCGGCGCACTTTGATCCCGATTTGGCCCCGGCGTGGTGCGAAGCTGGCCATTTACTGCTCATGGAAGGCCGCTTGGATGAGGCGGAGGAGTCTCTTGAGTGCGCATTGGCGCTTGCGCCGGAGGACGGACAAACCAATCTGCACCTTGGCGTGCTGTGGTACGGCCGGGACCACTTCAAAAGGGCGATGGAATTTTTTGATCGGGCACGGATTTCGAAGCCGGATTTGTTCGATGCTCAGTTCAATGCGGCGCTGTGCCTTCACCGCCTTGGGCGTGTGGACGTAGCAATCCCGGCAATGGTGGGGGTCACCCAGGCCTTTCCAACCCAGGCCTTGGCGCACAAAACTTTGGGGGCCCTTTACCAATTCGCCGGGAGGAACGAAGAAGCTGTGCCATCCGGGGAAGCCGCGGGGCGGATCGATCCCGAAGACCCCGAAATTTGGATTGGTTTGGCCACGGCAAAATTGGCCCTGGCCGAGTATGACGCCGCGCTTGTGTATTGCGACCGGGCGTTAGCTCTGGACTCCAGTAAGTCCGAGGCCAACATGGTTTATGCCCAGGTGCTGGCCCAATTGGGGCACAAGAAAGAAGCCATAGCGGCGGCCTTGGCGGCCGTGGCGGGGCCGCTGGGCCAATCCTTGGGTTCTCTCCTGACACTGGCGAGGGTGTGTGAATTTTGCGGCCAGATGGAAGAAGCCTTGCGCGCCTACAAGCTGGTTGCAGGCCTCGCACCGGACAACGCCGAGGCGATCGCCAAGTCCACTTTGATTACACTGGAGCTGTGCGACTGGCGCGATTATGACGCGCTTGCCGCGGCCACGGGTTCGTGGGTGAAGGACGCGATCGCCAACCACACCTCGCTGGTGTACTGCGTGCAGGATTTGCACAATTTTTCGGTGCCCGCCGAAATCTTGGCGAAAGCCTCCAATCTTCAGGGAGACCTGGTCGCTGCCGAGGTTCGGGGGCTGGAGAATTTCCCGGCGTTCAGTCATGGCGAGAAAATGGATCGCTGGCGGCGGGGCGAGCGATGGCGGCTGCGGGTGGGATACGCCCTGCCTTACACGTGGCAACATAGTTTTCCCATGATGATGAACCAATTCATCGAATTTCATGACCGGCAGCAGTTCGAGATTTTCGGTTACTGCGCCCGCCCCAGCACGGGAACCGAATTTGAAGACGAATACCGGAGCAAATTCGACCATTTCCGGGATTTTCCAAAGGACTCCCCGGTTGAAGCCGGCCGGATGGTCCATGATGACGGCATTGACGTTCTGATCGACGTCACCGGGCATTCCTCCATCAACTGCCAAAAGGTCATGGTGACGCGGCCGGCCCCAGTTCAGGTTGAAGCAATGGGTTTTTCCCTGCCGGTGGGGGGCGAATATATCGATTATCTGCTGACTCAAAGGGATTTCCTCGGAGAGGAATTCGCCCAATACTGCGACGAAACGCTCGTGTACATGCCGGATACCTTGTTCCCGGCTTACCGTCCGCCCACACCGGCCTTGAAATTTATGCGCTCGGATCTCCAATTGCCCGAGACTGGCTTTGTGTTCGCCAATTTCAACCAGCCATTCAAGTTCGATCCGGTGATGTTTGCGGTGTGGATGCAAATTCTGACGCGGGTTGAGGGCAGCGTTCTTTGGCTCGGCACCTGGCGTGAGGGAACGCAGAAAAACTTGCGCCGCGAGGCCGAGGCCCACGGCGTTGACCCGCATCGTCTGGTGTTTGGGGCGATCGCCAAGCATGAACATCACATGGCCCGGATCGCTCATGCCGGGCTCCTTTTGGACAATCGGCTTCACGGTGGCGGCGCCACTACGATGGATTTCCTTTGGGCCGGCGTTCCGATGGTGACGTGCCCCGCCCAATTGCCGGTCTCCAGAAACGGCGCCATGTTGGCCAACGCCCTGGGGATTCCGGAAATGGTCACCGACTCGCTGGAGTCCTACGCAGAATTTGCGGTGGGCGTGGGCAACGATCCGGGCCGCCACCGCGCTCTTTGCGAAAAAGTGAAAAGGCGCCGGACGACCCACCCGCTGTTCGACCAGCAGCGGTTTACCCGGCACTTTGAAACGGCAATCCAATCCATTTGGAAGCAATCGGTATTTGGCGGCACGGGCGCAATTACGGTTCCGCCCTTGGACGCCGAACCGAAAGCGGCGGCGGAGTGACTCAATCGATCCGGCAGAACTGAAACCTAAATTGGCGGAGCTCTGGCACCGGATCGGACTGCTGGCCGAGGGACGTGATTGCCCCGACGAAGCCGATGGCGGCGTTCGAAAAGGCGCTGGAGCTTGATCCTACCCATTCCGCGGCTCTGCGGGACCGGGGATTGATGCTTTTGGATGCGGGGCTGGCCGGCGAACGCGCAGACTTGTTTGCTTTTGCGGCTAGTCTAAGCTCCGCCGACTGGCAGGGGTTCGCCATCAAGGCCAATTCAATTTACCGCAAAAAAAGCTACCCCGACGCATTGCAAACGTTCCGAGTCTCCCACGAACTTGATCCGGAAAAGTTTGAGCCTCGCCTCGGAATTTTTCTGTGCCTATAAAATTTGGGCAGGGTCGAAGAGGCGCTTTCGGGTTTTCTGGAAATCGAAGCGGACTTTCCAGCCCGCAAGGAAGTCCACAACGCCCTTGGCAGCCTGTATTTCGGCCAGGGACGAAATGACGAGGCCAAGTGCGCGCACGAACGCGCATTGGAGATCGACCCACGGGATCCCGATACGCTTCTGCGCCTGTCCGGCGTCGCCATCGAACTTCGTCGGGGGCCGGACTCGCTGGCTTTGGCTGAGCAGGCGATGGAACTGGATCCCGAACCTGGCTTCGCTTACCGGGCGCTGGCGCAGGCACTGAGCTTCAATCACCGGTACGACGAGGCCCTGGCTCCCTGATACCGGGGCGTCAGATTACATCGCTGGGAAGCAAAACCGATCGCGGCTCGAACTTGCTAAGCCGGCGCAAAATTGGACGGGCAGCGTCCAACGAAGTCACAAGAATGGCGCTATCGGAAATTGTTTCCGGAGCCACGCTCTCTGGGACATTGATCTCCAAATCGATTGTCCGGTACCGCCAGCCCGCCCGCGCCGGATCGTCGTCCAGCAGGCCGCGAAGAAAGGACAGGTCGGTTTGCAGATGATACGCCAGCACCGGCAACTGTTGGCCGGCGCCGTACCCCAGGATGGGCCGCTCAAATCTTTGTACCATCTCGCTGAAGGCTGCCAGCTTCCCCCTGAATAGGCGGTAGCTGTGATTCAGCCGGCGGGCATCGGGCCGGGGGATTTGGATGATTTCCGCCGAGGGCTGGATCGCGGTTTTTTGGAGGGCGATCTGGTGCGATCCGCCCCAGGTCGGGCTCGCCGAATAGTGAACGATCTCGCAGCCGAGCCGGGCGACCAGGGTACGCAGGGCGGTCAGGCTGAAATAATGGAGATGTTCATGAAACACTTTATCGAACCGCAGGTGGTTGCTCATCGCCTCCAGCGCCGGAACCTCGACGACGATGAGCGCATCGTCCGCCGCCGCATCGAGGATCCTGCGAAGTTGTCCCGAGGGATCGCGAATGTGCTCCAGGTTGTGGGTCGAAATGATGAGATCGGGCTTCTCGGGCAGGGCAGACTCCAGGTCAACGTCTTCCACGAATTCGGCGATCACCGTGATGCTGTTGGCCGCGTCGGGGATGGGCTCGAACTGCCATATGGGGTCGATGCCAACGCGGTCGGCGGCAAAGCCGTCCAGGCGCAACAGGGTGGACAAGTCGTTGCAGCCAATTTCCAGCGCGCACGCGAACGTGCGCCCATCCGCCGCGTCCCGGATGAACTCCAGGACCCGCCGGGTCGGAGCCGCAAGACCCTGGCTGGCGGATGTCCGGTAGACGTAGTTTTTCCCGTACAGAACGCCGGGCGACACGATATTGAGAAGCTGGAAATGGCCGCAGTTTCCGCACGTCATCAGGGTTTGATCGAAGCGGGCAGGTGTACCGTCGTCGTCACCATGGATCAGCCCCGTCAGTGGCAAATCCGGCAGCTCGAGCACTGGTTCAAGGTGCAGGCCGTCGCAAACCGCGCACTTAGTCTCCAAGGTGAAGCTCGGGGTGGGGGCGGTGTGTGTTGCGAGGACCGGCATTTAGGCTGGCTCAAGTTGCTGAGTAACGTATTCCGCCAAGGCCGCCCGCCAGTCCCGCATCGGCGGCAGGCGCGAGGACGTAACCGCGGTGCGCAGGGGTTTGTGGCCGCGGCCGGGAAAATCCCGATCCTTTGCCCGGTGAACCGGGTTATTCGCGCCAAGTAGTTCCTTTAACGCAGAAATAAATTCGTAATAGTTGACGTTGCCGGCGTTGGCCAAATGGTACGTGCCGTACGGCCGCTTGGTTTGAAGCAAATCCGCCAATCCGGTAGCGACATCATGGGCGTAGCTGGGGGAATCAAATTTGTCGTCGGCCACGCGGATTTCCACACCTTGGCGAAACCTGTCCACCATTTTGTCGACAAATCCGGGGGAGGCGTTGCGCCGCCGCCCGTACATCGTGGGGAATCGCGTAATGTAATGTTTCGGGCAAACGTCGCGGACAAAACATTCCCCGGCGAATTTGGAAACGCTATAGACGCTGATCGGGTTGGGCTGGTCCGCTTCCGTATAGGCCGTCGATTTGCTGCCGTCGAAGACGGCATGGGTACTGGTCTGGACAAAGCAAATATCCTTGGCGGCGCAGTGCAGCCCCATGGCCAATGGCGCTGCGGCGTTTACGGCGTACGCGAGGTCCGGCCGCTCTTCGCATGGGTCAATGCCGACAATGGCCACGGCATTCACGACCACGGTTGGCTGGTGGGCGTCGATCAACGCGGTGACGGCGCCGTGGTCGGTCACCTCGACATCGCCATGGGTCACACCGGCGAATTCAATACCCGGGGCTGCGCACACCGCTTCGAAGGCGGTGCCAAACAATCCGGAGGCTCCGAACAACAGGATCTTCACGGGGACGGCCTTGAGCGATTAGATGCTATCAAACGAAATTGACGTGCTCGGGTTCGGTCGCGGCCCGGGACAAGAAGCGGTTGATGTAATGCTGGCGGCAATTGGTTTCACAGTCGCGGTTTACGTTGACCTTTTGAATCAGATTCTGAACCTCCCAATAACGCTCGCTGGCCACGATCTCGGCAAGGGGAGTCTCGATCACATTCCCCATCAAATACTTTTCCCGTTCGATGGCGAACCAATGGCCGCACGGAAATATCGAGCCGTTGCCGCTGATGGCAATGATAAATTGAGTGCCAAAGCAGACATCGTAATCCTTCCACCCGCCGTTGCCAATTTTCTCCCACTTGATCGAGACAGTGTACTTGTCATCGGTCATCGCCTCGGCTTCGCGCAGCACATCGGTGATGTCCGCGTATTCCTTTAGGGGCGCATCCAAGACACCGTCATAGGTGTCTGAACATTGTTTGACGACGAAATAGTCAACTCCCAAGTCGCGGCCGATTCGCGCGAGCGGGACGATGTCATCAAAATTCTGCTTGGTGACCACCATTTGCATGCCGATCGTGCAGCTCGATCCCAGGCGTTGCTTCTCTTTGACGATCGCGCCGATGTTCCCCAGAACCCGCTCGAAATGCGGAGACTTGTGAATCCGCTCAAAGGATTCGTGGGTCGCGGCGCTGATGTTCACGCGCAGCCAGGTCAGGCCCTGGAGCAGGGTATTGATGCGCTCCTTGTCAATACGGATCCCGTTGGTGGCCAGGCTCAGGTCTAGGTCGATCCGGCGGCCGTGGTCGACGACATTGTATAAATCGGGGTTCAGTGTGTTTTCACCTTCGCCGATGATAGCGATGGAGCGCACCCCGATTTTCTTGGCGTCGCTGAAGGTCCGCTCGATCGCCTCCCGGGGCATGTTGAACTTGCCCTTGAAATCGGTGCCATAGCCTTCACGGTTTTGGAGAACCCCATAGCAATATGAGCACGCCATGTTGCATCCTGTGGTGATGCCCATGTCGATGTGCAACGGCGCGATGCGCTCGCCGCGCTGCCACGCCGCGACCCGGTCCAGGTGCCACGTCAATTTGTGGTCATCCATGCGGTACTTGTCCCGTGGTTTCGTCGTTACCGGAGTCGAATTGGTGGGGGCTTGGTGATTCATTGAAAATCTTTCCTAGTGCTGCACTTGCCGCCCCAATTAATGCAGGAGCCGGGCAGACTTTGACGAATTTGGCCTTACCATGGTGAACGGATGGTTAACGGCGGAGCAAAACCAGTCCAAAGGGCGGCGTAAAATTAGTCCACTTGGTGACTTTAGTTTCGTGGCGATCAGGTGACGAAGACCGGCATTTCCTTGTGCTTGAACCGGGCCACGTACTGATCGACCGTGGCGCGGAGCTCGAAATCCTCGTCGTCGGAACGCACCGACGGCATGACGAAGTCTTTCACCGGATTGGCGCTGAACTTGGCCCAATGATCGGTGGAGAAGGTGCCGTTGGCCAGCAGTTCATCATAATAAGGCGTCTCGGACAGGGCGCTGAGAACGTTGAAATACGGGAGGCGGATGCCCAGGTCCTCGATCCTGCCGGGAAGGTCCCGAAGGTACTCCGGCGTATCCAACGGGGTGCCGATGATGAAGTAGGCGAGGATGGTAATTCCATGCTTTTCGCAAAGGCGGCAAAACTTTTCTATGTGCTTGAAGCGAGATGATTTTTTGAAGTAAGTCAATATGTTATCATCTAGACTTTCAATTCCCACATGAAGCCGGTTGCAGCCAGCGGCGGCGAGGTCGGCGATCACAGATTCCCGCACTTCCACGGTGCCCCGGGCGCTCCAATCGACGTCGACACCGGCGCGCACAAGGGCCTGGGACATTTCCGAAACGCGGTCTTTCCGGATATTAAATGCGTCATCCAAAATGTGAACCGACGTCACGCCCATACCGATCAGTTCCTGGAATTCCTCGACGCAGCGGCCGGGAGATTTAAAATTGAAGGTCTTCTGCTGAACGTCGCAGTAAATGCAACTGAACGGGCAGCCTTTCGAGGAATACATGGGCAGACGCAGATCCCCCACGTCGAACAGCATCTCTTCATTGCGCTCGATGCGGTAGTCGTCCAGGTCGAGTAAATGCCGGGCGGGCAAGGGTAGTACGTCCAGGGGCACTTGGCCGCCGTGGAAAATGCCCTTGGGGCAGCCTTCCTTCAGCCATTTGGGGAACGCGTCTTCGGCATCGTCCACGAATACGGCGTCGGCACCTTGCAGGCGGATGATGTCGTGATTATTGGTGGCGTGGGGTCCGCCGACGACTTTGATGGGGGCCGTGGTGCGGCGCAAAATCTCGGTCATGGCCCAGGCGCGATAGGTCACCACCGACAGGCCTAGAATATCGGGCTGCCAGCGTTCAATTTCTTCGATGGTTTCGTTCAGGGACAGGCCGCGGCTGGCGGCGTCCAACACGTTGATTTCGTACTGGGGTGGAATGCTGGCGGCCAGGCTAAGCACCCCCAGGGGCATGTATTTGACCGCCTTGTTTTTATAAAATTTGTCGGTGACCCGGTCCAAGACCTCGCCTTCGTAGGGCATAACCGCAAGCATGATGCGTTTCACTTTTTTGATAGTGCCGTGCATGTCTTGTCCTTTACGCTACTGCCGCCCGTCGGGGCGCGGCTAGGTCTGGGAAGTCGTTTGAATCTTCATCGGTTGACTCTTGGTATGCAGGTTCCGAGCCACGACCGTCGGCGGTCGAGCCGATATTTGCCAAAATGGCGTCCACCGCGGCCCAAGTGGTCGGCGGGGAAATCCCGAATTCGGTGGTGGCCCGGGTCATGGCCAATGTGGTGTTTATGGGCGCGGCTTCCGGTAAAACCGGAGCATTGCGAACCGATGTGGGAATCACCCGGTCTGGAGTGACGCCAAGGCGTTCGGCGGTGCGCTGTGCCAGTTCGAAATAGGTCAGGTCGCTGGCGCCAGAGGCGTGAAAAATGCCGGGGGCCTGGGCGTCCAGGATCCGGATCGCCAATTCGCACACCAAATTGACGGGCAGGGGCGCCAGGGTCATGTCGTTAAAGGCTTTGGCAACGTCCCCCTGGCTCCAAGCCTTCCGCCAGCGATTGATTACCGGCAGGCCGTTAGTCAAAACTTTGCTCAGACGCAGGATCGCTGTGCCGTCGCCTTTGGCCAAAACCTGTGATTCTGAGTCAGATTTCTGGCGGCCGTATTCGGAAACAGGGCAGGGGGCATCCTCTTCGGTGCGGTGGGCCAGGGTCCCGTCAAACACTTGGTTGGTGGAAAAATGCAAAACAAAAGCGTCGTTGGCCACCAATCGCTGAGCGACTTCACCAGCGCCATCCACGTTGATGGCTCGGCTTGAAACGGGATCGGTGTGGCAGTCATCCAGAGCGGTGACAGCGGCGGCGATGACCGCCCGGTCGACCTGTGGCAATTCAGGCCATTTTGCCGGGTCCTCGGACAGGTCCAAACGGATTTGGTTCGGGCCCGGATTGTCCCGGCGGGTGGTGGTCAGAACTTCGACGCCGCGGGCTTCCAAATAGTGCCCCAAGGCGCTGCCGATGGCGGAATTGCCACCCACAATCAGGACTTTGTGCAGCGTATCGGACATCGACAATCCTTTAAGATGCGGTGATCAATGTAGCGTCGGCGAACTCTTCCGCCACATGAACTGTGTCAGACGGCTCGTCCCAAACATTGCAATTTTCACAAAGGTTTATACAGGATTTTTCACCTTTTAAATGAAGTTTTCGGCGCTCATTGGCGACCTTTGATCGCCACACTTCTTCGATGGATTGCAGGGCCACATCGCCGGTGGGGAACTTGTTGTCGTAATCGATGTTGCACAGGGGCACGGAGCCGGTGGAGAAGATCACCATCAGCGACCACAAGGCGACGCAGGGCAGGTTGGGTTCGCGGCTGTCGGTGATGGCGCGGAATTCGTCCAACTGGCCACCCCAGTTGTGGATGTTGTGATAGTGGACCCGGTCGTGGGCCGCCAATTTGGGCCGCCAGAAGGCTTCGTATTCGGGCCATTCATCGACGTTGGTATCCTGGCGCACCATGCGCACGCGAATTTGGGTTTTTGGATTGATGCGGTCGCGCAGTTCGATGAATCGCAAAGCGTTTTCCATGACTTCTTCGAAGTTCAGGCGCAGGCGGATGGCTTCGAACACATCTTTCTTCAGGCTGTCGATGGACAGAATGATGGAATCCAGCCCGGCTTCCAGGATGCCGCGTGAGCGTTCTTCGTTCAGCAGGGACACATTGGTGCTGATGTTCACGTCACGGATGCCGCCCTGCTTAAGCGTGGCGATACGGTCGGGCATCTTTTTGTCCAGCAACGGCTCGCCGTCACGATACAGGCTGACCCGCTGCACTTCGTCTCGGTGATCGATCAGTTCTGCGGCGATCTTGTTGAACAAGTCGTCCTTCATGGTGGGGGAGCCGCGATGCCAATCTTCGATGGTGCACATGGGGCACCTCGCATTGCAGGCGTTCACCGTTTCGACCTCGAAATAGCGTGGGAACGTCAGCAGGCTCTCGTACGGCGACGCCGGTTCGATCCTGCGGCGCAGGTATTCCTTGGCAGCGCTAAGGTCGGTGGGCATTTCATTCATAAATTTACTTTCTCATTCGGCAGCGGCGCCGAAAGCCAGAACCGGCGCACGATTGCCGGAAAAATTCCCATCAATAAAGTCTTCAGCGGACAGGCCGAACGCTTCAAACCGATCCCGCCAATATGGTGAGCTGCTCAGTCGGTCGTGCAGGCGCTCCAACAAACCGTCCTCTGGAGCTTCACCGTTGCGAATTTGCAAATAGGCAAGGAAATACAGAGCGAAGCCGTTTTCCGGGGCCACCATATCGCCTAGATTCCGCAAAACTTTCATCTGCTGGTCCACCTTGACCGGGTTGGTTTCCGTGAACAGGCGATGAAAATTCAGGTGATAGTTCATATAGAACCAAATGTCGGTGATCTGGTCATCCGTGGGCACGGCGCCCATGGGAATGGCGGCAAAGGCCTCGGCGAAGCCCAACCGCGCTTTGCGACTTCCTTGTTCGATTTCCGCCTGCTTGCCGTAGGCGCCGGCCATAAACCGGACTTCCGAGGCGTCGCCTTTGCTGACCACGCCCTGGGCCACCATGGAGTCGTAGATCGGCGTGTTGGGCAGAGGGGAAAGGGGTGAAATGCGGTACCAATCCATGTCCATCTGCTTGGCCACGTCGATGGTGTCTTTGATTTGCGCCAAGGTTTCGCCGGGGAAGCCGATCATCAAGAACACGCTGGTATGGATTTGCGGGTACTTTGCCAAAACTTCGGCGGCTTTCAGGAACGTTTCCACTGTGCCCGGCTTGCGCACGGATTTGAGAATTTCGCGGTTGCCGGATTCCATACCGATGTTCACGGCGATGCAGCCTGAATTGGCCGCGGCTTCGATAACTTCATCGGTGCACGACGATGCCAACACTCCGTTGGTGGCGTCCCAGGTCATGGTCAGACCGCGTTCCACCATACCTTCGAAAAGGGCGATTGCGCGGGCGTGGTCTTTGAACAAATCGTCGTCCAGCCACATGATGTGGCCAATACCGTGATCGCGCTCCAAGATTTCCAGCTCGTCTAGGACTGAGTCCACGCTGCGCTGGCGCACGCCGACGCCGTTAAAATTGCGGACGCTGCAAAAGGTGCATTGGGCGCGGCAGCCGCGGTTGGAAAGGACTGTGGCGAATTTGGTGTCCGGACCCTTGAAGCAATAGAACGCGCCGACGGTGCCGTAATCGGAATAGGCCCCTAAATCAACCAGGTCATAGTCGGGTATCACTGAAATCGCGTCCGCGTCTGGCTGGCATTCGCCTTCGAACGCAATGCGGGAAACCAAAGGGCCGTCGGTGTCGTTTAACACCACTTGGCCCAGGGCGGAAATATCGGCATCACCGCGCACCACATGGACGAAATTCACAAGCGATGTGTCTGCCTCGCGCACAAAGGCGAACGCGGCCCCAGGGATGTCATCCAGGACCCGGTCTGTGTCATTGCTCACATGGACGCCGCCGATGGCCACAGGCATACCGCTGTCCGCCGCCCGTTCACAGACTTGGGCAAATGCCCCGTGAGTCATGGTGAACATGCAGGTGACGGCAATCAGGTCTGGTTTGAATTCGGCGATGGCTGCGTCCAAATGCCCCTGCCATGTGGCATCGAAATCGAAGTCGTCTGCGCTGTCTGACTGGTGACAGGCGCGCAGAACTTCGTGATTCAGATTGCAAATGCTGGATCGAACCCCGGCAATTTCCAGCTGGCGGCCAAGGACAGCCAGGCCATAGGGCGGATAGTTGGTGTAACGGCCCCGGCGGGCTGTGGCGAATTGGAAAATATGGGCTTCGGCGTCCGGCGGCGTAACCAGCAAAACCCGCTCAAGGCGCCCATCGGGGAATTTGCGGTTCAAAAAGGCCCGCGCCGCCGCTTCTTTCGTTCCCATCAAATGCGTAGGGCCCCCGCGAAGGGCGCTGGACCCATCAATGTGATCCAGCGCTAGGATATCTGTTTCTGCCGTTCTTCGAACCACTGGTCGACCAGTTTGACTTTCTCTTCCACCGTCCGCCACGGCTCGGCAAATTGAACTTGCAAGTTCTGTACCGCCCTATGGTTAACAATCCACGAACGTTCTGGGCGCTGCTCTGGGTATGGGATTTCTGCGAATCGCACCCTTTCGAAGGCCATCAGGCCACTGAATTTGCTGCTTTCCATCACCCAATCAGCCAGATCTGAGCGGGTCACAGGTGGGGCGCTGGCCAAGTGCCAGATGGTGTTTTCGTCCCGATCGGCGACCTCTAAAATCGCCTGGGCAGTGTCGCGCACGTCGCTCAGGGTGAACGTATTGTCCTCAGCCATGCGGGCGCCCTTGGTCATCAAGGTTTTGAAGGTATTGAAAACCGGGCATCGCGAGTCTTTTTCCCAGCCCACAGTCCAGCCCAGGCGGACGATGGCCCAGCGGCCGCCGGTGGCCTGAAGATGTTCTTCGACCTCGACTTTTTGCTGGCCATAAAGCGTGGTGGGGGCAGGGCGGGCGTCTTCGTCATAGCCGCCGCTGACCCCATCAAACACATATTCCGTGGAAACGAAAACCACCCGGGCACCGGCGTTGCGGGTGTCATCGGCCGCGCGAATGTTGCCAACAACGTTGAGTTCCCTTGAATCCCAGGGGTTTTCGAACACCCAGTTGGGATCGACTCGGGCCGACAGCAGAACTACGGTATCGCCGGGACCCAGATCGGGGACCACATCGGTCAATGGCTGCTGGGTCATGTCAAAGGCGACCATGTCGGGCCGGGCATTTTGGAAGTAGGTGCCCACCACGGGCCGTTCTTGGGTCTGGGCTGTGGCCATCAGCTGGACGCCGATCACCCCAGATGCGCCAACCAAAATGACCCGGCGGTTGAGGGCCTGGTTGGCAACAGGGGAACTTGGCGACGGAGTGTTTTCGGACATGCACGCTGCTGGCTTGGTCCCCGGTGTTGGCACCTTTACCCCGGAATGACTCCCGGCGCTAGAGTCGGATATGGATGAAATGTGGCTGGAATTTTCTACCCCTCGGCAAAAACTGCCGGGCAGAACATGCCCCGAGAGGTTCCTGAAATTCCCTTTGGCCGCTCGGTCCGGGACCACTCAAATCCGCCTATAGAACCTTGAAAACCTTTTAAACCCAACGGTTTGAGACGCATTTCGCCGCATGGCACCTTCCGCCGGTGATTTGGAATGGCCCTTGCATTGTCTCCGGTAACCTGCACACCGACATTCCGGGGTGTGGCCCGAGACACACGAGGGGAAAGATTTTGTTAACCATTATCGAATTACGGTACCAAACGGGAACGCGGCGTGATTCTATCCACAGGTCGCCTGTTTTTGCGTCCAGGTCCTAGGAGGGCCTAAACGGATGAACAAGATGCTGACCACAAGCCAAATTCGCGACGCCCTGCGGGATGTCGCTGATCCGATCAGTGGTGACGACATCGTTTCCAGCGGAATGATTTCCGACATTCTTATTGATCAGGGCCACGTGAGCTTCGCCATCGAAGTCCCTACGGACCAGGGCTACGGCGCCGAGCCTGTGCGCCGCGCCGCCGAACAAGCCATCATCTCCTTGGACGGCGTTGACGACACCACCGTGATTTTGACCGCCCAGGCTCCAGCCGTAGCCGACGAGGAAAATGCCGCCGCCCGGCGCAAGGGTTTGGATAGCCAGGGCGCCAAGGCTGATGCCTTGATCAAACCCAATTCTGACCCGTTCATGATGGATGGGCACAAAATGTTCTGGCATTTGGATCGTATGGCAGCGTTCCAGCGGGGCGAGCGCATTGCGCCATTGCATATTGATGTGGGCCTGTCGAAGGGCTGCAACATCGCCTGCCATTATTGTTATGGGGTCACCCAGGGAAATTTCTTCCTAGAAGGCGCCAAGAAAGTTTTCCCCCGGGATGCCCTGCTGCGCTACATGCAAGATGCTGGCGATCTGGGGGTTCGTTCCATCGCCCTGATCGGCGAGGCCGAACCGACCTTGAACCCGGCTTTGTATGACGCCATTCGCGTCGGCAAGGGTGCTGGGGTCGACATGGCCATCGGCACCAATGGTGTGCTGTGGAACACCAAAAAGGACGGTGAAGAGGCCCTTGAGCGCCTGACGTTTATTCGCTTTAACATTTCCGCGGGTACCGAAGAAGGCTATCAGCGGGTCCACAATTCCAAGGCCTTCAAGAAGGTCATCCAAAAGATCAAATGGTGCGTCGACACCAAACGCCGCAACAATCTGGATGTGACCATCGGCTTGCAGATGGTGCTGACTCCGGAAGATGCAGATCAGGCCGTGCCGTTGGCTGAGCTTGGCGCGCAATTGGGTGTGGACTATTTCGTCATCAAGCAATGCTCGGACACCGTCGAAAACGACCTTGGCATTTACGACCAGCTGGAGACCTATGACGACTTCACTGACATTCTGCTGGAAGCCGAAACCCATTCCGCAGACGGTTACAATGTCATCGTAAAATGGAAAAAGATTCTGAATCACGGCCACCGGGAATACGACAACTGCCTGGGAGCGCCGTTCCTTTTGTATTCATCGGGCGACGGGAAAATTTTCCCGTGCGGCATGTGGTTCGATAACCGTAGCGACGAATTTATGCTTGGCGATTTGGTGGAAACCTCGTTCAAGGAAATGATCGAAGGTGACCAGTATTGGAATGCCATCAAGCGCCAGCAGTGCGATGTGGACGTACACAAGGAATGCTACGCCAACTGCCGCACGCACATGATCAATGATTTTGTGTGGAAGGTTCGCGAAGAACCGCCGCACGTGAATTTCGTATAGGGGTTAAGCCTCCGGGAGTACGTGAGGCTAAACACCGGGCGGGTGCGGTTCTTCCCCTCCCCCCGCCCGGTGTCCTAATTCTCAGAGCAAGGGGTGCCGGTGAAATCCATGACGAAACCGTTGAAATTGGGTTTTGTGGGCGCAGGCTTCGTAGGCCAGGTCGCTCACATCACCAACTATTTGGAAATTCCGGGATGCGAGATGACGGCCCTGGCCGAAGCGCGCCCGCAATTGCGCGATCTGGTGCAAGCCCGATACGGATTTAAAAACACCTACGCCCACCACACAGAAATGCTCGACGACGACACCATCGATGCGGTGGTGATTGTTGTGCCCAGGCCGTTGATCGGTCCCATCGCGCTGGACTGCCTGGAAGCCGGTAAGCATGTGATCACTGAAAAGCCCATGGCCGGATCCTTGGCCCAGGGTCAGCGATTGGTGGACGCGGCGGCGCGATCCAGCGTGCGCTACATCGTGGGCTATCAGCGCTTGCACGACCAGGGAATTGCAACAGCCTTAGACGCCGTGCGCGGTTTTGTGAAATCCGGCGCGCTCGGCGACATCGTCTACGCCCGGGCTCACTGCTTCGGCGGCGTCGCGTACTGCAACATCGATGGCCATGTGATGACCGACGAAGTGGCGCCCGCGGACATGGTCGGCTGGCCCAACGCACCGGAAGGGATCGCTGGTAACGATGCCACCGGCTTCGCCTACACGCTCAACACCTATTGCCATAACGTCAATTTGCTGCGGAAATTTGGGGGCGCTACACCTGCCGTCACCTTCGCAGATTTGAGCACAAAAAATTCTGCGTTGGCGACCTTCAATTTCGGCGGCTTCAATGGTCTGCTGGAAACCGGCGCTTACGGCAACCAGGGCTGGGATGAAGTTTTAGAAATCTTTTTCGAAAACGGCCGGGTGACGGTGACGTCGCCGCCGTCGTTCATCCGCAACGTCGCGGCCACGGTGGAAATTTATAGGAGCGGTGAGGATGCCGCAGTGACCCGCCCGTTGATGGGCCACACTTGGTCGTTCCGCCGCCAGGCCGAAGCCTTTGTCCTGGCCTGTGTGGAAAACGCGCCATCGGAAGCCGAGGGGGCCGACGCCCTGGAAGATTTAGGTTTGATCGAAGCCATGTGGCGGCTGCATTCGGGTGGGCACGCTGAGCCCTCGCCGATCCCCATTGCCGCAAACGCTTAAAGTTTTGGAGTAGCCATGAACGTTCACAGCAAACCCGTTTCCGTCCCGGAAGAAAAGGTTTCATGGTGGCGCACCGGGGTCGGAGAAGAAGAAATCGCCAACGTCGTGGAGTCCATTCGCGCCGAACATATTTCCGGCGGACCGGTCACGGAACAATTAGAAGCGGCAATCGGGGATACCTTGGGGGTGCCCTATGTGGTGTGCACCACGTCTGGCTCCATGGCGTTGACTTTGGCGTTGATGACGTTGGGTGTGGGGCCGGGGGACGAAGTGATTGTTCCCAACCGCACATTCATGGCCACCGCCCACGCGGCATTGATGCTGAATGCCTCGGTGCGTTTGGTTGACGTGCTCCCGGATATTCCGGCCTTGGATGTGTCACAGGTCGAGGCCGCAATTACACCGGCCACCAAAGCCATCATACCCGTGCACTTGAACGGCCGGGCGGTGGACATGGCGGCCGTGAACGCGATCGCCAAACGCCACGGCATTGCCGTTGTCGAAGACACCGCCCAGGCGATGTTGTCAAAGGGCCCCAACGGATGGTTGGGCACCCAATCCGATTTGGGATGTTTTTCCTTGGGCATGACCAAACTGTTGTCCACCGGCCAGGGCGGCTTCGTTGTCACATCAAACGAAACGCTCTACACCCGCATGCGACGGGTGCAGAATCATGGGGTAGTGGACACGTTGAAAGATTCCTACGAATTCGTGGGCTCTAATTTCAAATTCAACGATGTCTTAGCGTCCATCGGTTTGGCCCAGCTTGAACGCGGCCCGGCCAAGGTCGCCCACGTGACCAAAATTTACGAAACATACAAAGCTGCCGTGGACGAATTAGATTTCGTCGATATCGTGCCGGTCAAGGTGGGTCAGGGTGAAACCCCGTTGTGGACGGAAGTCGTCTGCGCGGATTGCACGGTACGCACGCACCTAATGGAATTTTTAGCAGAGCGCCGGATCGATACCCGCCAATTTTTACCCGATTTGGATTTGTCGGCTTATTTGAACAACACAGGGGATTTTTCCCATTCCCGCAAGTTCGGAAACGGCGGATTGTTCCTGCCGGGCGGCCCGACCCAGCCCATGAAGAATGTGCATGCCACCATCGACGCACTTCGCGAGTACGCAAGCCAACATGTCTGAACCTGTCCCCACCGATCGATCACACCCCCGCGGCCATTTGGTGGCGGGTGATCCCGGTGGCAAAGTTCTGACATTAATCGGCTCTGTGTTTGATCATTCCGGCCGTCCTGGATTGGCGCGGGATTTACCGTTGCCTAGCGATCGCTTGCTGGGATGGCAGGGCGAGACCGGCAGCCTTGAAGGCGGCATGTTTGCGCGGTCGTGGATTGCCGACGACGGAACACCGGGCACCAACCTGGGTTACGTTTGTACCCACCCCGATCACCGCGGCGAAGGTTTGGGCTCGGCCATGGTCGAGGCTGTCGTGACCCTGGAAGAGGGTGCTGGCGCCCAGTTCATTATGGTGTGGGCTCGGGAAAATCTGATCGGATTTTATCAGGCCTTGGGATTTTCCGTCCTTGGGCGGGAAGACTACGCCAAGATGTCGGTGCCCAGAGGGAACGGGCAATATGGTTCGGCACCCCTGGCCGAAGTTCGCCATGGTGGCTTCGAGGAAATGCGCAGAGCGGATCCACTGCGGTCATTACAGCGCCACATGAAAAGCGGCCGATGGAATTCCATCAATCCGGGCTTCCCCTGGGCGGGGACGCTGCATGGATTTTGGGGCGGCACACCCGAGACCCCCACCTGGTACGCCGTTGTGGCGCCCGGTAAAGTTTCTGTCACCGTGATGGAATTCGCCGGACCACCGGAACTTTTCAGCGAAGCTCTGTCAGCGGTTGGTCGGCACTATGGCCTCGGCCGTGTGCGCATCAATCTCACCAACGATGAATTACCTGGAATGATAGAAGCCCATTCGCCCAAAGAGGCCGGGCCGCCGTATTACCGGCTGTTCCGTTCCAACGGCTTGGGCCTAGAGCGCGCACCCGAAACTTGCTGGTTGGACCGGGTTTAGCGGTTACGCGACGAAAGCCAAGGCTTTTTCCTGGCCTTACTGACCGGCGCGAGCGACGGTCGCTCGGATCACCGCATCCTTGTGGGTGGGGTCCAATGCAGCGGCTTGTTCGTAATGGATCAGCGCTGGGACTTTCTGGTCCATGACCCAATACATATCGCCGAACAGCACGTGGTAATCGGCATTCAGGGCGTTATTCTGAGGGCGGATTCAGCGTGCGTGTAAGCCATCTGGGTCTGTCCGGCGTCCAACAATATCTCCGCCACGCGGAAACAGGCGTCGCTGTGCAGGCGGGCTTCGTCCACAATTTGCAGATAAAGCTCGGCTGCTTCCTGGATTTCTCCGGCGGCGCGGTCAGCATTTTCCAGGGCTGCGACTGTGTCCTTTGTCATCAGTTGGGCCGCAGCCAGGCGTGCCACCATTTCCGGGTCGCTGGCGTCGATGGCAATTGCCGCTTGGTAGGATTTGACCGATTGGGTGGCGCGACCACCGGTGTAATAAAGGTTTGCCAGAGCGGCGTGGCCTTCGAAGCGTTCGGAATGTTCGTTAACCACAAGTTCAAGGATCGCCAAAGCTTCCTCAACGCGGCCCAATTGGTGCGGGCACAGACCGATGTTCAGCGCTGGTTCAAAAACTTCTGGCTGGCTGCCAAGGGTCACCTGGAATTGCGCCAACGCATTCTGGAAACGGTCCCGGGCATAGTACAAATTGCCAAGATGAAACGCCGCTAGACCCCCTTCGGGATCGAAGGCCAAGGGCTTGGCGGTAATGGTCTGCGGCGGCAGCAAGGTCGCCCCGGGCGGCCCGCAGCGCCCCCACACTGGTATGGGCGACCACGTTGCCCGAATCCTGAGCCAATACCTGGTCATACAGACTTAGCGCCCGTTCATTGGCACCAGCATTTTCATGACGCACGGCCTCTGCCAGGATCGCGGGAATATCCGTCGCTAGATCCATTGCGGCGGGTTTCACAGAGAGGTGTGAATTCAGCGCATCTTCATCTGATGTGAAGGTCATTGGCTCTGGCGCCTCCCCGGTAACGGGCCAATTGACCGACAAATTTCGCCGCGAAATGGCGGAGAAAGACCAAAGAACTGGAAGTTCTGTCCCGCTGGCATGATTACCTTTGTGAATGCACGGGTGTTGTCCCAGCCTTGGAAACCGCCGGGATTCTGGGGTTTCAGCGCTTTCGCTGGGGGCATCACGGGGACCGACCTCTAACCGCGCACAATTTCTTATCTTCATCATTCTTGGGAACACAGCCGCTGCATCTGCTATGACAGCGGGATGCTTTGTCGGTTCAAAAATTGATTGGGAACGGAAAAATGCGGACGTTGATAATTGTAGCGCTGGCGCTTGTGGGCTTTTCAACCGCGGCGGTAGCCCAAGACCCTGTTGTCGGTGTGGCCGAACCGCTGCAAGCGGACCAAATTATAATCGACGGCGCCCGCATATCGCTGTTTGGGATCGACGCCCCGGATCCAGATATGGATCGGTATTGCACGGCAAATGGAAATTTGTTTGGGTGTTACGCGAATGCCGTCCGCGGTTTGGTGATTTTGATCGACGAAGGTCCGTTTGAATGCACCCCAACTGGTGAATTCAACTACGTGGCCTTCCCCTATATGGTCTGCACCGTGAACGGCAAAGACGTGGCTGAATCCCTGATCCGATCGGGTCTCGCCTACGCATTTCTGCCCCAAAGCGATGTGTATCTGGAAGCGCAAAACGCAGCCCAGGCTGAAGGCATTGGCTTTTGGCAACCCGGGATTATCGTTCGAATACCCTGGGAACACCGGGAAGAGTTCAACCGCCCGACCTTCGGGCCATAACTAAGTGCAGATCGTGACTGATGCTTGTCAGTCACGTGAAACTGAAGGCCAAATATAAATCTGCGGATCAGAATCACGTGGGCAAAGAGCCCACGATCTGTTCGCGCGTCAATTTTAACATCTGCCGATCAGATATCACGCCGCGTGAAGCCACGCGCTGATCTGCTCGCGCGACATAATCTGCTCAAGCGGAGTTCTCCGGAGGGATTGTTGTGCTCAACCCCAAACTCCAAGAGCAATTAAAGAGATGGGCAAAAATTGCCGCTTTGAGTGGGTAATAATTGCCCTAATAGGCAAAAAATGCCGAGTAAATTTTGCCTACATTACCACCGAAACCCGCACAAAATAAGGCGTTTTTACTAGGCAAATTCGTGGCATAGACGTTGCAGTTGACCTTCTGGGCGGAAAATCCGTCCGCCTCGGAAAACTTCGGGGTACGACCTAAGTACGAGGGGAAGCTATTATGGGTATGTCTGTTAACACGAACCCTGGAGCCATGATCGCGCTCCAGAGTTTGATGAAAACCACCACCAAGTTGTCGACCACCCAATCCCGGATTACCACCGGTCTGCGGGTTAATGGTCCCAAAGATGACGCTGCGACCTTTGCGATTGCCCAGAACATGCGGGGCGATATCGCGGGTATGTCAGCGGTTAAGACCAACCTTAGCCTTGGCCAATCCGTGACCAGCGTCGCCATCGATGCCGGTATGGCCATCGCCGACCTTCTCACCGAGATGAAGGCGAAGTCGGTTCAGGCCTCTCAGGCCGGGTTGGACGCCGATTCTTACACCTCGCTGAACCAGGAGTTCACATCACTCCGGGCGCAGCTGACAACCATTGTGGAAACGGCCGAGTTCAACGGCACCAACCTGATCACCAGTGTCGCCACCAACCTAAATGTTCTCAGTACGGTTGACGGCAGTACGATCACGGTGACGGCTCAGAAGCTCGATACCACCACGTTAGTCCTTCACACGGCGACGTTGACGACCGCCGCCAATGCCAGCCAGGCACGGGTCCTGATCGACACCGCCATCACCACCGTTTCCACCGCCCTTGCGGCTTTGGGTTCGGCGGCCAAGCGGGTCGATATTCAGACCGAATTCACATCGAAGCTGCAAGACATCCTAAAACAGGGCGTCGGCAATTTGGTGGATGCCGATCTGGCGCAGGAAAGTGCCAATCTGCAAGCCTTGCAGATCAAGCAGCAGCTCGGCGTTCAAGCGCTGGCAATTGCCAACGCCGGACCGCAAAGCATCTTGGCCCTGTTCCAATAGGTATAGATCAGGATCGGGTTTCCACAATCATGGGCCAACGGATAGGATAAGCCGCCGCAGAAATCGAGCAGAAAGCCGGTAAATTATGGCCCTCAAAATTACGCTAAAGCCAGGTGAGAAGTTCGTCATTAATGGAGCAGTTGTCGTAAATGGAGATCGTCGGACCAGTCTTTTGATCCAAAACAAGGTCTCTATTCTAAGAGAAAAAGATGTATTGCAACCGGATGAAGCGAACACACCAGTAAGACGAATTTATTTTGATGTAATGATGATGTATTTAGACGATGTAGCCCACGATCAATACAAGGATGAATTCACTGAGAGGATGACCGAGTTCATGGAAGCCATCAGTAATAAAGACGCAATGGCAAAATGTATTTCGATCATCGATGACGTAAACAGAGGGCAGTATTACGGGGCCTTAATGACCTGCAAAAAGCTACTGCCGTTTGAAAAGGAAAGATTGGATTATGACTCTGCGCAAGAATCGGCCATCAACTAACCAAGGGACCCCTCATTCGACCACCTCATCGAGTGGAAGTCCTCGGGAAGTGGAGTACCGTTTGTTTCAAAAAATTAATAGGGCCCTTATGTCTACGGGCGCCCAGGACCGATCGTCTCAGGAATTCTTGGACGCGGTAGAAAACAACCGGCGACTTTGGGACACCTTGCGATCTGATTTGGAATCCGAAAAAAATTGGTTGGCAAAGGATCTAAAGGTGAAGTTGATCTCTCTAGCTTTGTGGGTCGAACGTCACTCGGCCCTGGTCATTGAATCCAAGGGCGAAGTCGGTCCCTTGATTGCCGTCAACCAGACGATTATGGAAGGTTTGACAACCTAAAATAGCGGCTTAGTTTTTGCGGCGCGTAGTCATTTGGGGTATGAATAACGTAAACATTTAGGAGAAAGCCAACACCCATTCTTATGGGCAGGTGATGAACATGGTACAAAATGTAACCATAACTGGAGTCTCGAACGCAACTGTCCCGGCGAAGCCATCGACCGGTTCTGCGGCCAACTCTGTTGCGCCGCCAAAGGCCGTTGCACCCGTTGAGGCGCCTACTGGCACATTCGCGAACGCGGTTCCTTCGGAGTCCGCGCCTGAGTCGACAAAGGGTCTGCCGGAAGTGAAGAGCGGCGGCGGCGTGTCAAGCCCTGTTCCGAACATATTGAGCATTGCTCACGATTCAGACGCCGACGTCTATGTGTATCGTGGGGTCGACAATGAAACCAACGAGGTACGCCAGTGGCCGACCGAGCAAGCTCTGAAACGCAAGGCGATGATGCGCGAAATGTCGGGCAAACTATTCGACGAAAAGTCTTAGATAGACTGGCCTAGGAGTACAAAAGGTTCAGGTTTCCGTGCCCGGAAAAAGTCGGCCACGAATCGCACTTTCTTCTAAGTCCGCCAAAAAGATCCGTCACGCCGAAGGCAACTTCGGCGGGCGCGGACGTGTGTCTGCTGTTTTTCGTTCTTGTTTAGGTTCACGCAGCGTGAAACCACACGGCGATTTGCACTCGGCGGGTCACCCTTCCTACATCACCATGGGCCCCGGGCTATCTCCCAAACCATTGTCGATCAGCATGTCGACCCAGTTGCTGACTTTGCAGGTGTGGGCCTGCAGGGACTCGGTCATCCGCAGCCCAGCACCTTGGCCACAAATGTCGATGCAATACCCCGTGGGATGTGTTTGATCCCCGTGTGGGCACGGGTAGCCCACCGGGAGCCAAAGTCCCAATCCTGCGGAGTAGCCGGTTAGCGGCTAGACGACTTCGTGGAAGGCCAGCGCCGTTGGAACCGAAGCCGTGGATCGATCGGGTTTGTTGAGCTTCGCGCTTGCTGTGTAACCCTGGACGGGATTGGCCCGCTTGGCGACTTCGTCGGTGACCGCCTTCATCATCCGTTCGGCGACGGTGCGGGCGGCCACAATTTTGCGGCGATTGACATCCATGGCATTGACCAGACGCATGCCAGCGGCCTTCAATGCCGCTTTGACTTCCGGCTGGGAGGTGGCCAGCAAACCGGGCTGGTCGCGTAAAGCGCCAAGCTCCTGCTGATACGCTACGGTCAGCTCTGCTTTTTCGTCTTCAAAGGCCGCCAGCTCACTGGGGCGGCGATCGATTAGTAAATCGTTTTCCGCTTCGATCAGTTTTGCCAGGCGCAAGGCCACAGAAATGGTTGCGTCAATCGAGGCCATACTCTTAGGCGACTTCCTGCATGGCCAAGATTTCCCGCTGGATGGTTTCCGACAGGCCGATGCCGCCGGCGCGGGCAATCGAATCGCCAATTTCTTTGTTCATCATCGAGCGGTAAATCTTTTCCGAAGACCCGCCGCCGAACGTCGTGTCGGCTTTGATGCCTGAGAACATGGTGTCCAACAATTGGTTCAGGAAAACGGATTCGAACGCTTCCGCCGCTTCGCGGACTTTGTCGACCGGCCGGACTTTGGCCGCCGCAAGAGGTGCTGTGGCTTGTTCGAGCGCTTGAAGGACTGGGTCTGCCATTAAAGCACCACAATCTCTGCCTGCAACGCGCCGGCAGCTTTGATGGTTTGCAAAATCGAAATTAAATCTCGGGGGCCGATGCCAAGGGCGTTCAGGCCGTCCACTAAATCTTGCAACGTTGGCCCGGGTTTCACCACCATCAAGCGCTTGTCTCCATCGTCATCCACAGTGATGGTCGTGCGCGGGACGGTGACGGTCGCGCCGCCGGCGGCCAGTGCGTTGGGCTGCGAAACTTGGGGAGTTTCGGTGATGCGGATCGTCAGGTTGCCTTGGGCGATAGCGACTTCATCCACCCGCACGTTGGCACCGATAACAATGATGCCGTTGTTTTCGTCCACCACAACCTTGGCGCTTTGATCTGGCGTGACCTCCAGCTGCTCCAAATCGGTGAGCAGACCAATCACATCGGCGCCATAGGATGCCGGGACGATCACTTCGACGGTGGCAGGATCCAACGGAAACGATGCCGGGCTGCCAAGAAACTGATTGATGCTTGCAGCCATGCGCTGGGCTGTGGTCAGGTCGGGGTTGCGCAGGGAAATTTTCACCGAGGTCATGACCGAAAAATCAAAGGCGACTTCGCGTTCAACGATGGCGCCGTTGGACATGCGGCCACCGGTGGGCACGCCCTTGGTGATTGTTTCGGCCGCGCCCTGGGCAACAAATCCGCCGACCGCGACTGAGCCTTGGGCCACGGCGTAGACTTCGCCGTCAGCGCCCAACAACGGCGTGACCAACAACACGCCACCTTGCAGACTGTCTGAATCGCCCAGGGTGCTGACCGTAACGTCGATCCGTGTGCCCTGGCGCGCGAACGGCGGCAGGTTGGCGGTGACCACCACCGCTGCCACGTTTTGAGTGTTTAGGTTGGCAGCGCGGGTGTTGACCCCCAAACGCTCCAACATTGCCGTCAGGCTCTGGTAGGTGAAGGGCGAATTACGCAGGCTGTCGCCGGTGCCGTTCAGGCCGACCACCAAGCCGTAACCAACCAGCAAGTTTTCGCGAATCCCTTCGAAGTCGCTGATGTCTTTGATGCGTGGGGCCGCGGCAGCCTCTAAGCCGATCCCTGCAACAGAGATGGCTAAGGCTGCCGTTAGGCCCTTAAAAAATAATCCCCTAACAAAAGCGTTCATGGTGGCTCGCAGTCTTGTTTGTTGTTCTCCTGCCCGTCGTGTTGGTGACAAGGCAAGGTCGGTTCCGACCGATACAAAGCGAAACTCATGCCAACATTTGAATTGTCGTAACATATTGAACTTACATTTGAATTTGGAATGTCGAAAGCTCAGAGGCCAGGGCAGGTCGGCATCGTGCCCGGCAAAGGCTGCCGGGCAGGAAAAAATTTCCGGCCACCGGCCAAAAGTCGCTGGAAAGGCGGTTTTGGCGGGGATCGACCTTTCGCCCTTTAAGGTGTTATTAAGAGTCGGACACCATCTTGGGACAGTTAATGGCTCCTATGTTTATGGACGCTCTCCCCATGTAATGGCTCCTATGTTTATGGACGCTCTCCCCATGCGAGGAAATTCCGCCTAATGAAAATCAGCGGATCGGGTCCGATCAGAAGGACATCGGAAACGGGTCGCCCTGAGAAAAAAGGGGCGGGAAAAGGGGCTGATTTTGCCGCAGAGCTTGACGAAGCGGCCCAAGACAAATCGGCAACAATCAGTGGATCCGGTTCGGTTGCGGCTGTGGATGCCCTGCTTTCGGTGCAAGAGGTCGGCGACGCCACAAAGGGCCGTAACCGCGGCACTGTACGCGCCCAGCTGATGATCGACGGCCTTGATGACATTCGCCAGGGCTTGTTAATGGGGGCGATCCCACGGTCCAAGCTGGCCGCCCTTGTGGAAGTCGTGCGCGAAGAGCGTGATCAGGCCGAAGACCCCAAGCTTTCTGAGGTTTTGGACGAAATCGAATTGCGGGCGGCCGTGGAGTTGGCGAAGCTCGATCAGCTGCCTTAACCCCACGACATCCCTGTTTCGGCCAATCCGGCCAATTTCACACTTGCGCTAGGAACCCCGGCGGTCGCGAGTTGCGGTTGCAGTAGGTGCCTCTGATTCCTATACTCCGCGCCCATCTCACCCGAACAGCTTGTGTCGTTGTTGTATGAGGGGTTCCATGCCCACCCGATTGCCAAAGTCATATCGCCCGTCCGAGGACGAGCCGTTTATGAACAAACGGCAGCAGGAATATTTCCGGCGCAAGTTGGTGGCGTGGCGGGATGAACTGGCCCGGGAATCCAGTCAAACGATCCAGCATTTGCAAGAGGAAACGACGGTGGCTCCTGATCCCGCGGATCGGGCGTCGGCGGAATCCGACCGGTCGTTGGAGCTCCGCACCCGTGACCGGGAACGCAAGCTGATCGGAAAAATCGACGACGCGCTGCAACGGATCGAAGACGGCACTTATGGATTTTGTGAAGACACCGGGGACAAAATCCGTTTGGCGCGCCTAGAGGCCCGGCCAACCGCAACCCTGAGCCTGGAAGCCCAAGAATGCCACGAGCGTAGGGAGAAGTCGTTCGGAGATGAATAGCGCTGTAAAAATTTGGTCGACAACCGCGGCGTTTGTTTTGGCAGCTGCCACCGCCTGGGCTCACGGAACTGAACATCCCGGTCTGGATACCCTGGCCGTGTCTGCTGATCCCACCCAGATTCTGGCAGTGACTGGCGACGCCATTCCCGGCCTGACCGTTGACGTTGGCTGGGCACCTGGCGGCGGCTGGGATTTCTCAGTGACCCTGGCAAATTTTGAAATTCTTGAAGGTGAAGTCCTGGCGGATGGCACCAGCAACACCGGCCATGTGCACTTGTATGTGGATGGGAAATTTGTTGCGCGGATTGACGGGGCAGTCGGTCATCTGGACCCATCAGATGCGTACATTCACGAAGTTGCGGTTGCCTTGATTTCCCACGACGGTCGCCTTTTGGCCCAGGACGGCCAACTTGTTATGGAGCGGTTCGTGATTTTGGAACCACGATCAAATATCAACGAAGAGTCCCCCACATCGATCATCGAAGTGATGGTGGCCGATGGGAAAGACCCCCCAACGGCCCAAGTTTCGCGCGGCGATCTTGTGGTGCTTCGGTGGACTGTTGAGTCCCCGATGGGTTTGCATATTCACGGCTATGACTTGGCCGCCGACGCGACGCCGGCGACCAACTTGACCATGGTGTTCTTCGCCGAATTCGCTGGACGCTTTCCGGTGGAAGTCCACGCAGGGGGCGGTGATCGACCGGTTCTGTTCCTAGAAGTGCTGCCCTAAAGGCCCAAACCGAAACCCTCACCCTATCCCTAACCCCCTGACTCGATTGGGAGGGGAAAGCCAGGCGTTCAGGCCGCATTCCAATTGAGCCGGCCGCCCGTAGGAAAAAGAAAAAGACCGGTCCTTGCCAGGACCGGCCCTTTCCTTTGTCGCTCCCTTTGGAACCGCTAGAAGGGGGCGATAATGTCCAGAAGTTGTTGGCCGTAACGGGCCTGCTGAACGTCGGTGATCTGACCGCGGCCACCGTATGAAATACGCGCCTCGGCCATCTGAGTATGGGAGATAGTGTTAGAGGAAGTGATGTCCTCTGGCCGCACGATGCCTGTCACCGTCAGTTCGCGGATTTCGAAATTCACCCGCACTTCTTGGTGGCCCTGGACCACCATGTTGCCGTTTGGTAAAACTTGAATTACCAGCGCGGCCACTGTCAAATTGATGGTTTCTGATCGGGCCACGGCTCCAGCGCCCTTGGTGGTGCTTTTGTTGCCCAGGCTGACTACGGAGGCTGGAACAATGGCGTTTGGTAAAACCTTGCCGAATTCGGCTTCCAGCCCAAACAGGTTGGTGACGTCGGTGTCTTCGGCGGCCTCCCGGGATCGGTTGGTGGTGTTGGCAACATTGGCTCGATCCGCAATCGCCACGTTTACCGTCAAAATGTCACCCACCCGCGCGGCCCGCTGGTCGCGGAAAAATGCTTTCGCACCGGGCCGCCACAATGAATTGGCCTGGCGCGCAGCCAACACAGGTGCAGGCATGGGCATGATTAACGGATTGTAGGTCGGCGCCTGCAAGGGGTTTTCAATCTGCGCCAATGGCAAGGGTTCGCCAAGGTTGGTGATCCGGTCATAGGCCGATGCGCACGCCCCGAGCAAAAGCAACGAGGCCATGATGGTCAGGCGCCGCAAAGGCGGGGTCATTGGGATGAGTGGAAAGCGTTTCATGAGAACCTCAGAAAAAAAATGGTAGTAGACAGAAGCGCGGGCGCTTTAGTTTTGTGCCTGAACAAGGGTTTTACGCAGATCGATGTGCACTTGGCCGGGGCCGTAGACGATGCCTTCAACCGTTTTGTGGGTTTGGGTATTCACCACTTGGACCGGTTCGCCCGCCCCGGCATCTGCCAGGGCCCTGCCAACGGCGGTCAGGACAATGCCCGGCGCCTCGACGATCATCAGAACGGTTTCTCCTTTGGCGATTACCACTGGGCGTTGGACGTCGGTGCTGCGCACTGGCTCGTTAATCCGCAGGGGCCGTTTTGGCGACTGACCGGCCAGACCGGTGTATGTGGTAATCATGTTTGACCGCATGCGATCCACCCGCATATCGATCCAACCCAGATCGGCATCAATAATCACACCACCCACCGCCACTGCGCGGATCAACACGGGGACCTCGATGACTTCATAGGCGCGACCGCGCACTGCCACACGCACCGCCGCGGGGTCACCTGCAGGGGCCACCAAAATGGCGGAGAAGTTCCCGCGAGTGGGATCGAAATCCAGATTTTCCACAGCCACAGCGTTGCCAGCACCTCGGGCCACGTACATGGCGAACGAAGAATTCGAAATTTCCGGGGCCATGTTGCGCAGGGATGTAGCGCTTAGGGCATCGGCTAAAATTTTCAGGATCAAGGTGCGGGGCACCAAATCTCCGGCGCGCTCAACGGTAAGGCCAGTGGCCCCGCCCGGTGCCCAATCAATGCCGTTGGCACCGGCGATCGTGGCAATTTCCCGAACCGAAAGGATCATGGATTGTCCGGGGGCGGGTGCGGCGGAAACACGCACATCTGCCACTGCACCGGTGTCGGTGAACAAGTCACCAAGGGTAACCCAGGGCCCGTCAACAATGATGGGTCCAGGGCGAGGTGTGTCGGCTTTGGCAGCCTCGGCAGCCAGGGTCACGGTCGCGAACACCACGACCGTGAGGAACAGAACTTTGACGGCTCGCATGATCATCATTTCAAGCGTTCCTAACGGAGTGTCGTCACGGTCCGCATCATTTCGTCCGATGCGGAGATGACTTTGGAGTTCAGTTCATAGGCACGTTGGGCGGTGATCAGCGCGGTGATTTCAGAAACAGCGTTGATGTTTGCGGTCTCCAAAAATCCCTGGCGAACGCTGCCAAACCCGGTTGTACCTGGGTTGCCCAACGTGGCGGGGCCGGACGCTGGGGTTTCCAGCAACATATTGTCGCCGATGGTTTCAAGCCCAGCTTCGTTGGCAAAGGTCGCCAATTCAAACTGCCCGACATTGGTCAATTCAGTTTGACCGGAGACTTTGATTTGCACCTCGCCAGTTTGGTTGATGACCACATCGATTGCTTCGGGGGGAATCGTGATAGCCGGTTGAACGGTAAAGCCATCGTGGGTGACGATTTCGCCGGTGGCGCTGCGCTGGAATGATCCTGCGCGGGTGTAGGCGTCCTGGCCATCCGGCAAGGTGATTCGGAACAGGCCCTTGCCTTCGATGGCCATATCTAATTGGTTTTCAGTAGAAACCAAATCGCCTTGAGAAACGATGCGGTAAACGCCGCTGACTTTCACACCGACGCCGATCTGAACACCGGTGGGGATGATGGTCCCGGCATCCGATGACGTGGCACCCACCCGGCGCAGATCCTGGTACAGAAGATCCTGGAATTCCGCGCGCTGGCGTTTATGGCCAGTGGTATTGACGTTGGCGATATTGTTCGAAATGACTTCGACGTTGGTTTGTTGGGCCAACATTCCGGTCGCTGCTATGCTAAGGGCTCTCATGGTATTTCCTTTTCCCTACTGGGCTAGCCGAACTTCGGCAGGGTCTCGCCTACTTTGCGCTGCAGTTCGTGTTCCGTATCGATGATGCGTTGGGCGGCTTGATAAGATCGCGACGTGGCGATCATTGCGGTGAGCTCGATGACCGGCTCGACGTTGGAGGATTCCAACATGAACTGGACGGTCTGGGAGTCTTCATCCAAGTTTTCTTCCGCGTCGGTTCTGAAATAACCGCTGCCAATTCTCTCTAACTCCTGGGTGTTGGCGAAGGTCACCATCTGGATTTGAACCGGAGGCTGATCGCCCACGGAAATCGTTCCGTCCTTATTGATGTTGATTTCGCCTTGGGCCAGATCAATCACAATGGGCTGGTCGTTTGCCCCAAGAATTGGGTCGCCGGTCGTTGTCACCAGGCGGCCTTCTGAATCTAATTGGAAATGTCCGTTGCGGGTGTACAGGCGGCCGATGGGTGTATCGGCGACGAAAAACCCCTCGCCCTTGATGGCAACGTCCATGGAGGACCCAGTATGGGTGATGGTGCCTTCTTGGAAACTAGTGAGATCGCCAAAATCATGAACGTAGGCAACCTCTCGCTTGTTGCTAGACTCCACCAGAAACTTCTCGAAAAGGGGTTTGTGTGACTTGAAGCCTGTGGTGCTCGCGTTGGCGATGTTGTGGGCAATCACTTCCAATTGCCGGCTCAACGCCATTTGATGTGAAAGGGCTACGTAGCCCGTCGTTTGTGTACCCATGGTGCGGTTCCAATCGCTTCCAATCGCCAAATCATCGGCTTTAATGCGATCAGACAACTGCAACTCTCGTGCCAGATTTATATTCGTTGGAAATCAATAGGTTACCGTAAATTTTACCCGGAAAACCTTGGGGGTCCCGGCCCCACGTGGCACCGATTGCCGAGCAGAAGTTTCCAAATCTCCAGGGAGCTAACACGTTAGGGCCGCGGATAAATTGGCTAAACCCCAGGATTGTGAGGGGTTGCCGCTCCTGGCCCACCGGGTCAGCGGTTGGCCCAGGGGTTGCTTAGCCCTTTGGCGCACCTGTCGGGCACGGATTTCCTGTGTCTCGGCAGTACTCTAAACCTGGAACGGCGAGGCTGGGCGTATGAACCGTCAACCTCTTCTTAACTATCGCGTCTTAGGTTCCGGGGTGTACGATCCTGCTTGGCGTGGATTTCCCCAATATTACGGTGCCAGGTAACCAAATGAGCGACGAAGACGAAGAAGACGAAGAAGACGGCGAGGGCGAAGACGGTGAAGGCGGTGGTGGACGAAGTTTCAGTGCCAAGAAAATTGGGCTGTTCGTTGGGCTTCCAGTGCTGCTGCTCGTTGGTGGCGGTGCGGCTGCTTTTTTCTTAGGCCTTTTAGACCCGCTGTTTGGCGGCGTTGAAGATGTCGAAGAGCTCGTCGAAGAAGAAGTGGTGATCCCACCTGCAGAGGTGGTGTTCATCGAACTGCCGGAAATGTTGATCAATCTCAACAATCCCGGCAACCAGGTTTCGTTTTTGAAGTTGTCGGTATCGTTAGAGGTCAAGGATCCGGAGTTGGCGCTGCGTATTGAGGAGCTAATGCCCAGGGTGATCGATAATTTCCAAGTTTTCTTGCGCCAGTTGCGCGTGGAGGATTTGACCGGCGCCGGCGGCACATTCCGGATCAAAGAAGAGCTGTTGGCGCGGGTAAACGCCGCCGTCGCTCCGGCCCGCATTGAGGACGTGTTGTTCAGGGAAATTTTGGTGCAATAGAGCGCCTGAAGTTGGAATTGGACTGGTATGGCTGACGACACAGAAGAACAATCTGACGAGGAAATGGCGGCCGAATCGGCCGCGATGGCCGAGGACGGTGACGGTGCCGGGGAAGGCGGCACCGAGGATGATGCCGCTGCTGCTGCCGAATGGGCCGCCATGGCCGACAGCGATGATGATGGCCCCGGCGGCGGTGAACCGACCCGTGTTCTAGACCAAGACGAAATCGATAGCCTGTTGGGCTTCGATATGGGCGGCGACGGAGATGGCGAGCGATCCGGCATTCGCGCCATCGTCAATTCCGCGCTTGTTTCCTATGAACGTCTGCCGATGTTGGAAGTGGTGTTCGATCGCCTGGTGCGGTTGATGTCCACGTCCCTGCGGAATTTCACCTCGGACAATGTGGAAGTGTCCATGGACACCATCACATCCATTCGTTTTGGCGATTACCTGAATTCTATCCCGTTGCCAGCGGTGCTCAGCGTGTTCCGCGCCGCGGAATGGGACAACTACGGTGTCATCACCGTGGACAGCGCCCTGGTGTATTCCATTGTTGACGTGCTGATGGGCGGGCTCCAGGGCACAGCCCTGATGCAAATCGAAGGCCGCCCGTATACGACCATTGAACGAAATTTGGTTGAACACATGGTAGCTGTTGTTCTGGAAGATTTGAGCGCCGCCTTTGAGCCGTTGAGCCACGTGACATTTTCTTATGACCGCCTGGAAACAAATCCGCGGTTTGCCACCATCGCCCGCCCGTCCAACGCCGCCATTCTGATCAAACTCAGGGTCGACATGGAGGACCGCGGCGGTCGCCTGGAAATTTTACTGCCCTATGCCACCTTGGAGCCGGTTCGTGAGCTTCTGTTGCAGATGTTCATGGGTGAAAAGTTCGGCCGTGACAGCATTTGGGAAGGCCATTTGGCCACCGTGCTTTGGTACACCGAAGTGGACTTGGAGGCCGTTTTGGACACCTTAACCATGCCGTTGCAAGCGGTTCTGGCGTTCGAAGTGGGTACCACCATTATGCTAAACGCCACCGCGACCTCGACGGTTCATCTGAGCTGCGGCGGAGTGCCATTAATGAGGGGTAAAATGGGTCGGGTCGATAATCATGTTGCGATCCGCGTCACTCGGGGATTGAAAGGCGTGCGTCATTCAGCGTAACGCCCACTGGGATAGTGCCTCTTGTACCCGCCCGCCCAAAATTTTTGGGTACCGGGCGACAGCGAACACTTTGAACAGGGTGGATTAGAGACCAAATGAGTTTGGAATCATCCCTTGGGCTTTTTCTTGATGGGCTGATCGTGGTCCTGTTGGCCTCGGCCATCGGATTTGGCTTCGTTTTGAACCGCCGCCTGACCGCCCTGCGTAAAGCGACCAAAGATGCCAACGGGATGGTTGGCGGCTTTGACGCGGCAACCAGGGCCGCCAAAGCCAGTGTTGATGCCTTGGACGCGGCGGGAAAGGACACGGGTCGCCAGCTCCAAGACCAAATCAACACGGCCCGTAAGCTTCGCGACGAGCTGCAATTTTTGACCGGCGCCGGGGAGAAATCCCTGGGGGACATGCAGACCGTGAGCGCTGCCTTAGCCGACGGGCCAAGGAATCCGAGCCAGGCCACAGCCAATCAAGCGGCGCCCGGTGCCACCCTTGCTGAAACTAGGGCCCTGGAGTTAGCGGCGGAAGTGACCCGCGAAGCCGAGAAATCGGCGGAGAATTTAGAACCCACAGAGGCCGAGCGGGAGCTTCGTGAAGCGCTCCGCCATGTGAAGTGACCACCAACGCCCCCCTGCGCATAGGCAAATAGATGAACAACACACCCAGATTTCTTCCCGTAACGCTGGTTTTTGCGGTCGCCTTGCTGGCTGTCAAAGCCAGCGACGTTTGGGAAGGCACCCAGCAGTTGATCGCAGAATTGTCCGTGGCTGAAGCCATGGCCCAGGAAGATCCGGCACCTGCCGCTGGACCACCTGCGGAAGGCGGTGCGGTTGAAGGTGAAGGCGGTGCGGTCGAAGGTGAAGGCGGTGCGGTCGAAGGTGAAGGCGGTGCGGTCGAAGGTGAAGGCGGTGCGGTCGAAGGTGAAGGCGCTGCGGTCGAAGGTGAACCCGCGGGTCCGCTCCTATTGAACCCAAATTCGCCGTTTACCGCCGCTGAATTGGACTTGTTGCAGAATTTGGCTCTGCGTCGGGAGGAATTGGATGCCCGGGAGGCTGAAATGGGCCTGCGTGCCAATCTTTTGGCGGTTACCGAGGCACGGATCGAAGCGCGTATTGCCGAATTGCAGGCGGTGGAGGCGACGATCCAGTCCCTGCTCATCACCTATGACGAGCAGGAAGAGGCCCAATTACAAAGCGTTGTGGCCATTTACGAGGCCATGAAGCCCAAAGACGCTGCGAAAATCTTTAATAATCTGGATATGATGATCCTAATCGAGCTGGCGGAACGCATGCGTGAGCGCATAATTGCGCCAATCTTGGCGGATATGGAGACGGATGCCGCCAATGCTCTGACCGTCGAACTGGCCACCCGTCGGTCTTTGCCCGTGACTGGGCGCCCCGCCGAATAAATTTAGTTGTCGTTCCGCATCCGTAATTCTCGGTTAACCAATCTGGATTAGGCTCCGTCTTGATTGCGGGGAGGAAATCCGAACAGGGGAAGACTAGATAAGGAGAGACGGGATGGCGGTCGATCTCAACATGCAGGTCCTCTTCGTCGATGATTACAAGACGATGCTGCGGATCATACGCAATTTGTTGAAGCAGCTTAGGTTCGACAACGTTGACGAAGCAACGGACGGCGGCGGTGCCTTGGCAAAGCTTCGCGAAAAACTCTATGGGCTTATTATTTCCGATTGGAATATGGAGCCGATGACGGGTCTGGTGCTTCCGAAGGAAGTGCGCGCGGACAAAAAATGAAGGGCACGCCTTTCATTATGGTCAAAGCTGAAAGCAAGACCGACAATGTGATTGCCGCAAAAAAGGCCGGTGTGAATAACTACATCGTCAAGCCGTTCGATGCTGACACGTTGAAGAAAAAGATGTCTGCTGTGATCGGCGAGTGGTAGGCCTCTAAAACACCCAAGCCAAAGGATACGTCCAGTGCGGAATATTCGTGACACGATGCGCGCGGAAGTCGAAGCAATTCGCGAGGTTTCTGGCGACACGGTGGCCCTGGCTGATGTCGGCTCGATCGTCGAAGGCTTGTTGGCGACCCTGCAGGGGGACATCTCTGCCACCACTGCCGAAGAGCTGAAAGAGCTGATTCGCTGCATCGAAAACGTCAAAACAGAAATGGCCGTTATTCAGCCGGAGAGCATCCACGGGGAACACATCCCCACTGCCACGGGGCAACTGGACGCGGCTCTGGCATCAACTGCCGAAGCAGCGGATACCATTCTCGAGGCGGCGGGCAAGGAAATCGAAACCCTGGCAGACGAGGTGCCAGAGGACCTGCCGAACAAACTGCGGGAAGTCTCCACAAAAATTTTTAAGGCCTCCAGCTTTCAGGATCTGAATGGTCAGCCCATCAGCAAGGTCACAAAATCGGTTCAAGAAACCGAAGTCAAAGTCATTTCGTTGTTGCGGGCCTTCGGATATTTGGATTCCGTACAGCCCTCTTTGGCCGCGGAGGCCGATACGGTCGCCTCTGACGCCGCTCCCGATGATGGGGATTTGCTGAACGGCCCGTCGATGCTCGGCAAAGGCAACACACAAGACGACATCGACGCACTGCTGGCAAGTTTCGTCTAGGCGCCAATGGCAGAGGGCACGCCGCAGCAGAAACCAAATCCGACCCTGATCTTGTTTCTGGGTCTGTTTCTGATCCTGCTGCAGTTTTTCATCGCACTCTATTCGTTGGCGTCGGTGAACACAGAAAAAGCCAAGGCCGTCGTCGAAAGCGTTAACGCCCAGTTTGGCGTGGAAATTATCGAGGAAGTCATTGAAGTCGTCACGTTTCACGAACAGATTGAATCCACTTTTATAAAAATTATGCCACTGGCGGAATTTGTACAGATCCCCCAATCCAACGCCCTTCAGGTCACAGTCCCAGCGTCTTCCATCTTTTTCACCGATGAATTCAAAATTCGCCTTCCGGCCAAAGAGCTGCTGGACCGTATATCCGCATCTCTGTCCCAACAAGGGACTTTCACAACATTCGAAGTCGAAGTGATTTTTAATCAGCTCGTGGATGCACCCGAAGAAATCGAAGCGCTGAACGGCAAACGCGGCGGCGCCTTCGCCCGGGCCTTGGTGGACCGGGGGGTGCCACCAAGACGGGTTTCCGCCGGGGTCGATGTGGGCGACACTACACAGTTGCGCCTGTATTTCATTGAGCGCACGGGGGATCCGCAAAAAATTACTCTTGAACCGGCGCCCTAGGCCATGGCAGCCGGTAGAAGACACAGACGCCCTATGAAAACCGACGAGCCCGAATACCAGATCTCGCCCCCGTCCGCCCCGCCCGCATGGCTGCTGACGTTCACGGATCTGACGGCCTTGCTGTTGGCTTTTTTCGTTTTGTTGCTGTCCATGTCCGATTTGGACAAGGAAACATGGGAGGCCATTACCCAATCCCTGATCCGTGATATCGAGATCGTTGAAGTGGTCGGTGACGACATGGGTGTGGAGGAAGTTTTTGTTTCCCGGGCGGCCAATCTGGACTACTTAGGAGCCCTGATAACGGAGAAAACCCGTGACCATCCGCTCCTCAGCCGTGCCTATTTGAGCAGGCTGGACGACCGGCTGGTACTCTCGCTTCCGGGGAACCTTGTTTTCGACTCTGGGCAAGCCACAATTTCGGAGGACGGATTGGGTGCTGCTGCGGCGCTGGCTGAAGTTTTGGTGCTGCTTGCCAACCTTGGCAACCGCGTTGAAATCGTCGGCCACACCGATCCCGATCCCGTCGCCATTGAACAATTCCCCTCGAATTGGGAATTTTCCCTGGCCCGCGCCACCGCCATGGTCGCCGCCATTCGCCGGGCGGGGTACACCGGCACGATTGCAGCCTTTGGGCTGGCAGATTCGCGGTTCGAAGATCTGTCCGACACCTTCACCGGCGCTGAACGCACGATTTTGGCCCAGCGCGTGGATATCATTATTCGCCAAAGCGCTGGTGGCGCCTATGTGCCATAGTCGCGCCATACTGGTGGCCGGACTGCTGCTTCTGGGCTCCGCCGCCGCCGCCGATCCGGTCACTGTTCGCGCCGACGTACAACCGGGGTTTGGCCGCCTCACCCTCATTTGGCCGACCGCGATCACCCATACGGCGCGGCTAGAAGACGAGGTTTTGACTCTGACGTTCGCTCGCGCGGTGGAAGCGGACTGGACCGGCCTTTCTCAATCCTTCGGCGGCTATGTCTCTGGGGCGCTGATTTCCGCGGACGGCCGTACGATCCAGCTGCAACTGACCAAGCATTTTCTGTTTCGGTCCTATGGAACCGGCAACCAGATCACCGTTGATTTGCTCGGTGCAGGAGCTCCGGCTGGCGGCCAGGCGCAACTTCCGCCAGCGCCGGCACTGATCCAGACGCCGGCCCCAGCGGTCCAACCAGCCGCCCCAGCGCCCCAACCCCAACCGGTGTCCGCGGCCGCGGTCAGGGTGCGCATTGGCCAGCACGAAGACTATGGCCGCATAGTGTTCGACTGGAAACAAGACGTGGCATACACCGCTGTGCGTGACGGTGATCGGGTGGTGATTGATTTCGGTGAAGGCGCCCCTATCGATCTGTCGGTGTTCAATCGTGATTCCTTGGTACAGGTGGCCGGGGCCACCACCGAAGCTGGGGGCGGTCACACGGTCGTCAGCGTCGCGGTCGAGCCGGGAACCCGTCTGCGGCATTTCCGCAGCGGAACTTCGGTAGTGGTGGACATTCTGGATCCTGCGCCGGGCGAAGGCGGACTCGCACCGGCGGCGCCTCAAGTGGCGGTGGGACAGGCGCCGCCAGAGCCACCGGCGGGAGAAACACCAACACCAACGCCAAAACCGGAAAATGCGGCGGCCCCACAGACTCCAGAGCCCGACGCCGCTGTTGCGGCGGCACAACCCGCCATCGCTGGCGGTGCTGTGGTGGAAGCCGGCCCGGCGGGGGTGAATCTTGGGCTTCAGGTGACCTATGCGATCCCAGATGAAGGCGCGCCGCAAATCGGGTTAGAGACGACTCGCCTGGTGGCCATGGCGGCTTTTATGCGGGCGGGTTACCTGTGGGTGGTCTTGGACGGTGTCGCTGCGGGCGGTGGCATGGCGGACATCCCAGAACCCTTGGCGGAGACGGTGTTTTTGGCCGACCGGGTGGCCCACGCCACCGCCACAGCCTTGCGATTTCGCTTGGCCGATGGGGTCTTCCCGGCAATCGGCTTGAATGCCGACGGTTGGATCATCAAGCTGGAACTGGAGCCGTCTATATTGAACCAGCCGGTGGAACTCGTGCGGCAAAACACGGCTGATCTGGGTCCGGTGTTGGTTCTCCCCATCACCCAATGGGGAAATATGGTGGAGATCACCGACCCCGAGGTCGGCGACACTCTGCAAGTCATTTTGGTCGGCGTTCCTCGCCACGGGGTGGCCCCAGAGCGTTCGTTCCTGCAATTCCGCTTGTTGGAAACGCATCAGGGCGTGGCCCTGCAAAAACAGGACGACCGAGTCCAATTGGTGGAATTCCCGAACGGGGTGGCCATTACTGGAACCGAGGCGTTGTACCTGACACCGGTGCCCGACGGCACAGTCTTGGGAGCCGACAACGCCGCCGCCATCGAAGCGCAGCAACCACTACCAGAAACCATCCTGAAATTTGCCGAGTGGGGTGAGAGCCCGGAGGAGCGCCTGGCCGACACCGTTCGCGCTTATATGTATGACCTAAGCCAATTGTCGGCCGAAAATCGCAATCCGTTGCGCATGAAATTGGCGCAGTTTTTATTGACCCACGGGTTTGAGACGGAGGCCCTGGACATCATGGCAGTGGTCGCCAAAGACGTCCCGGAAATGGCGACGCAGCCCTTGTTGATGGGGATGATGGGGATGGGATATTTGGGCGCCAACCGCCTACTCAAGGCCGATGAGATCCTGATGGATCCCATCTTGGATGGGGACCCGGAAATGGCCCTGTGGCGCGGCGTGTTGTTGGCCCGGGAAAAGGCCTGGGATGCCGCCCACGAACAGTTCGCCATCGCCGGCCTCGTGGCCAATGGCTATCCCCCAGAATTCCGCATCCGGGCGAATTTGTGGAAGGGAAGGGTGGCCATCGAAACCAACGATTTCGTCATGCTTGATGAAGTTTTGGTCCAACTGGATTTTGATGCCCCCGAGGGTGAGGCAGGTGCTCGGGCGGACATCTTGAAAGCCGAAGCCTTTGGGATCGTCGAGGCCGTGGATGAGGCCTTGGAATTGTACGACCAGGTGGCATCGTTAAAAATTCAGCCGACGACGGCCGAGGCAAAATACAAGGCCGTGCATTTATTGATGGACGCGGGGGAGCTAACACCGGCTCAAGCGGTTCAGGATTTGGAGCAACTGCGATATTCATGGTGCTGTGGCGAATTCGAATTCAATTTGCTCAAAGATTTGGGTGAACTGAGCATCGCTGCTGGGAATTACAGTCTCGCATTGGGCGAGTTGCGCCAAATTGTTATGGTCTTCCCGGAACGAGCAAAGGAAGCGGGTATCGCCCAAAAAATGAACCAGCTGTTCAAAGACTTATTTCTGGGCGGTGTCGCCGAAGGTCTGCCGCCCGTTAGCGCCCTGGCTCTGTATTACGAATTCCGCGAATTGACGCCCGTTGGTGATGAGGGCGACGAAATGGTCAGGCGCTTGGCCGACCGTTTGGTGGAAGTAGATTTGCTGGGCCAAGCGGCGGATCTTTTGGAATACCAGGTGGCCTTCCGCCTAAAAGGCGAGGAGCGCACATTGGTTGCGGCCCGATTGGCGGTGATCTACTTACTCAATCGCCAATACCAAGAAGCGCTGGATTCCATTCGCGGATCTCGGTTCCGCTTGGCCGATCCGGCATTGTTGCAAGAACGCGCCCAGCTGGAAGCCGAAGCCCTGTCGGGTTTGGAATTGCACGAAGAAGGCTTGGCTTTGATCGCCAACGATAACAGCCCGGAGGCAAAACTTTTACGCGGTGACATTTTCTGGCGGTCGGAACGGTGGGCCGAAAACGCCGCTTCTATCGATGATTATTTGGGCGACCGGTGGGACACCGCGGATCCGTTTGACGATCAAACTCGCGCCTTGGTGATGCGGGCTGCCGTGTCCCTGGCCCTGGCGGGGGATGAAGCGGGTACGCAATGGCTGCGTGATCGCTATCTAGCGAAGATGGCCGAAACCAGTGACGCTGCCGCGTTCGATGTGGTGACATACCAAGTTGATCTCACCACCGTAGCGTTCCGCTTGGTGGCAACGTCTGTGGCCCAGCTCGCCACACTGGAATCGTTCATGACATCGTACCTAAACCGCATCCAAGATGGCGGCGTTGAAGCAATTAACTAGTCCTAGCCGTTTCGCGCTTGCCCTTACCGTGGTCATCGGCACGGCGGTTTTGGGTACAACCGGTGCCGTTCACGCCCAGGCCTGTACCGCGGAAAATGCCGCGGTTTGCGATAGGCCTGCATTGATTGCTCTGGGTGACGACTTGTACGGCCAAAACCGCTATGGGGAAGCGGTTGGCATTTTCCGCAAAGCCATGGCGCTCGAAGACTCCATCAAAGGCGGCGACCCATTGGATTTGGCCACGGTGTTGGTGCGCCTGGGGGCCGCCATGTTTCACGATACCCACAGCACGGCGGCGGAACCCATCCTCGCCCGGGCCCTGGCGATCCGCATGAAAATTTTGGGGGACCACGCGGACACAGCAAAGGTTTTGGATTTGATTTCCTTGGTGCGTTTCGCCAATGCCGAGGCGGTCTCAGCGGAAGGCCTTTTGGGAGACGCCGCCCGAATGCGCGCCCGTTTGGCCGAGTAGCCGCGGGAAGGCCTCGTCCTTCGACCGGCTCAGGATGAGGCCATTCTTAGATTTTCACTCCCACCCTAACCCTCCCCCGCAAGCGAAGGAGGGGAAAGACGTGGATGCAGTCCGGGCATGACAATAAGGGACCGAGTTCGGAAAGCCCCCGCCCTACCGAGGGTGGGGGCCTCTGGGGGCCGCCCCTGGGCGGTTAGCCGAAGCTCTGTACCAAGCTGGAGGCGACGAGGTGCCAGCCGTCCACCAGCACAAAGAAAATCAGCTTGAATGGCAGGGAGATCATGATGGGTGGCAACATCATCATACCCATGGACATGAGCACCGAGGCCACCACCATGTCGATGACAATGAACGGCACGAAGATCAGAAAACCGATCTCGAACGCCCGTTGAAGTTCTGAAATCATGAACGCTGGGATCAACGCCCGCAGGGGTGTGTCCTTGGCCACCTCAGGTACTTCCACCTCGGCCATGTCCATGAACAGCACTAAATCCTTTTCCCGCACGGTGCTGAGCATGAATTTGTGGATGGGTGCGACGGAGCGCTCGAACGCCTCCGTCTCGTTGATTTCCTCAGCGATCAGCGGCGCCAGGCCATCGTCATAAACCTGGGTGAACGTCGGGGCCATAACAAATGCGGTCAGAAACAACGCCAAGCCGATAATCACCACGTTCGGCGGGGTTTGCTGGACGCCGATGGCGCTGCGCATTAACGACAACACGATGACGATGCGGGTGAACGAGGTCATGGTCACCAACAGGGACGGCGCCAAGGTCAACACTGTGACCAAGGCCACCAGTTGGAAAATCCGCCCGGTCAACGACCCGGAGGTGCCCAGGTCCACATTGATTTCCTGGGCCAGCGCGGGTTGGGCCGCCAACACCAACAGGGCGAGTACCGCTGCCCCAATGACACCGAAACGTCGGATCATGCTTCCATCCACGGCACGTCTTTTGCGGGTTCTTTTTCCAAACGGTCAGGGGTTTTACCGGGAATACCGCCCTGGGGAATACCTTGCTCCACCAACAAATCGCTGCCGAGCCCCAATAGAATTAAGTGCTCGGTATTGTCACAGCGCACCAACAACAAGCGCCGTTTGGCGTCGACGTTGGCGACCTCGATGATGCCGAGACGTTTGCCAGCGGAGCGCTTACCTGAGGCTCCGGCAATTAACCCGAACCGTTTACCGAGATACGCCAATACCCCGATCAGCACGATCACCGTTGCCAGTGCCAGGACGAAGTTCGCTAAAACGCTGTCGAACATTCGTTACTTGGCTTTCGAACTGTTGGGATCATTGGCGGCCCGCTGTTGCAGGCGCTCAAAGGCGGATTTCACCCCAGTGTACTGGGTGGTGACATCTTTGGTGAGCGCATCCATTAACCCCACCAACCGGGACATGTCGGTGGCCAATGCCTTGGCATCCTGGGCGGGCAGGGCGGTGATATTCGCGCACATGGTTTCCACCCGCTTGGGCAAATCGACCAGGTCCACGGAGCTTCCATCTTCGATTTGGCGGCGGAGGGTGACGATGTCCGCTTCCAACGCGTCCATCTGTTTGCGAGTATCGGTGAATAGGCTCATGGTGCGGCGCCGTCCGCCATGGCCGCATTGGCGGCGTAGACGTAGCGGAGAATTTCCGCCACGGCCGCCAGGGCTTCCAGCGGGATTTCGCTTTCCACCTCCAACTGCGCCAGAATTTGCGCCAGATCGGCGTCTTCCCGCACCTTTACCCCGTTGGCAAAGGCGATTTCCAAGATCTGCTCGGCCACCTTGCCGTATCCCGACGCAGTAATGCGCGCTGGGGCTTCGGTTTCCGGGTCCTTCTCCAGTGCGACGGCAATGGCACGCTCAGGGCGCGGCTTCGCTTGGCCTCGGTCAGCATCTGAAGTTTCGAACGGGGGGGGCAATCGACCGGTTTTGCTCATAAGGGGGAACATGCTCCGCCAATCTTAAGAAAGTTTTAAGCACGATTACCGCAAATCGCCTTTGATCTGCGCCATCGGCCCACGTTTCAGGTGGCTATTAATACTTCAACGGGTTTTACCGATTGTTAACGGCCTGAGAGCACCATGCGCCTCGATCGGTGCGCTCCGGCCTTTGGGCCATGGAACCGTGGAGTGCATCGACCACGCAATGAAGACCGCGCAACGACAACCGAAACGGGGAGCCTTCTGATGGACATTCGTAAAATCCCGGTTTTCGCAGCCATCACCCAGCGCATGGGGTGGCTTAACCAGCGCCAGCAAGTCCTGGCTCAGAACATCGCCAATTCGGATACCCCTGGCTTTCGGCCAAAGGATCTTGAAGAAATCAAGTTTGGCGATCTGTTGCGCCCGGGCCGCAAATTAAAACTGGCCGCTTCCAGCGCAAAGCATTTCAATCCCAGCGACGCGACGAAAACAGGCAACTTCCGGGTTCGTACCCAGGACGAAACCTATGGCATCGCCCCGAATGACAACGCCGTGGTGACTGAGGAACAGATGCTGAAGGTCGCTGAGACCCGCATTAATTACGAGACCATGACCGTTTTATACAAAAAACACCTCGGAATGATCCGCACCGCGCTGGGCAGATAGCGCCGGGCCGGATTGGGAGAGACTTAATGGAACTGATCAAATCAATTTTTGCTTCCGCCTTCGCCATGAAAGCCCAAGGCCGGCGCATGGAAGTGATCGCACAGAACATCGCCAACGCCGATTCACTGGGCCAGCGCCCAGGCGAAGATCCCTACCAACGCCAGATCTTGTCCTTCACCAATGTTATGGACCGTGAACTGGGCTTGGAGGTGGTGCAGGTTGGCCATTTGGACAAAGATACCTCGGATTTTCCCAAGCGGTTTGACCCGGGCCATCCGGCGGCGGACGAGGACGGATATGTTTTCCTTCCCAACGTCAACGCGCTGATCGAATTGATGGATATGCGGGAATCCCAACGCAGTTATGAAGCAAATTTGACCATGATCGAGACCGCCAAAAGCATGTTGATGCGGACCATCGACGTGCTGCGCTAGGCGATTTCGGGTTTTTTCAAGCATCTGAGCAAATTGGAGGCACCAAAGAATGGTGGATAAGATTGAAATTAGTCCGGTCGCGCCCGTAACCATCGCTGGCAACGCCGGCGGCACTGGGGCCGGTGGCACTGCATTCTCTGATTTGGTGAGGGAATTCGCCGACAAAACTGTCGATGCGAATCTGTTCGCGGAACAGAAAACCATGGCCGCGGTGGATAACGATGCGGAATTGGTGGACATCGTTTCCGCGGTGGCCAACGCCGAAATCACTCTGGATACGGTGGTGACGATCCGCGATAGGGTCATCCAGGCCTATCAAGAAATCATTCGGATGCCGATCTAGAGACTTCGGGCTCATAAAATGAGCGGAGCCGAAGTTCTAGATGTTGCCCGGGACGCGATTTTCGTGTTGCTCAGAGTTTCCGGACCGCTGATGTTGGTGGCTCTGGCCACTGGTGTGACCATCGCGCTGTTTCAGGCGATTACCCAAATTCAAGAAATGACGCTGACTTTTGTGCCAAAAATTTTGGCACTGTTCGCGTCGTTGTTGGTTTTCTTGCCCTTCATGTCGTCGACCATGGAGGGTTTCATGGTTCGCATAGCGGACTTGATCTCCAGCATTCCTTGAAACCGCGGTCAAGGCGCCCCTGAATGCTCGCCGAGCTTCTAACGACCGAGCTCTTCGTTTTTTTGATGCTGTTTCTGCGCATCGGCACCGCCTTGATGGTGATGCCGGGGTTCGGCGAACGCTATGTGCCTACGTTTATCCGCCTGCCCATAGCCTTGGGAGTAACTATGGCATTAGCGCCGTTGTTGGGCTCGTCCATTCCTCCGATGCCCGAGGCGCCATTTGGCTTGCTGCTGTTAATCGCCGGTGAAATCGGGATTGGTCTGTTGATCGGTGGTTTGGCGCGGCTGATGACCAGCGCGCTGCATGTGGCTGGGACCGTGATCGCCTTTAAATCCGGCTTGGCCTATGCCTTGACCATGGATCCGTCCCAAGGCATCCAAGGCGCCATGGTGGCTAGTTTTCTGTCGATCCTGGGGGTGGTGGTCATTTTCTCCCTGAATTTGCATTTCTTGATGCTGCGCGGCGTGGCGGATTCCTATGTACTTTTTGTGCCCGGCCAGCTGCCGCCCATCGGCGATTTTACCGATCTCGCAGTCCGCGTGGTGGCCGGATCCTTCGCCCTAGGCATTCAATTGGCAGCGCCCTTTATTGTGTACGCCATGATTTTCAATATCAGTTTGGGGGTCATGGCCCGGTTGATGCCATCCCTGCCGATCTTTTTCGTGGTCATGCCCATGCAAATTTGGGTGGCCTTCGGCATGCTAGGGGTTACGATTGCCGTGATCGTGGAATTTTTCGCGGGATACTTTGAATCCCAAATCGTGGAACTGCTAATTCTTCAATAGAATTCCTTCAAGCGCCAAAGCGCGCCGGGACACTTGAATGGCCGACGAAGACAAGTCATCAAAAACGGAAGAACCGACTCAGCGCAAGCTGGATGACGCCCATAAAAAGGGCCAGGTCGTCAAATCCCAGGAAGTTGGCAACTGGGCGATGATTGCGGCCAGCACATTGGCGGTGGCGCTGTTTGCCGGGCCGATCATGCTGAATTTGGCCGAAGGCCTGCGCGGGTTCATGGAAAATTCCCACGATATTCGTGTGGATCCGGAAACGCTGCACATGGTGTTGAAAAACCTGTCCGTGGACATCCTGAAATTGCTGGCGGCGCCCTTGGGTATTCTTTTCGTCGCCGCCATCGGATCGAACATGATTCAGCATCGTCCGGTGCTGACCCTTGAAAAATTAAAACCGAAGCTCGAGAAAATTTCCCCGATCAAGGGTCTGAAGGAAAAATTTTCGCTGAAAACCATCGCCGAGTTTGTGAAAAACCTTGGCAAGGTTTCGGTGGTTGCGTTTGCCGTTGCTCTGGTGGTGTGGCCGGAACGGGACATCCTTACTCAGGTGATGACGCTGGAACTGCCGCAGCTGCTGCAAGTCACCGAAAACATCGCCTTGCGGATGCTGGTGGCGGTTCTGTCCGTGATGACCTTGATCGCCTTGGCTGATTACGCCTATCAGCGCTGGGAAAATATCAAAGGCCTGCGCATGTCGATCCAGGATATTCGTGACGAGCATAAGGACACCGAAGGCGATCCGATGATCAAGGCGCGCATTCGCCAAGTACGAATGGAGCGCGCCCGCACCCGCATGATGGCGGCGGTGCCCGAAGCCACGGTGGTTGTCACCAATCCGACGCACTTTGCGGTCGCATTGAAATACGAACACGAGGAAATGGATGCGCCCTTGGTGGTTGCCAAGGGCGCCGACTTGGTGGCCAAACGGATCCGTGACCTGGCCACCGAAAACAATATTCCCATTGTCGAAAATGCACCCCTGGCCCGCGGCTTGTTTGCGGCAGCGGAAATCGACCAACCGATCCCATTGGAACACTACAAGGCGGTGGCCGAAGTCATCAGCTATGTGTTCAAGCTGCGCCGCCACCCCATGATGCGGCCGAAACAAACGGCGTAAATCAGTGACCTCCCTTGCCCAAAACCCGACCAGACGCTTAAGCCCCCAGACCACGGGCAGCGGGTCGGAAAAAGCGATACTTGGGCTTGGCATTGTTCTGGCGGCCGGCGCACTGGGTGGCCTCGGCGCGCTGATGATCGGCCCCAAAATTCCAAATTTGGCGGCGGCTGGGGCAGGGGCGCTGATCATCCTGGCTTCCACCGGCGCGGTATTCGCCTTTCGCCGGGCCCTGGTGGCACCGGCACCGGTGCGCCGGGCAATCGCCACGGCCATGTTGGAAGATGTGGATGGGCGTTTAGTCACCGATCCCTCGGGTTCGGTGATTTTTGCCAACGCCGCATTTCGCGCCATGGCCGGGGCAACCGACCGCCGAGTGGTGCCCTTGGCCTCGGCCTTCGATGACAACCAAGACACCCGCGACCGGCTCACGCGCTTGGCCGCCCGGGCCTCGGCAGGGGCCACCTCCCGGGAAGATTTTGCCACCACCCAGGCCGATGGCTCGCGCCGGTGGTTGGGGGTGGTGGGCTACCCTCTGGCCGGTATGCCGGGCCACGTGGTGTGGTCGGTGGCCGATGTCACCGCTGAACGCGAAGTGGCCAAAGCTGCCCGGGAAGAATTGGGCCGTTTAGCGGACTTTTTTGACCATGCTCCGGTCGGCTTGTTTTCTGTGGATTTAGAGGGCCGGTTTCGCTTGGTGAACGAAGTGCTGGCGCGGTGGTTGGAACAAGATCCCGACCGCATGGTGGCCGACGGTGTTCTGATCGACGATTTTATCCGCCCAGCCGATCCCACCAGAGTTTTGCCCAAATCCTGGGCCGAGCAATGGGAGGGGGAGGTCAAACTGGTATCCCCGTCCGGTAAAACGCGGCCGGTGTACATCAGCCAAGGTGCGGCGTTCGATGGAGAAAGCCCGGCGGTTCATACGCGGTCGGTTGCTCGGGATTTATCCGAGGAGCGGGAGCTAGAAGAAACTCTGCGCCGGGCTGAGGAAGGCTTCCGGCGGTTTTTTGATTTCGCACCGGTGGGCATCGTCATGGTTGACGGTGCCGGGGATATGGTGGAAACCAACGCCGCGTTTCGCACCATGGCCCAGGAACAGGGCGTTGGGTCCGCGCCCGCGCTGTTCCTGGATTTAATCGACGACGAAGACCGCAAAAATGTCGATACCTTGATGCGACAATCACGCATTGGTAACGCCGAAGACGACTCCATCGAGGTCTCGTTCATCGGCCCCGGTGAGCGCACGGCTCAACTGTTTATTCGCCGTACCGGCGAAGGTGTGGGCGACGATTTGATCGTCTATATCGTCGATACCACCGAACAGAAAAAGCTAGAGGTGCAATTCGCCCAGTCGCAAAAAATGCAGGCGGTGGGCCAATTGGCCGGGGGCATCGCCCACGATTTCAACAATCTTCTCACTGCCATGATCGGCTATTCCGACCTGTTGCTGTTGCACCACCAGCCCGGGGATCAGGATTTCGCTGACATCATGCAAATCAAACAGAACGCCAATCGTGCGGCTAATTTGGTGCGCCAGCTTTTGGCGTTCTCCCGTCGCCAGACTTTGAATGCCACGGAAATTGACCTGACCGATGTCTTGGCTGAATTGGTCAATTTGGTGCGTCGGCTGATCGGCGAGCACATCGATTTGGATATGATCCATGGCCGAGATTTGGGGACCGTCATGGTCGACCAGGGCCAGTTGGAACAAGTCATCATCAACATGGCCGTCAACGCCCGGGACGCTATGCCCGCGGGCGGCAAACTCACCATCCAAACCTTTAACCGGGTGCTGGACGAAGAAGTCCGCCTGCAGGGGTTCGATGTGGTGCCGCCGGGAGATTACGTGGCCATCGAGATGATCGATTCCGGCGTGGGTATCGACCCCGACAATCTGGTGAAAATTTTCGAGCCCTTCTACACCACCAAGAAAATCGGCGAGGGTACCGGCTTGGGCCTTTCCACGGTGTTCGGAATCATCAAACAAACCGGCGGATTCATCATCCCGGAATCTCGCGTCGGGCAGGGCACGGTCTTTCGCATCTACTTCCCGCGCTATGATCCCACCGCCGACGAGCCTGTAGGAGCACTGGCCGATACTGTGGCCGCCGCCAAGGCAGAATCGGACTCGGCCCGGGACCTGACCGGCAAGGCCGTGGTGTTGCTGGTGGAGGACGAGGCCCCGGTTCGCCGGTTCGCTGCTCGTGCTCTGGAAAACAAGGGCTATACTGTCCTCCAAGCGGGCTCTGCCGAAGAAGCCCTGGACCTGCTTGGCGACCACGAGGGAAGCATCGATCTGGTGATTACCGACGTGGTCATGCCCGGCATGGACGGCCCCAGCTTGGTGGCCATCGCCCAAAACCGCCGACCTACCATGAAGGTGATTTTTATCTCTGGGTACGCCCAGGAAGTGTTCGAAAGCAATCTGAAGCCGGGCCTGGAATATTCGTTCTTGCCCAAGCCTTTCAGCCTCAAGGATCTCGCCGGTCGGGTAAAAGAGGTCCTGTCGCCTTAAATTTTCGGATCAAAGGGCGGCCTGTCACTTGGCCCGCTCCGCGCGTTTATCTTGGGCGGGCTGGGTCGTGGTCATAGAGCTTGGGTCCAAATCGGCGCCCCATTTAGTTATTTCGCTAACTAAATCTGGCGCCGATCAGAGTCAAGAACCAAAGAGTCTGGCCGTGGCTTCTGGGATAGGGTATCGCCATGTCAGTCCTCGTGGTCACCCGATTCGCCCCCAGCCCCAGTGGCCATCTGCATTTAGGCCACGCTTATGCGGCCCTAGTGGCCCACAATGCCGCGAGGCAATCGGGCGGCCGGTTTCTGCTGCGCATCGAAGACATTGATGGGTTTCGCCGGCGCGCGGTGTTCGAAGAAGCCATTGAGGAAGACCTGCACTGGCTGGGCCTGGATTGGGATGGTCCGGTGCTCCGTCAATCCGAGCGTAGCGAAGCCTATGCCGCGGCCCTGGGTCAATTGTGGGCGCTCGGACTGCTCTATCCGTGCTTTTGCTCCCGCGCCGATATTCGGGCCGAGGTCGCCGACAGCGTCCATGCCCATCATGGTCCCTTGGGGCCTTTGTATCCGGGCCTGTGTAGCAGGCTGTCGCTGGACGAAGGCCAGACGCGCATCGCCGCGGGTGAGCCTCACGCCTTGCGCCTAGCCATGGACCGGGCGATAGACGTCGCCAAGGTTCGCACGGATGGGCCGTTGACCTGGCACGACAGCGATGCGGGGACAGTCGAGGCCCGCCCAGGAGATATGGGAGACGTTGTGCTGGCGCGCAAAGAACTCGCCACCAGCTACCATTTGGCGGTGACTGTCGATGATGCCTTTCAGGGGGTCACATTGGTGACCCGGGCGGACGACCTGTTTTCGGCCACCCATGTGCACCGCTTGTTACAGGCTTTGCTGGACCTACCGGTGCCAGACTACCATCACCACCGACGAATCACCGGTGCCGACGGCCAACCCCTGGCCACCCGGAATGCCGCCACCGCTCTGTTGGCCCTGCGCGATGCCGGCTGGACCCCCGACGATGTACGCAAAGCGTTAAGACAATCCCCGGATGCTGAGTCTGTCGAAGCTCTGGCAGAGTCCCGATTGCCCGGCGACAACCCGTAATTCGTGAACACACGATTCCGTGATCACCTCTCTGTCCGCGCCGGGGCCTTTCCCAAGTACAGAGTCGGACCAACCAGAAGGGAAATTGGAGACAGGGAAATGAACGGCAGTAGGGGATTATCATTAGTGGCGATTTGCTGCGTCGCAATTCCGCTTTTAATCGTTGCATTGGTGGCCGGGCTCGTGGGCCTACTGGTCATTAGCGGGATCGCCGCAGCGATCTACGTCAACCGCGGCGGCAATCTGGGCGACCTCCCCGATGTGATCCGCCAAGGATTCTCTAAGCGTGATTAAGGCGCCGCCCAGCCAAATCCTGTTTATGCGCGTGGTTCTGTGGGTGCCGCATGGCTTCGAGCCATGAACGTACGCGGGAACCGACCGCGTTAAAGAGTGCGATCAAGTGCTCCCAGCTTCGGGGGCTGGTCCGATGGAGAAAATGCGGGTTCTTGAACATGGTCGCCTCCCATGACCGGTAACCCGCTTATATGGCGATCAATGACCCCCTATAACACCTGCCGCGACACCATGACGCAGCACTCTGGGCGACCTCATTTCTCCCGCCTCGACCAGTAGTCTTCACCACCTACTCGGCATGGCCGAGCCGGGAAAAATACGGGTGAACACCATAAGAACTTGACGTAAAAAATCATTACCGATCAAAAACTTATTAATTTCGTTTGCATTTAAGAACAAACCATGTACATTTGGCCGCCACAAGGGACCGAGGAATGGGTTTAGCCCCGGCTCCCACTAACAGATGACCGAAGCCAGCGGTGGTCCTGAGCCGCTGCATATGAAATAAGAGGAGAGCCCAGATGGCAGAACCGGCCCTTAAAATAATCGAAACGGGAAACGTGGACAGAAACAAAGCACTGGAAGCGGCGCTCAGCCAGATCGACCGCAGCTATGGCAAGGGCTCGGTCATGAAGCTTGGCCAGCGGGGCTCTGCCGTCAACGATATCGAAGCCATTTCCACTGGCTCCATCGGCCTTGATTTGGGCCTCGGCATCGGTGGTTTGCCCCAGGGCCGGGTGGTCGAAATCTATGGGCCGGAATCTTCCGGCAAAACCACATTGGCCCTACACACGGTGGCCGAGGCTCAAAAGGCTGGCGGTGTGTGTGCCTTTATCGACGCTGAGCACGCATTGGACGCGGTGTATGCAAAGGCATTGGGGGTCGGTACCGAAGAATTGCTGATTTCCCAGCCCGATACCGGCGAGCAAGCCCTGGAAATCACCGACACCCTGGTGCGATCCGGTGCCATCGACGTGATTGTCATCGATTCCGTCGCCGCACTGGTGCCCAAAGCCGAACTGGAAGGCGAAATGGGCGATTCGCACATGGGGCTCCAGGCCCGGTTGATGAGCCAGGCTCTGCGCAAGCTCACCGCGTCTATCGCCAAATCCAACTGCATGGTCATCTTCATCAACCAGATCCGCATGAAGATCGGCGTGATGTTTGGCAATCCGGAAACCACCACCGGCGGCAACGCCTTGAAATTCTACGCTTCGGTGCGCCTGGAAATCCGCCGTATTGGAGCCATCAAGGACCGGGACGAAGTGGTCGGCAACCAGACCAGGGTCAAGGTGGTGAAAAACAAGGTAGCGCCGCCGTTCAAGGTCATTGAATTCGACATCATGTTTGGCACAGGCATCTCGAAGACCGGCGAATTGGTGGATATGGGCGTGGCCTCGGGCATCGTTGAAAAATCCGGGTCGTGGTATTCCTATGACAGCCAACGCATTGGCCAGGGCCGCGAGAACGCCAAGACCTTCTTAAACGATAATCCTGATGCCGCCGAGGCCATCGAAGCAGCGATTCGCGCGCTTGCAGTGCCCCAGGGTGAAGCCTCACCTGACGCTGACGGCCCCCCGGACCTCAAAGAAGTAGGGACGGCAACTAGCTAACCTCGCGCGAAAAAAATTTTAACTAAGATGGCCACGTGAATCTGATCGGCAGACAAAGAGGCTACCCGCGAAGACGGGGCTCGGTATCGGGAGGCACCGGGCCTCGTCTGCATTTGCTCCGGGATACACCTACCCCCTTGCGTTTCTTAGGGGCTGATTTAACAAAACTCCCTGTATAAAGGCCCCATGCAGAGGGCCGCCGACATCCGCCGGGAATTCCTAGGGTTTTTCGCCGATCGCGACCACGAAGTCGTCCCGTCCAGCCCGTTGGTTCCTCACAACGACCCCACGTTGTTGTTCACCAACGCGGGCATGGTGCAATTCAAAAACGTCTTTACTGGGGCGGAAACCCGGCCCTATTCCCGCGCCGTTACCTCTCAAAAATGCGTGCGGGCCGGTGGCAAGCACAACGATCTAGAAAACGTTGGGTTCACCACCCGCCATCACACTTTTTTCGAAATGCTCGGCAACTTTTCCTTTGGCGACTATTTTAAAGAGGAAGCCATCCAAGTTGCCTGGACCCTGCTGACCAAGGATTTCGGAGTTGATGCCGATCGGCTGTTGGTCACCGTCTACATCGATGATGAACCCGCATTTGATCTGTGGAAAAAGATCGCCGGGCTACCCGAAGACCGCATTTTATGCATCGACGGCCCGGACAATTTTTGGAGCATGGGCGAGACCGGACCCTGTGGACCCTGTTCCGAAATTTTCTTTGACCACGGGGACACTATCCCTGGTGGGCCCCCCGGTAGTCCCGACCAAGAGGGCGATCGCTTCGTCGAAATTTGGAATTTGGTATTCACCCAGTACGATCAAATTTCCTCCGATGAACGGGTCGACCTGAAAAAACCCGGGATCGACACCGGCATGGGGTTGGAACGCATCGCCGCGGTTCTCCAAGGCGTCCACGACAACTACGACATCGATTTGTTCAAAGGGCTGATTTATGCTTCGGCAGAAGAGTCCGGCCAGGCTCCGAGAGGGGAGCACGCCAACTCACACCGAGTAATCGCCGACCACTTGCGCTCCACGTGTTTTTTGATGGCCGATGGGGTGATGCCGTCCAACGAGGGCCGCGGCTATGTGCTGCGGCGGATCATGCGCCGAGCCATGCGCCACGCCCACATCATGGGGACGTCCTATCCGCTGATGCACCGTTTGGTGCCTGCCCTAGTGGACGCCATGGGGGCGGCGTTCCCCGAATTGGTGCGGGCCCAGACACTGATGACCGAAACTCTGAAACTGGAGGAAGTGCGGTTCCGGGAAACCTTGGCCCGCGGCCTGTCGTTCCTTGATGACGCCGTGGCGCGTACCGACGGTAAGGGCGAGCTATCCGGGGAAGAAGCCTTTAAACTTTACGACACATACGGGTTTCCTTTGGACCTTACCCAAGACGCCTTGCGTGCCAAGGGCATGGAGGTCGACACCGCTGGTTTCGATGCGGCCATGGAACGCCAGCGCCAAGCCGCCCGCGCCGCCTGGTCAGGCAGCGGCGAGGAAGCCGAAGAACGCGTGTGGTTTGACCTGCGCGACCAATTAGGTGCCACAGAATTTCTGGGCTACGAAACCGAAGTCGCCGAGGGTCGTATCGATGCCATCGTGACCGATGGCGTGCCGGTCGCCAGTGCCCCCGAAGGCACCGAGGTCGCGATCATCGCCAACCAAACACCGTTCTATGGCCAATCGGGTGGCCAGGAAGGCGACGCTGGGATTATTGCGGTGGCCGGTGGGGCGGAAATCACAGTTCGTGACACCAAAAAGAAGCTGGGTGATTTGAATGTGCATTACGGCACCGTAACCCGTGGAGAAGTGAACACCAGCGACGTGGCCGAATTGCGGGTGGACAATGCGGTGCGCACCAAATTGCGGGCGAACCATTCGGCGACCCATCTGTTGCATGCCGCCATGCGCGACGCGCTCGGCGATCACGTGACCCAAAAGGGTTCGTTGGTTGCCGCTGACCGCTTGCGCTTCGATATCAGTCACCCAAAGCCTGTCACTTCTGACGAACTGGCGCGAATCGAGCGCGCGGTGAACGCCCAGGTCCGGGGCAACGCCGAAGTTCGCACTTTGATCATGGGCCCCGACGAGGCGGTGGAGCAGGGGGCGATGGCTCTGTTCGGCGAAAAATACGGCGACGAGGTCCGCGTCGTTTCGATGGGAACCTCGGAAAAAACTGATGATTTCTATTCCACTGAGCTGTGTGGCGGCACCCACGTGGGTCGCACCGGTGACATTGGGGCGTTCAAAATCATTGCCGAGGCCGCCGTGGCCGCTGGGGTCAGGCGCATCGAGGCCCTTACTGGCCAGGGCGCTTCCGACTACGCCTGGGACCAAGAAAATCTGGCGCGCCGCGCCGCCGCCGTGCTCAAATCTGCGCCGGGGGATTTAGTGGACCGGGTTGGCGCCTTGATGGACGAGCGCAAACGCCTGGATCGCGAACTGGCCGAAGCCCGCAAGCAACTTGCCATGGGCGGATCAAGCGGCGGCGCCACGGGTGCCGACAGCCAAATCAAAGAAATCTCCGGCGTGCGGTTTGATGGCCGCGTTGTCGACGGTGTCTCTCCCAAAGATCTGAAGGGCATGGTTGACGAACTGAAACAATCCGGCCCCGGCATCTATGCCTTGGTGGCCGCTTCAGATGGCAAAGCGTCCCTGGTGGTCGGCGTCACCGATGATCTGACGGACAAATTTAGTGCCGTGGATTTAGTCCGCGCCGGAGTCGAGGCATTGGGCGGCAAGGGTGGCGGTGGCCGTCCCAACATGGCCCAGGGCGGCGGCCCCAATGCCAACGCTGGCGACGCGGCATTGGCCGCTTTGGAAGCCGCAATTTCTGCTGAGGCCTAGCCCATTTCTGCTTGTAGGCGCTGATCCAGGACGTCCAAAAATCCATTGGTCGTCAACCATTTTTGATCGGGGCCGATCAACAACGCCAAGTCTTTGGTCATGGATCCGGATTCCACGGCTTCGACGCACACCCGTTCAAGAGTCGCCGCGAACCCACCCAGGGCCGCGTTTTCGTCCAGGGCGGCGCGATGGGCCAGGCCCCGGGTCCAGGCAAAGATCGAGGCGATGGGGTTGGTGGAGGTTTCCTTGCCCGCCTGGTGTTGACGGTAGTGGCGGGTGACAGTGCCGTGGGCGGCTTCGGTTTCGACGATTTTACCATCGGGGGTAATCAGCGCCGATGACATCAGCCCTAAGGATCCGAACCCCTGGGCGACAATGTCGGACTGCACATCGCCATCATAGTTTTTGCAGGCCCAAACGAAATTGCCGGAATTTTTCAAAGCCTGGGCCACCATGTCGTCGATCAGGCGGTGTTCATAAATCAATCCCCTGGCCGAGAAATCGCTGGCGAATTCGGCATCGAACACCTCTTGGAACAGATCTTTGAAACGCCCGTCATAGGTCTTCAGAATGGTGTTCTTGGTGGAAAGATACACCGGCATGCCTCGGCCCAGGCCGTAGCTCATGCACGCCCGAGCGAACCCGCGGATCGATTCGTCCAAATTGTACATGCCCAGCGCCACGCCGGGTTCTGGGAATTCAAACACTTCCCGGGTGATCGGCTCGGCTCCGCTGGCGGGCACAAAGGTCATGGTCAGGGTGCCGGGTTCATCCACCAGGAAGTCCGTCGCCCGGTATTGGTCTCCAAAGGCATGGCGGCCGATGATGATGGGGTCGGTCCACCCGGGCACCAAACGCGGCACGTTTTTGCAGACGATGGGCTCGCGGAACACCGTGCCCCCCAAAATGTTGCGGATGGTGCCGTTGGGGGATCGGTACATGCGCTTCAGCCCAAATTCTTCCACCCGGGCTTCGTCGGGAGTAATCGTCGCGCACTTGACCCCAACCCCCACCCGTTGGATGGCCTCGGCCGCCTCCACCGTAATCTTGTCGTCGGTGGCGTCACGGTTTTCCATGTCCAAGTCATAGGATTCCAGGGTCAGGTCTAGATAGGGCAGGATCAATTTAGTCTTGATGAACGACCACATGATCCGGGCCATTTCATCCCCGTCCAATTCCACTACCGGGTTCGCGACTTTAATTCGGTCCATGCCTTGGTCTGCTCCTAATTTCTCGATTCCTAAAATTCCTAAAGTGACTCAATCGGGGCCGTGGTGGCCCCGGGGGGTGCGGCCTCCAATGTGGGTATGGCCCCTGCTGCCTTATTTACTACCGAATACAGGGTGCTCGAGTCCCCGTGGCCAAACCCTTGGTCATCCGTATGAGACATCAAATCGATGAACGGCGTCCAATACGTTTGGTCCACCAACACTAGAGGCTTGGTATGAAAGTTTAGTTGGCGCCACGTCAAAATGTCGATGACCTCGTCCAGGGTGCCGGTGCCGCCGGGCAGTGCGACGAATCCGTCTGCCAGGGCGAACATCTTGGCTTTGCGTTCCGACATGCTGCCGACGATGTGCAGGGTGCCCACCCGGTCGTGGCTGACTTCGGATGCGTGCAAGGCTTCGGGGATCACCCCTTCCACGTCTCCGCCTGCCGCCAGGACTGCGTCGGCCACCACCCCCATCAGACCGAAGCGGCCACCGCCGTAGACCAACAAAATGCCCCGCTGCCCCATGATCGTGCCCAATTCCTGGGCCAGAGCCCGGTGGGTGGGATCATTGCCGGTGCGCGATCCGCAATACACACAGACTGATTTCATCGTCGCCAAGGCAAAATTCCCTTCCCGCGCCAAAAGCGGGCCACTTTTTTCATCCCGTGCCAGCGCGGCACTTTGATCAACTGTATCCCTCGCGTCCAGGGGCGATCTACAGCCAGCCACTTAAAAAGCGTCAGCAACACTTTTGCGCCCGGGGCAAATCGAGTAAGGTGCCGCCACGTGCCCACAACATCTTGCATGTGAGTCAAAGTGCGCGGAATTTTTACCGCTGTCGCCCTTATCGCCCTCGGCGTCGGCGCCCTTGTTATCGCTGGACTGATTTCCAATGGACCGACCGAAGATCAGGTCGCCGTTGCGCCGGAGGCTGACCTTGGCCCGGCTCCGGCGGAGCCATTGCCACCGGAGGAACCCCCGGCAGAGGTTGGCCCTCCGGAAGGCCTGAATATTGGCGAGGTAGTGGAAGAGGGGGGCGTTCCAGCCCCAGCTTTGCCAGCTCCGGAACCGGCGCCTCAACGGGCGGAACCCGCAGAACCTGCTGCGCCCGCGCCCGCGGCGGAACCAGCCCCGCTGGTCGATGAGCCGGCGCCCGCAGAACCGGCGCCAGAGCCTGCGCCCGCAGATCCGGTTCCTGAACCTGCCCTGGCAGAGGACCCCGCTCCGCTGGTCGATGAACCGGCGCCCGCAGAACCGGCGCCAGAGCCTGCG